>JACXTT010003797.1_pt1 | contig 22913 bp, 20 predicted proteins | sample 9270951 | NCBI WGS metagenome assembly JACXTT01 (sample SAMN15532306, study PRJNA645909) | rock metagenome | isolation source: weathered quartz diorite | place: Puerto Rico | collected 2017-06-21
CGATAATGCAGGGTGAGGTAGGCCGAGTCGGTGACGACGGCTGGAGACGCTTGGGTCATGGTGTTGGTTCTGGCGTGCAAACCGATATTGTAAGCCACTGGGCCGGTTCCGGCTCAAGCGGGCAATATACTTGACTAATCAACTATCTGAGCTGTCGCTCCTGCGAAGGCAGGAGCCCACGCTGAGCATATTCAGTATAGATTCCTGCCTCCGCAGGAACGACGGTCTTGGGGCGAGAGGTGCTACGAACGATGGGAATCAATCACTGGCCCGCCCAGCAGCGCCCGCGCGAGCGCCTGATCGCCGACGGCGCCCGTTCGCTGTCGAATGCCGAACTGCTGGCGGTCTTCCTGCGCGTCGGCGTCCAGGGAATGGACGCGGTCCAGCTGGGCGACAACCTGCTCAAGCACTTCGGCTCGATCAACGCGCTGTTCAACGCCAGCCTGGCCGAGTTCTCCGGGCTGCACGGCCTCGGGCCGGCCAAGTTCGCCCAGTTGCAGGCGGTGATGGAGCTGGCCCAGCGCGCCATCGGCGAACAGCTGCAGGCGGGCCACGCGCTCGGCTCGCCCGAAGCGGTCAAGCTCTACCTGCGCATGAAGATGAGCCAGCAAACCCACGAATCGTTCGTGGTGTTGTTTTTGGACGTCAAAAACCGCCTGATCGCCTGCGAGGAAATGTTTCGCGGCACCCTCACCCAGCCCAGTGCGCCCCAACTGCGGAATTGCTTTCAGGCACCTAAGTGTACACAACTGTGAAACAGGTGGCAATTATTAGGAATATTTTTGAGCGGCTGGCCGTCACAGGTGCAAGCCAGTCGCCGCCAAGGCGGCTGGCAACCAACTAGGAATGGCATGCGGAGGAACTATGCATATTCCACAGTATGCAGTAGGCTGCCCGGATGACTTCTATCGTAACCGTATTCGAGTTGGACGCGCTCTACAAGCCAGGCGACACCCAGCTACATGACACTCCCTTTTGCCGTGCAATACCCCAGGCAATGCGGCAGCACATGACCGCCGCACGCTTCCGGGAGGTGGCCGGCAAAGGACCGATGCCACCCTTCGTTAAGCTTGCTGGACTCGCCGGTACACACGCTTGGCAGGTAGATGCCGTTATCAAACCGTACTTGGTGCACATCGCAGTTTTTGACACTGAGCCGCTGATGAAAGCGCCTACGTTCGACACTGCACTTGACCTTCTCGACGCTTTGCAGGACGGCTTGGCTTCCGCCCCGAAACTGCGCTCTGAAGTCATCAGAGAAGTGGTCAATGCGGTGCCTGGCCTGACCGATGAGCAGCGCGCCGAACTGGTTGCGTACGGCCGTGCAGCTGGAATGTACTAATCCCTTATCGCATAATTCAAATCTTGGTCTGCATGGCGCTATATCGGCTATACCATTACATCAGGCCAGTTCAAACGTTATGACTAACTTGGGCCCTCTCCCCCCGCGGTCGCGCGTCCGCGGTTTCTCCGTGCCCGTGTGTCGATGCCATCGTCTTACGCAAGCTTGCAACTTGCGCATACGTGCCACATCGACCGGAAGCTATGTCATTAGAGGACTGCGAACAGCGCGGCTCTGCCGCTAAGAAACCGGGCGGCTTGCGAACCGCCCGGTTTTCTTATTCGGCTGTGCTGAAGTGCTTGAAACTTGAGATGAGCGTTGCGCCGCAGCTGAGTTTGTCACCGTCGAAGGCGACCCGCTTGCCGTTGATGAGGTGGTGAGGGGACCCGGACGTAATTGTGCAGCCATCGTGACCAGGGACAGGGCAACTGCAGGCGTCGCCCACGCACGCCACCGGTACGCCATGAACCTTGAAGTGGGTGACGCTGCTGCTGACCACCTTGCCGCCGTGGGAGGTGGTATCGCCCAGCCGGATGACGTTGCGCACTGGTCTGCTCCTGCCGCTATGGCCTTGTGGCTTCTTCAGACGGCGCTTCGCCTCTCCCCAGAACTGCGCCCACCGTTGGCGGCTTGTAGTTCTCAGGGTCGATAGAAGGCTTGACCTGATGCTTGAATACGTCCCGGCCTTCCTGCGCCTTGCGCCGTTCCTCGCTCGGCGGGCTGATGAAGACGATGCTGGCCCCGGCCGGGTCGCGTAGGTTGACGGCGGCCGAGGTGCCGCCCTCGATGTAGCTGCCCATGACGCCGAGGGCCATCTGCATGAAGAAGGTTGCGGCGCCAGTGTTGCCCAGGCGCCGGTCGGTGTTGATGAACTGCGCCGTCTTGCCACTGTCGATTTCCGGCCCGCCCTGCGCCGCGTACTGGTGCAGCATGCCTTCCATCGCAACCAGGTGGTCGACGTTGTTGTCGAAGGCGGCGACAATCCTGGCCGGCCCTTTTGCGCGCTTGGCATCCGGCAGGGTTTGCAGCGCCTGCTGCCAGCCGGCTTCCAGCAGCTTCTGGCGCGCGTCGCGCCGCGTTACCGGCTTGCCGTGTTCGTCCTCGAACTTGACGAATACCGGGCGGTGGATGAAGCCCAGCGACGGCAGGTTGTCGAAGGCCTGCATCTGCTCGCGGTTCCAGGGAACCGGAAACCATGGCGTGGATTTCCAGTCCTTGGGGGGATGGTTGGCCCAGCGCTTGAAGGCATCAACCAGCGGGCTGCCGTCCTTCTTTTCGAAAACCGGGTTCTTGGCGAAGACAGCGGCGGCCTGTAGCCATTCCGCGACCGATGGCTGGCGGCCGATATTGACTTTGTCGGGATGGGCGAGCTTTTCGGGGTTTGGCACGTCGTCTTTCAGCTGGTAGTACATCCTTCGCAGGTTCTCCTGCAGGTAATCGTTGTCCGGGTCGTCCCATACGTAGGGCCGCAGCGGCTCGACCCGCTCGCGCCGGGCCAGCACGAACACGGCGGTCGCATCCGGTCGCTCGGGGATGTAGTAGCCGTCCTGCACCAGCGTCGGCGTACCAGGGAGCCTTGCACTGTCGCGCAAGCCCATGTCGTCATTGGACAGTAGCACGACGTAAGGCAAATCAGGATATTTATCGAAGAGCGCGAATGCCTGTTCCAGCAACTGGTCCGGACGTTCGCTGAGCTGCCAGGAACCGGTTACAAACAGGTGCCAGGCCATGCCTGTGCTTTCGGCGCCACCAGCCAATCCGGCTATCGGCTGGACGGCGCTCGGCTGCCAGGCGGGGTTTTCGAACGGGGGACCGGCATACATGCTCGGCACGCCCCAGAACATCGGAGATGACTCGACGCCGTTTTCAAGCGCATCCAGGGCACGCCCGCCTGAAACGCCAATCTTGTCAGTGTCAGCCCACTCATACTTTTTCGGGTCGCGCTCGCGAATGCTGGTATGTGCATTTCCCTGTTGAAGCGCATCCCACAACTTGCCCTGCCGGTACTTCTCGTAGGTTACGCCCAGGCCCAGCACTTCGAGCACATATTCGCGGCGTGCCGTCTCGGTGCGCGCGGCCAATTCCTGTTCCTTGAGCTGCTGCGTCTTCTGCTGCCACTCCTGCTCGCGGGCATTTGCTGCGAACGAGTCCTTCGTCCATTTGCCGCCGAACAGGACCACGACCGCCAGCAGCGGCACACCGAACCACCGTATTCTGTCCATTGTCGTCTCCACGTCAACATTTAGTAGTTCTGGGTGCCACACCCGGAAATCAAACACGAGCCACAACAGCAGCAGGAATGGGAACGCAATAAGCGCACCCAGGATGTATTTCCACGCCTTCGGCCGCCCGATTTCCACTGCCTCGGTAGCGGCGTGGCTGCTCATGATTGTCCTCTCGGCACGGCAGGCTGGTTCACGCGCCTGCCCGACGTCGTTTCGGCGATGACGATGTCCCACAGATTGCCGGTCAATACGGGCAGGCAGGATGGCAACGCGCCTGTGCTGTAGTAGTCAACGTTGCCCTCGATGAGCTGCTTGCGCCAGTCAGGCTCGCAGTTGTAATAGGTACCGTGTTTGTCCATGAACTTGGCCCAGGTGAGCATCCCCGGACGGATGAGGACCCCTGGCACCGGTTTCCTCAACCGCCAATCCGCTACCGCGCAAAGGTAGGCGTAGAAAAGCCGGTGGCTGGACGCCTTGCCGCTGCCGATTGCCACGTCGTAGGCGGTAACATTGCGATGGTTCGCCGCGCTGTCGAAGATAGCGCTATGGAAAGACTTCTCGCCCAATTCGTGCTGCCAGCGTCGCCGCGCGTCGTTGGGGCTTTCCTGCACCACGGCCATGACCTTCCCATCCGGCTGCCGGACAGCGCGCACGACCGTGAACTTGTCGTCCGGGTCGGCAGGGTCGCGGCCCTTGGCCTTGTTGTAGGCGGCCTCCACCTGGGCGCGCTCGGACACCGGCAGGTCCTGCGGCGTGCCGGGATACCGGGCCTGTCCGGCCGGGTCGGGCACCTCCACGGTCTTGGTGAGCAGCGGGCTCGCCGTCACGGCAACCGCGGCGGTAATCGGGTCCACCTCCTCGCACGGCCCGGGGGTCTTGGCCAGGCGCGAGCTGGCCGGAATCTTGTCGGCATCTATCTGGTTGCCGCGCAGGTCCGCCGCGCATGGCGGGTGCAGCGGTTCGCCGTTGATGGCGCGGATTCCCTGCCGCTGCGCCTCGGGCTTGTCTGTCGGGTTGATGGGCCACGTCCCGACCGGAAGCGATTCGCGCCAGCCGCGCATGCTCGCTGCGACGTGGGCATGGTCGTCCTCGCCCTCGACCCGTAGCGCGAAGTCGTGCGGCGCCTGACCGACCAGGACGGAAACGGGTTTCCTGGTGCGCGGGTCCACTCGGCGCTTGGCGGTGAATACCCGCTGAAAGAAGTTCGGTCCAAGCTCGGACATCGGCTTGCGGGTCACGGCACCTGGGGTCCAGCGTTGTGGGCGCGCGTGAGGAACATAGCCCCAGTCGCCGGTCTGACGCTCGGCCTTGTAGGTGGATTGCGTGCCCTGGATGTAGTCGGGTACGCCTTGCCAGCCGATGCCGCGCATGTTGTCCAGGGCGACCGTCATATCTTCGGGGCAGAAGTAGAGGTAGACCTTGCCGCGATTGTCGCGGTCGCCATCCGGCTTCCAGCAGCCCGCGACCATGCCGCCACAGTCGTGCTCGTTTATCTTGGTAAAGGCCGGTGCGGTCGCCCTGGACTTCGCCACGCCGGCCACGATGTTCGCCAGCGTCTGCAACCTGGCGTGCACGCTCTGGCGCCCGTTGATGAGCTCGTAGTCCGACTGGCTCATTGCGGCATCCGAACCGCCCTGAAAGAAGGTCAATCCCTTCATCCAAACTGTCATTTCCTCGTCCAGGCTGTACGGCGGGTGGGTCAGGATGAGGGTGTCGGCCGTGCGCTCGCTTTTCTCCATCAGCAACGCCTGCGCGAGAAGGCTCAGCAAACATCCCTGGCTGTGTGCGACGATGCTGACCGTATCCTTCGGCTCGAACTTGCGAATCATGGCGATGAGGGCAGCCAGGCGCAGCGCGGCCAGTACCACGTACATGCGACCGGGGCCCGTCTTGATGGGTCTGAGCGGGTCGCCTACCGGGTCGATGGAGGCGTAGACGCCGCGGTTCCACATGTCCGGCAGGCTGCTGGTCGCATTACCGAACGGGCCGCCGCCCTTCGACAGGTCCTTGTCTAGGCGCGTGCCGTAGCGGTCGGTCTTCTGGCCGTGCAAGGTCCTTGTCTTACGTGGGTGCTCTGCGTACCCCCAGTAGAACGGGATGACCGGGCTGTCAGTGTCTGGTTGCACCCGACGCTTGAAGAACACCGCATCCGGGTCGACTTCCACCGTGTTCTTGTCCTTCTCCGTCTGGCCTGGCATCTTGTATTCGCCAGGCTTGAAGTATCGGGCCAAACGCTCTTGCAGACCGGCGCAGAGGCCTTCCTCCGCCGCGCCATAACCCATGCCGACATCGTTGACGCCGTGGACCAGGATGATATTGCCGGGCGTGTCGCGCGGCACTTCGATGACTTTGTCCCGGAGACGGTTGGGCATGAGCACCGTGCTCTCGCGCTTGACCACATACTCAATCTTCGGATAAGGCTTCTCGGCCATAGGTCCTCCTGAAAGCTAGTTGTCGCCGCCACGCAGCAAGTCGATGTCGGCCATGTGCATGGCGTCCCGCGCAAGCAGCTCCGACTTGCCAGCTGCGCCGCTGCGCGCCTTCGCACTGGTGCCATCGCTCAGCGTCGTGTCCATCTTCGCGTCCTTGACGATTCCGCCAAGGACTGGCTCGCCGTCCTCCGCTCGAGATGCGCGCGGATACCGCAGCTCGACCTTCTGGTCCGCACCGGCACTGCTGAAGGTCGGACGTAGCGGCGTCATGGTTTCCGGGCCGTCGTAGAGGTAGTCCGGCGCCTGGAACCGGATAGGGTTCTTGCTGCCGATGACAAATTCGCCATTACCCATCCTGACGAACGAGCCGTCTTCCACAACGAAGTGAAGCGCCTTCGCCGAGACGGTCACCACGCCGTCGCTGGCGGTCAGCTGCATGTTCCTGGCCGAGTCGATGGCGGTGTCATCCTGCTGGCTCTGGATGAGCAGCTTGCCGGCGTGTGCGATGGCATTGAGCCCTCCGCTATGCGCGAACAGCGACAGCCCCTTGCCAGCGTTGACGGTGAAGCGCTGGCCAGCCGCGAGCTGCAGATGCTGCTGTGCGGTCGTGTCGATGTTCTTGGCCGAGTAGCTGACGATAGCCTTGGAGCTCGCGAAGCCGATGCCGGCTGGTGATGTGATGCCAATGACCGGCTCCCGCGGTTCGGTAGCATTGGGGGCGGTATTGCTGCCGTCTTCCCACTTTTTGAAGCGGGCCAGCAGCTCGTCCTGCTCCTTCACGTCCACCGGCAGCCCGTTGTGGTCGGCGGCATAGTTCCCGAGTGCCGCGACAAGCTCGCCACACTCGCGCAGGAGGCCTACAAAGTCATCGCGCGCCAACTGTCTGCCCTTGGTGCCAGAGCCGCCGAACAGCTTCCAGGCGCTCAGGAAGATGCCCCGCGCCGCGTGCAGGGCGATTGCCTCTTCGGTGCGCAGCTCGGCGCCTTCGCCTCTCGGCGCCGCCTTGCCGTCCCGCCGCGGCTCGGTCAGGTAGCCCAGGTTCAGTTCAGTAGTGGCGTGGTCGCTCGCCAGTTGGGCGCTAATCTGCGCGGGCGTGTCATCGAGCCGGAGCTGGTTGCCGCGGTGGCCCTGGACCTCGCGGCTGCGCAGGCCCGATTGATACCTAGTGGCCGGCAGGGCGTCCTCATGGCGAAAGGCCGGGGGTGGCGCGACGGCGTTGTAGAGCTGGCCGACGATGACGGGCTTGTCTGGGTCGCCCCCGGCCCAGTCGACCAGTACCTCCGTACCGACAGGCGGCAAAAATCGCGCACCGCATTGGGCGCCGCTACCTGGCCCGTTGCCGGCCCAGCTTGAGGCCACACGGACCCACGCCGAATCACGGTCGGAATCGGACGCGCCGGCCCCGTTGGCGTGCTCGTGGTCCTGCGGCCTGGCGGCGGGGAACCGGACCTTGACGCGCCCCATTTCGTCGCACCACACCTCCCCGTTAGCGGGGCCGACGACAATCGCGGTCTGAATCCCTGGGCGCCGCAAGACGTGGCGTGGCGGGACGATACGCACGCCCCGGCGCACGCAAGAGAACCGCGTCCGGTAGTTGGCCTGCGTCCCATCGCCCGCTGCGAGTAATGCGTCATCGTCCTGACCCCAGCCGTTCCGATTGAACAGGCGTTCGACGCGTGCGCCGATGTCGATGGGGAGATTGTTCTGGGCGACTATCCGCTGCTCGGTCACAACGAATTGCCGCTCTTGCTCCGCGTGCGTATCAATCTCGGGATGCCCCGTTAGATTGAACCATTCGCCGGCAGCCAGGTCACGGACGCCGCCCTCTCCATGAAAGGACTTGGACACATACTCGAAGCGCGCCATGTGCGCGTTTCCCAGCGCGCTCAAATCCAGTGCCGAGTCGCCCAGGTGCGGCGCCGCGACGTAATAGTTCTCAAGGCTCGCCGCAAGCCGATTGCCGTGTTCTCCCTGGTTCACCAGGGACTCGGCCTGCGCCGTCATCAATGGCGCCCCATTGGAATTCCTGTAGTCCCAGCTGTGCACCGAAGACCTGCCGGGCTGCAGGTTGCGCTCTGCGCTCCAATCGGTAATGGCATCGCGCTGTTCAGTCGCCGCATCCCGGTGAAAGCGCACGGTCCCGGCTGCGTTCTGGGCCAGACAATACGGGTCGTCGAAGAGCACTAAGGTGTGGCCGATGGCGTTGTTCGCCTGGCTGCCAGTGGCTCCGTCCCTCTTAACGAGCCCCGACCGAAAGAACCAGGCGATGCCGCGCCGCTGCATCAGGCGCCGAAGGAAGACGGCGTCCGATTCGTTGTGCTGCATGATGAATTCGCGCGGTGCCAACTGACGGTTCAACAGGCCTGCATCGATGTCCAAGTCGAACGTGGCTGCCAGGACGGGATTGTTTCTCCGCCATTCGGCGATGAGCGTTTGGATGATGTCCAGCTCGCTCATGTTTCGGAAGATGCGCGTATTGACGCGGTTTTCCATGACGGACAACGCATCGCGTATGACCAGTTGATACGACGCCAGCCCCCCGTCGCTCTGGCCTGACAGGGCACTGGTGACGATACCGCACAGGCGGCGCAGTTGCCCCCTATCGGTGACGATTTGCAGCTCGGCAGGGGCGCCGATGAAGCCCTTGAGGGCAAGGATGGCACTCTCGGCCACGCACTGGACTCGAATCTCGGTGCCGCCGCATATTGCCTCGCGGGCTATGACCTTCTCGGCCAGGAGCTGGCCCCCTTGGTCGCCGCCCGCACGGTCGAGCACGAGCCTGATGGGCCTGTTGTCTGTCGAAAGGAGGTATTGGGCCAGGTCGGCGATTCGAACATTGTCAAACTCTGCCATCTGTCGCTCCATCTGAGACCCATGTTCCTTTGCATTTAGAAATTGAATATGTTTATTCTTTTTCTAACCAGAAAATTCTGACTTTCATCTACCGTTCAAGATTAAGAAAGAAGGAGTATTGATGCGGCAACCGCGCTGCATGCTGCGGCGCCGCAAATTGCAGGCTCATCTGGCCACCAGACGGGATGCTTCGGACTTCAATCGACTAAACATCCAGTGTCGGTTTGTTTAGCAGTAGTATCCATCAAGCAATCTCGCGTGCATTGCTCAGCCGCAGCTGGATATTGAACAAGCTAGGACAGGCAGCACTGCCGAGGAACAAAGGAAAAATGAACGATCGAAAAACCCGGCTCCAAGGGCTAGCGAGTCTCCGTGGCTAACCTGATGTTGTATGGAGGCCATGCATCGTTCATGATGAGTTACGGTCAAATGCACCTGTAGGTTATGATTCGCGCGAGCGCGCGAGCGCGTAGCTTGCAAATAATGCAATACGCCTTACCGCTCAGCTTGGCTAGACATACGATGGACTTTAGCGTCTAACCTTGCCTTTCGAATAACTTCGACGAACTATTGATGACAACCGAATTACTTGCGCATAACGTCGCAGCCACACTTGACGCTCTTCTTGACCTTTCAACGCTTGTATCCGTAGCGAATAGGCTCGTCAGCGGCACCGTTCTGTCGCCAACCGAACAGGACGTAGTTGACCAGCACGCCAAGGTAGTTAGCGATGAGTTAGTAGAGCTCACTCGTGCTTCCATTGTGGAAGGAACCGACCCTTTAGGCGCGGCTTACTGTGCTATCCGTTCGCCAGAGCAGCGACGCGGGGCCGGGCAAACGTTCACTCCTGTAGAGGCTGTTCTCGGCATGTTTGCGTGGGCAGCCGCTCAGGGTAACTTCGCTCGCATCGTTGACCCAGGGGCGGGGACTGGCCGCTATGTCCTGCACGGCCTGCGGCACAACTTGCAAGCAACTGGTGTCGCTTCCGAAATGGACCCGCTGGTAGCCCTGCTACTCCGCGCGAACGCAACAGCACTTGGCTTGGCTGACCGTTTAGACATACGCATCGGTGACTTCCGCGCATTGCAACTTGAGCCTATTGAAGGCCGGACGCTGTTTATTGGCAATCCTCCGTATGTTCGCCATCACGACATCTCGCCAGAGTGGAAGGACTGGTACAGCGATAGCCTAAAGCGCCTTGGTCACGCCTCGAGTAAGTTAGCAGGGCTGCACCTCCACTTTTTCGTCAAAACACTAGCGCTGTCTCGCCCTGGGGACTTGGGATGCTTTATCACTGCTGCAGAGTGGCTCGACGTCAACTACGGCCAATCGATGCGTGATTTGATGACCAACGGACTAGGCGGCAGGGCAGTTTTTGTTGTTGCTCCAGAGGTACCAGTATTTGGCGATGCGATGGTTTCAGCATGTATCACGTGTTTCGAGCCAGGGTCGGCAGATACTGACATTGAATTCAAAAAGATTGACAGACTTGAGCAGCTTCTTGACCTTACTGGGGGGCATTTCGCCAACAAAGTCGCTGCTAAAGCAGAGCGTAGTTGGTCGGTCTTGCTCAGGAATCAAGAAATCGTTAGGAACGAAGAGTTCATCAACCTCAGTGACCTTTTCAAAGTCAGTCGCGGTCAGGTCACAGGTAAGAACAGCGTATGGGTGACGAAAGACAACCGATTTGGCCTGCCTGAAGAGTACCTCGTCCCGACGATTACTGATGCTGCTGACATCATCCATGCAGGTGGCCGAATTGATGACGTAGAGGCGCTTCGTCGCGTTATCGCTCTCCCTGCTGCTCTTGACGAGCTTGAACGTGAAAAATTTCTGGCTATTCAGGAATTCCTTGACTGGGCAAAGTCGGAGGATGCAGATAAAGGGTGGATTGCTGAGCATCGCAAACCTTGGTGGCGTGTCGATATGACGAAGCCGGCGCCGCAAATTGTTGTGACGTATATGGGGCGCCGGCCGCCCGTGTTCGCGGTCAATACTGCCGGCGCTCGAATCATCAACGTTGCTCACGGACTGTATCCGAAGGTTCAGCTACCTGATGAATCAGTCGAGCAGTTGGTCGCTTGGTTAAACACCAATATCAGCCAAGACTCTGGACGAGTCTACGCAGGTGGCCTCACCAAATTCGAGCCCGGCGAGGTCGGCCGACTTCGAATTCCGAGTGCAGAACTACTTGCTAGAGGTGTGTTTTAATGGCTGCGCGGGGAGGCGTTAACCGTGGCAAAGTTTTTACAGACGCAGAGATAAAGGAAGACTGCCGAGAATCGACAAGACTGTTTCGTCTTAGGCGCATGAAGGAGCCATTGGGGGACTACTTGGCAGAGTTTACGGGCGCTCAGGCAGCAGCGGAATACGTCATCGATAAACTGCCGACGCTACTGGCCACGCCGACTGACCGCTTTGAATTGGCGACAATTGTTCGCAACCCTGCCTTCAATACTGCCCTACGGTATTTGCTGGCGCCGCCCATTTCAGAAGATGACCTTGACACTGTCATGTGCCGCAGCGTCAACGGCACGGCTATCCGTAAGGAGCAACAATTTGCTGAGGAACTCGTTGAACTGATTCGTCAGACTATTGACCCTAAGCGATTCCCATGGATAGCTGCTGGTACGGCTCCAACAGCAGAGGAACTGGACTTTGCCAAAAGAGCGTCTACAGTAATTGCCACGTGCCAGCGCGTGCTGACGAAGCGACGAGGTGACGAACGGGGAGAACTTGAGGGGGCTATCATTCGATTGCTGGACGGGATGGGTTTTACACGTGTTTCAACCCCGCGCACGCCAATTATGCACGCTGAAGACCTTCCCAAAGCGGGTGAGTACATGGTAGCCGCGACTCTCGGTCATGACAATGGCGATTGCATCATTGGCCTCTATGACCGGCGGCGTTTAGCACTTGAGTGCAAGAGTTCGAACTCCGAGATTAACAGCCGCAAGCGCCTGAACAAAGAAGTCATAAAAGACGCTGAAAACTGGAATTTGCAGTTTGGCGCCCAGGTGCTTACTGCCGCTGCTTTGCGAGGTGTTTACAAGCCAGAATACGTTCAAGATGCGCAAAGAACTCCCATAATGATAATTTGGGAACACCGCTTAGAAGACCTTAAGGATTTTATCGATTCGACTAAGTCCTCACAGTAACCGAACGAACTTGCCTACTGACAAGAATGCGTAAGGCAACAGTTACAATATTTGGCGCACTTCAAACAGCGATGGCGGATGCCCGATAGGCTTGGCACTCGTTTTCAACGGGAGGCAACGTGCCAATTGAACAGCCAGGGCGTCCAAATACAGCTATAGCCGCAAGCGTCGAAGAGGTGCTTCACACAGTTGAGCCGTGCGGTCGGCGGCATGCAGCGCGTTTGATGAGTGCACGTGGCGTGCCATTCTCTGTGATAGTACGTGTACTCGCAGAGCCGAATAAGAGAAGACTTTCTAGTACGTCGGCAGAAAACACCGACCTTCTACGTGCCCGGAGTACGGATTAGGTAATAATTAGATGCTTTATTTATATTAGAAAGTCCACTACGCGTACTGGAACGTTTTTTCTACAGCAACCCGTTTGCAGGGCGCAAGTTGGGAGCAAGGGCCGTGCGAATGCTTTTCGTGCCATACTGCCAAAATAAGTTATAAGTACAAAAAAAAGACTATGGACAAAAAGCTTACATTAAGAAAGTCGATTTCCGAAGGGCTCTCATCGTGGCTGACTTTTGAACATCAATGCCGAAGAGATGACTTGTTTAGTGAACGGTATCTTGCGCTACCAATCGCTCAAATTCTTGCGGCTAATACACCAGGAAAAGTTTTGGCCGAACATAATCATCCTGTTCTTGCTCTGCCTGGGGCTGACGGGAGACCGCTTCAATTGGATTTCGTAGTTGAAGAAAGTGGCAAAATCACTCTCGTCGTCGAAACCAAATGGGCTGGTGCAAAAGGTGTTTCGGTAGCATCCGTAGTTTGGGATTGTGTCCGCTTAGAGTTGGCAGCACATTATTATGGCTGTGACGCGCTATTTATTTTGGCTGGTACACGTGCAACCGTGGACAAAATGCTTTCATCCGCACCGCTGAATCCAAAAACAAGTAGAGGCAAGCCGTCACCGGTTTTAGGACTCAATGGCGTTGGTCGAACATCTGTGAATGTCCAGTCTCCAAAACGTGATTTCGGTCCAGCACTTCACAAAAAGATGAGTGCTTATCCGCACGTTAAGTATCCACGCTCGTTTGTTTGTGGAACAGGAACCCAGATTCCTAAAGACCCCACGGCAAGTGCATATACTGCGGCCGTATGGCACATACAACCTGAAGCGGCTAACAAACACTTTACCTTTACGATTCCTGCGTGATGCGGTTCTAAGCTAAGGGACTGATTTATAGGGCCAAACAGCCTGCAAAGACTTCTAGGCCGGTTGCTTAAAAAGACCGGGCGTCGAGCATGGCACCCGGTCTTGAGTTGTATAAATTTCTACTGATGTAGCCTATTTCGCTGTCTGACCCGCCAAGGTCAGAGGTCAACCTTCCCGCCGCCAAGCGGGAAGGTCGGCACATCACTACAACGGGCCGCCAGGCCCATTCACACACTTTCGCAAACGCTCCAACCTTTCGGAGCACAGTGCCAACCGTGCCGCCACTTTCGTGGCTCCCTATGCGCTTCGGTCGTATCGCGCAACAGGTCAAACCCTACTCAGTCAGTCTCCCCCTCTTCTTGTCTCCCCGTAGGATGCCAGTCCGTACGGTCTAAGAAGAGGCTCCCCATTTAGATTGAAGCTACTGCACAACGTAGCGCCACTGTCTCAGCAAGACGGCTAGCCATTCCGGCTTTCACGTAGATTTCAACGAGGCGATGTTCCAGAGCCCTTCGTTTACTCACCGCTTGCATCATCGACTACGAACCACAGCTCAGTGCTTATGGCCCTACGTTGCTCCGCAACGCACCCTTTCTGGGCGCGGTTACAGGTTTGAGCTATCCATCAGCCCCGGCTTTCGCCAGGTGCTAGCTGCGCCAGGTTTCCCCTTGCAGCCCTGCCGTGTCGCCACGGCCTCAGAAGCCATCCTGTGCGGCATGCGTTACGCTCTCTCGATACGTCCCACAGGTCGGGCTTTCACCGACTTTCGCACTCAACCAGGACACCGGGACATTTCCTTCCCGGCGCCGTTTCATGGTCGCCCAACCTCTGCCGGCAAGTCACCAGCTGGATTGGGTCGAAGGAGGGAGTTGCACCCTCCAGCGCCCATCGCAGCCGCGCCAGCTCCATTACGAGCACGCGGCTACAGCGTTTGCTTGGTCCCAGGCTGGCGGCCTTGGAACCTGTCGGGGTGGCGCCCCGACGTGCCCTTTCGGGCGTGTGTGTTTGCAGTTTGGCGGTCCGCTCGCTGAACCCTCTTCGAAGGCTCACCGAGCGGAGCGCCGTGCACGCGAATCACGCCGGCTTTCGCCGGGCGCATTCCCTTGCAAACAGGTGTTTCCACATCCCTGTATAGCGTGATTGCCGTGCTCACGCACGGAACATCATTACGTCTCATCCCCGCTAACCCCAATCACATCTTGTTCGCGCGGATTTTGGCTATACGGAGGTGTAACGTTCAAAGGATTCTCATGCTTCCATCTACCCCAATCGCACGCAGCAAAACAGCCGCCCTGACCCGGATTCTCGACAGTGTCCCAAAGGGCTACCTGCGGTACACCTCTGGCACGGTCAACGCGACCAAGGCCAACGCCTTGGCGAACAAATTCCACGCCCGTTACGGCATTGGGTGCTCGCCGGCGCAGCGCCTGACCCGAAAGGCAAAGGGGCTCGCGAACGTAATCCTGGTCATGTACTGGCCCGAAGGCGCGGATGAGGTGAGCTGGGTGCTGTTGGCGACGGACGGCACCGGGCTTGAGGCCGAGAAGCTGTGGTGCGTCGATGAGAAACCCCGGCTGAACTGGCTGGGCTATGAGCTGGTTCGGCACAGCGCGCATGGCAGGACGAGCTGGACCTGGCGCCGGCCGCAGAAGGAGATGGCCGACCTGCACACTTTGCTGGCCCATCAAGCCAACTGCAGGCACCAGAAAGCCATCGAGGAAACGCTTGTGCGTATCGCCCGGCAGCCAGGGTTCCACGGCGTACGGACGCAGTCCTGGGCACTGTGCCAGGCGGCCCGGCGCCGCGGCTACAGCGGCCCGCTTCCCCACCTCTACTTTCTTCAGAAGGTGAGCCACGGCGACCGCCTGACGCTTCACTCTGCCCCCGGAACCTGACCCGTCCCGCACCGCTCCTCCCCCCCGAAAAAGGGGGAGGTTACCTGCAAGCCTGCCAAGCACGCGCGACGACCAGGCGGAAAACTGAAACCCGAGCATGGCATACCGGCCGCCCTGGCTGCCCGACCGCGAAGCGGTCAATACAAACTCGAATCAATCCAGGGTTAAAACATATGCTCAATTGAGAATAGCAGGGTTATTCCAATTGATATTTCCAAGCCAGGATACGTAATAGGAATAACCGTATACATATCCTCAATCAAAAATATGCTCAAGTAAGGATATGCTTATTTTCTCTATGCTTAGTAAGCATATCCTCACTTTAGAGTAGCTAGGAATAACCGGAGCCCCCTGGCAAGTAAAAGCCAGGGGGCCTTCCACCATCCAGGTCTGGATGATTCCGACAGCCTTTCGAGTCACGCGCTATCTTCGCCTGCGTGCCGGTCGTCTCAACTCTGCCCCCCCAGTTGACCGGTGTCCCCTCGTCGCTGTCTTAGCACCCGACCAACGAGGCGGTCACACCGCCTGTTCCCTTCAGTTGGAAGGGGAGGCTCTCCCATCGAGTGGCGCCGTGCTCAAACGATGTGCGTGACATGGAAGTATATGTCGATGAAAGGGCCGTGTTTGGAATATTTTCGAAAATAATTCAAAGTCTGATTGGGTGGAACGAAATTGAGCACTAATTAAATACTGATTTTCATATACATGAAGCTCGCCGCCAACAAAGGCAAAAATTCCTCAAATCATCGGTTTTGGCGCGACAGTAAAAATATACGTATTTAGTTGCAGTGCAGCCCACAAACATTATTGACGCACAGCAACCATCGCCATATACTGTCTGAACTCGCCGCTTCGAGTGTACTCCGCCAGCAGGCGGCTTCTAATAGCAGAGCAATGGCAAATCTGCAAAGATTGCAAAGCAACGCAAGCAGTATCGGTGTATATCACCAATGTTCACCGCCATATGGGCGGCTTAAAATAAAAGCACAGCTAATGGTAGTTTTAGCTAAAGAGTCGAAGCGAGCAGTAGCGGCGAAAGCCGAGTTTTCCGCCGGTTAGGCGGCTTTCAGATTGTCTGCACAGGGCCAGCTCTGTGCAGACTTTTTTATTTCAGCACCGGTTTTGGCCGTGAATACGAGGGTTGAATAGTGGCAGTTATTACATTAAATGGATATGCAGACGCGCTGCTGCAGGTTTTCAACGAAGCAAGTCTGAAAACGGACGCTGGGGTGCAAGCTGTGATGACCTATCTTCTTGCGTACCCTGGGCAGGCAATCGAGGACCTGGCCGGCATGACGGGCTTTGATGAAGCGAAGCTGCGAGACTATCTGGCTGCACTCGGGGACCTAGTGGAATCGGATGGGCCTACCTGGCGCCCGACCGCGCGTGGCCGCTCTGAAATCGAACAGGCCTTGACCGCTGCGACGGGCAGTGCAAAGGGTTCCGGACCGTCAGGCGTAACGCGACTCACTGCGGCAGAAGCGAAGCGTTGGGAAGAGGTCAAACATATCGTGATGGATTCAGCGGGTGCGCATGAGGAACCACTACGTACGCAGTTTGAGCACTGGTTCCGAGTTACGGATTCCAGTCCGGGGACATTACCCCCTTACCCGACGGAGGCAGAAGCCAGTTGCACGTTTCATAATCAAGGAAACACAGGAATAACAATACATCGGCCAGGGACTCAGCCTGTAATTGATTTTGAAAATCTGGAGAGCACGTTCGGCCTGCATGCTGCCGATGACCAAATTATTCGTAAGGCCCTCGGCCTAGGGCTCACGTTCTGGTGAGCGTAATTGCGGCTGGCGCCGCCGGCAACCAGGGCGAGCTGCCGCCCGTCGGGAGCGCGCTTGCCCACTCATACTCTGGCATGGCCTAGGTGCGAGCGCTTTCCTATAATCAATGTAGAATAAGTACATGATTCTTGACGACAAACCTCCTCAGTACATGACCTCAGCCGAGCTTGAGGAGGCTATTCGGCGCCATCGCGAACACACCAAGAAACTGCTAGCGGAAGTACGCAGCCGTCGAGCTGGCACCTCAAATACTCCGCCAGATGCTCCGGCCGAGAAGCCATCGAAATAACGTCCTCGGGAGCGTCAATCACGATTGGTAGCCGCCCCATGTTTAAGTGGCTTGCGCACTAGCTCGTGTCGCCGTCGAAGAAACGATGAGTTCCGGACACGCGCCGATTTATCACCGCTAGGCCAAGCTATACCCCTTCAGATGGTTAAAAACCAGTCCAACAATCAACGTCTGAAGAAGGGTACCAATGACGACAATCGGATATGCTCGGGTGAGCACAATTGAGCAGACGCTCGACTTGCAGCGGGACGCGCTCCTGGCGGCGGGAGCAGATGTTATCTATGAAGACAAAGCAAGCGGCAAAAATGCCGACCGGCCGGAACTCACGCATTGCCTGAAGGCCCTGCGAGCCGGTGACACCTTGGTCGTCTGGCGCTTGGACCGGCTGGGTCGCAACTTGGAAGACCTCATCCGCATTGGCAGCGAGCTCGAAGCGCGCGGGGTCACGTTCAAATCGCTCAAGGAAGCTGTAGATACTAGCGGGCCAGCGGGAAAGCTTGTCTTCCATATGTTTGGCGCCTTGGCGGAATTCGAGCGTGAACTCATCCGGGAACGGACCCTGGCTGGCCTGGCTGCTGCGCGAGCCCGCGGTCGAGTCGGCGGCCGGCGACCTGTCCTCGACCCCAAGCAGCGGCGGGCGGCTCTGGCGATGATGAAAGACAGAGAGATGTCTATCTCCGACATTGCCCGGCAATTCGGTGTGTCTCGCTCGACGCTGTACAACCTGAACGCCGCGAACAAACAACCAGCCCAATAGCGTCAGAAGGCGACCAGCGACGGCCGCGCGAGACGGCCGTCTGGCTGACGTAAGCCGGTCAGGCGGTCGTCCAGGCCTTTGCGGCTTCCTTGGAATCCGCCTGTAGCCTTTTGATGACCTCTTTGACGTCTTCGCCGGTCAGGTTGGCTACCAGGAAGCCGATACGCTTGGCACCCTTCGCAGTGACCACGAGCGGCACATCTCCCAGGCCCCACACCTTCGATTCCTTTTCAACCTCAAGTGCTTGCTCAGCTTTTTTCGAGGCCGGCTTCAGGTAGCCACGTTGCAGCAGGCCCAGGATGCCGGCTTCGCTGAAGACATCACACTCGCGCGCATTGAAGGTTCTGTGCGAGAACAGGCGATTGCTGAAGGACTGGCTGCTGTAGGTGCCGTTCAGACACATCATGCCCAGGACGAGCGCTTCCATCGGCGGAAGCGTTTCCGCTTCGTCCCTGCCTGAGTGAGGTTCCACTTTGTCTGTGAAGTACAGGCTCATCATCGTTTGCAGGAATGCCTTGCTCGATGCGCTCGGGTCTTTCTGTTTTGTAGACTTCATAATTAACTTTCCATATGGAAACAAAATTATACAGCCTACTTGGGTGCCTCTGGTTGCATGATGCTCAAAAGCAACGGTTCGTATATCGTGAAATGCGCTGTTTGTAAAGCGGCCGAGCGGCCCTGTTGACCACTTCCGAGTCACCCTGTTAACTTGACTTTCGAGCAATAACGCACCCCTCAGAAAGTCTCAACGATATGGAACCAAACTCTTACCCCGCGTGGCTCAGCCAAGTCCGGGAAATAACCAAAACCCCGGCGACCAAGCAAGCTTTTGAGGCGTTGAAGAATGCGGCAACACCAAATGAGTTAGCCATTGCTGCGCAAAAGGCTACCGCCGCCGTTCTGGCCGACATCGCCGCCGAAATGGCACCTCCAGAAAGCCAAGCAAATATGCCGGGACTCAGCGACACCCCGAAGCCGACGCTTTTAGAACAGCTTGGACTCACTCAAGTCAGCCCAATGAACGGTGGCGTCTATCACGTAAGGAGCAATCCTGCGAACGGAACGGTTCCTGTTGAGTACATCGCACTGTTGTACTCGCCGGCGCCGATAACCCCGAAAACAGAGCGTCTACAGCTCTTTACGCAGCGAGTACCTGACCCGTTGCCCATAGATGTCTCCGCGCTTCAAATTCAAACGCACTGGCATAGCCTCGACGCTCGTCGGCTTGAAGAGTCGGGACTGGAACCGATAACCGTAGACCTGCCGGCCGGGGCCCAGCTGGACACACTGCAGGTCATTGAATACGCCCGACCAGGCGAAACAGGGCGTATCCGATATTGCGTCCAACTGCCGACCGGCGACGTTGTTTGCTACAACTGAACTGCCGTGCACACCACTGTATTCCCGTTTTTGAAAGGTCTCGACTATGGACGACTTTAATAGCTTCGGTTGCAATGACGGGTATTCGCATTCGGCCTCGTACTGTGCTCCTGCTGCCGACCCGTACCTGGAGTCGTACAACTACTGCACTGTAGACCCTGTCGCCATCATGCTTCGCCATCAGCGCGAAGAGCTGGAGCGGTGTATGTTTGAGTCCAAGCCCGTCCAGGTGTGGACGCACGAAGAGCAGGAGCGGCGTATGTTTGAGGTCGAGCCCGTCCAGGCGTGGACGCGCGAAGCACCCAACCATGCGACGAATGCCGCTTTGCCGGCTTATGAGTCTCCGAGCGACAAAGCGTTTCGCAAAGCAGCAGCAGAATATGCCTTGCTACGCGCAGACGACCCGGACGCACCGCACGAGGCCCTGGCTGCCGCGGCCGCAGGCCGGAAGTATTACTACCTGCCTGGCGAGCCGACGAGCTGGCGCCGTCCCCTTCGTAGCCCAGGCGTGGGGTACGACCCAGTGTGGTGGAAGATGTTCAGCCACGCCGATGAGCGCTCGATGCACCTGGCCAAGCAGCTGGGTTACATCGGGGCACGTGACGATGACGGCTGGATTCGCCCAACCCTCAGGGAGCTGTTGCGGATGGGCTTTTGGTCGACGCAGCGATATGCGTTCTACTACGCCGAGTTTGCGGAAGAGTTCGGACGGCAGGTTCCGCGCTGGATTAAGCGTCTCTGCTCTGTACGGGCGCACCCGCCCAGTGCGGAATTCTGGGCTTAGTGCGCGCCGTAGCCGCGCATGTAGGCGACTACTTCCTTGTAGTCTTCCCGCATGTGCGCCAGGATTCGCGCCACTTCGAACGGCCGGCCAAACTTAATGTGGCGGCGCATCGGGTCCGCGCCGCCGTCGAGCAAATCGTAGATGCACTCGGGGTCACTTTCCAGTTTCAGAGCCGCGTCTAGCTCGGAAATAGCATCCGCGACGATGGTCACGGTCTCCGTGTGGCCTCGAAGTATCCCGGTCGGTAGAGAGAGGAATCGATACCCATAGTTCGCCAGGTCGCCAGTCAGCTTCGCTAACGTGCCGTGCGGTTCGGCGCCCAGAAGCGAGGCTGTGGCCGCGCACAGCGCCGCTTCGCGCTCGAAGCTGAACGGCGAAGTAATTCGGCTGACCAGGTCGTCATCCTGTCGTATGCTCACGACGAATTTGTCATCGACCACCTCGTAGAACACTTCTAGCACGAATGCGAACGGCAGTGACCCGTTATAGGGGCTCGGTCCTGCGAGCGTGGCCGACAGCGTTTCTGCCAGAACACCGGGAACTGGTTCGAACACCAGCTCATCAATCAGCTCGTCAAGCACCTCAAGCATTTGGGTAGCCCTCTTCTTCTGTCTCTTCTTCGTACTCAAGCAAGAGTGGTTTGAGCTTCTTCTGGAATGTCGCCGACCTGCGCGGTTTCGGAAGGTCTAGTTCCCAGGCCATTGCGGCACGCCAGTATGGTTTGTCGGGAACAGGTCGGGGCTTCGGCGGCTTGTGATACTTTGCATTCGGGTTGACCCGCGACGGCAGTTGCTTGTGCTGTAGCATTACCGGCTGCATGCTGCCATTCTTATACTGGATGCAAGCGAGGTCATATGCGAACAGCCAGATAGTTTCGACAACTCTAACAATCTTTAAATGGAGCTCAGCGCGCTTCTCCCTTGCGGTCTCATCGTCGGACACGTACAGGAAGGCCATTGCTTCGGTCAAGAATGCATCATCGAAGACCGTACCCGTCGGCTGTAGTGCCCGCTCCTCGCGCAGCTTTGTGAGCTGCTGCTTAAGCTCCGCCGCCTCATTCGTCAACTGAACTGACTTATTGATGAGCGACTGCACTCTTCCGCCCGTCACAGCAATGGCGTCAGCAATGCGGTCGCACTGCTCCATCTTCTCGGCAATCGCGACCTCAAGCGCTTCAATGTCTGCCGCTTTGGCTGCCCCGCTGCTGTTGCCTAGGGTTCCGAGGGTGAACTCATAGATAGCCTTGAGAATGTCAGGGTCAGCGCGGTTTGCGGCCATCGTCTTACACTCCGTCTTGCCGGCGAGCTTGTCGCTACATTGGAGCTGCGCATGACTGTGGCCGCTTCGCTCGCTCTTCCGGTGAATCGGCGCTCCGCAGAGGCCGCAATACATCAAGCCCGAGAATACGTTGTAATAGTGTGCATCTCGCCGCTTCGCTACAGCGCGCGCCCGGATTGAGAGGCGTGCGCGGTTCCACAAGTTGTCGCTGACAATGCGGGGGTAGTAGTCGAGTATCGGCTCCCCGACAGGCAATCCTTCCCAGTTTTCCTCATGGGCTTCATGCGTCCGGATACGGTGCTGATGCTCACCGAGCACAGCATTATTCCGCAGGAGCTGCCCAGGTAACTGCGCGTGCCAACCTTTCTTTTGCAGGGCAAGTCGCGTGGGCACGACCCAATTCTCCGCATTTGCTTTCCTCGCAATCAGCTTGGACCCAAACCCTGCGGCCGACAGCTCGAAGACTTTGCGGACTACAGCAGCTTTTTCCTCATCGACGACCCAAGGCGAATGCTTATCGGCGCGTGATAGCCAACCTGGTGCGGCTCCGAAGACCTGCTGCGAACCTGCGTCCCGATGTTTCTTGAACGCATCACGCACACGAATCGACTTATATTCAGACTCCTGGTGACCACGATAGAGCGTGACGACGCTCATCATGAACGCGCCCAGGTCCTTCATCGTCTCCTCATCCCATTGCTTGCCGTCGGACAGGGTGACGACCGTCAGTCCGCCAGTGGCGAGGTTCATCAGAAGCGTAATAGCTTGGGGCAGCGCTTGGCGAGTGATTCGGTCCAACGCCTCTACAATGAGGATTGTGCCGCGTTCAATCTCTCCGGTATGCAACTTCTTCTGAAGCGTCGACAGAGCTCCGGCCGCAGCATTCTTTCCGGAGAACGCTGAGACGCCCAAGTCCTCATACTTGTCATTCTCATCAAGTACGTAGCCGTGAGCTTCGCACCACTTTCTTGCGGCCTCGACCTGGCGAGCATAGCTGACCCCTTTCGCCTGCTTTCGCGACGAAAAACGGGTGTACGAAATAATACGTGGCATATAACCTTCAGGCTAGGGTGCAACAATAGTTGCATTAAAGAATCATTCTACCCGAAAAGTTATTCCGCATATAGGCAGCACGAGTCCACACCAGCGTCTATCCGCGCGAAGTGGTCAAGGCGGCGCTGAAACACAACGCGGCCGGCCTGATGCTGGCGCACAACCATCCGTCCGGCACGCCCGAGCCGAGCGAGTCCGACCTGCTATTGACGCGCGCGCTGGTGCAGGCGCTGGCCCTGGTGGACGTGCGCATCCTCGACCATTTCGTCGTGGCCGGGCCGCAGGTTCATTCATTTGCGGAACATGGTCAAATCTAGCCCGCTCAATTGTTAAATTTCGCGAATAGCTTAAGACACAATTGTTTTTCACAAGTGATTGATTTCGCGATGCTTTTCACGCTATACTCTCGTTTTTCCCGATTGCGGAAGTTTACTGAAGGAGTGCGCTATGGCACGTGTTTGCCAAGT
>JACXTT010003798.1_pt1 | contig 22903 bp, 17 predicted proteins | sample 9270951 | NCBI WGS metagenome assembly JACXTT01 (sample SAMN15532306, study PRJNA645909) | rock metagenome | isolation source: weathered quartz diorite | place: Puerto Rico | collected 2017-06-21
TGGATCGGCCTGCTCATTTTTCCTTCCACCTCCACCAACTACATCGCCCGCCGGACGCTGAACGTGCTGGCGCCCTACCTCAAAGCCGCATACCCCTGGACCAATAGCGACTTCGCGCTGATCGTGATCGCATTTCGCCTGTCCTACGCAGTTGTGCAGTTTTTGGGCGGCCGGCTGATCGACGTGCTGGGAACGCGGCGCGGTTTGACGATCACGGTAGCGTGGTACTCGGCGATGGCCATGGTGACGTCGCTTGCGACCGGACTGAAAAGCTTCTGCGCGTTCCGGTTTTTGCTGGGCGCGGGCGAGGCGGCTAACTGGCCGGGGGCGACTAAAGCGGTTTCCGAATGGTTTCCAGCCAAGGAACGCGGTATTGCGGTGGCGCTGTTCGATAGCGGCTCGGCGATCGGCGGAGCGGTGGCCCCGGCACTGGTGGTCTGGCTCTATCACGCGTTCGGAACGTGGCGGCCGGCGTTTCTCATCACCGGCACGCTGGGTTTTCTCTGGCTTCTGGCGTGGATTCTGACGTATTACAAGCCCGAGGATCATCCGCGCATCAGCGATTCCGAGCGCACGATGATCCTGGCCACGCGAGCGGGTGCGAATGAAGAGCCTACGCGCACGCGGACTCCGGTCTTGGCGCTGGTGGGGTACCGACAGACGTGGGGCTGCGTGCTGGCAAAAGCGATTCTCGACCCTTACTGGTATCTGGTGGCCGACTGGTTTGCGCTGTTCCTGGTAAGCCGCGGGTTCAAGCTCGAAGATACGCTGATGGGCTTCTGGATTCCGTTCGTGTGCGCGGATCTTGGCAACTTCGTGGGCGGAGGGCTTTCGAGCTGGTTCATTCATCGCGGCTGGACGGTGGGGGCGGCGCGTCGTGTGATTTTTCTGATTTGCGGGCCGCTCATGCTGCTCATGATTCCGGCGGTCTACACCACGCGGCTCTGGCTGCTGATTGCCGAATTCGGGCTGGCGACACTCGGCTACGCAGCCTGCGCAACGATCTTTTTGACGCTGCCGTCTGATTTATTCCAGAGCGGATCTGTCGCTACAGTGAGCGGCCTCGCGGGAATGGTGACGGGCTTCGTGACCATTGCGGCGACGTATACAATCGGCGCCGTTACCGACAAGTACTCCTTTGCGCCGATCCTGATGGGTGCAAGCGCGGCGCCGGTGCTGGCGGCGATTGCTGTGTTCGCGCTGGTGAGGAACACGAGGAACACGGGCAATGGGGTGCTGCTGAAGATTTGAAGGCGAGCCGGCAATGGTGAGAAGCTAGCGTGAAGAGTGATCCTCCACCCCGCTTGGGCGCACTCTTGGCATCCGACGCGCCCGTCGGCCTTATCTTTCGCCGTGGCCCTTCGAAATTAGTGCGAGTGATCCTGTGGAATCGGGAAAGCGATAAATTCAAGCCGGGGCAGTGGTTCAAAGCCGGATTTTCGTCGATCGCTCCGATCTTTCACCAGACGGCCGGCACCTGATTTATTTCGCGATGGGCGGCGTAGCCTGGGCGATTCCGGAGACGGGCGGAACATGGACCGCTATTTCGCAGGTGCCGTCTCTAAAGGCCATTGCACTTTGGGGACAAGGCGACACATGGGGCGGCGGAGGGATGTTCACGTCGAATTGTTCCTACTGGTTGGACGCGGACATCAACACTTTCACGATTCGCAATACGCAGGAGCTTCGCCGCGATTCGAAACGTCCGGCCGGTACGCTGGAGGAGCGAAACGGATGGGTCGCGAAAGGAGAAATCGGCGGTCGCAGAATAGTCGAGAAAGCGTTGCCCAAGGGTTGGATCCTAAGAAGCATCACGCGGTACCCAAGGGTTGAATACAAACTCGAGCAAGCGGAGGACGAGTGCACTTTGACATTCCCAACTTGGGAATGGGCGGAGTGGGATCGAACCCGGCTGGTCTGGGCGGAGAAGGGCTGTCTGCGCGCAGCTAAGCTTGGATCGCATAAGCTCGGGACAATTCGGACGCTATATGATTTCAACGGGATGAGGCCGCCGATTCGTTCGGAGGCGTAATATCAATCGCCGCGCTACTTCTTCCACATGAAATAGCCGACGATGGTTTTCCCGTCCTCGATTTTGTTGGTGAGGATCATTCGTTCGACCTGCTTGGCGGGAAACCAGCGGGGCTCGATGCGCTCGTCGTCCATCGGCTGGGGCCGGCCGGCGGTGAGGCCGGTGGCGAGGAAAATCGTCATCTTCTCGGAGACGAAGCCGGGGCTGGGGTAGAAGGAGATCAGCTTCTTCCAGTGGCGAGCGCGATATCCGGTCTCCTCGATAAGCTCGCGTCTGGCGGCTTGGAGCGGCTTCTCGCCGGGATCGACTTTGCCGGCGGGCAGTTCCCACAGATTAGCCTGAGCAGGCAAACGGTACTGCCGCACCAGCAGAATGCGGCGCTGATCATCGACCGCCATCATGACCGCCGAGCCCGCGTGGCGCACGATGGAGCGCCGAATCTGGAATCCGGTCGAGTCCCTGGCGTCGTCTTCGGTAACCCAAAATAGTTTGCAGCGATAGCGCTCGCGCGAAGAGACGAGCTTCATCACTTGGCCTTCTCAACCTGTACCGCGCCAAACTTCTCGAGTGACTTTTCAATCTTGGAAGCGTCGCCCACCACTACGATGACCGCTTTGTCCGGCGCGAGATACTTCTGCGCGGCGGCCTGAATCTTGTCGGGCTCGACGGAGCGCACGCGCGTGGTGAACATTTCCAGATAATCTTCGGGTAGGCCCATGGTCTTGACCAGATCCACTTGATCGGCCAGCGATGCCTGCGTCTCGAGGCCGATGAGGAACACGCCGCTGATGTAATTCTTGGTGTTGCTCAGCTCCGCTGCGGTTACAGGCGCTTTCGCCATTTCGGAGAGATTGGCTAGCACGGCTTCCATGGCAGGCTCGACCACTTCATTGCGCACCTGCGTAACGGCGGTGACGACGCCGGCGTCTTTGCGGCGATCCAGCTCGCTATGGGCGTCGTAAGCAAAGCTCTTCTTTTCCCGTACGTCGAGAAACAGGCGCGAGCTGCCGCCACCACCGAGGATGGCATTGCCGACGAGCAGCGGATAATAATCGGGATCCGTGCGCGTGGCGGCGAGCCTTCCGACGTGGATGTCGGCTTGCACCGAACCAGGCCGGTCCACCAGCACGAGCTGGCGCTTGCTCTCCGGAAAATTCCTGGCGGGCCCGGCGGGAACCGGACTCTGCCTCCAGGCGCCGAAGCGTTCACGCACCAGCTTCAGCGTTTCGGCGCGCCCCGGCAGTTGTCCAACCAGCACCAGGACGGCGTTGTTGGGGGCGAGGAAAGTATCGCGGAACCGGATCAAAGCCTTCTGGTCCATGCGGTCGAGCGATTCCACGGTGGGCGCGATGTGCGCGTAGGGATGCGCGCCGAACACGAGCTCGTCGAACTTCTCGTGGGCCAAGAAAGCGGGCTGCGATTGTTGGGCCAGCAGCGACTGTTTGCGGTTCTGCCTGCGCAGCGCGACTTCGTTCTCGGGGAAGCTGGCATTCAAAGCAACGTCGGCGAGCAGGTCGAGCAGCTTGGCGGTGTTCTCGGAGAGCACGCCGCCGCTGAGAGTCAACACGTCGGGTGATGTATGGCCGTTCAGCGAAGCGCCGATGGACGTGAGCTCCTCGGCGAGGTCGCGGAACGAGCGGGTTTTAGTCCCCTGCGTCAGCAGGCTGGCCACCGCTTCGGAAAGCCCGGCCGTGTCTTCGGGGTCGAACTTCGAGCCGGCTTGAAAACTCAGGCGCACGCTCACCAGGGGAAAGCGCGAGTCCTCCACCAGGATTACGGCGAGGCCGTTCGGCAGCTTGGTTTCGTGGACGGGCGGCATCTTGAACGCTGGAATCGGCGGCGTTTCAGGCGGCTTGGTGCGATCGATCGTTTGGGCCATCAGCATGGTTCCTGTAAGTAGAAATAGAATGGGGCGCATCGTTAGTTCTCCTTGGGCTGATGCGGAGCGCTTTCGGGAGGCGCTGGAATGATATCCAAAATCGAACGGCGCTCGGGCGTGAGATACTTTTTCGCCACGGCTTGAATCTCGGCGGGCGTCACCGCCAGAAACTTTTCGAGATCGGTGTTGATGAGTTCCGGTTTGCCGTCGAGGATCTCATACTGTCCCAGCAACTGCGCGCGGCGAAGGGAACTTTGCAAAGAAGTAATACGTTCCGAGCGCATCAGGGTGCGGGCCCGTTCCATCTCTTTCATGTCCACGCCTTCATTCTGGATTTTAGCGATCTCTTCCTGCGCCTGATCCACGATCTGCCGGGGCGTGAAGTTGGGCTTGAAGAGAAGGAACATGGCGTAGTCGCCGGGGTGTTTGTAATCGGTGCTGGAAGCGAAGGGCCAGCCGATCTCGGCCTGGTACTGGATCACAGATTCCTTTCCCTTCACGAGATCGAGCTGGAAACGCGAGCTGGGTCCGCCGGTGAGCAAAACATCGACCATGCCCAAAGCGTAATAATCCGGCGAATGGCGCGGCGGGGCGGGGTAGCCGATGATGACGCCGGGCACGCGCGCGTGCGCGTCGCGATAGGTATCCGAGTGAGGCGCGGCGTTGGCAGGCTCAGTCAGGTCCGGCCTCGCGGGCTTCGGCTGAGAGGGAATGTCGCCAAAATATTCCTCGATGAGCTTCCTGGTCTGCGGAATCTGGATGTCGCCCACGATCACCATGACGGCGTTATTGGGCGCGTAGTGGGTCCTGAAGAATTTGGCGACATCATCGACTGTGGCGGCATTCAGGTCCTCGAACGATCCGATGAGCGAGTGCGAGTTCTGCCAGTTCTGGTAAGCCACTTGCGGCCAGCGATCGACGATGGCGGTGGAGTAGGGCCGGTTGTCGAAGCTCAGGCGGCGCTCCTGCTTCACCGCTTCCTTCTGGTTGGCCAGATTCTCGGGCGTGATATCCAGACTGCGCATGCGGTCGCTTTCGAGCCACAGCCCCACGGCCAATTTGTTTGCGGGCAGCACCTCAAAATAATCGGTGTAGTCGGGATGCGTCGAGCCGTTCAGCGTTCCGCCGTTGGATTCGACGAGCTTGAAGTGCGTGCCCTTGGGCGCATGGGCCGAGCCCTCGAACATCATGTGCTCGAACAGGTGGGCGAAACCGGTGCGGCCTTTTTCTTCGGCGCGGGCGCCCACGTCAAAGATCAAATAGATCGTGACCACGGGCACGGCATTGTCGCGCGAAAGAATCACGCGCATGCCGTTCTTGAGCATGTACCGCTCGATGGGGATCACGGGTTGCGCGGCCTGGAGGACTGCGCAGACCAGAATCAGAATGACAAAAATGTATCTCATGGTTTTTCAGTTGCGGCGAATGGCTTGTTGAAATTTCTCCACCGGCAGGGTGTTGAGAACGTCGCCGGGGCTTAACCAGCCGCGACGGGCGGTCACGACACCGTACCACATATTGTGCAGGTGTTTGGGATGGTGCGCGTCGGTCGAGATGGTAAATTTGGCGCCGCGCGACTTGGCGGTGCGGACGAGGGTTCCGTTCAAGTCGAGGCGCTCGGGGCTGGCGTTGATTTCGAACCAGACGTTGCGCTTGACGGCCTCGGCGACGATGCGGTCGAAGTCGAAGGGAAACGGGTCGCGCTGCATGAGCAGGCGGCCGGTGGGGTGGCCGAGAACCCGCAGTTGCGGGCACTCGAGGGCGCGCAGCAAGCGGTCGGTCATCTCCGTGGCCTCCATGTTCATGTGGCTATGTACGCTGCCGATCACCAGATCTAGCTCGGCGAGGGCATCGCCCGCTAGGTCCAGAGCGCCGTCTTTGAGGATGTCGCATTCGAGGCCGGAAAAGACGCGAATGCCTAGCGAAGTCTGATCCAGCTCGCGCACATGCCGCGCAAAAGCGACGGCGCGCGTCTCATCCAGGCCGTTGGCCATGGCGATGGCTTTGGAATGATCGGTGATGGCGACATACTGGTAACCCAACTTCTTCGCCGCATCGGCCATTTCCTCCAAGGACGCGCGGCCGTCGGTTTCGGTAGTATGCATGTGGATGTCGCCGCGGATGTCGTGCAGCTCGATCAACTCGGGGATGCGGCCTTCGGCGGCGGCTTCGATTTCGCCCGTGTTTTCCCGTAGCTCGGGCGGAATCCAGGCGAGCCCCAAGGTCTTGTAGATTTCCTCTTCTGTCCCGCCGGCCACGCGCGAGTCGTCTTCGGCGCGGAACAGGCCGTACTCGCTCAGCTTGAATCCCATTTTCACCGCGCGCGTGCGCACCGAGACGTTATGCTCCTTGCTGCCGGTGAAGTACTGCATGGCGGCGCCATAGCTGTCCCGGGGGAGCGCCCGCACGTCCACCTGAAGACCCTCGCGGCCGATCTTGGCGCTGGCCTTGTTAGGCCCGCGGCCCAACACTTCATGCACTCGCGGATAAGCGATAAAGCGCTCGAGCGCCGCGGCGGCATTCGGTCCGGTGACCAGCAGATCGAGATCACCGACCGTATCCTTGCCGCGTCGCAGGCTTCCGGCCGCGGTGATTTCCTCGATGCCATCCAGCTCGCGAAGATATTTTGTCAGTTCTTCCGCCGCATCGTGCGCGAAGCTCAACAGGAAGCGTCCGGTGCGGAGACGATACTGGGCGATGGATCGCAACACTTTCTCTTCGAGCTTGGCGCCCATGCGCGGCAGCTCGCGTAGCTTCTGTTCCTTGGCAAGCTGCTCCAACTCGTCGATGGTGCCGATGCGATGGTGCTCGAAGATGAGGGCGATGCCTTTGGGCCCGAGCCCCTGGATTTTCAGGAACTCGAGCGCGCCGGCGGGAAACTTTTCGAGCAACTGGTCGCGCCGCTCGCAGGAGCCGCGATTGACGATTTCCTCGATCACGGCGGCCAACCCTTTGCCGATTCCGGGAATCTCGGTGATTTTGCGGTTGGGATCGCGCAGAATGTCGATGGCGCGCTCGGGATAGCCTTCGATGGCGGTAGCGCCGTTGCGGTAACTGCGGATACGGAAAGAATCCTCAGCCGCAATTTCCATCAGATCGGCAGTCTCCCAGAGCACGCGCGCAATCTCTCGGTTCTCCATGCAAAGGGGCTAAACCTCAATTCTACCAACGGGAGGCTCGTCTTCAGGAATGCACGGGCGTGGCGGTTCCCGCGGGACGGCGGAGGGATTCGAGCAGGCCGTGCCATTTTCGCGCGATCAGCTCCGCCAGGTTGAGCAGAATGGCCAGCGCCAGAAAGCCGGGCCACAACTCCATGGACGACGGCACCCAGCGGCCGCCCGCATCGAAGACTTCCTTGACGGGAGGGTTGAAGCGGCCGCCGGTCGACTTGGCAATCTGCCGCAAGAGCGGCTCGTTCGAGGAATGATCCGTCAGCTCATCTTCCGGGCGATAGAAGCCGATCTCCGGGAACGCGCGCGATTCCACCAGCGGACGCACGCGGAACAGGCCCTGGTTCCGTCCGATGGCCACCACGCCGCGATAGCTTCCAGCGGCTACTTTGCTCACTTCGAGGGGAGCGCGGAATCCGTTGGGCCCAAGGACATAAATGCCGGGAATGGCGGTGGGTTCATCCACCCGGCTGGCGAGATGGTAATCGATGGCTAGCCTGTCGCTCGAGCTATCGTACTCGGCCCGGGCTTCGCTCGGTTGGGCGTGCGGCAACAGATCGCGGGCAACGTTGGCCCACAGCCGGTCGAAACCTTGCCACGCCAGCCAGCTCGACGCCCAGCGGCTCTTGGCATCCGAGGTGAAGACGGCGACGCGTCCCAGGCCGTACTGCCATCTCACCAGCAGCGGATCCCGCTCGTCGACGTTCAATATGGTGTCGGCCGTGGGTTTGGCGATGTAGCGAACGTAGCCGCGCAGTGGCGGAGCGGAATCGATGCCGACACCGTCCAATACCTCGGCTGGCTTGGCAAGCGCGACTTGCACCGGTTTTTCCACGGCCGTCGTTCCGGTGTGTTCCTGCACGTCCTTGAGCAGGATTTGCTCCAGGCCCGACGGGTCATTCAGAAAATAGGATTTGCCTTTAGCGAAAACGGCGATCTTCTCCAGGTAGGCGCGGTTTACGTCCTGGCCCAGACCCACGGTCGAAATGGTGATGCGATTGTTAGCTGCTTCACGTGCCAGCGAAAGGCTGTCACCTTCCTCGGAAATGCCGTCGGTAAGCAGGACGATATGCTTGTACACGGCATTCTGATAGATGATCTTCCGGTAGGCTTCGGTGAGGGCCGGGGCGATCTGGGTGCCGCCATCGGGCGTGATTCCGGAGATCAGCCGCTTGATGAGCGAACGGTCTTCGGCTCTGCGAACCGGCACCGCCCACTGAAACGAGTTGTCAAAGATCAGCACGCCGACCTGGTCGATGGGCCGCAGGTTTTCGATCACGCCAATCGAGGCGAGGCGCGCGAGCTCCATTTTCTTGCCTTCCATCGAGGAGGATTTGTCGATGATGAGGATCACGCACGTTCCTTCGGGTGTACGCGGCGGGGCGAGCCTGGCGGGGAGCGTGTGGTCGAGCGGGTCATCAACCCGCTTGTTCTCGACGTACACATTGTGTTCGCCCGCGATCCACAGCAGCCCGCCGCCCTCCTGAACGAATTTTTCGAGCGCTTGTTTGCGCGCCGGGGGCACCGATTCCATATCCCAGTTGTTGAAAATCACGAGCTGGTAGTCATCCAATCTGTCCGGAATCTGGGCGGCGATTTGCACCTCGAACTGGCTGGATTCAAGGGTCCTGCGCAGGTGTTCTTCGGTCCCGGGCGGATCGTGCGAGAGGAACAGCGCGCGCGGCCGGCGTATGGTGACGGCCTCATCGAACCGGGCCTTCCCAATGCCGGCGCCACTGATGGAACCGGCGAGATCCACGGCGCCGGTGGTGGCCACGCTGGCGCGCACGCGCAAGTGGTTCACGCCGGGCTCGAGCGTCACGTCGCTCAATCCGAGTGTTCTGCCATCCGCACTCACCTCGACCCGCGCGGCGGCTCGGCGCGGCGCGCTCACCGTCACATCGACGGGGAACCGCTCGCCGCTGAACACCAGCGATGGCATCGCCACCGACTCCACGCGCAGGTCAGGCGGCGGGCTGCCGGCGAGCGCGTAAGTGTCGATGGGAATACCAAGTTGCTGTGCCTGCCAGACGGCGCGCGCGGCGCTGCCAAGATTTTCATTGCCATCCGAAATCAACGCCACGCGGCGGATCATTCCCGCGGGCAGCGTCCCGATGGCCGCGCGTATGGCGGCTTCGAGGTCCGTGCCATGGCCGGCATCGCCGGCGGTATATTGCAGGCGCCACGATTTTCCTCGTTCCTGAGGGGCAGGCTTGCGAGCGGCGCGGGCGAACGGGATCACTTCGGTCCAGTGCCGGCCGCGGGCCCGTTCGATTTCCGTGGCCAGCGCAGAGGCGCGCTCCAGATCTTGCGCGGTCAGACTTCGCGACGTGTCGGCCAGCACCGCCAGCGCGACCTTGGTATCGAAGAACGTCACGCGCGGTTGGGCCAAGGCGGCAATGATCGCAATGAAGGTAGCAGTTTTAACCAGCAGAGCGGTCCGGCGCACGGTGGCGCCCCACTCCCGCGCGGCCCACGCCATGGGCGCCAGCGCGAATAAGAGGATCCAAGCGCGATCGAAGCTCATGCCGTTAGGACGCCTTCCGCGCACGCGGCCGGAGCACCGCCAAGCGCGCTTTTAACCGTCGCATGCGGCCTTCCGCGCGGCCGAATAACAGCCATTCCAGGAGCAGACATAACCCGCCGGCCAGCGCCAGCACCTGCCACAAATCTCGCGAGAATGCCGCGGCCTGGCGGAACACCGGCAATCCGCGCCGAACGCCTGAAGGCATGTCCCATTTCGCGTCCCACAGCTCGGGCAGGGTCAGCGAGTATACGGTTTCGCGGTCGGCCGCCAGGACACGGACGGTTCCCGGCGCTCCTGAAAAGAAACGCAGGGTGTGGCCGCGCGTGGTGAACGGCAACGGCGTGCCATCCTGCTGCAGGACGCGTACGTCTTCAGGACGGATGTCCGGATCGAGTTCGGTGGTCACGGTCCCGGCGCTGCCGGCCGCGGCGGACGAGCGGCGGAACAGTTCCGGCGCCATCCAGCGCAGAATATTTCCGAACAGCAGCGGCGTCGCCAGCTCGTACCGCAAATCGGAAAGAGCCGGATGGAAGCCGAAGACCACGGTCTTGTACTTGCCTGCGCGCGCCACGATGACCGGGCCGGTCTGGACCTGGCCGATCTTCACGTCGTCGGGCGCGCTTTCGAAAACATAGGTTGATGCGAGGCGCAGATCTTTTGTGCGCAGCCCTGCGCACAGTGGGCTATCGGAGCACCAGCGGTCGAACGGCACGTTCTCGAGAGTGGAGCGGATGGGAATGGGCGATGCCTCGGCGGGCGGCTCGATCCAAATGGTATTTCCCGGCGGCGCTTCGGCGGGGCGGAAACGATCGAGGATCACCAGGCCGGCGCCAGATTCCGGGCGATACTCTCCCACCGGCCGGAATATTGCGTGTACCCGGGGAATGGCGGTCACCGTCGGGCGCAGAAGGTCGGGCTGGTTCGAGTAGACGATCACGTTGAGGCTGGGTTGCGGAGGCAGTTCGAGCACCGCCCGATCATCGCCGGGAAATCCGTCGTGGGGCAGCAGGTTGGCTTCCAGCAAACCGGCCGCGCGTGTGCGGTACTTGAGAGCGATCTCGCGCTCCGCGCCCGGCGGAACCACCAGCTTGCGGGCCCCGGCGGAAGCGCCGCCAAAACGAAGCGCCAGCGTAAGAGTCTTGGGGAGCGAGCCGTAGTTCCGGACCGATGCGTAAATGTCCCACACATCAGGATCGGATCCCGACCGCCGCACTCCGATCTTACGCAGCCCGCAATTCTCCATCGAGTCAGACACCGGCAGGACGCGGAGATTCCTCGTGGCAGTTGCGGAAGGCGCCTGGGGTCCGCCGGCCACGCGGCCCGGGCCGATGTAGACGATCTCGTCCGCGCGGTCCGGGCCTAGCGCCTGTTCCTGCCGCGCGAACGCCAGCGCCTGATCCAGGTTCAAGGCGGTGGCGCCCGCGGTCGATGCGGCTACCGCCTGATCCAGCTTGGGGCGGTCGGATTCGAATGGCGTAGCAGGAGTCGTGAGACCGTCAGCGCGCACCAGCATCACGCGGTCGGAGGCAGGAACGGATTTCAGGTAGGCGTGGGCCTTCTCGCGCGCTTCCTCCATTAAGGTGCGGCGCGGAGCGCTGGAGCTGCCGGTCGCCGCCGCCATCCAGGCCGATGTGTCCAGGATGAGCACGTGATCTCGCGGGGTGGCGAGCCGTGTACCGACGCGCAACTGCGCGATGGCGAGCAACAACAGCAGCATGCCCAGAAGCTGCAGGATGAGCGATAGCGGCTGCTGAATCTTCTTTCGCCGTTCGACTACCGCCGGCTGCTCCGCCGCCACCCAGAAGCGCAAAGTGGCGACCACCTGCCTGCGCCGCGATCGCCCCAACAGGTAGAGCAGCAGCGTCGTCGCGGAAATCGCGCCGAACAGTGCCAAAAACTGCACGAGCGAGAGATTCAGGAAGTACATTCAGGCAATCACTCGCGAGCGCACCAGCGAACTGAAGATGATGTCCTCGATCGGCACTCCGGTGGATACCCCCACATACCGACCGCCGTTGCGCAGGGCGAGTTGCTGCAACCCGGCGGCATAACTGTCGAACGCCCGCGTATAAGACTCGCGCGCGGTTTCATCGAATTGCAGCTGCAGCCCCGCTTCGGTTTCCGCGTCCACCAGGTCCAGTTCGCCCAGCCAGGGCGGGATGCGGTCCTCCTCGGACCAGACCTGAACCAGCAGCAGCTCGTGACCGAAATCGGCCAGGTATTGCAGCGGTTTTTCACAACCGGCGTCATCCAGGAAATCGGAAATAATGACGACCAGGCCGCGTTGCGGGTGAGTCGAAATGAACTGGCGAACCATTTCGAGATAATTCGTGCGGCCGCCGGTCTTGCATTCGCTGAGGTACTCCATGACGGGGCTGAAGCGGTGGCGGCCGCCGCCGCACTGCAGACCCTCTTCCAATCGCGCGCTGAACGGCTGTAGCGCAATGTTGTCCAGACGCACGAGCCCTACGTAGCACAGCGAGGCGGCCAGCTTGCGCGCATAATCGAACTTGGCGCCCGCCTCCGAGTTCATCGATTCGCTGGTATCCAGCAGCATGCGCACCGGCACGCGCGGCTCCACCTGGAACATTTTCAGAAACAGCTTCTCCAGGCGCAAATAGGCGCGCCAATTGACCGCGCGCAGGTCGTCGCCGTGATGGAAGTGGCGATGATCCAGGAATTCTTGCCCTCCACCTGCGAAGCGCGAGCGGTTGTGGCCGCCCACCAGGCCGTTGAAAGATTTTTGCCAGTGAATCGTTAGACGCTCCAGCTTCTCCAGAAACTGGCGGTCAAGCAGGGGTACGGCTGGCATGGCGCGCCTATGCCGCGGAAGCGTGCGCGGCCACTCCGCGGATGATGGCCGTCAGGATGCTGTCGGGGGTCTGCCCGTCTGCGTGGGCGTCGAAATTCAAGATGATGCGGTGACGGAGGACTGACGGCGCCACGGCATCGATGTCCTCGATACTGAGGTGATAGCGGCCGCGCATCAGGGCGCGCACCCGTCCGCATTCGACTAAGGCCTGCGCGCCACGCGGCGAGCTGCCGTACCGGATATATTTCTTCGACAGCTCATGAGCTTCGGCGTGCTCGGGCTGTGTAGCCATCACCAGTTGAATGGCGAACTCCTGCACGTGCGCCGCGACCAGCACGTCGCGGCAGACCGAGCGCACTTCGAGAATCGCGTCGCGGTCCAGTACCGGGTTCACGGGCTCCTCCTGGTTCTGAATGGTGCGCTCGACGATGCGGTTCAACTCCTCCCGCGATGGATACGTCACGAGAATCTTCATGAGAAAGCGGTCAAGTTGTGCTTCCGGAAGGGGATAAGTTCCCTCCATCTCGATCGGATTTTGGGTGGCCATCACCAGAAACGGCGCTTCGAGCTCGTGGGTGGTGGTACCGCTGGTAACCGTCCGCTCCTGCATCGCTTCGAGTAGCGCGGATTGCGTCTTCGGCGTGGCGCGGTTGATCTCGTCGGCCAGAACCAGGTGCGCAAAAATCGGACCCGGTTGGAAGCGCAGCGATTTCGAGCCGCGATCGCTGGTCTCGATGATCATGCTGCCCACGATGTCCGCCGGCATCAGGTCCGGTGTGAACTGGATGCGCGAATACTTGAGCTGCAAGGCGCGCGCCATGGTGCGCAGCAGAGTAGTTTTGCCAAGACCCGGTACACCTTCCAGCAGCACGTGACCGGCCGCGATCAGACAGATCAGCACGCCTTCGACCACATCCTGCTGTCCGACAATCACCTTGGCGATTTCGTACCGGACTTCGTTCAGCCGGGAAACCGCCATGTCGAGCCGCGCATCCGACGCCACGACTTTATTGTAGTGCATAGGCGGAAGCCTGCGGCCACCAGGGGTGTGTAAAAATCGACTCATGAGTCAATCGCGCGGCGTGGTGGTGTCTTCCATCGCGGCGCTCGGAGGCTTCGCTGCCGCTGTAAGTTGCTGCCTGCCGGTGGGGACATTCCTTGCCGCGGCAGGCGCCGCTGGCGCCGCGCGCATCCTGGCTCCGTTTCGGCCGTGGCTCGTCGGGTTGTCGATTCTGCTGCTGGCCTTCGGATTTATCCGCACCTACGCGGCGCACAGTGCGAAATCCGGCGAAACCGGTTCAGCGTCGCGGTACTCTGGATTTCCGCCGCGCTGGTGGTGGGGACGCTTTTGTTTACGCAGGCGATCGCGGGGTTTCTAGCCGACAGGTTTTCCACGCAATGAAACGCAAGCCGCTTGCGATTGCGATTCTGCTCTTGGCTGTGGCCGCGTGGGCGGCCTACTATCGCTACGTTCCCGGACGCACGCCGGCGGGGCAGCCTCCGCTGGCCGATCTCGATCCCGCGAGCTTCGACCAGCAGTTCCACGCCGCATCCGGGGATATGCGGTTGCTGGTGCTGCTTTCGCCCACTTGAGCGGTCTGTCTGCGGGGGGCCTCCGCAATTCAATCCGCGCTGGCGATCGCGCACGGCAAGCGGATCCGCGCGTTCGTCGTCTGGGAACCGGTACTCGTAACCGATTGGGGTGCGCCCTCAACCGGAGTGCTCGCGCGCGTCCACGACCCGCGGGCCGTGCAGTTCTGGGACCGGCGGCGGCTTCTATCGAAGACTCTCGGCGGACCGGCGCATCTGCCGCGCGGCGATCACGTGAATGAAATTGGCTTCCAGATGAAGAACGTCATCTGGGATTTCGTGGCCATCTATCCGCCGGGTTCCGAACACCCCTCGCTCACCGGCGCGCCGGTATTGAGCGTGAACGGCAACGTCCACGAGGAACTGCTAAGGCGCCACCGCAATAATCGAAATCTGCTCGACCATGGGCCACTGATCTTTTTCGGTGCGCTTGCGGTCGACGGGCGGGAGCGGCGCGACGGTGGTGCGCGTGGGCGGCTGCGCGCCGAAGTACTTGGCGTAAACGCCGTTCATCTTTCCGAACTCATCCAGATTATCGAGGTACACGTTGCTGGCCACCACGTGCGAGAGGTCGAGGCCGGCTTCCTCGAGCCCGTCCAGCAGATTGCGCATGCTCATTCGCACCTGGGTCTCGACATCGGGCGAGTAAATTCCCAGATTCGGCCCCGGGATGAACGCCGATTTTGCCGAGCAATAGTACGTGTCGCCGGCGAAAACGCAGGGGCTGGCAGTCGGGCTGGGCTTCATGTTCTTGGGCCGCACGGCGCGGCGCTTGGCCAGATCGGCGACCGCCACGCCGGTGAACTCGATATTGGTATCGTGCGGCAAAGACGAAACCTCGATGGTGGCGCGCGCGGGCGTGTTGCCGAATTCAAAATGCTCCGCGTAGATGCGGTTCATGGTCTGTGCCGGCATCTTACCGGTCAGATACGGATTCACGAACACCACGTTCGCGTAGTCCATTCCCGCCGCGGCCAGCACTTTGTGGAAGCGGTCCAGCGCAAGGTGAACCTGGTCGCCGGGATCGTCGGGAATCTTACCGATCTGGGGATCGCGGCCCTGCTGGCCGGAGATGTAGAGACGGTCGCCCGCCAGAATCCCCGGCGATAGCGGCGCGGCGTTCTTGAGGTCCGCGGGCACGATCGGCTTCTTGTGCGACAGTTCGCGCACCGCGACGGCATTGATCTCGACGGGAGTGTCGGTTGGGAGATGATAAACCCCGAGCGTCGCGCGCGCCGGCGGGTCGTGCGGGAAGTAGCGCGCATACACCCGGTTCATGGCATCGTAGTTGGCCATGTTATCGAGATAGACGTGCGTATAGACCACGTGATCCATCGTGAGCCCCGCGGCCTCGACGATGGTCTTCACGTTCTCCAGACACTGCGCCACCTGCTCTTCGAACGTGGCCGGAACCTGGCCATCGGGGCGCCGCACGCCCTGGCCAGAGACATAGAGAAAATCGCCGGCGAGAATGCCCGGGCTGTAGGGCCCAACCGGTTTCACGCCCGGGGGGGAAATGGCGCGGGTCTCGGCCGCGGCGCCCGCAGCCAGCAGCAGAACCACCGCCCAGCGCAATTTCATGCTTTGTATACGCTCCAGAAGACCTCGCGGAATCTCGACATGTCGCGATCGGTGCCGATCGACACGCGGAGAAAGTTGGTCAGGGGTGGGAAGGGCCTGCCCACGGCCACGCCTTTCATGGGCATCGCGGAGATGAACTCGCGCGCGTCGCGGCCCACATCGATCATCACGAAATTGGCTTGCGGCTCGATGTAGGAAAGTTCGCGGTCTCGCAGCCATTCGCACAGCTCGCGGCGGATGCGGATGTAGCTCGCGCGGCGTTCCGGAATGAGAGTCTTGGATTCGTCGAGAGCCGCCAGCACGGCGCGCACCGTCACGATCGAGATCACATTGTTGCGGAACGGAGCCATTTTCGCGATCAGTTCCGGCGAGGCCGCGGCGAACCCGGCGCGCAATCCCGCCATGCCGTAGATCTTCGAGAACGTGCGCGTCACCACCACATTCTTGCCCTGGCGTACGTAGCTGAACGCGCTCTCGAACTCCGGCGTGTCGGCGAAGTGAGCGTAAGCTTCATCGATGAGGAGCACCGTATTGGGCGGCAGGTTGTCCACCATCCACGCTAGCTCTTTTTTCGGCGTGACGGATGAAGTCGGATTGTTTGGATTGCAAATATAAATCAGCCCGCCGCCCGCCTGTTGCGCGTGCTCCACGAGTTTCTTCACATCCGGCACGTACGGCGGCTCGAGCGGCACCTGAATCACCTGGCGGCCCAATCCACGGGAGGCGAGGTCGATGGGTCCTTCGTAAGTGGGAGCAACCGTAATCAACGGGCGCGCGGGCGAAGTGAAGGCATCCACGGCGGAGTGCAGAACCTCGCTTGATCCCGCGCCCATCAGGAGCTGTTCCGGCGCCAGATCCTCGTTGCGCGCGATGGCGGCGTAGAAATCGCCGAACTCCTGGTAGTGATACCGCCCTCCTTCGGGCAGCACTTTCGTCATGGCTTCGATCGAGGAACGCGGAGGGCCCTGGGGGTTTTCATTTGCGTTCAGCCAAACCATATCCGCGGGCAGTTTGCCGTGAATCGCCGCGCGTTGCGCGTAGGCAGACTCCGGGAGCATGCGGCCGGCCAGCGCCGCGAGCCCCGCTCCCGCAAATCCACGCCGGGTCAGCATCGCCTCACCTCCTTATCGCGGTCATCATATCACTGGATAACATTGCGCTGCGGCGCGGCGAGTGCCATGTTGTGGATGCGAGATTGCATACCCTCGTGGGGGCGATCTCGGGAGCGCCATACCAGCTTTTCCTGGAGTTCAACTGTGAAGAAAATCGCATCGCTCGTATTTTTGAGCTGGCAAGTCTTACATGCTGACACTGGTAATATCCGGGTCGTCAACGGTGCATCGTTGCTGGAGGATAACAGTCTCCCGCCGGGCGCGATTATCGTAATCCTGGGCCAGAATCTCGCGAACGCCACGGGTTCGGCGCCCGACGCCGCCCATCTTCCACAGACGCTAGCCGGAGTGTCGGCCACCATCCGCGGCAATGCGCTGGGTCTGTTCTATGCCGGCCCGACGCAGATCACCGGGCGCATCGATCCGGCGACTCCAGCTGGGCCTGGAACCCTGACCGTCACGTCGCCCAACGGAACATTTACGAAAGATATTGTCGTGTCCGCGGCCCCCACGCCCGGCGTGTTCTCCATGTTCGGTACCGGCGCTCGCGACGGCGCCATCGTCAACGCCAAGACTGGCGCCCTGGGCCCGTATACCGTGACTACCAACGGCGTGCCCACAGCGCTCTCGATTTATGTGACGGGCCTTGACCTTTCCAGCGCGCCCACCGTCTCAATCGGCGGCGTCAGCGTTCCGGTATCGTTCTACGGCGCGGCGCCGTGCTGTCTGGGGCTGCAATTGATCAACGTGCATTTGACGCCGGGCCTGGCGGGCGCGGGACGCGTGGAGGTGGCGGTGACCTCCGGCAAAGGGCACACGAGCAACGTCACGGAGGTAGTGATTCTACCCAGTCCCGGTCAGGGTCCGTATCCCCCCAACGGCGAAAACGTGGCGCGCAACCGCGAAATATCGAGCATCGCGTATGTTCCACACACCAGCCTGGCGCTGGTGGCTGATGAGTACGACGACGTGGTACGGGTCATCAACGTCCAGCAGCACGCCCTGACCAGCGTGATCACGCTGCCCGAGGGCGCGCAACCGGTGTCGATCGCCGTAAATGACGCCGGCAACAAGGCGGTGGTCGTGGAGCGAAACCGCAAGAAAGTGGCGATCATCGACATCCAAAGTCTCCGCGTCTCCACCGAAATCGGCGTCGGCTACGGACCGAGCTATGTCGCCATGGCGGGCTCGACCGCGCTGGTCGTGAATCAGGACGACGATTCCATTTCGCTGGTGGATATCGTCACATACCAGGTCAAGACGGTGAAAGTGGGACGGGGCCCGCGCGGCGTTGCGGAAGACGCCACCGCCGCCAAGGTTTACGTCACGAATGAGGATGACGGCACCATCACCGTTATCGATTTGAACAATCTCGCCAACCCGACCACTACCATCAGCCTGCCGCCGAATGCGCGCCCCGCCGGAATTCAGTTGCTCCCCGCGTTGGGCCTGGCCATCATTACGGATTCCGTGGCCAGCTCTAACGGCGAGGTAATCGTCCTGAACCTCGCCAACGGCACCACCGGCACGATCCTGGTCAATCCGGGCCGCAATGGCGGAGCCACCGGTATCGCCAGCTATGCCAACGCCGTGTACTTTGCCAACCAGGGCGGCGGTTCGGTTACAGCGATGCAGTTTACCGCCGGCGGGGGATCCACCAGCACTACTGTGAAAACGGATTTGGGCGCACGGGCGCTGGCCGTGGACATAGTGGACAACCTGCTGCTGGTGGCCAATGAGGGCAGCGGCACCGTTACCTTCATCGATCTGGTCAGCAACCAGGTAAAGGGCGGCGTCAACGCGCTTCGCAGCCCCAATGAAGTCGGCGGCGCCGCGCCAGACAATCACAACGATCGCATCACGGCGCAAAACGCCCCAACCATCTCGTCCGTCAGCTATACCAACGCCACGGCGATCGCTGGCGGCGGCTGGAGTTTCAATATGACGATCAACGGAACCAATCTGCAGCAGGCGGATGCGATATATTTCGTCGTTCCCTCGACGTTGCCGGTGCAGAGCAACGGGTATGTTCACACCGCGGGCGACGAGCACTGGCATGGTCCGTACGGCACTGTCGATACGCACATGACCGCCAGCAGCATCGTCGCTAATCAGGCGGGCATCCAGTTAACCGCGACCGTTACTATCTCGCCCACCGGGCTCCGCGGAGTGCCGCGCGTGGTGCGCGTCGAGGCGCCCAACGGCGACACGAGTTTTGTGGCTTCATCCATCAATACGATTCGGGTCAATTGATCATCTAAACGGAGGAAGAACATGAAAAAGCTGATTTCGATAGTCGCATTAGGCGTTTTGATGGCATTCACCGCCGCCGCGGAAGACCAAAAACCCAAGGCGAAAACCGCGGCCGCACACAGTAAAGCGCCCGCAAAGGCGCACCCCGTATCCGCCCAGAGTCATGGCAAGAAGAAGGGCGTGAGCAAACAGAAGTCTAAGCAGGCGAAGCAGAAGAACCAGAAACGCGGAAAATTCGCCTGGTTGAAATTCCCCGGCCACCACAAGAAGCAGGGGTAATTCCCGTGCGAAGCTTGCTTCGCCCCTACCTAGGGGCCTGACACTTACGGAATCGCTGCGACGGCTTGCTAGTCGATCCGGCACACGTAGCCGGCCGACGCGCTGCCATTGCTCTGTCCGCCCGGCGCAATCCCGGCGTCGCAATAATATAGATGCCCGCGGTACATGCACATGCCATGCGGGTCCGGATCATCTTTGGCGAGCGTGATCTGCTCGAGAATTCGGCCGTCCTTGGCGTCCAGCTTGTGGACCACGCGATCGGTCGAGTGCATCACCCAGATTCCCGGCGGGTCCCAGGCGAGGCCGTGGGCGCGGTCGAGGTGTACCGGGATCTGGTGGATCACGTGGAAATCTTTCGGATCCACCTGCGAGAGCTTCCGCAGCTTCAGCGCCGTGACCCACAGTGTGCCTTCGGCGAATTCCAGGCCATGGACGCCGCCGCCGCCCGGCACCGCGTAGCGGGCGAGCGTCTTGCCGGTCTTCGGATCACTTTTGACCACCTCGCCGGTTTTCGCGTCGGATGGCCGCGCCGCGCGCCCTACCGCCGGTCCGTTCGCCGCCATCCACAACGCGCCGTTTCCAAAAGCGATTCCGCTGGTATTGGACGACTCGGTTTCCACGCTGTGCAATAGCTTGCCGTTCCAATCCACCAGGTGCGCGCGGTCGGTGACCTGCTCGCCGATCCAGAAACCTTCATCGGCGGTTTCGAGCCCGTTGGGATGGCCGTCGGGCGAGCGGAAGAGTTTCACCACCTTGGCCGGACGGGAAGGGAAGTCGGCAGCCCGCACCTGCAGGGCCGCGAGTGCCGTAAGAAAGCTTCGTCGGTCGATCATGATTCATCTCCTATGCGCCAGGTCGGGCTCGGAAGCCCGGAGATCCCGTTCCGTCTGCCGTGTCGGGTTGATCCACGCGAGCAGCGGCGTCGTGAGGAAGGTCGTGATCAGCGCCATCAGGACCATCATCGAGAACAAGGTCTGGTTGATGACGCCGAGGTCGAGCCCGAGATTCAGGATCACCAGTTCCATCAGGCCGCGCGTGTTCATCAGCACGCCCAGCGCCAGCGCGTTGCGCCAGGGCACTCCAGCGGCTCGGGCGGCGAGCGCTGAGCCACCCAGCTTCCCGGCAACAGCCACCACGATAATGAGTAGGCAATACATCCACATCTCCGCGCCACGAACCAGGCCGATCGACGTTCGCAGCCCCGTGAACGCGAAAAACAGGGGCAACAGCACCAGCGTAATCGACTCCAGCTTTTCGCTCACCGCATGAATGAAGTTCTCATCGCGCGGCAGGATCGCCCCAAACAGAAACGCGCCGAACAGCAAGTGGATGCCGAGCCACTCCGTCATCGACGCCGACAGCAGCAGAAGAAGCAGCAGCGCGGCCATCGCATTTTCCGTCACCCGCCCGCGCCGCAGAAATGAGCTATGGAAGAGCCGCAACAGTCGCCGGACGCCATAGATCATGACCAGCGCAAACACCGTGACTCCCGCTAGCGTAATCCACAACGGCCTGGACTGGTGTCCGGAGCGCACGTACGCCACGATGTAGGCCAGGATGCACCATGCGGTGACATCGTCCACGGCCGCGCACGCCAGCGCCAGCGTCCCCAGCTCCGTGCGTGTCAGCCGCCGCTCCGCCAGAATGCGCGCCAGCACCGGAAATGCCGTGATGCTCATCGCGGCTCCCAGAAACAGCGCGAACGCCGGGAACGTGACCTTGGGATCTGCCAGCCTCGGATATAGATATGCCGCCAGTAACGATCCCAACAGGAAGGGAAGCGCGATGCTGACATTGCTGGTCAGCACCGCCGCGCGCCCCAGATGGCGGATCACGGTGGTGTTGAACTCCAGGCCCACCAGGAACATGAACAACAGCAGCCCCACCTGGCTCAGCGCGTTCAGGTAACTCAGGCTGGTGGCAGGGAACAGCGCCTGGTATAGTGCCGGCGCCGCCCAGCCTAGGAACGACGGCCCCAGCATGATGCCCGCCACGATCTCTCCCATCACCTGCGGCTGCCCGATGCGCCCGAACAACACGCCCGCCAGCCGCGCCGTGATTACGATCGCCGCTACCTGCAACAGCAGTGTCACCAGATTAGGCATCAGCCCGCCGACCCTCCGCGAATGCGCACCAGGCTGCGATCGATGGCCGCAAGTCCGGGAACTCCCGCCAGCGCCATATCGAGCGCCAGTTCGGTGCGCAGGAGTTCGATCACCCGCTCGACTCCCGGCTGCCCGAATGCAGCCAGGCCATACAGGTACGGCCGGGCAATGCAGATCGCGGTGGCGCCCAGTGCCAGCGCTTTCAGGATATCGGTTCCTCGCCGGAACCCTCCATCCACCAGCACCGGAATCCTGCCGCGCACCGCCGCCGCTACCTCCGGCAGCGCTTCGATGGTTGCGCCCACGTGATCCAGTTGCCGCCCGCCATGATTGGAAACAATGATTGCCGACGCGCCATTTTCCACCGAGCGCTCCGCGTCTTCATGCGTCAAAATGCCTTTGATGACGATCGGCAGCCGGGTGGTCTCGCGCAATTCGCGCACCGATTCCCACGTGGGCGTGGGACGCGCGTGCGAGGGATAGATTCCGGCCCGCTCAGGATTATTCGCCTGCGGCAGCCGGCCCTCGGCATCGCGCTTCGGCAATCCGGTTTCACACCAGGCGCGCTCGAAGTGATTGCGGATGTTGCGGTCGTGGTGCGACACATAGGCGATGTCGGTCGAGAGGCAGATGCCGGCGCAGCCCTCGGCTTCGAGGCGCGTGGCCAAAACGCGCATGGCTTGCCGGCTCGCGAGCGACCCGCCGGTCTCGATCTGCCACCACACCGGGCCTTTGCCCGCAGCCACCAGCTTTTCGATGCCGCCATTGGTGATGTGCAGCGCCTTGGCCTTCGCCGCCGCGCGCGCTACCACATTCTCACCGTCCGGATGGAAGCAGTTCTTGCCACCCGCCGGATCGAGCAGAATGGGATAGGCGAGCTTCTGGCCCAACAACTCGAGCGACAGATCGATCTGGTGCACGTCCACCAGCGCGCGCGGCCGGATGATGATCTTGTTGAAGGCGGCGCGATTATCAGCCAGTGCCACCTCGTCTTCCGAGCCGCCGTCCAGGTAATCCCAGGCGGCCGGATCGAGCTTGGCTTTGGCCAGCGGCGCGAAGTCCATCACGCGCACCGGCTCGAAGAGCGCATCGTCGCGTTCCTGTGCAAACGCGGCCGCGCCGAACATCGAGACGAGGTTGCGCAGCGCCCGCCTTCGGTTCATCTGGATACTGTAGGACAGGGGTTCGGGCCTGTCCAGTGCCGTTTTTTGAGGAGTGAGCTAAGCGGGAGATTTTACGGTGAAGCGCTCGGGCGCGGGGGGCATACGATCCACATACAGCCGGTAGAACGTATACACCAGATACATCAGAGGCAGGACGAGAAGCGCGCCTTGCCAGCCGATGGCCCGGCTCGACACGGTGACCAGGCCGGCAATCGCCGATCCGATCAGGTAATAGGGGAACGTCCAGAGGTAGCACTGCTCCCAGATCTGCTTGGGCGGTTTTCCCTCGATCAGACACAGCACGCCCGAGATCCACCACGGGTGGCGGACAAATGATACCGACGCGGCACGAGCCATCAGTGCCAGTAGACGATCGGCCCGGCCCACCCCCAACGTGAAC
>JACXTT010003799.1_pt1 | contig 22902 bp, 21 predicted proteins | sample 9270951 | NCBI WGS metagenome assembly JACXTT01 (sample SAMN15532306, study PRJNA645909) | rock metagenome | isolation source: weathered quartz diorite | place: Puerto Rico | collected 2017-06-21
GTAGTGTCCCCTCTGCCCCCAATATGTACCTTGGACTAGTCCTGAATGCGCCACTGGGTCAGAAGCGGAAGATACGCCGCGCCGAACAGCCCTGCCTGGTTCCCTAATGTCGCCCGCTCGATCCTCGTCTTCGTATGCCGGTACGAGTACGATCGCTTCTCAACCTCCGCGATCATCGCAGGAGCAAAGAAATCCCAGGCCGGCAGTGCGCCGCCGCTCAGCAGATAGAGCGGAAAGTTGAAGATATTCACCAGCATAGCGACGGCAATCCCTAACGCTGAGCCCATGCACTCAAACACCTTACGAGCCCGCTCGTTCCCCTCGACCGCCAAATTGTAAACATCGAGTGAGGTCAGATTATCGCCGATGCTCATCAATTTGGCCATCGTCTCCACTGCGGTCGCCGAGGCATGTTTCTCGAGGCATCCGACATTGCCGCACCCGCAGGGGTTCCCGTTCGGCACCACCGTCAAATGTCCCATCTCACCCGCCATCCCGAGGAACCCATGTAGAACCCGGCCGCCAGAGATAATGCCTCCACCTACGCCGGTGCCAAGGGTGAGAAGCACCAAGTCATTGACATCCTTGCCCGCACCCATCCATTTCTCGCCCAAAGCCGCGGCATTCGCGTCATTCTCCAGGAAGACGGTCGTGCCGAGCAGGCGTTCAATCTCGTCTCGCAGCGGGAAATCTTCGAAAAAAGGCAAGTTGTTGGATCCCACGACGAATCCCTTTTCCAGCAGGATGAACCCCGGAACGCCAATGCCGACGCCTGCGAGCCAATCGCCCTTTCTGCGGTCGCGCAAAGCATTGATGGAATTGACGATATCGCCGATCACAGCCGTTCGCCCGCCAGCCACGTCGGTATCGGCCGCGATCTTGTCCAGAATCCTGCCGTCCCTGGAAACCGCTGCGGCGCGGAGGTTGGTGCCCCCCAGGTCAACGCCAATCGAATAGTCAGCCATGAAAGGGAGAGGATAGCACTTCGAGGGCTAGGCGTAAAAAGTGATAATCTCGGTATTCATTTTAGGAAGTACCTATGCTATACTCAAATCCTCCATCCACCCCACCCGCCCAAAGACCGCTAAGCGTTGCCGGAAGGTAGCACCTAGCGGTCTTAGCATTTGTCATACTTAAGTTACATGCCCACTGGCCCCGCATGGGGGGGTCGAGACGCATGGAACCAGCATACGGAGAGACTTCTTGTCGCGTTCCCGAGTTCTCATAGTTGACGATGAATATCACCAGCGATCGGCTTTAGCGAGCATGGTGCAAGCTTGGGGATACGCCACCGAAACGGCCGGAAACGGCGTTGAGGCGTTAACCAAGTTACAGGATTTCCAGGCGCATGCGATCATTACCGACCTCATGATGCCCGAAATGGACGGCAAACAATTGCTGAGCCGCCTAGACGGAACCATCCCTGCGATCGTCGTCACTTCCTTCGGCAACATCGAGACTTCGGTCAACGTGGTGCGCGACCTGGGCGCCTTCTGGTTTCTCGAGAAACCGATTCAAGCCAACGCTCTGCGCATGCTGCTCGAACGCGCGGTGTCCCAAAGCCGCCTTTCGGAACAGGCCGACAACCTCCGCCGCCAGTTGTCGAACTACGGTGTGGTGGGCGATATGGTGGGAACCTCGGTCGCCATGCAGGAAGTGTACGCGCTCATCCGGCAAGGCGCGCCGTCACGAGCCACCGTGCTGGTGACCGGCGAAAGCGGCACGGGAAAGGAGCTCGTCGCGCGGGCCATCCATTCGCAGAGCCCCCGCCGCAACGGACCGTTCGTGGCGATCAATTGCGCCGCGCTGCCTGAGGCGCTCATGGAAAGCGAGTTGTTCGGACATGAGAAAGGCGCCTTCACCGGAGCGCTCGAGCGTCGCGCCGGTTGCTTCGAACTCGCACAGCAAGGCACACTCCTGCTCGATGAAATTGGCGACATGCCGCTCGCCACGCAAGCCAAGCTGTTACGCGTGCTCGAAGACAGTAAGGTTCGCCGGCTTGGCGCCAGCAAGGAACAGCAGGTGGACGTGCGCGTGGTCGCTTCCACCAATCAGAAGCTCGACCAGTACATCGCCGACGGCAAATTCCGCGAGGATCTGTACTATCGCATCAACGTCTTTCATATCGCGCTGCCGCCCCTGCGGGAGCGCAAAGAGGACCTCGCCTCGCTGTGCCAGGCGCTGATCCAGAGTCTCAATCAGAAACACCAGTGCCGGGTCACCGAGATTCAGCCGCAGATGATGGATTTGTTCATGGCGTACCACTGGCCTGGCAATATCCGCGAAATGCGCAACGTTCTGGAGCGCGCCGTGATTCTCGCAGGCGAGGGCATGATCCGCATGATCCATCTGCCCAAGAATTTTGCGGCTTCGGCGCCGCTTCCGATGGCCGTGGCGGTCCCCAAACCCACCGTGGAACCGGGAGGCGCCGACGATCTGCCTCGCGTGTCCCTGCCGGTCGGCACCACGCTCGATCAGGCCGAACGTGAAATGATCGACATCACGTTGAAGCACACCAACAACAACCGCACCCGCGCCGCCGAAATTCTGGGCATCAGCATCAAAACTCTGTTCAACAAGCTGAAGGAAACCACTTGAAGACCGCTCACGCTACGTCTATCAAGACCCGCCTGCTGCTGTTGATGATCACCATGGCCCTCGTGATCGCTGTCGCGGTTTCGGCAGTGCACCTGAATGGGTTGGTTGGCATCTGGCTCGATGGAGTCAAGGAGCGGGTCGACCTGTCCGCCCAACAAATCAAAACCACCCTCACGCAGCGTCTCAACGAGGAACCGGTCACCGCCGAAACCACTCTCAATGAAGCGAAGCAGCGGTGGTACGAGAAAACCTCCGCGGATTTGGACCTGCAGCATTTGTTGGTGAGTTCGCTCGCGCAGTCGAACTCCATTCTCGAAATCTCGATCTCGAACGAGTCCGCGCGCATCCTCAACTCGTCGAACCCCAAGCGTGTCGGACAGGTGATGCAGGATCATCCGCCGCTGGACTCGCTCCTGCAACTCGGTCCGATCGAACGCTTCATCACTACGCTGTTGCGGCGCAACGAATATCAATACCGGATTCCGCTCGGAGTTCAGGGCAACGCGAAACCACTCTTTCAAATTGAGATTCTGATCTCGACCGTGCTGCTGCAAAGCGCCCTCGCGCCGCACATGATCTTCATCGCCACCGTCAGCGGCATCGCGGTGCTGATCGCCGTCGCACTCGGCCTCTTCGCCGCGAACATGGCGCTCGCGCCATTGCAGCAGGTGGGCCTGGCTCTCGACGAACTGTCTCGCGGAACTCCAGCGCCTCCGCGCGATCCGGGCACGTCCACCAAAGAATTTGCTGTCGTCCAAAGCAAACTCAACCTGCTCGGCGAACAGTTTCGCGGCGCCCAGCAATTGATCGAGAAACTCGAGGAGACGATTCTGCTGTTCGACCGGGACGAGAATCTCATTCTTGCCGGCGAACCCGCCCAGCGCCTTCTGGGATTCTCGCGCGCCGAACTCAGGGGCAAGACTCTGCGAGATCTGTTTCCTCCGGCAACGGACCTGGGCGGCGCGCTTCGCAACGCCCTTCATCTGCAGCTCCCCTTCGAGAATCGCGCCTTTCAGTGGGATCGCAAGGGCCAGGGCTTGATGCGATTTCTGGTCAACATCGAATTGCTGCCGGGGCTCAACCCTGGCGACCGGTCGGGCGCCCTCATTTCCATTCGCGATGCGGAAGGGCGCAAGCAGGTGCAATCGCAACTCGATCTGTCGGAAAGACTCACTGCGATCGGCAGGCTTACAGGCGGCGTGGCGCACGAAATCAAAAATCCGCTCAACGCCATCGCACTGCGGCTCGAAGTGCTGCGTGCGAAAACCCTCGAGCCCGTTCCCGAAGCGAGCGAGGAGCTCGACATCATTTCGAGCGAAGTCATGCGGCTCGATCGAGTGGTTAAAACATTTCTCGATTTCACTCGTCCGGTAACGCTCAACCTCGCGGATGTAGACTTGGTGGATCTCGCGAAAGAGATTGTGACATTCGTGAGGCCCGAAGCGGCGCAGTACAAGGTGAACATCAACGAGGTTATCGAACCCGGCGCCTTCATGATGCACGCGGACCGCGACCTGCTCAAACAGGCGATGTTGAACGTGCTCATGAATGGCATCGAGGCCATGCAGCCGAATGAAAACGGCGGCTCGATGCGCGTCAAAATCGAGCGTTCGTTCAGCTCGAGCCGCGGCGGCCAGTGCATCGTTTCATTTTCCGATTCGGGCCCCGGCATTCCTCAGGAGTCGCGGGAAAAGATATTTCAGCTCTATTTTTCCACCAAAACCAAGGGCAGCGGCATTGGCCTTGCGATGGCCTATCGTGTCGCCCAGCTCCATGGAGGTAAGATCGAGTTTACAAGCGAAATGGGCAAAGGTACGACCTTTCTGTTCCTCCTTCCTCTGACAGACACGCGAGGCAAGGAATGAGGCGAGGCATGACTCGGGTCATGTTGCGGGCTGCCGTTGCTGCGGCTCCGGCGCTCACGCTCGCGCTGATTCTCACCTCGACGGGATGCTCGTGGCGCAAACATCGCGCGTCTGCCCCTACGGCCGTGCCACCCCCCAAAGCGCCGCTTCCCACCGTGCTGCCCGCACCGCCGCCGCCGAAGATAGAGACCGCATCGCCCGCGGGTAACACGCCGCCCCCGGCGGTATCCACCAAGCTTCCCGACTCGCCCAAACCGCCACCGCAGAAGAAGACGGTGCGAAGGGCGAAGGCCACACCCACGCCGCCGAAGCCCGCCCTGGACAAGCCGTCCGCGGACCCTGGCTCAACGGGCGAACCGGTTCAGCCTCCGGCGCCTAGGATTGGCGAACTGCTTACCGAGTCACAGCGCAACGATCTCCTGCGGCAGTGCGATCAGACAACCGCGCGCGCCCGCGCTTCGATCGAAAGGGTAGCCGCCAAACACGTCGCCGGCGCGGACGCCGAGGCAGTCGAACGGGTTCGCGCATTGATCGACCAGGCGGAACTGGCGAAGAACCGCGATCCGCAAACCGCGCTGCAATTGGCGCAACGCGCGGACGTGCTTGCCGCCGACCTTCTGAAATCGCTCAAGTGAGGCCATCGCCCATGACGAAACTCTCGACTGCAGCAGCCGCGGCTTGGTTGCTGGCGCCGGCGCTGTTTGCCCAATCCGCAGCCTCCGAAAGCGCCGCCATCGCGCGCATCGAACAACAGTCGAAGTTACGCGAGAATATGGCGGAGCTGAAAGTTCCAGGCGTCAGCATCGCAGTCGTGCGGGACTCGAAAATCGTCTGGGCCAAAGGCTACGGCGTGAGAGTTGCGGGCGGCAAAGATCCCGTCGAGGCCAATACGATGTTCCAGGCGGCCTCGATCAGTAAGCCCATCACTGCGATGGCTGCCATGCACCTGTCGCAGTTCGGCGCCTTCACGCTCGACGAAGATGTCAATGGCAAGCTGAAGTCCTGGAGAGTCCCCGAAAATGCCTTCACCGCCGATGCGAAGGTCACGGCACGCAGCATTCTCAGCCATTCCGCAGGACTCACCGTGCATGGCTTTCGCGGCTACGCGAAGGGCGAAGCGGTTCCAACGGTCATTCAGGTTTTGAATGGCGAGAAACCGGCCAATTCCAGCCCGGTCGTAGTGGACGCCAAACCCGGCACGTTGTGGCGTTATTCGGGCGGAGGCTTTACGATCCTGCAGCTTCTGGTGACGGAACGTATGGCGGGCAAGACGTTTCCCGAAATCATGTCGATGATCGTGCTGGGAAAGCTGGGCATGCGCAACAGCACCTATGAGCAGCCCTTGCCCGCGCCGCTCCACAAGCAGGCCGCGCATGGCCACCGCAGGGACGGCACGGAAGTCCCGGGCGCGTGGCACACGTATCCCGAGATGGCGGCGGCCGGCCTTTGGACCACGCCATCGGACCTTGCGCTCGCCGCCATCGAAATGCAGAAGGCGCAGCGCGGCGAATCGAACAAAGTAATCGAACAGAAGACCGCTCAGGAAATGTTGAAGACCCAGAAAGGCAAGTACGGGCTTGGCTGGGGACTCGAACCGAGCGATTGGTTCACGCACGGCGGTTCGAACGAAGGTTTCAAGTGCATGCTGCTCGCGAACGATCGCAACGCCATCGTCATCATGACCAACGGCGACGAGGGCGCGAAGCTGTTTCGAGGCATCGTGGAGGCGGCAGCCGTCGAGTACGGATGGACGGTCCCCAAGCCGTAACCGCCGCCGAGTGGCATGATAGACCTCATGCGCACGAACCATCGATGGCTGCTGACTTCACGCCCCCACGGGATGCCTTCTGCGTCCAACTTCACCTGGAACGAATCGCAGGTAGCCGGCCTTGCGGACGGCCAGGTGCTGGTGCGAACAGTCTATCTCTCGCTCGACCCCACGAACCGCGTCTGGATGAATGAGGCGGATTCGTATCTGCCCGCCATTCCGCTCGGCAACGTGATGCGCGGCGGCGGCATCGGATTTGTCGAAGAGTCCCGCAATGCGAACTTCGCAGCCGGAGACCTTGTGCAAGGCCTGCTCGGCTGGCAAAGCTACTATGTCTCCCATACCGGAAAGGACCTGAACAAGCTCCCAGCCCTGCCGATTCCGATCGAGGCGCATTTCGGCTTGCTCGGACACATCGGCTTCACGGCGTATTTCGGCTTGCTCGATATCGGACAGCCCAAACCCGGTGAGACTCTCGTGGTTTCGGCTGCCGCCGGCGCCGTTGGTTCGCTCACCGGACAAATCGGCAAGATCAAAGGCTGCCGTGTGGTCGGCATCGCGGGCAGCGATGAAAAGTGCAAATGGCTGACTGACGAGCTCGGTTTCGACGCCGCCATCAACTACAAGAAGGACATCCTCTACAGCGCATTGAAAGCAGCCTGCCCCAAAGGCATCGACATCTACTTCGAAAACGTCGGAGGCGCAACGCTCGAGGCCGTCCTCGCATTGGTGAACGACAACGTGCGCATCCCCTTGTGCGGCATGATCAGCCAGTACAACGCCGAAATCGCCGAACCCGGACCGCGCAATCTCGCCTCCCTGGTGATGCATCGCGGCGTGATGAAGGGCTTTATCGTGCTGGACTACGCACCGCGCTTTGCCGAAGCCGCGCGCGAACTCGTCGCCTGGTATGCGCAAGGCAAGCTGAAATACCGCACCGACATCGTAAAGGGCCTCGAGGCGGCGCCTGAGGCCCTCTTGAAACTCTTCAACGGCGCCAACATGGGCAAGCTGCTGGTGGAAGTCAGCAATCCCGAGAGTTAGAATTCCAGCTTCTCAATCAGCGCGGCGAGTTCCTTCTCGACCGCCTGCTTCTTGCGGCGCTGGTCGCGAGTCTGATCGCGCATGGTGGCGATCTGCGATTCCTGCGCCGCTAACTGGCGTGAGTACTTCTGCACCTGCTCGTCCTGCCCGTTGACGTTCCGCAGACTGCCGATGTTCTGCCGCAACCGCTCCTGGTCGCGCACCAGTTCGTTCATCTCCGCTTCAGTGGCGCGGGCCTGGTTGTCCGCATCGGCAATCTGGCGCTTGCGTTCGGCGATCTGTTCCAACTGCCGCTTCGCGCTGTCGCTCAACGAACGGCCACGCATGAAGCTCACGAGCGCGTCAGGCGTCAACGAAAACACAGCGGTAGACTCTTCGTACAGATTTTCTTCCGACACGGCGAACTTGTCGTTCGCGGACGCGCCGAGCTTCACTTCAAAGCGATACGCTGACGCGGTGGTCTCAGCCGGCTTCACCGCGGAAATCAGCTTATAGCCTTCGCGCAAAGGATGCTCGATCACCAGCGTCTTCGCTTTCGCATCGACGTTCTTGATCGTGTAGGTCTTGGTCTCCTGCAGCGCGTACCGCGTCGTGATGATGCCGCGCCTGGCCGTCACTTGCCGTACGTTGCTGCGCGAGGAATCGATGTTGGTGGTGATGCGCGTACCGAGGTCCACGGCGTAACTGATGAGCCGCTTATCGCTCGCCTTGAGAGTTTCCATCAAGGCCTCGCCGGCGTAAATACCGCTGTCGTATACCGTGATCGGACCTCCGTCGAGCGTCTTGCCGGTGGAATTCGAAATCTCGGCGGCGTTGAGAGGGTTCGCGCCCTGGGCTTCCTGGTAGATGAGCAGCTTTCTGCTATTCAACTTCTGCTGCAGGAACGGCAACATCGCGGACTCGCTCTTCTTCACCGTTACCGGAGTCGAAAAGCGATACTCGAACAGTTCGCCCAGTTCGCGCCCTTCGGTCGTAACCGCTACGGTGCTTTCCTGCGAGGGGGGCGCCGCCGTCACTTCGACGGCTTCGGCCATGGCTGCTCGCATCCTCCCACCAGCCAATGTCTTCGCCATCGGCCCCGCTGCCGCCTGGGGCGCAGGCGCCGGCGGAGGGGGAGGCGCGGCTGAAGTAGTCATCCCAGCCGCGTACACTACCGGACCCACAGCCGCTTCCTCCGCCAACTCCGCCGTCGGGCGCTGCCGGTACTTCGGCTCATACAACCGCGAGACAAATGAAATCGGCCGGCCGGAAACCACGGCCAACTGGACGTTGTTCCAATCCTCATCGGTTGTGTTGTCCACAATCGCCCAACCCTCGAGCGTCGGCTCGCTCTTATCGAACGCCAACCGGTAGCTGGATTTCCAAACCGGCGACGGCATCATGTAACTTGCCCGCAAAGACCGCGTGCCCACGCCATTCGAATCTACATATAGGCTGCGCTTTTCCTTGGCTCGGGACTGGCTCACCGCCCGCAAATAGTCGCCGAACTGCCTTTGCAGAATCGGATCCAGAAACTTGATCCCCGCAGTGGCGCCCAAGTCGAACATCCGCATCTCGCCGGAATCGAGCAACAGCACCAACTGTTCCCTCTGTGGCCCGTTGGCCTGGGCTGCCGGCGCCTCGCGGCCACTGACGATCTGCCCGGCGATCGTATCCGATCCGTATTTGATTTCCACTCGCGCGCCCTTCATCTGGTCGAGCACCGCGCTCAACGCAAACCGGTCGCCAATCTGGAATGGAAATTCGGCCAGCTTTTGTCCTAGCGGTTCCGCGGAATCGTAGCGCAGGCCGGTAATTTTGCCGCCGCCTTTCTCTTCGACGGTGAGCGATTTCAATACGTCGTTCATGTCGCTGGCTTTGAACTCGAGCCGCAGGTTTTCGCCGGCTCGCAGGTCGCCCTGACGGGAAAAGAATCCGACCCCGTGTTTGAACAAAATCACTTCTTTGACAGGCAGTTCCGCCGCGCCCGCCGTTAGGGCTGGAATCAGCACGGCAATCACAAAGTTGCGCATCTCTGGCTTGTTCCTCTATCTGGAGAATGCCACAAACCGCGCGATCCTTGCCGATCTCGCACAAAAAAATTCGAGTAGACCTATGTTCCTGACAGAAAATAGAGTTACTCGCCTCGCCCCGTGCCTTGGAGGTATCCCATGCGGTACCCTTGTGGGTTAGCTAACCGGCAAAGGGTACGGCGGCCTCAATTCAGGCAATTGACAACGCCGCCGCAGTCCGTTTTGCCGGCTGTTACTTAGAAGCAGATGCCCGATACGGAGTTGGAATTGAAATCGATTCGTCGAACGCCCTTGTTGTTGTCGTCTCTGTTGTTGATGTTATGTTCCGCACCCGGGCTTTGGGCCCAAGTCTATGGCGGACCCGCGATTCTATCGAGGGGCAGCGGGGCGTCCGTGCGCCCGTATGGCGAACGGAGCGGCCGCGCCGCCAAAATCCGCGCGTTTGTGGATATTTCCGGAGTGTACGACACCGGCATTTTGCCTTATGAATTGGATAAGAATGGCAACTTTGCGAACCCCGGCGGCCAATACGGCGTAGAAGCTGGCGTCGGAGTGTTCGGCGTCAAGAATTTCCGCCGCTCCACTGTAGGGCTCGACTACCGCGGAACGTATCGCGGCTATCCTCAATCTTCCAATACTTCCGGCACCGACCACTTTCTGGGCCTGCAACTATCGAATCAGACCAACAAGCGAACCACGATCGAAGGGCACCTCACAGCGGGCACTTCGAACCGCGTTTTCTCTTTCGGCAACTTCATCATCGGCGACTCGTTCGCCAATACGCTGCCCATCAACGAAGTTTTTGACAACCGGGTCTATTTTCTGCAGGGCGGGGCCAGCATCACCTATCAACCCACCGCGCGCTTTTCGTATGTGCTGGGCGGCGATGGCTTCGCCGTTCGGCGAACCGCGGGACAACTCGTCAGCGTGAACGGTTATACACCTCGCGCCGGTATGGCGTACCGCTTGTCGAAGCGCATGCAAATCGGGTCCGTCTACCAATTCGAGCATTTCGATTATCCGCGCGCTTTCGGCGAAGCGGATGTCCACATCGCCAATGGCGTACTCGGCTACGAACTCGGCAAGCGTCTAACCTTCGAAGGCAGCGTCAGCTACTTTCGTTCCGATAGCACCGGCACCCACCGCGTGGACGCCGATCCGGTCATTCAGCGTCTGCTTGGTCTGACGAGCGTCATCGAGTCGTTCGCGCGAGGGACCAACCGGGTTGGCTATTCCACCACACTGGTTTCGCGGACCAAGAAGACATCGCTCAGCGTCGGCGCGGCGCGCACTCCAGGCGGCGGCAATGGCATCGCGCTGCTGGCCGTCAACGACCACGCCAGCGTGAATTTCAGCTACTCCGCGGATCGCAAGTTGTCGTTCGGCCTGACCAGCTCCGTCAGCCGGCTGCAGAGCGTCAGCAACGATGTCGGCGGAAACTTCATCACCTACTTTTCCGGCGCCTCGGCGAACTATTTCATTGCCAGGTCCTTTGCCTTCAACACCACGTTCCTCTACCGCCATCAGGAACTGCCGCTCCGGACCAGCCTCCGGAACTCGTACCGGATGAGCGTTGGCATCACCTGGTCGCCCGGAGAAGTCAATCTGCCGGTGTTCTAGATGCGAATCCTGCTTGTCGACGACGAACAGCCGCTGCTTGCGCTGCTGAGCCAGTATCTGGTGCGGTCCGGCCACCAAACGGCGGTCGCGGAGACCTTTGCTGCGGGGCTCGAGTTCACCACGCAGCCCTCGGGTTCGTTTGACGCGGCAGTGGTGGATCTTTCGTTGCCGGACGGCAATGGGGAGGACTTGGCGCGCAAGATTCTCGAGGCGCATCCCGCCGCCAGGGTGGTGATCGCCACAGGGTATGCCTATGAACCGCCGAATTCGCTGACCGGCAAGGTGATCGTGCTGCAAAAGCCGTTTCTGCCGCGCCGGTTATTGCACGTCCTGGGCTAGCGAGACCAGCTTCCGCTGGAGCAGTTCCGCGAAGTTTTCCCCTGATTCCGACCACAGAAGCCGCCGTTCGAGCGGCAGCCGGCTTTCGATGTCATGCACCAGGCTCAGCAGGCTCCGGATGTTCGATTGCAGCATCCGCACGCCTCCCACCGTTTCCTCATCTGGAAGAAACTGCGTATCGAGGCCGAACTCGATGCGGAAGTCTTCCCGGTCCTCGCGGTCAAAGTCGGGCGCAAAGGCATAGATCGTCACCGGAACGGGCCCGAGCGACCAGTCGTCGTCCTGAAATTTCCACAGGTCCCAAAAAGCATCCAATTGAAAGGCGCTGTCCCGGGAATGGAACTCCTTGGCCAACACTACAATTTCTTCCGGGTCGGGCACGCCCGCGAGGAGGTTTTCGGCGAGTGGAGGCTCCGTGAAGTCCACTGCCAGAATACGCAGGATGGTTTCCGCGCGATTGAGCTTCGAGAATGGAAACGCCCGCAGCAGCCGTTCGAAACGGAACAGTTGGTTTTCAGGGTTCGGGTTGCGAAGCCAGAGAGAAAGATAGAGCCGGTCTGCCATCGTCTCTCATCTTACCGGTAAGCAGAGTGCGGACTCAAGAAAAGCTCCAGTGAAGCCGATCTGCTGCATAGAACTTTGGTTCCAAGCTTCGTTTTACACTGAAGTCTAAAGGCGGTTGTCAAGGGAACTTCAGCGGCGAAACGCGCGTCTAAAGAGGTTAGGGATGAAGTACTGGGCCTACTTGTTTGCGAAAGTGATAGCCGTACTGGCGTTCGCCTACGGTTCCGGCCGAATCCTGTTTCAGCTTTTTCCAAAGCAGGTCGATCGTTACAGCCTGCAACCTTTCATGCACGATCTGCCGTACACAATGATTGTCATGGTCCATTTTTTGGTCTCCGCCGGGCTCTTGTGGCTCGCTTTTTTTGACCAGCGATACCGCTGCCGCTCCTGCCTGCGCAAACTTCGCATGCCGGTGGCCGGGGGCGGCTGGCACCACGTTTTGCTCGGCCCCCCCCGTACAGACTACATCTGCCCATTTGGACATGGCACGTTGCGAGTGACCGAACTCAATCTGAGCGGCGGATACCAGCGCGACTGGGAAAAACACGACGACGACATCTGGAAAGAGCTGTACGCTCTCGAAGATTCCAACAAGTAGTAGACGCCCCAGGGGCGGTCATTTCATTTTCATCGTTCTTTGACGCAAGAACCGGCGGGCGTCTGTTACCGTGATACGATGCCCCCCGTTTTGGACTTCATCTTCTTCGATGCCGGCGGAGGTCATCGCAGCGCCGCGACCGCTCTCGAAGCCGTGATCAAGGAGCAGCAGCGTCCCTGGACCGTTCGTCTCGTAAACCTGCAGGAAGTGCTCGAACCGCTCGACGTCTTCAAGAAAGTCACCGGCATTCGGCTCGAGGACATCTATAACCTGATGCTCGCCAAGGGTTGGACCCTCGGTTCGGCCCAGGGTTTGGTCTTCATGCACGGCATTATCCGCCTGCTTCGTGGCCAGCAGGTCAAAATGCTTGCGGCGCATTGGCGCAAGACCAAGCCGGACATGGTCGTATCTCTGGTGCCCAACTTCAATCGCGCGATGTACGAGGCATTGCAGCAGGCAAATCCCAAGACCCCGTATGTGACGATCCTCACAGATATGGCGGACTATCCGCCCCATTTCTGGATTGAGCAGAATCAGGACCAATGGCTGCTCTGCGGCACCGAAAAGGCCGTCCAGCAGGCGATCGGGCAGGGCTACCCGCGCGAACGGGTTCTCGCCACGTCCGGGATGATTCTGCGCCCCCGTTTTTACGACCTCATCACCCTCAATCGCGAAGTCGAGCGCAAGCGGCTGGGGCTCGACCCCGCCCTCCCCACCGGCGTCGTGCTGTTCGGCGGCCAAGGCTCCAAAGTCATGATCGAGATCGCGAAACGCGTGGGGCGAAGCGGGCAAAAGGTGCAATTGATTTTCATTTGCGGACGCAATGAGGAGCTCGCGGCGAAACTGCGATCCCTGAAGCTTGATATCCCCTTCCATGTCGTCGGATTCACATCCGAAGTGCCGTCCTTCATGTACATTTCGGATTTCCTCATCGGCAAGCCCGGCCCCGGCAGCATCAGCGAGGCGATTCAAATGGGAATCCCCGTAATCATCGAACGCAACGCCTGGACCCTGCCGCAGGAACGCTTCAACGCCGACTGGGTGCTCGAAAAACAGGTAGGCGTGGTGCTGAAGAACTTCCGGGGCATCGAGACCGCGGTGGCGCAATTGCTGGCCCCGGGGGTACTCGAAAAGTACAAGCAGAACGCGGTGGCCATCCACAACCGCGCGGTGTTCGAAATCCCGGACCTTCTGGCGAACATCGGGAATTTCTAAACGGCTTGCGAGGTAAGATCGAGGTATGGTTGCACAGGTCGAAGTAACTAACGCGCAGACCATGACTCTGGAAGAGTACTTGACTATGTCTTTTCCAGACTCCGAGACGGAACCTGAGTTCGTTCGGGACCACTTGGAGGAAAAAGCCATGCCCGATGACACCCACTCAGCCGTCCAGTCCTACCTTGGTCATCTTGCATTGGATGCGGCCAGGAAGATCGGCCGAAAGATTTACGTCCGAACGGAGCTGCGTGTTCGGATGAAGGCTACGGTTCGTCTTCCTGATCTCGTGATCTATCTCGACTCGTCGCCGAACAAGCCGGGATTAATCACCCAGCCTCCGTTCGCCGCATTCGAAATCTCGTCTCCTGATCAGAAGCTCACCTCGATGCTGGACAAGCTCGAAGAGTACCGCGAATGGGGCGTCCCGAATATCTTCTTCGTTGCAACGCCACATCGTCAACTGTATCGATTCACGGCCAAAGGACTTCTCATCATCGACGCGATCGAACTACCGGAAATCGGCCTGCGGGCCACGATCACAGACATTATGGAAGGCGTTTGAGAGCGGAGCGGCTGGTAAGATTTGAACATGATTGCCAACGTCGAAGTAACAACCGAGCAGACCATTTCGCTGGAAGAGTACTTGTCGATGTCTTTTCCAGACTCCCATACGGAACCTGAGTTCGTTCGGGATCACCTCGAGGAGAAGGCGATACCCGACACGTTCCATTCCGAAGTGCAAGCGACGGCCATTTTGCTAGTTCGAGAGGCATCGGATCGCAGTGGACGGCGAGCCATTACCAGGCCCGAACTCCGCGCCCGCATCGGCTCAATTGCCGTCAGGGTTCCGGATTTGATGGTCTATCTTGACGCGCCGCCGCCGAGGGGGCCTCGCCTCGTAACATCGCCGCCGCTGGCAATCATCGAAATCACATCACCCGAGGATCTACTGGAAAAGATGCTCGCACGCCTCGGCGATTACATGGCTTGGGGCGCTCCCTACGTGTTCCTTGTGGAACCCCGCTTCCGCCAGTTGTACCGCTATACGCCCAAAGGCCTCCAGCCGGTAGACGCTATCGAACTGCCCGAGTTCGGCTTCCGCGCATCCATCGACGACCTGCTGCCCGCAGAAAACGTCTGATCGCGGAATGACGTAAGATGGCGTTCACGCGCCATGTTGAAACGCCGTAATTTCCTCACCGCTGCCGCGTCCGCAGCAGCCTCTTCCGCGCCCGCCCAAATCCGCACCCCGGGCCGCCGTTTGGACCTGCACACGCATTTCTACACGCAAGGCTACTTCGAGAGAATCCGCGATTCCCGTTCCGAATTCTCCTTCGACAAGGACCCGACCGGACGGACCATCATCAAACTCAACGGCGCCCGTTTCTTTGGCATCACCCCTCCCATGACAGACGTCTCCAAGCGCATCGAAGAAATGGATCGCGTCGGCATCGACGTGCAGGTGGTTTCGCTTTCGACTCCCAACGTCTTCTTCACAGGACCCGCCGGACAACCGGATGTCGCCAAGATGGTCAACGACGCTTACGCCGATCTCATCGTCAAACATCCTACGCGGTTCAAGGGCTTCGCATCCATCCCGATGGATAACCCCGCCGAGGCGCTCAAAGAACTCCACCGCGCGATTCACGGCCTCAAGCTCAATGGCGTGATCCTTCTCAGCAACATCCGCGGCACGGCGTTGACCTCGCCAACCTACCGGCCGTTTTTCGAAGAAGCCAACCGGATGAAGCTGTGCATCTTTTTGCACCCGATGATTCCCACCAACTCCGAACCCTTCCGTGAGTACGTGCTCGGCCCGATCATCGGCTTCCCTTACGACACGACCCTCGCCGTCGCGCGCATGTGCTACGACGGTTTGTTCAAAGACTTTCCGGACATCAAATGGATCATTGGCCATATCGGCGGAGCGATCCCCTACCTGATGGAACGCATGGATAGCGGCTACCGCGACTTCGCCGAATGCCGCGTCAAGATCGATCAATTGCCCAGCGTCTACTTGAAGCGTCTCTACTACGATACGGTCACGTTCAATTCCTACAACCTGAACCACGTCCGGGATCTCGTCGGGACCGACCACATGGTGATGGGAAGCGATTTTCCACACCTCCTCGGCTCGATCGACAAAGCGGTGTCGTCCATCGAGAGCCTCAGCATCCCGCAGCATGAAAAGCAGCGCATCTTTTCAGGCACCGCGATGTCGATCCTCAACAACGTCTGAGGAGGGATCTATTGTTTGCTGACGTTCGTGTAGTAGAGATCGGTGGCGACTTGAAAATCGTCCTTGCCCAGCGGCGATGGCATGGTCTGCCACTTGGACGTCGGACGCACAATCTGCCAGTTCGCCTTGCCGCCAACCCGCACGGGCATCGCGAACGCAGGCTCGTCCGCCTTCCAGCGATAGCCAATCTTGCCTGGCGAAAACGACAGCTCGAGCGTGGGGATCGCCGCATGCTTCAAATACTGGTCGAACACCGGAGTGAGGTTCATGCCGCTTTTCTCATTGAAGTAGCGAACGACATCTTCCGTAAGAATGTTCTTGTACTTGAACTTCTGATAGAAGCCGCGCAGCATCTTCCACCAGAGCTTGTCGTCGTTCACCACGCTGCGCAGCGTATTCAGAAACAGCGCGCCCTTGAAGTACTGATCCCCCGGCGCATTGGCGTTGACGCCGCGCGCGGTAAGAATCGGTTCCTGGTTGCGAACTTTGGACTTGTAGCCGTTCGTGTACTTCATCGCATCCGCGTAACCGAACATGTACTCCACATACAGGCTTTCCAGATAGGTCGTGAACCCCTCGTGGATCCACATATCCGAACGATCCGACGCCGTGATGCTGTTGCCGAACCACTCATGGCCGCTCTCGTGAATGATGATGAAGTCGAACTTCAGGCTGACGCCAACGCCTGTCCAATCGCGCTCGAGATACCCATTCGCAAAGCGGTTGCCGTAGGTCACGGCGCTCTGATGTTCCATGCCCGAATACGGCGCTTCGATCAGTTTGTAGCCATCCTTCACGAACGGATACTCGCCGAAGTAATGCTCGAACGCCTGCAGCATCCCCTTCGTCTGGGCGAACTGCTTCTTCGCCTGTTCGAGATGTTCGGGCAGCGCGTAGAAGTCGAGCGTCATCTTGCCGTAGGGCTCTGAAAAATGCTGATAGTTGCCGATGTTCATCGACACGCTGTAGTTGTTGATCGGATACTGCACCAGCCAGTCCCACCGCTTGTAGCCGTCGCCGAGATCGGTCTTGCCGAGAAACTTGCCGTTCGAGACGTCGGTTAGACCATTCGGGATCGAGACGCTGATCTTCATGTTCTCGACTTCGTCGCGCCATTGATCTTTGTTCGGCCACCAGACGCTGGCGCCCGGACCTTCGCAGGACGTGTGGATCCAGTGGTGACCCGACGGGTCTTTGCGGAATGTCAGTCCGCCGAAACGGCCGATTTCGACCGGGTTGCCAGAATAGTAGAAATCGATCGAATAGACATTTCCTTTATGTAACGTGGCGGGAAAGTCGATGAACACTGCGCCCAGTTCACGTTTGTACTCGAGCGGTTCCGAAGCCAACAGGATCTTGTCTACCTTCAGGTGCGCATAGAGATCCAATTGGATCCGCCTGCCATCTTCGAGCATCCGGAAACGCACGGTGTTCTTGCCGCTGATGAACTTCTTATCGGGGTCCACGCGGATGTCCAGGTGATACGAGAGCAGGTCGTTGTTCGCGCGATACGGCCCGTATTCACCACGTAGAATGTCGGCTCTCGATGGCGGCTGCGGCGGCGACTGCCACGCGGCGACGGCGAGAACAAGGCTCAGGATTTGCATAGACTGGTCAAACCAGCGTACTCGATGACATGCGACCCCGGATGCCCCTGCCGAACCGCCGCGAGCATTGCGCGCGCCACGATTGCTGCGTCAATGGCGCGATACCTGGCCAGCGGACCAATCATCAGAAACCCGAGCGTCCTCGCAACGGCGATCCCGATCTTTTCGCCAGGGCGGCTTTCCGCGCGCTCTCCTACGAGGAAGCTCGGACGCAGCAGATACACTCCCTTGAAGCCGAGGCCTGAAACAGTCTGCTCCGCCTCGCCCTTCACCCGCAAATAGAAGTTAGGGGACTTCGTGCTTGCATCGACGCTCGATACCAAAGCCAGATGCCTGGCGCCCGACTTTCTGGCGGCGCGGGCAAAGTCCGCTACGGCGTCGAAATCGACCTTGCGAAAGGCTTCCTGCGAACCGGCTTTCCTGATGGTCGTCCCGAGGCAGCAGAACGCCGCATCTACGGGGCCAACGCTCTCGAAGTCTCCGCCAAACGCGACCTCACGCAAATTGGGCGCGGAAACGCCAAGTGGCCGCCTGGTGACGGCGGCCACTTGTTCATATTCAGCAAGCAGGAGCGGCAGCAGATGGCTTCCCACCAGTCCCGACGCTCCTGCTATCACAGCAGTTTGTTGCTTAGCCATTGAAACGGGCTTCAGCGGCAGCCCAGTTCACCACACCCCACCATTCCTTGATGTAGTCGGGGCGGCGATTCTGGTACTTCAGGTAATACGCGTGCTCCCAAACGTCGAGGCCGATAATGGCGTTCTTGCCTTCCATCAGCGGGTTGTCCTGATTGGGGGTCGACATGATTTCCACGCCGCCCGCGGCATTCTTGATCAGCCATGCCCAGCCGGAACCGAACCGGCCAACGCCCGCGGCTGCGAACTTCTCTTTGAACGAATCGAAGCTGCCGAACGCAGCTGTAATCGCCGCGCCGAGATTGCCGGCCGGCGCGCCGCCAGCATTGGGGCCCATGATGTTCCAGAACAGCGAGTGGTTCCAGTGGCCGCCGCCGTTGTTGCGAACCGCGGTGCGGATGCCTTCGGGCACGATCGCGAGTCCGTTGGCGAGCAGTTCTTCGATGCTCTTTCCGGCGAGTTCCGGCGCCGACTCCAGAGCTTTGTTCAAGTTCGTCACGTAAGCCTGATGGTGCTTGCCATGGTGGATTTCCATGGTCATTTTGTCGATGTAAGGCTCGAGCGCGTCGTGGGCGTAGGGCAGTGCGGGGAGTTCAAAAGGCATAGTATCTCTCCTAGGGTTGGATTCTCTTCACGAGTTCGAGGATGCAGCCGTCTCGTAGGATTGCGCGAGCCGGAACATCTTCGCTTCTTCAAAGTGGTTGCATAGAATCTGCAGGCCGACCGGAAGGCCCGCGGCCGTCTTGCCGCACGGGACGGACATGCAGGGCACGCCGGCAAGATCGCCTGTGATGGTGTAGATATCGGCGAGGTACATCGCCAGCGGATCGTCGACCTTCTCGCCGAGCTTGAAAGCCGGAAAGGGCGATACCGGCGCGGCAATCGCGTCGACCTGTTGAAACGCCTTGGCGAAGTCCTGCGCAATGAGGTTCCGCACGCGCTGGGCCTTCAGATAATAGGCGTCGTAGTAGCCGTGGCTCAACACATACGTGCCCAGCATGATGCGCCGCTTGCATTCGCCGCCAAACCCTTCGCCGCGCGTGTCGCGATACATGCCGGTCAGCGTTTTCGCATCTGTGTCGCGGGCCGTGTAGCGCACGCCGTCAAAGCGCGCGAGGTTGGCGCTCGCCTCGGCGGTAGCGATGATGTAGTAAGTCGCGAGCGCATATTCGGTGTACGGCAGCGAGATGTCCATCACCTCGCAGCCCAGCGACTTCAACACTTCGACGGCTTTCGTCACCAGGCCGCCGGTCTCGCTTTCGAGGCCCTTGTAGTATTCGACGGGCAGGCCGATTTTTAGACCGCGCGCTCCGTCGCCGATGGTCGCGAGATAGTCCGGAGCCGGCGCAAAAGCCGAGGTGGAATCGCGATCGTCGCGTCCGGCGATGGCCTGCAAGAGAGTCGCGGCGTCGCGCACGTTCTTTCCAAACGGACCAATGTGATCGAGCGAACTCGCAAACGCCGTGAGCCCGTAACGGGAAACCCGGCCGTAGGTTGGCGTCACGCCGACAACCCCGCAAAACGAAGCAGGCTGGCGAATCGAGCCGCCGGTATCGGAACCCAGCGACGCCACCGCCGTGCCTTGCGCAACCGCCGCCGCCGAACCGCCCGAAGAGCCGCCGGGCACGCGGTCGAGCGCAACCGGATTCCGTACGGGCCCAAATGCAGAGTTTTCGTTCGAGCCCCCCATCGCGAACTCATCGCAATTGGCCTTGCCGATAATCACGCCGCCGGCGGCTTCGAGCCGTTGAATAGCGGTCGCGTCATAAGGAGGAATGTAGTTGGCGAGCAGCTTCGAACCGCAGGTCGTCTTGACGCCTTTGGTGACAATGACGTCCTTCACGGCGATCGGCACGCCCGCGAGCATTCCCGGATCCTCGCCCGCGGCGATTTTCCTGTCCACCGCTTCTGCCCCGGCCAGCGCGCGTTCCGGACAGAGCGAAATGTACGCGTTGGTCTTCGGGTTCTCGGCTTCGGCGAACCGCAAAGCCTCGGTGGCGAGTTCCACGGCGCTAAAGGCGCGGCTTTGCAGGCCCTCGCGGACCTGGACCATCGTCAGAGCGGCAACGTTCATCGTTCAATCACCAGCGGAACCTTGAAGTATCCTGCGCCGGAGACTGCCGCATTGCGAGTGACCTCGGAGTTCGGAATCGTAGGCCGTTCGATATCTTCGCGCAGCGTCGCCGTCTCGGGCGCGTCGTACAGCACCTGCGCCATCGGTTCGACGTTCGATGTGTCGAGTTCGTTGAGCTTTTCGATGTACCCTATTACGGCGCCGAGATCATGCGCCATCTTTTTGATCTCATCTTCCGTCAGCCGCAGATTGGCGAGATCCGCGACGTAACGGACATTTTCCTCGGTAAATGTCACGCGCTTGCCTTCCGAATTTCCTCAAATAGTGGTTGCTGCTGCTGGCTGCCCGCGGATTTCCGCCGGGATTGCTTGTACAGCATGCGGAACACCGGATCCTGAATCCGGTCTGCCTCGTCGTCCGGCGGCATTGCGGCAATGGGAGGGCCGCCAGACAGCGTCGCGGCCACCTGCATGCCGCGCCGGGGCGTCATGGGCCGCAAATCGATGCTGGTCACCAGGCCTTCACCCACAAGCGTTTCGATGTTGCGCAGAATCTGCCCTCGCAACGTGTGCAACTGGCGCTGCCAGACCACGTCTTCGCATTCGACGACCAGCGCCTGGCGGACAAGCTTCAACACACGGGTACGCGCAGCAATGCGTTTTCCGACGGCCGCGGGCCACGCAGAGCGGGCCATCGACTCGGAATCGATTACTTCCTTCGGGAGTTTCAGCTTGCCGATGATTCGGCCAGCGCGTTCCATGGTTTGAGGCTCTTCGATTTTAGCACTGTGGGACAGATTTGGCCCTTCTTCGCCGGCTTCCGGGTTAACCTCTTAAGGGAGTCTATGATGAAGTTCCGCTTGTTATCCGCTGCCGCGCTATCCGCGGCGATTTTGATGGCCCAACCGCGCCCCGCACCCGATCCGCAATTAGTCGCTTCGCGCAATGCAATCGAGAAACAATTGCAGCAGATCGCGATCGTGGAGCGCAAGGTGATGGTTCCAATGAGCGACGGCAAACGCATGGCCGCCGACGTTTACCGTCCGAAAGACACGAGCAAGAAATATCCAATCATTTTTGTCCGCACCCCCTATAACTTTAACTACTGGGACGTCCGCAATGGCGCCCCGCGCGACCTCACTTCCGAATTGCAGGCCGTCAAACGCGGCTACGCCTTCGTCGAAATGAACGAACGCGGCCACTTCTTTTCTGAGGGTAACTACGACATTCTCGGCGCGCCGTTGAGCGATGGCTCCGACGCTATCACCTGGATGACTTCGCAACCCTGGTCAAACGGCAAGGTCGGCACAATTGGCTGCTCGTCCACCGCCGAATGGCAGCTTGCAGTCGCGGCGCTGGGAAATCCGGGATTCACGACGATGATCCCGCAGGGCTTCGGCGCCGGCGTCGGCCGCGTGGCCCCATACTTCGAGCAAGGCAACTGGTATCGCGGCGGCGCGATCCAGATGTTGTTTATCGCGTGGCTGTATGGCGAGCAGAACCAGGTTCGGCCGATGTTTCCGCCGAACGCCTCGCAAGAGGATCTGATCCGCGCCTCCCGGATGTTCGACCTCGCTCCGCAGATGCCTCCGGTCGATTGGTCGAAGGCGCTGCAGCACTTGCCTGTTTCTGACATTATGAAGGCCGCGAGCGGTCCTGATGGCATCTTCGCCGATCGAATGGAGGTTTCGACCGGCGGCGCGATGGTGAAGCGCGCGCCGAACGATCCGGCGTGGTACCGCGGAGGCTTGTGGCATGACGACAAGCCGATCAACATTCCCGGCTACTGGTTCATGTCGTGGTATGACGTGTCAGTGGGCCCGAACCTCGCGGCTTACAACTATGTGCGCCGCACCGCGAAGCCCGAGATCGCGAATCAGCAGTACGCGGTAATCGCGCCGACATTGCACTGCTCGTTCAAACGGGCGACGGCGGAGACTATCGTCGGCGAACGCAATATCGGCGACGCCCGCCTCGATTACGACGAGATGACCTACGGCTGGTTCGACCACTTTCTCAAGGGTGAGGACAACAAGATCCTCGAGAAGACGCCCAAAGTCCGCTATTACACGATGGGCATGAACAAGTGGCAGAGTTCGGACACGTGGCCCCCCGCGGGCGCGCAGCCGATGACGTTCTACCTGTCGAGCGGAGGTAAGGCGAATAGCCTCACTGGCGACGGCGGACTCGCCGCCAAAGCCCCGGCCAGCGACAGCCCCGATCAGTTCGCGTATGATCCGATGAATCCCGTGCAGTCCTATGGGGGCAACGTCTGCTGCACCGGCAATGCAGTGCAGGGCGGGGCGTTCGACCAGCGCAAGATGGAAGCGCGGCACGACATTCTCGTCTACTCGACCGAACCCCTCGCCGAGGGCGTGGAGGTTAGCGGCTCGATCGACGCGACGTTATATGTTTCTTCCGACGCGAAAGACACTGATTTCACCGTGAAGCTGATCGACGTCTACCCGGACGGCACGGCATACAATCTCGACGAAACCATCCAGCGCATGCGCTACCGCGAAGGCTACGACAAACCGATTGTCATGATGGAAAAGGGCAAGATCTACAAGGTGCAGCTTTCGCCGATGACCACTAGCAACTATTTTGCGGCCGGCCACCGCATCCGCATTGAAGTGTCGAGCAGCAACTTTCCGCGTTTCGACCGCAATCTGAATACCGGCGGCAACAACTATGACGAATCGAAGGGTGTGGTCGCGCACAA
>JACXTT010003800.1_pt1 | contig 22902 bp, 17 predicted proteins | sample 9270951 | NCBI WGS metagenome assembly JACXTT01 (sample SAMN15532306, study PRJNA645909) | rock metagenome | isolation source: weathered quartz diorite | place: Puerto Rico | collected 2017-06-21
GCGGTAGTGCGCGAAGTTACCGTTGACCCGAATACGGGCAAGGCCAGCGGTGTGCATTTCGTCGATGCACAGACGATGAAGGACTACAACGTCCGCGCCAGGGTGGTTGTAGTCGCAGCTTCTACATTGGAATCGGCGCGTCTTCTCTTGCTGTCAAAATCGCGCCTTTATCCCAATGGGTTGGCGAACTCAAGCGGGCACGTAGGTCACAATTTCAGCGAACATGTTCTCGGGTGTCACATTGTCGGTCGGGTGAAAGATCTTGTGGGCAAGCCTGCGACACTTGATGACGGCCGTCCGGGAGGTTTTTATCTGCCTAGGTTTCAGAATCTGTCGGAAAAGCATCCCAAGTTCATCCGCGGGTACGGATTTGAAGGCGGAGGCGGTCAAGGAATGTTCCCGGGCCATGCCCTAAACCTGGCGGGGTTCGGACCTGCGTTTAAAGAGGAAGTCCGCAACAACAGGGGCGCCTACATCGATATGGGCGCATTCGGTGAGATGTTGTCGCGCTACGACAATTATGTCGAGCTGGATCCCGTGGTAAGGGACAAGTGGGGCGTTCCGGTTCTGCGTTTTCACGTTGACTTTGGTGACAACGATCGCCACATGGTCGACGACATGCAGGTATCCGGCCAGGAAATGTTTGAGGCGGCTGGCTTCAAGATTGTCGATATCAGAACAAAAACCCTGACTCCAGGCTGGTCGATCCACGAAATTGGCACTGTGCGTATGGGGGATGATCCGAGGACCTCAGTGCTGAATCAATTCGAGCAGTCGCATGACGTCAAGAACCTTTTCGTGGTAGATGGCAGCGCTTTCGTGAACGCGGGTTGCCAGAATCCCACGTGGACGATCATGGCTCTCGCCTGGCGCTCTTGCGACTATCTTGCTGATGAACTCGGTAAAGGCAACCTGTAAAAAGGAGCATGGATGTCCGCGAACAAAACCATAAATTTAAAACAGGATCGTCGCCAATGGCTTAAGACTTCGGCTGCGGTTCTGGGAGCATCCTTGTTGCCAGGGCAAGCCATGTCTTCGGAAATGGCCGAGACAAAGACCCCTCCGTTGACACAACAGGGGAAACCTGGCGAAACCAAATCCGCCACGCGATTTTTCACTCACCCGGAATACACACTGATCGAGGAGTTATCGGAGACGATTATTCCTGCGGACAGCCACTCCGGTGGCGCGAAGGCGGCCAAGGTAGCCGATTACGTCGAGCAGGTGCTACACGAAAGCAACGATGACAATCGAAGGTCTAACTGGCATGAAGGGCTCCGTTTGGTAAATCTTATGAGCCAGCACTACAACGGCAAATCATTCGTGGATTCAAGCTCCGAAGAAAGAATCGCGGTTCTCACCGTACTCTCTGACAACGACCAAATGACCGAAATCGCCGAAATTCGATTTTTTCGCGATCTAAAAAACCTGACGATTCAAGGTTATTACACTTCCAAAATCGGAATTCACGACGATCTGGAATACAGGGGCAATCGAATTCTGGTGGAGTATGTCGGTTGCGACGACCCTGTGCCGGAACGTAAATAATATTGTTTCAGTGTGTTTGTACTGCACGCGTCGGCTGGAATCATGAAGAATCGAAATCCCATAATCCAGGTTCATACCACGCGCCGCGATTTTGTGAGTGGCGTCGCACTTGCGATCGGTGGGGTGGGAGTGGGTTTGCTCCCAACGTTATCGGGAGCGACGACAGCGTCCAGCCCTTCGATCAAGTTTCCACCTGAGCCGCGCCAGAGAATTTGCATCTCCTCCTATTCCTTCCGGGAGTTTATCGCGGGAGAGCACCATAAGAGTGGCAATCCCACTATTGATTTCATAGATTTTCCTGCGCATGTGGTCGAAAAGTTCAAGGTCAGCAAGATCGAGCCATGGGGCCGCCACTTCCCAACGACCGATCCGAAATACCTGAAAGACTTCCGAAAAGCTGTCGAGAACGCGGGGGCAGCCGTCGTCAACATGACAGTGTCTGGTAAAGAAAGTGCTTACTCAGCCGATCGCGGCGAACGAGAGAAAGCAATTGCGAATTGCAAGAAATGGGTTAACGTGGCGGTAGCCCTAGGCTCACCCAGCATTCGTACGGGTATTGCTCCCGTAAAAGATGTAAAGCCCAACGTCGAGCGGCTCGCGGAAAGCTTAACGCAAATCGCAGAGTATGCTTCGGGGAACAATATCGTGGTGCATCTGGAGAATGACGATCCAGTGAGCGAAGACCCATATTTCCTTGTGCGGGTGATCAAGCAGGTGAATAGTCCCTGGGTTCGTACACTGCCTGATTTTGGCAATACTCTCGACGGACACGACGAGAGCTACGCGTATCCTGCCATCGACGCCATGTTTGCATATGCGTACGCCATTTGCCACGTGAAAGACGGCATTGGTACCGATCAGGGCAAAGTTGTTCGCGTAGATCTCGCGCGCACGTTCGGAATACTACGTCACCATTTATACAAAGGATTCTGCTCGATGGAATACGATGCGCCTGGCGACCCCTACGGAGCAACAAGGTCGTTGATAGACACGACCGTAAACTATCTTTCCTAAACCCAGACGTGCCTGTTCAGGCAAAATCCTTCGGCCGTTGTGGCAGCGGGGCAAGACAAGCGGGAACGCAGAAAGGCAAGGAACGCAGGGTTCCTCATTTCGGCCGACGGTTCAGAAAGGTTCAATAGGCGTCCTCTAAGGTGAACTAGGATGTTGGTCGTTAAGGCGGATTGGCGCTATTGCGCCAACCACAGCACTACCGCCAGGAATGCAAGCGGAGTGAGTGACAACGCCTCCGGACAAGAGGCTAAAGATCATCGCCCCGAAAGCGCCGGTTCCTCCAACAAGTCCGGTCGCCGTTGGCACCGAGCCGACTCGGGAACAGATCGACGACGGCAGTGCAGCTCGCACTAGACTGGGGTTCTGATTGGGATATGCCTTGGAAGGCGGCGACGCGAACGGAACTTTTCAGTAGGAGAGACACTGGATGAGTCTGAAGGCCCAATCAATAAAGGTGCTGGCTTTCCTTCTACTCAATTTGGTTACATGCACGGATTCAGCAGCATCTCCAGCAAAGCCCAAGCGAAGAGTTCACCTGCGGCTATCGCGGTCCGAATATCTGGATCGTGTGCAAGGCATATGGATGGCGCAGATGATCGGCCAACGGACTGGCCTGCTTTTCGAGCATTTGCCAGCCTCGACCCTCAAGGATACTCCTCTGCTTATTGGGAAGGGATTCGCGGAGATCGATGATGATTACTACTATGAAATGGTGGCAGTCAGGGCATTCGAGAAGTATGGAACCGGTCTCACAGTCGAGCAATTGGGCGAGCAATGGCTGGAGAATAATGCTGGCAGCTGGGGTTCCAGTGAGCAGGCCTTGTTACTGCTCAAGAAGGGCGTAAAGCCCCCGGACACCGGTAATCCGCGCTATAACAAACTCTGGTGGACGATTGGGCCCCAGTTCAGTAGCGATGTCTACGGCGCCCTCGCGCCGGGGATGCCCAATGTTGCGGCAGAAATGGCACGCCGGTTGACTCATATTAATGGCTATGCGGAAGGTACAGATGGGGCCGTGTTTGTCTCCGGAATGATCAGCCTGGGTTTTGTCGAGACTGATACGAAAGAGATCGTCCGCAAGGCCGCCCACTTGATATCGCCGTTATCCCCATACCGCCAATGTCTCGACATGGTCATCTCAATGGCCGAGGCCGGACGGCCGCCGGCTGAAATATTTAAGGCCATCAACGAACGCTGGGGTATCGAATATCCTGCAACCAATAACGCGGTGGTGAATGGGGGGATCGTGGCCGCCAGCGTCTGGTTCGGAAAGGGCGATTTTTCAACGACCGAGAACCTCGCGTTCACAGCGGCGGACTTTGCGGATACGGACTGCAATGCGGCAAATAGCGCTTCCGTAGTAGCTGCGATGCATGGAATGTCTGCGTTGCCAGCGACCCAAGTGACGACATTGCACGATCGTGTGAAAGGTGACACCATGGGCGATCTTCATCTAACACCCCCGGTTGATGAGAGTATCTCTGCACTTGCCCGAAGAACGGCAGTCATTGGCGAGAAGATACTCTTATTGCACGGTGCCAAACTTGACGCCGATGGTCTGGTTATACCGGTCGAACAACCAATGACCCAGCAGGCTGAGCTATTTGGTCTGGCGGATTTTACAAGACTTTGGAATCCCGACTGGACTCTGGAGCGCGCGGGATTCGGAGGCGCCGGCGGAGGAATCGAAGGAATTCGAGGAGACACTCACCTAGAAGGCCAGATACTTTCAATCTTCCCGAGGGACGAAGTGCGCGGGGCGTTGCTACGGCGCTTCGTCGAATTGAGCGATTCTCCAGCCTTCGCCTTCGACGCAGGTGTGGATGCAGGTCGTGCCTGGCACTTACAAGTATTCGTGAACAATGATAAGCTGCTTGACAAATTGATAGAAGGCACAGCGATGACGCAAGAGAACGCATTGGATCGCCATTGGGAACACATCCATCTTGATCTTGCTGCCTATAGAAGGCAGTCTGTCGTCATCCGGCTCTATGATCTGGTCCTTGTACCGAACTATCATGCTGGCAACTCATACTGGAGAAACCTCCGACTCCAATAAACTGGTATATCGGATCCACGCATGATCAGACTTCCACAAATGGAGAAATTATAGAGTGCGACTGGTGCGACCGAAGGCGGAGGAAGTTCGGCGGTTGGCGGTCGTCGATGAGCCCTAGCTACGTCTGATTCAGGGTTTCGATTCCGTCTATACCCTGGCCTCGGAAGGCCATCCAGAGTGGCAAGAGATTGACGATCCTGGTCGAAGATCCTTTGACAACAGACACTTTGGAGATTTGAGGTATGCGAAACAGGACGCCCAACGTCTCTTTCTGAGAGCGCTCCGGGCAGTCCTATCGTAAGGCTCTCGGTGCTCGGATGCTAGATCGCAAATATCAGCCACACTTTCTCGCCTGAGCATGCAATTGCAGCGGGGCAGGGGAATGTGATCTCGCCGCTGTGGTGGAACAAGTTCGCCCGGTGAAAAGATGTACACCCTAGCAGTACTGGGTCTCGGAACTTTAAACATGGTTGAGTATCCGATCGGTGCTGAGCCTAGCAGCCAACAGCCCCAAATTTGCTCTGGCCGATTTCCTGGAACGAATACCTTGGCTTTCAGGGGATTGACGGCAAGCCGATTGATCGGCACCCATTATTTCGTGGGAGTGCGGGCAAAACTGACCGCCCATGTCACTGGTTCCGATTTTCCTTCAAAGCTCACCATCAGCGAGTTGTCTTGTAGCCGGCTCTGTGCTGAGATCTTTCGGCCATCTTTCTCAGTTACACTCGGTTTTGCTACGTCCACGCCCTTTGGAACGTAAAACCAGAGTGTGTATGGCTCACCCGGCACCGCCTGGGAGATTCCCGATAGGGTATTCTTCGTGGCATCCCATTTCTCATCTACGATGGAGTACGCCCCGATGATATGGCGAGAATTGCCAATGAGCTGGGGCCGATTGAGGGCGGGGTGGATGGACATCACTCGGGTGTCGTGAGGTCCGATCTCGATTTCTACATCATCAGCAAACACACCCAGTAAGCTCTGATTCCAGAAATCGAAGATGATGTGACTTGAACCGGCGTCGAGTCCCAGCTTGTCAACCAGGGAGATTCTCCTGGTTGCAGTTTCAGAACGCCAGTTGGTAAGCCCTGCAACATCGTAAGTTTCCGACTTCGTCTTCACTTTTAGATCCACTATTTCGGGATAATTGTGAATGTAGTAGTCGGGACGTTCGTGTTGAAAAGTTGCGATCCGGTTGTCGGTTCCGCGACTGAACAGGTCGAGCGGAAGTATTGGCATGGTGGGCATGGTTTGCTGCAGAAGCTTGAGTCTCTCAGCCGGTAGGTCTGGCATTACATTGCCTACCGGATACGCCACGCCAGTCAAGGAGATGAAGCTGACCAGTGTGCGGGCCTCGGCATCGGTCACCCCGACTCCCGTGACGGGAGTCTCGCGATTGGAGATTTCTCTCAGCGCTCCCGGCTTCCGGTGGGCTTTGGCTTGCTCCAGCGTCATCGGGTTGCCGAGCTCCAATCCTTCGCCCGGCATTATGTAGGCCAAGATGTGATTGAAGAATGCGTTCCCGTTGATCGAACTGAAGAGCGGATACATCCCTTGCCAATTGTCATAAAGATCGTTGCCATTGAAATAGGAGTTGAAATAGCCAATTCCGTGCAGCGGCATCCCTGCCGGACAGCCTTCGAGAAACACACGTGGCCCGACTGCGTCCCGGATTGTCTTCAATCTATCGCGATAAACGGCGACCGGGTCCGATGAGTCCAGGTAGAGCTTTTTCCTGTCCAATTCCGCCATGGCTTGAGGAATCGAACCCTCACCGTCAAATTTGTAATACTCGAATCCCCAGTCATTCAAAGTGCTGAACAGCTTCTTGAGAAATGTCAGAACCGCAGGATTGCTGGAATCGAGCACTGACGTGTTGTAGTCTTTTACAAACTCCCCATCCTTTGAACGTACATACCAATCCGGGTGTTCCTCGACGGCACTAGCGTAAGAGTTGGGTACGAGCCACAAGCCGGCGTGCATGCCCTTGGACTTGATGTAGTTCGTCAGCCATTGCGGCCCGTGCGGAAACTTTGACTTGTCCCAGTTCTCGATCCAGGCGTGCTCGCCATTATTGCCGCGGTCATAACCGTCGTCCAGTTGCACGAACTGAAAGCCGAAAGGCGCAAGATTCTTCGCTAACCAATCCGTATTACGAACGATGTCGTTTTCTGTAACGTCTTCGTAGTAGCCGGTCCAACTCGACCAGACCATGGGAGCCGTACTGAAATATGTGTCGTCGAGTGGTACGTAGAAGGGCGCCCCGAGAACCTTGGTGTAGTACTCCGGAATGAGGCGGATCGTCGCATTCCCCGGAACCGGCATCTTCACATCCAATAAGTTGTCATCCCGGTCGGATCTACGCAATGTCGTCTGGTCGGTGAATTGGATAACCGTGTCTGTGTTGCGATCGAAAAGGGCATGAAGGGTCGACGCCGATACCAACCCCATGGCGAAGTACATGACCTCGGGATTTGTGGAAGGGAGAAAGGACTGATAGCTTGTCTCCGCGCCGCCATACTCAAGCATGGCTTCGTTAGTTCCCATCCATTCGACAGGAGTGCCCCGCGGATCAAGCGGGCGCGCCGGTATTCGATTCAACGGGGCCGGCGCTTCAGCCGTGAGGACGGCGTTGGCGAGGGTACTAGAAATCTTCAGATAGTCGGGCCTGATTTCAAAGGTCCAGGCCGCAATCGGGTGGACGGTGCGTATCGTTAACAAAGACTGGCTGCTCTTCGCGACTGACCATTCGGTCAGAGGCGAAAGGCTGTGTTCACCTTGGACACTCAAACGGACGTTCTGCAAGACCGGTCCCAGTCGTTCCTGCGAAACGCTAAGGGTTCCCAGCTCTGGACTGGCCGTGATCGTCCAACCCTGGCTGCTAATTGCCAACGGAACCTCTGCCTTGGCGGCGGAGGCCACGATCAACAGGAGAGTCGCGACTGCTATGACGGCTCGTTTACCCACTTCTCCTCCAATGAAATCTTTAATACTTAGCGTTAGTGAGCGCGCCATTCGATTGCCGTGAGCGATTAGTTCAATGGCATGGGCTCTCGTAAATGTGCGACGTGTGCCTCCGCGGCGGGCGTGCCGTGTTTGACCTCGTCGAATGCCATTAAGAAAATGGCAACTACGGCCAAAAGTAGTCCTATGAAGTTGTAGGTCGTTGGAATGCGGTGATAGATGAAGAGGGAAAGGATAATAGTGACCATTGGGAACAGGCCGTTGATCATTGGAACCACGATGATGGCCTTGCCCCAACGAATCGCGTAAATGAGGAGGAGAGCGCCGAGAGAGTTCAGCAATTGCAACGAACCGCTCAGGTACAACCCTGCAGGTCCCCAATTAATGGGCGCCGCGAAATCCGTCATCAGCAAAGCGATTGGACATAGCAAGACCGCCGTGATCGCCATGTAAACAAACAACCCCTCAGAGCTGATGCGGTCCGCCGAAGATTTCATGAAGTAAGCTTGCAAGCCCCACATTAGGAAAATTGCGATCGCAATTACCAACCACACGTAGCCGTGAACGGGACTGTTCCCGGGTTCTTGCAGGGAAAGGAAAAGGATCGCGAGCAATGACAAGATGATACCGGTAGCGGCCAGCGCGTGAGTTCTCTCGCGTAACAAAGTCGCGGAGAGCACGATGGTCACGACCGGTGACAGACAGATGATGGGAAAGATTATGTAAGCCGGACCCTGGGTCAAAACCCAGAAAAGAAGCAGTTGCCCAGCCGCTCCAGACAATCCCACTGCACAACCGTAGACTACCGATCGAAGATCCAATTCAAGCTTCCAATGGATGTTACGGAGAGCAAATGTGGCCACCAAAGACATGGTGAATGACCACACTACGTACCCCAGAGTCGAAGGAAAGGGGGGAGTGGCCCACTTCTCCGGAATTTCGATCAGGGCTCCCCATACTCCCCACAAGATCGGGACAATTGCAGCCAATACAAGCCAGCGGGGAATTTTCATCTCGCTACTTTCATTACGCTACCGTCCCGTCACTCCTTCGAGATTCGCGTCAGCAGGGATGATCCCTCCCTCGTCTTCGACGATGTACTGACAAAGGCGAAAGGTATCGCAGTCCTGATGATTCGCTTGTGCCAGGAGTTCAGATGTCATCTGTATGGGAATGATGTCGAGCAAGAATTGCCATTCTCGTCGGATTCCGGGAATTTGCAGCACCAAATCGCCGGCATCGGCCGGAAGATCCTGACCAATCAGAAGAACCTTCACCCCGAGCTTTCTCAGATCTTTGGTCAGGGCCAGGTCCTGAGTGCGCAGAGTTTCCCGGTCAATGCACAAGGCAATCCGCAATCCTTGGCGCACTACTTCCTGTGGGCCGTGACGGAATGCCCCAGTCGGCATCGCCGAAGCCGGCAGCTTGGCGGCTTCTTCCCAAAGCAACTGTCCTTCGTGACAAGTGGCCAGGCTTGCCCCGCGGCCGAGCAAATATGTGGGTGATTGTGGCTCCAGCCAATCGCTAGCGGCGATTTGTTCCCGCCATGAAGATAAGCTCGTCTTGGTGGCGGATATGGCACTCTGGAGCTGCGCGCTAAGTGAGTCATCAAACTTTCCTTCAACCGCGCAGGCTAACAGACCTCCGACCAAGGCCAACGCCGAATACATAGAGACCGAGACTGCGTGATCGAAAGCCGCCATCATCTTGAGCACGACATCTGCCTTTAAGGCCAGGGGGCTGTCCGGCGTATTGGTAATCGCAATAATGTTTGTATCGCTGGAGGATACCTTGCCAAGCAACTGCACAATTTCAGTGCTTTTGCCACTTCTCGATAGGAAGACAATGGTTGCATTCTTCGGGATCGCCCCGAAATGCAATATCTCGGAGGCGTCGTGCAACATCACAGGCCGCCCAGCGGCATTGAAGAAGGACAGAATGGCTAAGCCCGCGTTCCAACTGCTGCCGATGCCGACAATGTAGATATGATGGGATTGTTTCAGAATACGAGCGGCTTCCTGTAGTGACGTTTTCCCGTCGTGCAGAGTGTGGTCCAACGATTTCAACAGCTCGCCGGGTTCTTTCAAAATATCCTGGTAGAACTTTGTCATCTGCCATCCTGTAGTGTGTCGATTGTTTTGGGATCAACAAAGTCGTGGAGCTGTCCCCGGATACCGCCAGGGGAGCCTAGACTGCTCAAAGCGCAACGGTGTCCCAATCGGAGTGAAACATCGATGTCGTAGCCCAACAGCCAGGCGCGTAGGAAGCCGGCGTCGAAATTGTCTCCGGCCCCGGTGGTGTCGACTATGGCGAGGGCCGAATCCTGACATTCGGACCCCTTAATCTGCCAGGTCTGATTGCCTTTTAAAGCAATCGCTCCGTTCTCGCCACATTTGACCACAACAAGGGGACCGTAAGCGGCCAGAAGCTCGGCGGCTCTCAAAACATCAGTCTCCCTCGTTAGGCACAATGCCTCGGCCTCATTCGGGAGAAAAACGTCGATGTAGGGTAACAACTCCGTGACTCCATCCCACTGATTGTCTGGATCCCAATTGGTATCGAGCGACGTAGTCAGGCCCGCTTTCCGGCATTTCTGTATCCAGTGCGGCCATGAGGAACGAAGATTCCGCAACAGAAAGTAGCTAGCAAGATGCCAATGACGGCAGGAGCAAAATATCTTTTCGTCGAGGTCTTCGGCTTGGGTGGCGTCGATGCTGCCTGGGTACGTCAGTATTGCGCGGTCGTTGGTCTCAGAAAGATGAATGCCGATTCCAGTTTTCAGGGAAGCGAGTTTCTTGACACGAGTCGTATCGACGCCGATCTGATCCAATTCCTGAAGGGCGAACTCGCCAAACATGTCCTTTCCAACATAGCCAAGGACTCCTGCTCGAGCCCCCAACTTGGCGAGCTGAGCGGCGAAAATATTAGCCGAGCCCCCCAACTCCAGTGAATAGTCGTTTACAATCTGCTCGACCTGGTGAAATGCAGGACGGACGTTTCCCCGAACCATCAGGTCCACGCACATGTCAGATACGGTGCCAACGTCCCAGCCATCCGGCGCTAAATTGTTGGATTGCAATTGCATAGGGCTTATGCTACGTTAACCGTTTGAGCAGATTAGTAAATCGCTTTACTAAAGCGAATACAGTGAAGCATGAGGGTGTTCGTATTGTCAAGGCCATGTTGCCGTTCGTGGATTCGGAGCAAAGATAGTTCATGGTAGTTCAGATGAAAGACGTAGCCGAGCGCGCGGGAGTATCGCTGAGCACGGTGTCGTTCGTCCTGAACAAGAAGCGCGGCACATCGATTTCGCCTGAAACCCGCAAACGGGTTTGGGCGGTGGCGCAGGAACTGAATTACCACGTAAATGTTCACGCGCGTCGCCTGGCGCGCGGACAGAGTAACTTCGTCGGCTTGATTATCTCTGAGATCGCCAACCCGTTCTTCCCGGACGTCATTCGCGGTTTCGAGACCGCTGCAACCGACCGGGGATTGGAACTTCTGCTTTGCAATACCGAATATCAGCCTGAGCGCATGGAAGCCGCGGTCAGCAAAATGCTGGGCGAGGGTGTTCGCGGCGTTGCCATCATGACCTCTACGTTTGGCGAAGACCAGCTGAAAGCATTGGCCAACCGTCGTATACCCGTGGTGCTTTTGAGCGTGGGACCAAATCCTCCTCGCGCCCGAAAGATAGAGATTGATTTCTCAAAGGGCATGCTCCAGGCGATTGATCATCTTGTGGCACTGGGACACAAGAGTTTTGGAGTTATTTCCGGTCCGCTTAATATAGGCTCTGCGGCTAGAACGCGGGATGCCTTCCTGGATAGTCTTGCCGCCCGCGGCTTGCGCGCCGAGCGCGTGGTCGAGTCTAACTATAGAGTCGATGGCGGAATGTCCGCCGTCAGGTCATTGCTAAGCCAGGGTGCGCTGCCCAGTGCATTGCTCTGTGGCAACGACATCATTGCGATCGGTGCCATTAGCGCGCTTCAGGAGGCAAACATTCGAGTTCCGGAAGACGTATCTGTGGTGGGCGTGGATGACATTCTGTTCGCACGCTTAGCCTGTCCGCCGTTGACTACAATTCATGTTCCACGAGAAGATCTGGGCAGACTCGGCTTTGAAATTCTGGACAAGATGCGGCGTTCCTCGAAGAACGCGGTCACGAGGCAGCAAGTGGAAACGCATTTGGTGATAAGAAAATCGACGGCGGCCCCGAAGGCCCAATCGCTGCGGGCTTAAGAAGAGTGCGCTTTTCCGGGCGGCCTATGGCACCGCTATCCATCATCTTCCGAGCACTTTCCGCAAGCCGTCCCATTCCATCTACAGGTCAACAAGAAATCAACTGGAAATTCATCGGAGAAGAAGGATGAACAATCGATTCAGTCGATGCTGTTTGACGATGGTCCTTCTCGCGGCTTCAGCCTTTGTGACCTCAGCAGCAGCGCAAGATACGAAGTACGTTACGGGTCGCCCCGGGCGCCAGGAAATGATCAGTGCGCCAGAATGCTTAACCCCGGAGGATGAGGTTGTAGCAAGTGATGAGAGCGCCTGTGACGCCCATGAAGCCTGGTTAAATGATGTTACACACTGGCGTACGGAACGAAGAATCAGGATTGGATACGACGGCTCCCGCTACCAGATTCCTTCGTTGCAATGGACTCAACATAGCTTTATTCAGCCTCAAATGATGGTTGAAGATCGCTATTTCTATGACCCGGTTGCGGGGAAGTACACCGTTGATCGCTATCTCGACGACCTGAAAACTAGATACGGAGGAATTGATGCCGTTCTGATTTGGCCGACGTATCCGAACATGGGTATCGACAACCGAAATCAGCTCGACATGGTCAGTTCCATGCCGGGAGGTATACCTGCCGTCAAACAGATGGTTGCGGATTTTCACCGCCGCGGCGTTCGCGTGCTTTTTCCGATGATGATGTGGGACCAGGGAACTCGAGATCCGAGACAGTCGTGGCCCGACGCGATAGCGCACCTTATGGCACAGATTGACGCAGACGGAATCAACGGAGATACGCAGGACGGTGTCCCCTTGGCGTTTTTCCTGGCGGCTGAGACGGTTGGGCACCCGCTTGTTTTCCAACCGGAAGGTTCGCCGCACGATGAAGCGCTTGCTTACAACCTGATGACCTGGGGTGAATACAAATTTCAGTTTGTACCCGCTGTGGACCGCTTCAAATGGCTGGAGCCCCGGCACATGGTGAATATTTCCGATCGTTGGAACCGCGATAAGAATGACGATCTGCAGTTTGCCTTCTTCAATGGTGTCGGATGGGAAAGTTGGGAGAATATCTGGGGAATCTGGAACGGGATCACGCCTCGGGATGCAGAAGCCACAAGACGTATGGCTTCAATCGAGCGGGCATTTGCTCCCTTCCTCAGCAGCGTAGATTGGGAGCCGTTTTACCCGACAATTTCTTATGGTGTTTTCGCCAGCAGGTGGCCACTTAATAAAACTACTCTGTGGACGATGGTCAACCGAAACGAATACGACGTCAACGCTACTCAGCTAGCGGTCCCGCACCTCGATGGGACCCGTTATTTCGATCTTTATCACGGTGCTGAATTGCTTCCCCAAATGGCTTCGGAAGGAAGTAGGGCGCAGCTTTCATTTCGAATCGAAGCCCACGGTTTCGGCGCGGTACTCCAAACCATCGGCGAACCGGATCCTGCGGCCATGCAATTCATGGCGAAGATGAAGAGCATGACAACGAAGCCGCTGGCCAGCTACTCGACACAGCGGTCGACTCTGGTGCAGCGAATTGTCGACATCAAACCAACCCCACCGCGTTCTTCTTCCTCAGCGGAGATGGTTCATATTCCGGGGGGAGATTTTTTCTTTGTCGTTACAGGAATCGAAATCGAAGGTACTAACGACGAGGGTGTGGACGTCCAATATCCATGGGAAGATTCTCCACGTCGCTTTCACAAGCACTTCATGCATATCGATGCCTTCGACATCGATAAATACCCCGTTACCAACAAGGAATTCAGGGCTTTTCTCGACACGACACACTACCATCCCAAAGACGATCTCAATTTTCTGAAAGACTGGCAGGGAGGTAGCTATCCGCCAGGATGGGAAAACAAACCGGTCACATGGGTTTCACTCGAAGATGCTCGAGTATATGCTGCCTGGGCAGGAAAGCGGCTTCCCCACGAGTGGGAATGGCAATACTCATTGCAAGGGTCCGACTATCGAAAATACCCTTGGGGAGATCTTTGGAGGGGCGATGCAGTGCCGGTACCAGACCGGGGTCGAACCATGCGAGGTCCTGACGATGTGAACGCTCACCCTGCGGGAGTAAGTCCCACTGGCGTGATGGACATGGTGGGAAATGTTTGGCAATGGACAGATGAATACAATGACGAGCACACCAGAAGCGCGATTTTACGCGGCGGCAGTTATTATCGTCCCCAAGGTTCCAAATGGTATTTTCCACAAGCGTATCGAAGCGACCAGCACGGCAAGCTTTTGTTGATGGCCCCGAGTATTGATCGCGCGGGAACGGTGGGATTTCGTTGCGTTACAGACAGCCCTAGGAGTCAGCCCTAGCGTGCTTTGTCTTTCGGATACTCAAGAATCCGCGCGGGCAAAACCGGAGTGGAACGGCTTACACGAGAAACGGAGACGGTAGAAATGAGTTATGTACCCGACGCGAAGCGATATGAAGGCGCGCAATTTCGGCGGTGCGGGCAATCAGGCTTGAAGTTGCCGCTGATATCGCTGGGGCTATGGCAGAACTTCGGCGGAGCGGACGGATTCGAGACGGGCAGAGCGATGATCCGGCGCGCGTTCGACCGCGGCGTGACCCACTTTGACCTGGCCAACAATTATGGGCCGCCCTACGGATCGGCTGAGGAGAATTTCGGGGAGATTCTGCGCAAGGATTTTGCACGCCTTCGCAATGAGCTTGTGATCTCAACCAAAGCCGGCTGGGATATGTGGCCGGGGCCATATGGAATCGGCGGGTCGCGCAAATATCTGATGGCATCGCTGGACGAGAGCCTGAAGCGTATGGGGCTGGAGTATGTGGATATTTTCTACTCCCACCGGCCGTCAACGGATGTTCCGTTGGAAGAAACCATGGGCGCACTGGCGCACGCCGTACATCACGGCAAGGCTTTATACGTGGGCATTTCGTCGTACAGTCCGGAGCGAACTCGCGAAGCGGCAAATATTCTAAAGAGCATGGGAGTACCGCTGTTGATCCATCAGCCGTCGTACTCCATGTTGAACCGTTGGGTGGAAGAAGGCTTACTGGAGACGCTGCAGGACTTGGGCGTGGGCTGCATTGCTTTTTCTCCGCTGGCGCAGGGACTTCTGACCAACAAGTATCTGAATGGGGTACCGAAGAACTCGCGCGTAGCGGCGGAGGATTCCTTTCAGAAGGAGTTCCTGAGCGAAGAGAACCTTCAACGGGTGCGGGTGTTGAACGAAATCGCACGGGGGCGAGGGCAGACACTGGCACAAATGGCCATTGCCTGGGTGCTGCGCGACCAGCGGGTGACCACGGCGCTGATCGGCGCGCGCAATGTAGAGCAACTCGACGACTCGCTCGATGCGGTGCGGACCCTTGGATTCACGAATGCGGAGTTGAAGGAGATCGATCGCCATGCGCAGGAGGGGGCCATCGATATTTGGAAAGACGCCCGCCTCGGAAGGGAGTAGCGCTGACCGTCAAGGTGCTGCTCCTACTTCGCCGCGTTCCCCGGGCCGCCGACCGAATGCAACCTCGGCAATCGCTCCTCCACCGGTGGCAATACGGGAAATGCCGCGTGCGGTTCGCTCTGATACCAATACGCCACTGAAAAATAATTGTCGGACCTGCCGTTGGCGTGTCCGTGTTCGATCGTCGCTTTCAGCGATTTGGTGAAGGGAATCGGAGAATCCAGGTGAAAGCGGTAGACGCTGCTTCGGCTCCCTGCTTTTTCCTCTCCTACGACGGGTGCACCATAGAGCGCGTACGAAAATGGCTTGCCTCCGAAATCGTATGCCCCCAGAAAATAGTCTTCGGTCCCGGTGCCATTGATCGAAGGCTGCTTTTCTCCATCGACAAAAAACATGTCATCGCCCTCGCCCCACCAATGGTCCTGATTCTGTAACACGGACATGGTGACGCCGATGAAGTGTCCTCGTCCTGTAGCCTCGAGCCAGACGTAGTTGCCCTCACCCGAGAGATTTTTCCTGCCGTTCTGAAGCGGGTCGTCATTGTCTTTCCAATCGTCCGCGACGCCATGGTTCGGTGAAGCTTGGCGGTACTGCGCATGAAAATACAGAGTGTCGGCAGGCAGCGGTTTCGCATAGGCTTGATAGTCGATGTTGTAGTACAGCGCATCGAGCTTCAGTTTTCCCGCGTTCTCTATAGTGATTCGCGCATGCTTCTGAAAGGGTATGGGAAAGTATGAATTCACCCCGCGGTTTGGTGCAGATGACAAAGGCAGGGCCTGAAATGTAAAGTACTCGCCCAGGCCCAGGCCAAAAAAGTCTCCGATGGGAGTTTCCACGCTTGGCGTAGCCTCCCCGTCCCAATACATTCGCAGCACCAATTTTTTCAGGTGGTATGTCTCCTCAGATGAAAATGTGAACCAGAGGTGTGTAATGGTTCCCGGCCCAGACTCATCCAGGATCGTCAGGGTATCTCCGGGCGCGATCGTCTTGTAGTCCCTGTTTCCTCCCGAGCGGTCGTAACTGGACACACGTTTCTGTATGTAATCGCGAGGTTCGGCCAAGCCTCCCAACCAAGCCTGGCTCTGACCATACATTGCTGCGCAACTTACCAGCAGCAAGAGGACAACTCGTCCGCAAATTCGCATCATTGAATATCCTTTCCGCTTCATTCCTAGATTCTGCGTTCGGCGAAAAGCAACCACGATACAGGCCGGGAGCAAGACGGTCCAGATGGCATTAAAGACTTCGCTCGGGCCGTTCCGTTCCTAGGCTTGACAGTAATCGTTTTCATCATTAATGCGATGGAGCATAGATACAGCTAATGCAGAAAGTCTCGGTCAAACATCAGCTATACATCGGCATAATCTGCTTGACACAATACGTTCCAAGAGTATATTTGACGGCGAGTATAGAAGAAATCGATTTCATATTTGTTGGCAAAAGTCTGCGTAAACATTGGAATTGCCTGGATCCCGGTTAATCGCTCGGCAGATCTTCATGAAAGGAACGTCTCTTGAAAATCGTTAAAGCTTGGGAAGAGAAAGGGGTCGAGATTCCTGCCCCGTTCTCGCGTCAGATTAAGGTGTTGTTCGCTCCCGATAAAGAAGGTGTCGAAGAAATCACCTTCAGTCACGCCATTCTTCCGCCGAATGGTCGCACTGACTACCATCGCCACGACCGGCCGGAACTGATCTATGTCGTCTCCGGAAAAGGAATCTGCGTGCACGAGGGCGAGGAGACACCGGTGCAAGAGGATGTCGCACTTTGGGTCCCCGCGGGCGAGCAACATCAAATGATCAACTCCGGCGATGTGCCGCTGAAGCTGGCGACGGTTTTTGTCCCGGCGTATAAGGCCAGCGATAACTACCGGCGTTGCCTAGATGCGGCCGAAGCTCAGGCCATCAAGCAGTAGCATGCGTCTGGGTATCAGCTCTTGGACATATCCCTGGGCAATCGGAGTCAGCGGATTTCCGCCGCGTCGGCCGATACGGCTGGCCGATCTGCTCCACCGGGCGGCCGTGCTCAAAGTTGGAGTCGTGCAGGTCGCCGATAACCTGCCGCTCCACGAGCTGGACTCGGCTGAGCTACGCGATGGTCGTGATCAGGCCCGCAGTTTGGGCCTTAAGATCGAAATCGGAACCCGGGGTGTCGAACCCGCGCACCTGCTTCGCTACTTAAGGTTGGCTGAAAGTTTCGACGCGACGTTGCTTCGAACTCTCACTCATAGCGTCAAACAGCAACCGTCGCTGGAACAGGCAGAGAAATGGATTCGCGAAATGCTGCCGGAGTTTGAGGCGCAAGGGGTCACGCTCGGTTTGGAAAATTACGAAAAGCATTCCTGTTTTGATCTGGCGAATTTAGTGCGCAGACTGGAAAGCAATCACGTTGGCATCTGCCTGGATACAGTGAATTCCCTCGGAGCATTGGAGACACCGGAAGTCGTCGTCGAAGCCCTGGCTACGCTCACAGTGAACCTGCATATAAAGGACTTCGCGATCGAACGGGTGCCGCAGATGATGGGCTTCGTGGTTAGCGGCGCGCCGGCGGGTGCAGGTCGTCTATCTATCCCATGGCTGCTGGAACAGATGCCGCCGAACAAGAATGTGTCTGCAATTCTGGAGCAGTGGCCGCCGCTGAGAGAGTCAGTTGAGGCAACGGTCGCGACGGAGAAGGAATGGGCCGAACGAGGAATTCAATACCTCCGCTCGTGTGGATGTGCCTAGCAGTTCGACGAAAGTGGCGCTGACCGAAAAAGAACGAAACGACGGCGGCCTACCGGGCTTTTCGCTTAACAGACAAGAGGGCTGAAGGGAGATCCATACGTGTCTGGAATGACTGCCGACGCCGAGCCTCAACTTCGGCGCAATTCGCTCGGTCTTCCGGAGCTGGTATTCCACGCGGTCACGCACATCGCACCGGCAACGAGCGTCGTGTTTATTTTTCCCGCCATTGCACACCAGGCTGGGCCCGCCATGCCGCTCTCATTCGTACTCACTACGATGGTGTGCATGTTTGTCGGCAGTACCGTATTTCAGTTTTCCAAATATGTGCCGTCGAGCGGCGGCTACTACTCATTCGCCACTCGCGGACTCGGGAGCCGGAGTGGCTTCATGGCGACCTGGAGCTATCTCATTTACGAGATCATCGGCGCCGCCGCAGCGGTAGGTTTTCTTGGCTACCTTCTTTCTGACATGTTGAAGGCTGAGTTCCACTTGAATGTCCCCTGGTGGATTTTCACATTCATGACGACTGCGCTGATCTGGGCACTCACTTACCGCGGTATTCAGCTTTCTGCGCGGATCACGACGCTCTTAGGTGGCATCGAGTTGCTCATTATGATGTCGCTCGGGATCACATTTCTGATCCATCCTGGTCACGGTTCCACTTACTTTGTGCCACTGACACCCGCTTCATCGCCCCACCACTTCGGGGGCATCCTGGCCGGCATGGTTTTTTCCGTTCTCGCACTTGCCGGTTTTGAGGCTCCGGCGCCGCTCGCTCAGGAGGCTCGTCTTCCCGGAAAATCGATCGGCCAGGCAGTGATGCTCTCACTGGTCAGCATCGGCACCTTCTACATCTTCATGTCCTATGCGAGCGCAATCGGCTGGGGTACTGAAGATATGGCCTCCTTCGCTTCTAGTGCGAATCCGTATTATGTTCTCGGGCATTCACTGTGGGGGGCAGGCTGGTGGCTTGTCGTTCTCGCAATTGTCAACTGTGCGATTGCTGTCGGAATTGCCTGCGCCAATTCCGCGTCACGCGTCATGTACACGATGGGCCGGGCAGGCACTCTCCCGGCCAGTTTCGGCCGTATCCATCCTATCCACCGCACACCCGCGTTTGCGATCTCCATTACACAGATAGCTGGGATGATAGCGATCCTTCTCGTCGGCTTGATATTGCGTCCCGATTACATCTTCGATTTCCTGGGAACGATTGCCACGCTTGCGGTCGCCATCCTCTACGTCATGGCGAACCTGGCCTTGACGCGTTACATGCGACGAGAACAACCTGCGCATTTCACGGTTTTACGCCATGTGCTGGTTCCATGGGTAGCGACACTGGCTCTCGTGCCTGTGCTTTTTGTGACTGTCTATCCGCTTCCTCCCTGGCCCTACAACCTGACTCCGTATCTTTTTCTGATGTCGCTCATTGCCGGATTTGGCTATATGGAGTGGCGCGAGTGGCGCAATCCTGGAACGCTGAATCGTGGGGCGATGATGATCATTCGCAGCGGAGGCTCCGGAGTTGGCGAGGTTGAACCTCTTGAATCCGCATTGACAGAAGAGGAAGGTTACGCGGTGTTGGAGCGGGAATCATGATCAGAGGCCGACGTGCTTCTTCCAAAAAGTTAAGTGAACACAGGAGACTGAAATGACACTAAAGTTCGTATTCCTGACCCTGCTTGCCATTGTTCTTGCACCGAGTCTGTTCGCCCAGACCTACACTCCTCCTCCCGAGTCGGCTGGCGGATGGCGATGGACCAAGACTCCCGATGAAGTGCGGTCGCTGGCGGGCATGGACCCTGACAAGCTGAATCTGATCCGGGATAAGTTTCTGCAGCTGTTCGCAGGACCGTGGCAAATTGTGATCATCAGGAAGGGCTATCTCGTAGCCGAGTGGTATGGCGTTCCTACCATGCCGACGACAACGTTTGATGGTTGGTCCTGCACCAAGTCGTCGACCGGAATAGCCTTCGGTTTGCTCCTGGACGATAGCCGGAACCACAAGCTCCCGCACGATGCGCAGATCGATCTCGATACGCCCATTTATGATTTTGTGCCGGAGGGCTTCCCGCTTACCGATCCAGAGAAGAACAAGGTCAAACTGCGGCACATACTTTCCATGACCTCCGGGATTCCGGGCGAGGACCATGGAATGATCGGCCTGAGCTCGACACCGGGCGGCGGAGACTTCGAAATTGCCCTGGGGAAGCAGCCGAACCGTTTTGGGAAATGGGCTTCGAAACTGACCAGCCAGCCGGGGACGGTCTGGGAATACTCTGATACTGGCTTCGCGCACCTTTCACTGTTCTTCTACCACGCGACTGGGCGTGAACTTTTCGATTTCATGAAAGAGCGAGTTTTCGAACCCATTGGTATTCAGAATGTCGGCTGGGACTGGCAAGGCGGCGTGGAAGGCAATATCGGACCGCATACGAATCCGCATAGTGGCTTGCGATTCTCCGCTCGCGATTTTGCGCGGTTGGGCTACTTGATGGCGCACGATGGAAAATGGCAGGACAAACAGGTTGTTCCTCATTGGTGGATCGAACTCGCCACAAAGAGTTCGCAGAAGATGAATCCCAGTTACGGGTACACTTTCTGGGTTAATACAGATGGCGTGCTCTGGCCAACCGCGCCGAGGGATACTTTCGCCTTCAGAGGGTTTACCGCCAGCCGGCTCTATGTCGTGCCTTCTCTCGACCTGGTGGTCGCGAGATTGGGATACGCACCGCAAAACTGGGGAGAAGAGAACTTGCTGCCAGGAGTGCTGGCGGCGATTATAAACTCGCCGAGCACTACGAAGTAATCACGAATGGGGGATCGAATGCCCAAGGCACGCGGCATGTTCGCACTGGCGATCTTCTTTGCTTTGGCAGTACCGAGTTGGGCGCAATTGTCGGAAGCCGAACAGTGGGTCGCACAGGTTGGCAATGCGTACGAGGTCGAGCCCAACGTCATATACCTTGTAGTCCACAACTACGAAGCTAAACTCGATGTTTATTATCCGCCGCGAGCGAAGGCCCCTGTGCCAGTGGTCATGGCCATCCACGGCGGAGGTTGGATCGAGGGAACGAAGGAAGAGTCAATTTTTAACATCCTTCCCTACCTTCAAATGGGCTTTGCGGTTGTTAACGTGGAGTACCGCCTCGCCAAGGTTTCCTCGGCGCCCGCAGCGGTAGAGGACTGTTTATGCGCTCTGCACTGGGTTGGAAGAAATGCGCAGAAGTACCACTTCGATCTCAGCAAGGTGATCGTGACTGGGGAATCGGCCGGCGGACACTTAGCGCTGACTACGGCCATGATTCCATCCTCTGCCGGATTCGAAAATGAGTGCGCCGCTGATGACGACGTAGACCGTACGCGTCACAAGGGTCCGTGGAGCGATCAGCGTCCGAAAGTTGCTGCTGTCATCAACTGGTATGGCATTACCGATGTGGCAGACATGCTGCAAGGACCTCACATCCGATCGTATGCAATCACGTGGCTGGGCAGCGTGCCCAATCGTGAGGACCTTTCCAGGCGCATCTCGCCACTTACTTATATACGGGCTGGCCTGCCTCCGGTGCTGACAATTCACGGAGACGCCGACAGGGTCGTGCCGTATTCACATGCCGTTCGGTTACACGATGCTTTGAACAAGGCGGGAGTGCGGAACCGGTTGTTGATGATTCCCGGCGGAGACCATGGAGACTTCACAGCAGAACAGCAGCTAGTGGCCTACGAGGCTATCCATAAGTTCTTGGCGGAGCTTGGAATCACAACTGTCGCGAAGCAATAAGATTGTATTTCGATGCGTGAAAGAGATCCTTCTGCCAAACCAAAGTCTCTGGCCACCACCATCAAGGAGGTTGCCCAGCGCGCAGGCGTGTCGCCCGCTACGGTGTCGCGAGCTCTCTCCGGTTCGGCCGGCGTCCGAGAACCGCTCCGCACACGAATCCTGGAGGCAGCGCATTCACTCTCCTATAGCCCCAACCGCGCGGCTCGTGACCTGCGGGTTCGTTCGAGTCGCGCGGTTGGAGTGCTTATTCCCGATATCGAGAATCCATTTTTCACCAGCGTAGTTTGCGGGATTGAGGAGGTCATCGGAAAGACCGACTACTCCCTGCTGCTGGCTAATTACAATGAGGACCCCGATCAGGAGACACGCCGTTTAGAGTTGTTTCGTGCCGAAGGAGTGCGTGGCTTGATCTTTGCCGCGAGCCGCACACCGTCCAGCCTTTACGCAGAATTGAGAAAAGCCGGCATGGCGCTGGTCGCGGTGTCTCGCGGCCTTCCGCGTTTGCGCATCGATCACGTTACCGTGGCGAATCGGGAAGGCGCTCTGGCTGCGACCTCTCATTTGATTGAGTTGGGTCACAAGCGTATCGCCATCATTAACGGGCCTCTGGTATTTACGACTGCGCGCGACCGCCAGGCGGGTTACGAAGATGCACTCCGCGAGGCAGGCCTCACTGTGGATGAGAACCTCGTCGTCAACTGCGCTTTCAAGCAGGCAGCCGGTTATTCCGCGATGCGGCAATTGCTGGAATTGGCTAATCCTCCCAGGGCAGTATTTGCCGGAAGCAATTTGCTGACGCTAGGCACCTTGCAGGCCATCCATGAGCGTGATCTCGCCATTCCTGACGAGATCGCTATTGTGGGGTTCGACGAAATGCCCTGGGCAATGTCTCTGCGCCCTCCTCTGACGACTGTGGCGCAACCGGCATTTGAGATAGGTCGGACTGCGGCTGAGTTGCTACTCGCGCGTGTTCGTGAACCATCGTTACCGGGCCGGCAAGTGGTGCTCGAGACTCGACTCGTGGTTCGTTCTTCTTGCGGATCGGAGAGCACCAAGGCGACCTCGGCGACGCCACCGGTGAAATGATCCATCGATATCGAATCGACGTTTGAACCAACGCCTA
>JACXTT010003801.1_pt1 | contig 22895 bp, 16 predicted proteins | sample 9270951 | NCBI WGS metagenome assembly JACXTT01 (sample SAMN15532306, study PRJNA645909) | rock metagenome | isolation source: weathered quartz diorite | place: Puerto Rico | collected 2017-06-21
CGGCGTTCATTGCCGCGCCTTCACCAGCCGGGCCGGAACCCAATACCACTACGTCGTAGTTGTAGACAGCCATGCGTACTCCTCAGAACAGGCCGAGGCACCCCTCTGGCACCTGCGGCTAAATCATGTCGCGGCCAGCGACATGAAGGATCAAATCTCGGTGTGCAGTCTATAGAAGCTTCAACGCCGCGCACATTAACCCTTGGTAGCGTCGTAGGCCAGCTTTGCCTGCACTACATGTCATGCCCGTCACCGTTGGCCAGGCGCTCGAACGCCTGATTCGCCCGTGTGACGAAGCCTGTATCGGCACGCATCACAAAAAATGCGGGGATCGCGTGTTTTTCCGCGTAATCCCAGCCGCGTTCGGGCCCCAGTATCAGCAACATGGTCGACAGGCCATCGGCCATTAGCGTCGAAGGATGAATCACCGTGACCGATGCCAGGTTGTGGGTAATTGGCGCGCCGGTCAGGGCATCGAAGGTGTGGGAATAGCGCTTGCCGTCCTGTTCGAAATAATTGCGGTAGTCACCCGAGGTGGAGACGCCATAACCGTCGAGGGCGACGATCCGCTGCGCCACCTGCTCGTCGTCCCGCGGCACCTCCAGGGCGATCCGCCAGGCACTGCCATCGGGCTTTCTGCCGACCGACTTCAACTCGCCGGTGGCTTCGGCAAGGAAACTCTCGAGGCCCATCGCCTTCAGCCGATCAACGATACGGTCCACCGTGTAACCCGCCGCGATGCTGTTGAAGTCCACCTCCACGGCGGCGTCCTTGCACAGCTTGTCGCCATCGATACGCAGATACCGGTGCCCGACACGCAGGCGCACCTCGGCCAGCTTCGTCGCGTCCGGCACCTTTTCCTCACGTCCCTGCGGGCCAAAACCCCACAGGTTCATCAGGGGTTCGACCGTCAGGTCGTAGGAACCGTCGCTGTCCATCGACAGCTGCTCACCGACCCGGACCAGCTCCAGGATCGAAGCCGGCATGACCTGGCAGCTATGGGCCGGCAACTCGTTGAAGCGTTCTATATCGGAATCGCCGCGATAGGTCGACATCTGTCGGTCGACTTCTGCCAGGATCGCCTCGACCTCGGTCCTGACTTCGGCGACCGCCGGCCCACCGGCATGGCGAATGTACTGGATGGAATAGGTACTGCCCATGGTCGGGCCACCGAACTGCTCCAGCGAATCAGCGTTGTCGCAACCGGCGAGCAGGACAAAGGCCCCACCCAGCAGCAGGGTTCGTAACCAAGGCGCGGCAGCTTGTGGTTTTGACATAGACATGTCGGTAGAAAGACCCTTTTCGAGGTTGACCATTGTGCGTCGGATAATCGCCTGCCCATGGCTGACCTTCAGCCTTCCGCGCCCCCAGAAGGAAGCCGTCTAGATCAAGGGTTGTGCCACTTAGCCAGCAGGCTAGCTTTTTTGTTGCCTGATGACTCTATTAAACATATCGTTACAAAACTGTTCTGCCAGCGTGCGTATCACTGAAAGGTGCAGTCAGGACGAGCAAAGACGATGGATTGCTTATAAGACAGACAAAGTGAGTAAATAAAATGGCCTCGAATACGGGCAAGGGCAAGGCGATTTTTCGCGTTGTCAGCGGCAACTTCCTCGAGATGTTCGACTTCATGGTCTATGGCTTCTATGCCACGGCCATCGCTAAAACCTTCTTTCCCAACGACAGTGCCTTCGCCTCCCTGATGCTTTCGCTGGCCACCTTCGGCGCCGGCTTCCTGATGCGTCCACTGGGGGCGATTTTCCTCGGCGCCTACATCGACCGCCATGGTCGTCGCCAAGGCCTGATCATCACGCTGGCGCTGATGGCCGCGGGCACGGTGCTGATTGCCTGCGTGCCGGGGTATGCGACCCTTGGCGTGTTCGCACCGCTGCTGGTGTTGCTCGGTCGCCTACTGCAAGGCTTCTCCGCCGGCGTCGAGCTGGGTGGCGTCTCGGTGTACCTGGCAGAGATCTCGACCCCGGGTCGCAAAGGCTTCTTCGTCAGCTGGCAGTCTGCCAGCCAACAGGCCGCGGTGGTGTTCGCCGGCCTGCTGGGCGTGGGCCTCAACCACTGGCTGAGCCCCGATCAGATGGGTGACTGGGGCTGGCGCGTGCCGTTCCTGGTCGGCTGCATGATCGTTCCGGCGATTTTCATCATTCGTCGCTCTCTGGAAGAAACCCCTGAATTCCAGGCGCGCAAACATCGTCCAAACCTGTCGGAAGTGATGCGTTCGATCGGTCAGAATTTCGGCCTGGTGCTGGCGGGCATGGCGCTGGTGATCATGACCACGGTGTCCTTCTACCTGATCACCGCCTACACCCCGACCTTCGGCAAGGCCGAGTTGCACCTGTCGGACTTCGACGCCCTGCTGGTGACCGTGTGCATCGGCCTGTCGAACTTCTTCTGGCTGCCCGTTATGGGCGCGCTGTCCGACAAGATCGGGCGCAAGCCGCTGCTGCTGGCGGCGACCATCCTGGCGATCCTCACGGCGTATCCGGTGCTGTCCTGGTTGGTGTCGGCCCCAAGCTTCACTCACCTGCTGATTGCCTTGTTGTGGTTGTCGTTCCTCTATGGCTCCTACAACGGCGCCATGGTGGTAGCCCTGACCGAGATCATGCCGGTCGAAGTGCGGACCACCGGCTTCTCCCTGGCCTACAGCCTGGCGACGGCGACCTTCGGCGGCTTTACCCCGGCGGTCTGTACCTACCTGATCCACGTGCTGGACAACAAGGCGGCACCGGGCATCTGGCTCAGTGGCGCGGCGGTACTGGGGCTGATCGCCACCCTGGTACTGTTCCGTGGCAACAAGCATGAACTGCGCACCGCGCAGATGGCGACGTCCAGCCGCGGTTGAACAGGCGCCTGTGGCGAGGAGGCGATCGAGCATCAACCGCCCTCCTCGCCACAATGAACCGCCACAAACAAAAACGCCCCGACAAGTCGGGGCGTTTTCATTTGCCGCTAATGCTTAGCGCGGGAACGCAGGCGGGTTGACCCCAGCCATGTCTTCCATCACGCGCACCACCTGGCAGCTGTAACCGAACTCGTTGTCGTACCAGACGTACAGGACAACGCGGTTGTCGTTGCAGATGGTCGCTTCGGCATCGACCACACCGGCGTGGCGCGAACCGACGAAGTCGGTGGATACCACTTCCTGGGAATTGACGAAGTCGATCTGCTTGTGCAGATCCGAGTGCAGCGCCATGTAGCGCAGGTACTCGTTCATCTCTTCACGGCTGGTGGCTTTCTCGAGGTTCAGGTTGAGAATGGCCATCGAGACGTTTGGCGTCGGAACGCGGATCGCGTTGCCGGTCAGCTTGCCAGCCAGTTCAGGCAGGGCCTTGGCGGCGGCGGTGGCGGCACCGGTCTCGGTGATCACCATGTTCAGCGCGGCGCTACGGCCACGGCGATCGCCCTTGTGGAAGTTGTCGATCAGGTTCTGGTCGTTGGTGTACGAGTGAACCGTTTCAACGTGACCGTTGACGATACCGAACTTGTCGTTGACCGCCTTGAGCACCGGCACGATGGCGTTGGTGGTGCAGGATGCAGCGGAAACGATCTTGTCCTCGGCGGTGATTTCGCCGTGGTTGATGCCGTGCACGATGTTCTTCAGCTTGCCCTTGCCCGGTGCGGTCAGCACCACGCGATCGATACCCGGGCAGGCCAGGTGCTGGCCAAGGCCGTCGGCGTCACGCCATACGCCGGTGTTGTCCACCAGCAGGGCGTTCTTGATGCCGTACTGGGTGTAGTCCACCTCGGTCGGGTTCTTCGCGTAGATCACCTGGATCAGGTTACCGTTGGCGGTGATGGTGTTGTGCTCTTCGTCGATGGTGATGGTGCCGTTGAAGGAACCGTGCACCGAGTCACGACGCAGCAGGCTGGCGCGCTTGGTCAGGTCGTTCTCGGCGCCCTTGCGCACGACGATGGCACGCAGGCGCAGGCCGTCGCCGCCACCGGTTTTCTCGATCAGGATACGGGCCAGCAGGCGACCGATACGACCGAAACCGTACAGCACCACGTCGGTGCCCTTGCGACCGGCAGCGTTCTGCTGACCGACCACGTCGGCCAGTTCTTCGCGAACGAACTGCTCGGCGCTGCGGCCATTGCCTTGGGTCTTGAATTTCACGGCAAGCTTGCCCAGGTCCACCGAAGCGGCACCCAGCTTGAGCTCGCTCATCGCCTTGAGCAGCGGGAAAGTCTCGTGGACGGACAGTTCGACATCATCGCTCTGACGATGGCGAGCAAAGCGGTGAGCCTTGAGAATCGCGATGACAGACTGGTTGATCAGGCTGCGGCCATAGATCGAACTCACCACATTGTTATTGCGGTAGAGTTGACCGATAAGCGGGATCATCGCTTCTGCAAGCGCTTCACGATCAATCCACTCACCAAGACACTGGTCGGGCTTCTGAGTCACGGGAACCTTCCACATGTAGGGGCTGAAAAAAGGGGCTACATTATGCCGCCGAGTCGCCCCGCGAGCAATGCGCGCCTGTCGTGCAACCGCCAACAAAAAGCCTTTTGAAAAACACACCCCTCTCGCGAGCCCAGCAAATACGCGGGTTGCAGCAAGGCACTGGATTGCCGGGCACTGGCGACTTGTCCGTAACCCTTCCAAACATACGCCCGATACGGCACTACATAAAGCACCGAAAAGCGCTATTTTTTGTCATAGCCACTACATTTCCCTCAATGCGTAATAGAAACAGTCTGCAACTGACAGGCGGCACCCGGGACCGTTACAATTACCGACTTTGTCGCAACGCTTGGAGCTCAACCTTCCGTGCCCGTTCTGCGTCTACCGCTTCTCCCTGCCGCGGCAGGTAAACAGCACTGGGGCAATCTCCCCGGTGCCGCCCTGAGCCTGGCGATTGCCGAGGCTGCCAGCGCTGCCAAGCGCTTCACCCTGCTGCTGACCGCCGACAGCCAAAGTGCCGAGCGACTGGAACAGGAGCTGAGTTTCTTCGCCCCCGATTTGCCGGTGCTGCATTTCCCGGACTGGGAAACCCTGCCCTACGACCTGTTTTCGCCGCACCAGGACATCATCTCCCAGCGCATCGCCAGCCTTTATCGCCTGCCGGAACTGGAACATGGCGTGCTGGTGGTGCCGATCACCACCGCCCTGCACCGCCTGGCCCCGACCAAGTTCCTGCTGGGCAGCAGCCTGGTGCTGGACATCGGCCAGAAACTCGACGTCGAGCAGATGCGCACACGGCTGGAGGCCACGGGTTACCGCTGCGTCGACACGGTCTACGAACACGGCGAATTCGCCGTGCGCGGGGCCCTGATCGACCTGTTCCCGATGGGCAGCAAGTTGCCGTACCGCATCGACCTGTTCGACGACGAGATCGAGACGCTGCGCACCTTCGATCCGGAAAACCAGCGCTCCATCGACAAGGTCGACTCGGTGCGCCTGCTGCCGGCCAAGGAATTCCCGCTACAGAAAGAAGCGGTCACCCGCTTCAAGGCGCGCTTTCGCGAGCGCTTCGACGTCGACTTCCGCCGCTGCCCGATCTTCCAGGACCTGAACAGCGGAATCACCCCCGCCGGCATCGAGTACTACCTGCCGCTGTTCTTCGAGGAAACCTCGACCCTGTTCGACTACCTGCCCCAGGACACCCAGGTGTTCTCCCTGCCGGGCATCGAGCAGGCCGCGGAAAACTTCTGGAACGACGTGCGCAATCGCTACGAGGAACGCCGCGTCGACCCGACCCGACCGCTGCTGCCACCGGCCGAGCTGTTCCTGCCGGTGGAAGACTGCTTCGCCCGCCTGAAAAGCTGGCCACGGGTGGTCGCCAGCCAGCAGGACGTGGAAACCGGCATCGGCCGCGAACGCTTCCCCGCCCGCGAACTGCCGAACCTGGCGATCGAGGCCAAGGCCAACCAGCCGCTGGCGGCACTCGCCGAATTCCTCGACCAGTTCCCCGGCCGCGTGCTGTTCACCGCCGAATCCGCCGGGCGCCGAGAAGTCCTGCTGGAACTGCTCGAACGCCTGAAGCTGCGCCCCAGGACCGTCGACAGTTGGCCGGACTTTGTCGCCGGCAAGGAGCGACTGGCAATCACCATCGCCCCACTGGACGAAGGCCTGCTGCTGGACGACCCGGCCCTGGCATTGGTAGCCGAAAGCCCGCTGTTCGGGCAACGCGTGATGCAGCGCCGACGCCGGGAAAAACGCGCCGACGCCAACAACGACGCGGTGATCAAGAACCTCACCGAACTGCGTGAAGGCGCGCCGGTGGTGCATATCGACCACGGTGTCGGCCGCTACCTGGGCCTCGCCACCCTGGAGATCGACAACCAGGCCGCCGAATTCCTCACCCTGGAATACGCCGAGGGGGCCAAGCTCTACGTGCCGGTGGCCAACCTGCACCTGATCGCCCGCTACACCGGCAGTGACGACGCCCTGGCCCCCTTGCACCGCCTGGGCTCGGAAACCTGGCAGAAAGCCAAGCGCAAGGCCGCCGAACAGGTCCGCGACGTGGCCGCCGAACTGCTCGATATCTACGCCCGCCGCGCCGCCCGCGAAGGCTATGCGTTCGCCGACCCGAAAGCCGACTACGCGACCTTCAGCGCCGGCTTCCCGTTCGAGGAAACCCCGGACCAGCAGACCACCATCGAAGCCGTGCGCGCCGACATGCTGGCGGCCAAGCCGATGGACCGCCTGGTCTGCGGCGACGTCGGCTTCGGCAAGACCGAAGTGGCCATGCGCGCGGCCTTCATCGCGGTGCATGGCGGCAGGCAGGTGGCGATCCTGGTACCCACCACCCTGCTCGCCCAGCAGCACTACAACAGCTTTCGCGACCGCTTCGCCGACTGGCCGGTGACCGTCGAGGTCATGAGCCGCTTCAAGTCCGCCAAGGAAGTGAACGCCGCCGTGGCGGACCTCGCCGAAGGCAAGATCGATATCGTCATCGGCACCCACAAGCTGCTGCAGGACGATGTGAAGATCAAGAACCTGGGCCTGGTGATCATCGACGAAGAACACCGTTTCGGGGTACGCCAGAAAGAACAGCTCAAGGCCCTGCGCAGCGAAGTCGACATCCTCACCCTGACCGCCACGCCGATTCCGCGCACGCTGAACATGGCGGTGTCGGGCATGCGCGACCTGTCGATCATCGCCACCCCGCCGGCGCGCCGGCTGTCGGTGCGCACCTTCGTCATGGAACAGAACAAGAGCACGGTCAAGGAAGCGCTGCTGCGCGAACTGCTGCGCGGCGGCCAGGTCTACTACCTGCACAACGATGTGAAGACCATCGAGAAATGCGCCGCCGACCTCGCCGAACTGGTGCCCGAGGCGCGCATCGGCATTGGCCACGGGCAGATGCGCGAGCGCGAACTCGAACAGGTGATGAGCGACTTCTACCACAAGCGTTTCAACGTGCTGATCGCCTCGACCATCATCGAGACCGGTATCGACGTGCCGAGCGCCAACACCATCATCATCGAGCGCGCCGACAAGTTCGGCCTGGCCCAGTTGCACCAGTTGCGCGGCCGGGTCGGACGCAGTCACCACCAGGCCTACGCCTACCTGCTGACCCCGGGGCGCCAGCAGATCAGCGCCGACGCGGAAAAGCGCCTGGAAGCCATCGCCAATACCCAGGACCTCGGTGCCGGCTTCGTGCTCGCCACCAACGACCTGGAAATCCGTGGCGCCGGCGAACTGCTGGGCGACGGCCAGAGCGGGCAGATCCAGGCCGTGGGCTTCACCCTCTACATGGAAATGCTCGAGCGGGCGGTCAAGGCCATTCGCAAGGGCGAGCAGCCCAACCTCGACCAACCCCTGGGCGGCGGTCCGGAAATCAACCTGCGCCTGCCGGCACTGATCCCCGAAGACTACCTGCCGGACGTGCACGCACGCCTGATCCTCTACAAACGCATCGCCTCGGCGACCGACGAAGAGGGCCTCAAGGACCTGCAAGTGGAAATGATCGACCGCTTCGGCCTGCTGCCGGAACCGACCAAGAACCTGGTACGCCTGACCCTGCTCAAACTGCAGGCCGAGCAACTGGGCATCAAGAAGGTCGACGGCGGTCCGCAAGGCGGGCGCCTCGAGTTCGCCGCGGACACCCCGGTCGATCCGCTGTCGCTGATCAAGTTGATCCAGGGCCAGCCCAACCGCTACAAGTTCGAAGGTGCCACACTGTTCAAGTTCATGGTACCGATGGAACGCGCGGAAGAACGCTTCAATACACTGGAGGCGCTGTTCGAGCGCCTCACCCCGAAATCTGCCTGAAGGACGCCCTATGCGCCTGATCCCCCTACTGGCCCTGTTATTGGCCCTGATCGCCCCGGCCGCACTGGCCGACGACTTGTATCTGATCGAAATGATCCTGGTCCGGCAGAACCTCGAGCAGCCGTTCCAGAGCCAGCCGGCACCCGAGGACTGGGCCAAGGACGCCAAGCCGATCACCGCCGACCAGGAACGCACCCCCAGCCTCAACGAGATGACCGCCAAACTGGGCGCCAGCGGTAACTACCAGGTGCTACTGCACAAGGCCTGGCAACAGCCCCTGGGCGAGCAACCGAGCGTGGTGTCGATCACCGAAGGCCAGGAACAGTTCGGCCAGTTCCCGGTACAAGGCACACTGAGTTTCACCCTCAAGCGCTTCACCGACGTGCAAGCGCAGTTCTGGGTCAACCAGTTCGACAACAACGGCGTGGTCAGCGCCAGCGAACGCCTGAACCAGACCAGCCAGACCAAGAACGGTCAACTCAATTTCCTCGATGCCGGCCACCTGGCCCTGCTGCTCAAGGTGACCTCGCTCGCCGCATCGAAACGCGAAGCGCCGTCGCAGAACCTCGACCAGTGACAGTCCGATGCCCTCGTCCCTGACGCCCCCCCTGACGAAACCGCTCGCAGCGTCCTGGGTCAGTCGCTTCAAGGAACAGAGCCTGGAACGGGGTCGGCGTTATGCCCTGGAAAACCGCGTCAGGATCGTCCAGGCCGGCGACAGCACCATTACCGCCAGTTGCGAGGGCTCTGGCGGCAATACCTACCGCCAGACGATTCATCTGCGCGAGTCAGCCAAAGGCACGCTGCTGGTGGTCGACGCCACCTGCACCTGCCCGGTGCGCAACTGCTGCAAGCACACCGCCGCCGTGTTGCTGCAAGTCCAGGAAACCCTGGCCTTCCCCGCCGCGGAAAAGGACGCCGAACTGCTGGAGAAGCTCCAGGCCGTGCTGGATGCGCGCAAACCCTCGCCCTTGCCGCAACAGCACATCGACGACCTGATGCCGGTGCCACGCCTGTGGCTGGCGAGCATCGAATTCAGCGCCTTCGAGCCGCGCAACGGGCGGATGCAACGCTACATCCAGCATCGGGCGGCCCTGTCCTTCGACTACCTGGGTGAATACGTCAGCGGCCAGAAAAACGCCGATATCATCCTGCGCCAGGAGCACCAGAGCCTGCGCATCAAGCGTCAACTCGAAGCGGAAAAGGCCTGTCGCGAGCAACTGCGCCTGCTGGGGTTCAAGATCGCCACGCGGCAGAGCAAGGCCCTGCCGGAAAGTGCCGGCGAGCTGTTCGAAATGGTCAATGACAGCGCCTGGCTGAACTTCACCCTGAACGAACTGCCGGGCCTGCGCGACCAGGGCTGGCAATTGCAGATCGAGGAAGACTTCGGTTTCGACCTCAGCCCCGTCGAGGACTGGTACGCCACGGTCGACGAAGCCCCGGAGCGCGACTGGTTCGACCTGGAACTGGGGATCATCGTCAACGGCGAGCGCCTGAGCCTGCTGCCGATCCTGCTGAACCTGGTGCGCTCGCATACCGAACTGCTCAATCCCGAGCGCCTGGCCCGACGCCGCGACGATGAACTGATCCTGGTGAATATCCCGGCCTCGCCCGGCGGCAGCCACGGACCGCTCCAGGTGGCGCTGCCCTATGGTCGCCTGAAGCCGGTGCTGAACACCCTGGGCGAGTTCTACCTGCAAGAGCCCGGCACCACCCACCTGCGCCTGAGCCATGCCGATGCGACCCGGCTCAACCCGCTGGACGAGCTGTCCCTGCTATGGGAAGGCGGCGAGCAGATCCGTGGCTTCGCGCAGCGCCTGCGGGATATCCGCGACTACAGCGCCGCGATCCCCGCAGGCCTCAACGCCACCCTGCGCCCCTATCAGCATGAGGGCCTGAGCTGGATGCAGTCCCTCAGGCAACTGGAAGTCGGCGGCATCCTGGCCGATGACATGGGCCTGGGCAAGACCTTGCAGACCCTGGCTCACATCCTCAGCGAAAAGCTGGCCGGGCGCCTGGACCTCCCCTGCATGGTGGTGATGCCCACCAGCCTGATTCCCAACTGGCTGGACGAGGCCGCGCATTTCACCCCGCAGCTCAAGGTGCTGGCGCTCTACGGTGCCGGGCGCAAGAAGCATTTCGAGCAACTGCGCGATTACGACCTGCTGCTGACCACCTATGCCCTGCTGCCCAAGGATATCGAACGCCTCAAGGCCCAGCCGCTGCACGTGCTGGTACTCGACGAGGCGCAGTACATCAAGAACCCCGGCAGCAAGGCCGCCCAGGCCGCCCGTGAGCTCGATGCGCGGCAACGCCTGTGCCTGAGCGGCACGCCGCTGGAAAACCACCTGGGCGAGCTCTGGTCGCTGTTTCACTTCCTGCTGCCGGGCTGGCTGGGCGACGTCAAGAGCTTCAACCGCGACTACCGCACGCCGATCGAAAAACATGCCAGCGAAGTCCGCCTGCAGCACCTCAACGGCCGGATAAAACCCTTCCTGCTGCGCCGCACCAAGGAGCAGGTCGCCACCGAGCTGCCGCCCAAGACCGAGATCATCCACTGGGTCGATCTCAACGAGGCCCAGCGCGATGTCTACGAGACCATGCGCCTGGCCATGGACAAGAAGGTCCGCGCCGAGATCACCCGCAAAGGCGTGGCCCGCAGCCAGATCATCATCCTCGAGGCGCTGCTCAAGCTGCGCCAGGTCTGTTGCGACCTGCGCCTGGTCAACGACGCCCCGCTACCCGCTCGCGGCGGCACCTCCGGCAAGCTCGACAGCCTGATGGAGATGCTCGAGGAGTTGCTCGACGAAGGTCGGCGCATCCTGCTGTTCTCGCAGTTCACCTCGATGCTCTCGCTGATCGAGGCCGAGTTGCACAAACGTGGAGTGGCGTATGCGTTGCTGACCGGACAGACCCGCGACCGGCGCACGCCCGTCAAGGATTTCCAGAGCGGCAAGCTGCAGATTTTCCTGATCAGCCTCAAGGCCGGCGGCGTGGGGCTGAACCTCACCGAAGCCGATACCGTGATCCACTACGATCCGTGGTGGAACCCGGCCGCCGAGAACCAGGCCACCGACCGCGCCTATCGGATCGGCCAGGAGAAGCCGGTGTTCGTCTACAAGATGATTGCCCGTGGCACGGTGGAGGAGAAGATCCAGCACCTGCAACAGGAAAAATCGGACCTGGCAGCCGGCGTGCTCGACGGACGCCAGGCCGGTGATTGGCAGTTGCAGAACGACGATATCGAAGCCCTGTTCGCACCGCTGCCGGACAACAAAGCCGGCCGTTAACGACCCGCCGCCAGCACCCGCGCCAGGGTCGACTTCACCTGGCCCATGCCGTCATGCAAGGCCTGCTCGATCTCGGCCATGGTGATCACCGCCGTCGACTTGCCCGCCGCCGGGTTCACCACCAGGGCCAGACAGGCGTACTCCAACTCCAACTCGCGAGCCAGGGCGGCTTCCGGCATGCCGGTCATGCCGACGATATCGCAACCGTCGCGCTCCAGCCGGGCGATCTCGGCCGCCGTCTCCAGGCGCGGCCCCTGGGTGCAGGCGTAGACGCCGTGGCTGCTGTAGGCACAGCCCTCGGCCACCAGCGCCGCAATCAGTTGCTCCCGCAGGCCTTCACTGTAGGGATAGCTGAAATCGATATGGGTCACCTGCTCCAGATCATCGGCAAAGTAGGTGTGCTGACGACCGCTGGTGTAGTCGATCAACTGATGCGGCACGCAGAAATGCCCGGTGCCCATCGCCGCGTGAATCCCACCCACGGCATTGACCGCCAGGATCGCCTCGGCGCCTGCCTGTTTCAGCGCCCAGAGATTGGCCCGATAGTTCACCTGATGCGGCGGGAAACGGTGCGGATGGCCGTGGCGCGCCAGGAACAGCACCTCACGGCCGGCGTATTCGCCGATCTGGATATCCGCCGAAGGAGCACCGTAGGGCGTATCCATCGCCAACGACTGACGAATACTCAAACCTTCGAGCTGGGTCAGGCCCGTGCCGCCGATGATTGCGTAAACCGTCATGCAAGATTCCTCAGTCGATCAGTTGAGCATCCTTGAGCGCCGTGAGCGCCGACAGCCAGCGCGGGTCCTGGCGGTAGTCCGTGCGGGCGAACGCCTGGCCGCGCATCCGCGCAATGCGCGGCGACGGCTTGACCTTCAGGCGCTGGGCGGCACTCAAGGCCAACTCGGCGGCCGCACGGTCATTGCACACCAGGCCCATGTCACAGCCGGCGGACAAAGCCGCTTCGATTCGGCTGGCGGCGTCGCCGACCACATGGGCACCGGCCATCGACAGGTCGTCACTGAAGATAACCCCGTCGAATTGCAATTCGCCGCGCAGAATCTCCTGCAGCCAACGGCGGGAGAAACCAGCGGGTTGCGCATCGACCTGTGGATAGATCACATGGGCCGGCATCACCGCGGCGAGCTGCCGGCTCAAGCGGGCGAACGGCAGCAGGTCGTTGGCGCGGATCTCGTCCAGGCTGCGTTCATCCGTGGGAATCGCCACATGGGAATCGGCCTCGGCCCAGCCATGGCCGGGGAAATGCTTGCCGGTGGCAGCCATCCCGGCGCTGTTCATGCCACGGATAAACGCCCCGGCCAGCAACGCCGCGCGCTCGGGATCGCCCTCAAAGGCACGACTGCCGACCACGGCGCTACGCTGGTAGTCCAGGTCCAGTACCGGCGCAAAGCTGAGGTCCAGGCCCACCGCGAGCACCTCGGTGGCCATCAACCAGCCGCACTGCTCGGCCAGGTATTCGGCGTTCGGGTTGTCGGCAAGGGCGCGCATCGCCGGCAAGCGCACGAAACCCTGGCGCAGGCGCTGCACGCGCCCGCCTTCCTGGTCGACCGCCAGCAACAGGTCCGGGCGCACGGCGCGAATAGCGGCGCTCAGTTCGCGGACCTGGCGCGGGTGCTCGATATTGCGCGCAAAGATGATCAGGCCGCCGACTTCCGGCTGACGCAACAACTGGCGATCTTCAGCCGTCAGCCAGGTACCGGCGACGTCCACCATCAGGGAGCCTTGCAGGGCAGTACTCATAGGGAATCCTTGGACAAAAGTGCCCGTTGTCCTCGCTGACCTGCGCGCCGACCGGCGACAGACAGGCACGCCGACACCTTGCCATGGACAAAGCCAGGCAAACGGGGACGGGCAAGAGGGACTTGGAGCAGAAAGAAATCAGGCATGGGCGGCAGCTTAGCGGATCAAAGCCGGCACGCCCACCCGTAGTCTGTTAAACCTTGGCTACCGCCGGTGTCGGCGTCGACTTGCTGCGCGGACGCAATTGCGCCGCGGCCATGGACGCGTCGGTCACACCGCTGTCGGCGCGCATGCCGGCCGCCAGGAACGGCACCATCAGGCGCATGACCTGCTCGATGGAGGTGTTGACCCCGAAGTCGGTCTCGGCAATCGCCCGCAACGCCTTGATGCCCGACATGCTGAACGCCGCCGCCCCGAGCATGAAGTGCACGCGCCAGAACAGCTCGATCGGTGGAATCCGCGGCGCGGCTTCGTTGACCAGCAGCATGTAGCGGCGGAACACCTTGCCGTACATGTCTTCCAGGTAGCGGCGCAAGTGGCCCTGGCTCTGGCTGAAGGCCAGCCCCAGCAAGCGCATGAAGATCGACAGGTCGTTGCCGCTACGCGGCTGCACCACCAGCGCCTGCTCGACAAGGATTTCCAGCAGTTCTTCCAGGCCAGGCTTGACCTCGGGCTTGGCCTGGCGGCGCTCCAGCTCGCGGTCGAGGCTGATGCAGAATGGTCCGAGGAAACGCGAGAACACCGCCTGGATCAAGGCTTTCTTCGAGCCGAAGTGGTAGTTCACCGCCGCGAGATTGACCCCCGCCTTGCTGGTGATCAGCCGCAATGAGGTCTCGGCGAAACCTTTCTCCGCGAACAATTGCTCGGCAGCATCGAGAATGCGTTCAACGGTTTCCGACTGGGCCATGGTTACTCCGCCTGACAAACACTTGTTTGAAACATACGTTTCATTTCCGGGAATGTCAAGTCTGACGGTCCGCCCACGGCCCGTCGGTGAGGCATTAAACCATACAACCCGGGGGCTGTAGCAGCCTGTCGATCCGCTTCGTGCGCAACGCCCCGGCGACCGTCCGGCGGGCGCGACAAAAAGGAGGATTGCCAAGCGTCTTGCACTGTATATAATCCCAGTCACTGTATAAAAAGACAGAGCGCTCGAAATGATAAAACTGACGCCACGCCAAGCTGAGATTCTGGCTTTTATCAAACGTTGCCTGGACGACAATGGCTATCCGCCCACCCGTGCGGAAATTGCCCTGGAGCTGGGTTTCAAATCACCGAACGCGGCTGAAGAGCACCTCAAGGCCCTGGCCCGCAAGGGCGCGATCGAAATGACCCCCGGCGCGTCCCGTGGCATCCGCATCCCCGGCTTCGAGGCCAAGGTGGATGAATCCACCCTGCCGATCATCGGTCGCGTTGCCGCCGGCGCGCCCATTCTTGCCCAGCAGCACGTCGAAGAATCCTGCAACATCAACCCGACCTTCTTCCATCCCCGGGCCGACTACCTGTTGCGCGTTCACGGCATGAGCATGAAGGACGTCGGCATTTTCGACGGTGACCTGCTGGCCGTGCACACCTGCCGCGAAGCCCGCAACGGCCAGATCGTGGTGGCGCGGATCGGCGACGATGTCACCGTCAAGCGCTTCAAGCGCGAAGGCAGCAAGGTCTGGCTGCTGGCGGAAAACCCCGAGTTCGCCCCCATCGAAGTCAACCTGAAAGAACAGGACTTCGTCATCGAAGGTTTGAGTGTCGGCGTCATTCGCCGCTGAAGGAGGCGTCATGCAATTCCAGGCCCCACAACACGCACAACTTCCCCTGTTCGAAGCGTTCATGGCGCAACCCCTCGCGCCCCTGCTCAAGGAGGTGGTCGAAGCCCCCTGGAGCAGCGAGCCAGAAGTGTTCAGTGAGCTGTCGTTGCGGGGCGCTGCCGGGAGTTGCCTGAGCCTGCTGGCCCCTATCCTGCGAGAGTTGAGCCAGGATCAGGAAGCGCGCTGGCTGACCCTGATCGCCCCGCCATCAAGCCTGACACAGGCCTGGTTGCGGGATGCCGGACTCAACCGCGAGCGAATTCTGCTCTTGCAACCGAGCAGCGCCCAAAGCGCACTGCAATTGACCTGTGAAGCCTTGCGCCTGGGCCGCAGCCACACCGTGGTCAGTTGGCTGAACCCGCTGAACGCAAACGCCCGCCAACAGTTGATCAGCGCGGCTCGTCAAGGCGACGCGCAAAGTCTGAATATTCGCTTGGGCTGACTGATTGAACGGCCGTCAGGGCCAATGTTTCACGCTGACCGCTCAGGGCTTCTCCAGGACAGAGAAGCCGATCTGAAACGCTATCTACGAGTACGAGCCTTGGTTTCAGTGAAGAACCCGTGGCCCGCCGTCGTCTTTCTCGATCTCACCTTCGACCAAACGCCCGGCCATCTGCACGCCCACGCTCAACATGGCCTTGGCCACCTCGACGTGCTGGCCCTGCAGGAATGCCTTGGCATCTTCGGAAAAGTTAAGGGTCACCAGAGAACCTTCGTCCTCGGCCCGACGCAGCTCGATACGGCCGTCCGGCAGCTCGACAATTTCTAGAAAGGACGTAGGCATAGTGTCTGTTCTCCACGAAAGACCACCATTATATCAGTCATCGATGGCCCCTCGCAGGGTAACTGCAGCGCTTTCTTTACCGCTTGATGAACATCTGACAGATGGAGACTACTTTTCATAAGGAAAAAGACGACAAAATAATCGCCGTCTGTTCATCCATATGCGCGCTCAATCACTCAGCACTCGCTGAGCCCATCACGAAAGCGGATCGCCAGCGCCTTCAGGTTCTGCCTCCAACCCTCCAGCTCCTCACGCCCCAGCTCGGGCGTTTCCTCCTCATCCAGGCTGACCGCCACGATCAACGGCTGCAACACATCGCCCTTGGCCTTCCTGGGAGCCTGGGGTGGCAGATACAGAGCGGCATGCGCGCTGATCAGACGAGCCAGCCAGGTTTGCGGGCTCTGGGCCAACTCCACCAGCTCGGCCATTTCCGGAATGGCGATCGCCTCCAGCACCTCGCGGGTCAGCAACAACTCGGCCCGCGGCGCGGCAGCCTGAGGCAGGCGGTAGAAGCCAGCAATCTCATGGCACAGCCCGAGCAACGCACCGTACAGATGAAACACCGCTGCTTCGCGCTCGGCCTGGATCAGCGCCAGGGCATTCATCGCCCGGCTCTCCTCGGCCTTGCCCAGGGCTTCCAGGGCGAGGCCGGCGTAAAAGATCTTCTGGTTGGTGCGGGTATAGAGTTCGTTGGCCATGACGGCACGCTCCACGAAAAAAGGCCACGGGCAGGTCAGTCAGTTTCAGGGATCGACCAAGTCCGCCGCAAGCCAAAAAACAAAGGCCGCGTGAAAACCCAGGTTTTCACGCGGCCTCGGTGCTCACACCCGATCAGCGGATCGGGCGGCTGGCTTACGAGCGCTTGTCTTCCACCTTCCATTTGCCGCCGTCGTAGAACGCCTTCCAGCCGGTCGGCTTGCCATCCACTTCGGTCTGCACATACTGCTCCTTGGTCTTGCGGCTGTAGCGAATGACCGCCGGACGACCGTCCGGGTCCTTCTGCGGAGCCTCGCACAGGAAGTGGTACTTGGGATCGATCTCGTCCTTGTGGGGAAGGATCTCGATCACCAGCGGTGCGCGGGTTTCACGGTTTTTCGGGAACTGGCTGGCCGCCAGGAACAGGCCGGACGCCCCATCACGCAGGATATAGGTGTCGTTGACCTTCTCGCACTTGAGCTCCGGCATCTTCACCGGGTCCATCTTCGGCGGCGCCGCGTCGCCGCTCTTGAGCAGCTTGCGGGTGTTCTTGCAGGTCGCATTGGTACAACCGAAGAACTTGCCGAAACGACCGGTCTTGAGCTGCATCTCGCTGCCGCACTTGTCGCATTCAAGGCTCGGGCCTTCATAACCCTTGATGCGGTAGCTGCCCTCTTCGATCTCGTAGCCGGCGCAATCCGGGTTGTTGCCACAGATGTGCAGCTTGCGCTTTTCGTCCAGCAGGTAGGCGTCCATCGCCGTGCTGCAGATCGGGCAGCGATGCTTGCCACGCAGCACCAGGGATTCGGATTCACCCTCGTCGTCGGCGGCGATTTCATCGCCTGGCACCAGGTTGACGGTGGCCTTGCAGCGTTCCTTGGGCGGCAGGCTGTAGCCCGAGCAACCGAGGAACACACCGGTGGAGGCGGTACGAATCTGCATCGGCCGACCGCAGGTCAGGCACGGGATATCGGTCATCACCGGCTGGTTGGCACGCATGCCGCTATCCGGGCTTTCCGCCACTTCGAGTTTTTTCTTGAAGTCGCCGTAGAACTCGTCGAGCACGTTCTTCCAGTCGCGCTCACCCTGGGCCACGTCGTCGAGGTGCTCCTCCATGCTGGCGGTAAAACCGTAGTCCATCAGGTTGGAGAAACTTTCCGCCAGGCGCTCGGTGACGATGTCGCCCATCTTCTCGGAGTAGAAGCGACGGTTGTGCAGCGCCACATAACCACGGTCCTGGATGGTGGAAATGATCGCCGCGTAGGTCGAAGGACGACCGATGCCGCGTTTTTCCATTTCCTTGACCAGGCTGGCTTCGGAGTAACGCGCCGGCGGCTTGGTGAAGTGCTGGGTCGGATCGAGCTGGATCAGCTTCATCACCTCGCCCTGGGCCATGTCCGGCAGCACATCGTCGTCGCCCGGCTTGCTCATTTGCGGCAGCACGCGGGTGTAGCCGTCGAACTTGAGGATACGGCCCTTGGCACGCAGCTCGAAGTCACCGGCGGCGACACTGACGGTGGTCGACAGGTATTGCGCTGGCAGCATCTGGCAGGCCACGAACTGGCGCCAGATCAGTTCGTAGAGACGCTCGGCATCACGCTCCATGCCCGACAGCTTGCTCGGGTCGGTGTTCACATCCGAAGGACGAATGGCTTCGTGAGCTTCCTGCGCACCTTCCTTGCTGCTGTAGACGTTGGGTGCGGACGGCAGGTATTTCGCGCCGAACTCGCCTTCGATATAGGTACGCGCCATCGCCACGGCATCGGCCGAGAGGTTGGTGGAGTCGGTACGCATATAGGTGATGTAGCCCGCTTCGTACAAGCGCTGGGCCATCATCATGGTTTTCTTCACGCCGAAGCCCAGGCGGTTGCTCGCGGCCTGCTGCAGGGTGGAAGTAATGAAAGGGGCCGACGGTTTGCTGCTGGTCGGTTTGTCCTCGCGCTTGGCGATGGTGTAGGCCGATGCCTTGAGCTTCTCCAGGGCCGCCATGGCCTGGGCTTCATTGAGCGGCTTGAACGCCTCGCCCTTCTCGCGCGCCACTTCGAAGCGCACCTTGGCGCCCTTGGCGGTGCCGAGGTCGGCGTGGACTTCCCAGTACTCTTCGGGGTTGAAGGCTCGGATCTCGCGCTCACGCTCGACCACCAGCTTCACCGCCACCGACTGCACGCGACCGGCGGACAGGCCACGGGCGATCTTCGACCACAGCAACGGCGAGACCATGTAGCCCACCACACGGTCAAGGAAACGCCGGGCCTGCTGGGCATTGACGCGGTCGATGTCCAGTTCGCCAGGCTCCGAGAAAGCCTCCTGGATGGCCTTCTTGGTGATTTCGTTGAACACCACGCGCTTGTAGCGGCTGTCATCGCCGCCGATGGCTTCGCGCAGGTGCCAGGCAATGGCTTCCCCTTCGCGGTCCAAGTCCGTCGCGAGATAGATGGTGTCGGCATCCTTGGCCAGGCGGCGCAGCTCCTCGATCACCTTCTCCTTGCCGGGAAGGATCTCGTAGCGGGCTTTCCAGCCGTGATCCGGATCGACACCCATGCGCGAGACCAGTTGCTTGCGCGCCTTCTCCTTCGCCGACAACACAGGGGCTTCGCCAGCCGCCGCCTTGCCGCGCTTGGCAGCAGGCTCTTTGGTGGCACTTGCCGAACCGCTGGTGGGCAGGTCTCGGATATGGCCGATACTCGACTTCACCACGTACTGGGTACCCAAGTACTTGTTGATGGTCTTGGCCTTAGCCGGGGATTCCACAATGACCAGCGATTTGCCCATGGATCAGAAAATTCCTGAATGCTAGAAGTGAGAGGCGGCCTGCGCCTGACGCGGCACCGCTATATATAGTGGCTACAAGGTGAGGTCAAGCGCAGGGTTCCGCGCGTCCTCCCCTCAAGGCCTTGAAAAAAGGCTCGGTTCAGCTTGCACCAAAGCAAAGCGCGGGACCTGTTCGCCGTCAACCTCGACCGACTCCAGGAACATGCTCAAGGGACGCACCCAAAAGCCGTAATCGCCATACAGGGCTTGGTAGAACACCAGTTCTTCGCCGGTCTCGGAGTGCCGTGCAACGTTGAAAACACGGTACTGCGGCCCCTTGTAATGCTGATAGAGCCCAGGTTCCAGTTTCATGTATCGGCTCCTTACAAATAAAAATAAAAAATTTCGGAAAAACAAAAGCCGGGGCACCAGGCCCCGGCTTCCTTCAACGAGACGCTTAGACGCGTTCGAAGACGGTGGCGATGCCCTGGCCGAGACCAATGCACATGGTGGACACCCCGAGGGTACCGCCATTCTGCTTCATCACGTTGAGCAAGGTGCCGGAGATCCGCGCACCGGAACAACCGAACGGGTGGCCCAAGGCAATGGCGCCGCCGTGCAGGTTAACCTTCTCGTTCATCTTGTCGAGCACTTTCAAATCCTTCAGCACGGGCAGGGCCTGTGCGGCGAAGGCTTCGTTGAGCTCGAAGAAGTCGATGTCGGAGATGGCCAGGCCCGCGCGCTTGAGGGCTTTCTGGGTCGCCGGTACCGGACCGTAGCCCATGATCGCCGGGTCGACACCCGCCACGGCCATGGAACGGATCACCGCCAACGGCTGGATCCCCAGGTCCTGGGCACGCTGGGCCGACATCACGATCATGCACGAGGCGCCGTCGGTGATCTGCGACGAGGTCCCCGCCGTCACGGTGCCGCCCTTTGGATTGAACGCCGGCTTCAGGGCCGCCAGGCTTTCCAGGGTGGTTTCCGGACGAATCGTTTCGTCGTAGTCGAACACCTTCAGGAAGCCGTTCTCGTCATAACCCTGCATCGGGATGATCTCGTCCTTGAACTTGCCTTCCACGGTGGCCTTGTGGGCCAACTGGTGGGAACGCACGCCAAAGGCGTCCTGCTGCTCGCGGGTGATGCCGTGCATCTTGCCGAGCATCTCGGCGGTCAGGCCCATCATGCCCGAGGCTTTCGCCGCGTACAGGGACATGTGCGGGTTCGGATCGACACCGTGCATCATGCCCACGTGACCCATATGCTCGACGCCGCCGACGACGAATACGTCACCGTTGCCGGTCATGATCGCCTGGGCGGCGGTGTGCAGCGCGCTCATCGACGAGCCGCACAGGCGGCTGACGGTCTGGCCGGCCGCGGTATGCGGGATCTGGGTCATCAGCGATGCCATGCGGGCGATGTTCCAACCCTGCTCCAGGGTCTGGTTCACACAGCCCCAGATCACGTCCTCGACTTCGTTCGGGTCGACCTTGACGTTGCGTTCCAGCAGCTTGCTGATCAGGTGCGCCGACATGTCCTCGGCGCGGGTGTTGCGGTGCATGCCGCCCTTGGAGCGGCCCATCGGAGTACGACCGAAGTCGACAATCACGACGTCTCTAGGATTCAAGCTCATATCGTTCACTCTCGCTCTAGTGTGGGCGCTTAACCGAAGAACCGCTGGCCGTTCTTGGCCATTTCACGCAGCTTCGCGGTCGGGTGGTACAGCGCGCCCAGGTCGGCGTACTGATCGGCCAGGGCAACGAATTCGGCCACACCGATGGAATCGATGTAGCGCAACGCACCGCCACGGAAGGGAGGGAAACCGATACCGTAGACCAGGCCCATGTCGGCTTCGGCGGCGGTTTCGACGATACCGTCTTCCAGGCAGCGCACGGTTTCCAGGCACAGCGGGACCATCATCCAGTTGATGATGTCCTCGTCGGTCACTTCACGCTGTTCGTAGATGATCGGCTTGAGCACTTCCAGCACCGACGAGTCGGCGACTTTCTTCTGCTTGCCGCGCTTGTCGGTCTCGTAGGCGTAGAAGCCCTTGCCGTTCTTCTGGCCCAGGCGCTTGGCCTCGTAAAGGGCGTCCACCGCCGAACGACGGTCGTCCTTCATACGGTCCGGGAAGCCTTCAGCCATCACGTCACGGCCGTGGTGGCCGGTGTCGATGCCGACCACGTCCATCAGGTAGGCCGGGCCCATCGGCCAGCCGAACTTCTCCATGATCTTGTCGATGCGGACGAAGTCCACACCGGCGCTGACCAGCTTGGCGAAGCCGCCGAAGTACGGAAACAGGATACGGTTGACCAGGAAGCCCGGGCAGTCATTGACCACGATCGGGTTCTTGCCCATTTTCTTGGCGTAGGCCACGGTGGTGGCGACCGCTTGTTCGCTGGACTTCTCGCCACGGATCACTTCCACCAACGGCATCATGTGCACCGGGTTGAAGAAGTGCATGCCGACGAAGTTTTCCGGACGCTTGAGGGCCTTGGCCAACAGGCTGATGGAAATGGTCGAGGTGTTGGAGGCCAGGATCGCCTCTTCCTTGACCTGGGCTTCCACTTCCGCCAGTACCGCCTGCTTGACTTTAGGGTTCTCGACGACCGCTTCGACCACCAGGTCGACATGACCGAAATCACCGTAGGACAGGGTCGGACGAATGCCGTTGAGCACTTCCGCCATCTTCGCGGCGGTCATGCGGCCCTTGTCAACGCGACCGACCAGCAGTTTCGCGGCTTCTGCCAGCCCCTGCTCGATACCGTGCTCGTTGATGTCCTTCATCAGGATCGGCGTCCCCTTGGAAGCCGACTGATAGGCGATACCGCCACCCATGATGCCGGCGCCCAACACGGCGGCCTGCTTCACGTCCTTGGCGATTTCGTCGTAGGCCTTGGCCTTTTTCTTCAGTTCCTGATCGTTCAGGAACAGGCCGATCAGGCTCTGCGCGGCCGAGGTCTTGGCCAGCTTGACGAAGCCGGCGGCCTCGACTTCCAGGGCCTTGTCGCGACCGAAGTTGGCGGCTTTCTGGATAGTCTTGATCGCTTCGACCGGGGCCGGGTAGTTCGGGCCGGCCTGACCAGCCACGAAACCCTTGGCGGTTTCGAAGGCCATCATCTGCTCGATGGCGTTGAGCTTGAGCTTGTCCAGCTTCGGTTGGCGCTTGGCCTTGTGATCGAGCTCGCCGGAGATGGCGCGCTTGATCAGTTCCAGGGCAGCTTCCTGCAGCTTCTCTGGAGCCACCACGGCATCGACGGCGCCGACTTTCAGGGCGTCTTCGGCGCGGTTCTCTTTACCCGCGGCGATCCACTCGATGGCGTTGTCCGCACCGATCAGGCGCGGCAGGCGGACGGTACCGCCGAAGCCCGGGTAGATGCCCAGCTTGACTTCCGGCAGGCCGATCTTGGCGCTGCTGGACATGACACGGAAATCCGCGGCCAGGCACATTTCCAGACCGCCGCCCAAGGCGATACCGTTGATCACGGCAACCGTCGGCACGGCCAGGTCTTCGAAATCGCTGAAAATCTTGTTGGCTTCGAGGTTGGCGGCCACAAGCTCCGCATCCGGCAACT
>JACXTT010003802.1_pt1 | contig 22892 bp, 16 predicted proteins | sample 9270951 | NCBI WGS metagenome assembly JACXTT01 (sample SAMN15532306, study PRJNA645909) | rock metagenome | isolation source: weathered quartz diorite | place: Puerto Rico | collected 2017-06-21
GTGCGCGATCTTAGCCGGAGGGCCTTTGCGGAAATGGCAGCCGTCGCGGCGCTTGCCGCGGCAGGGCCTGCGAACCGCGGGCGGCGGCGTCTGCGGCGGCAGCCGAATCTGCTGTTCCTCGTCGCGGATGCCTGGAGGGGACTCGCGCTGCCCCAAGCCGGCGACCCGAACGTACAAGTCCCGAATCTCGAGCGGTTGGCGCGTGAGGGCGTGTGCTGCAGCCGGGTCTATACGAGCTACCCGGTTTGCTGCCCTTCTCGAGCCGCGATATTGACTGGCAGGCTTCCGCACGCGGCGGGTGTCCGGGCGAACCACACACTCCTGCCGCTCGAACAGAAAACGATGTCGGCTGCCATGAAGGCCGCGGGTTATCGAACCGGCTATATCGGAAAGTGGCACCTGGACGGCGGAGAAAACCCCGGGTTCGTGCCGCCTGCGCGAAGGAGAGGGTTCGACGATTGGTACGCATACAATGTGGCCCATCGCCACTACGATTCGGTGTATTTTCGCGATGATCCAGCGGCGCCCGTACAAACCAGTGGGTTCGAGCCGGATGTTGTGACCGATCTGGCGATTGATTTCCTGCGTAAGGACCGCGGCAGCGAGCGGCCGTTTTACCTGTACTTGTCTTTCGTGGCGCCTCATGCGCCGCTTACGCCTCCGGCGCGGTACGCGGAAAAATACCGGCCAGCCGCGATCCAATTGAGACAGAACGTGCCGAATGCCGTTGAGGCGGAGGCGCGGCGGGACGCCGCCGGATATTACGGACTGTGTTCGGCGGTGGACGAAAACGTGGGCCGTTTGTTGCGCGAACTCGACACAATCGGCGCGGCGGAAGATACGATTGCCGTCTTCACGGCGGACCACGGGCAAACGCTTTGGTCACACGGCGTCGACGAGATCGATCTGCCTTACGAAGAGACCGCGCGGATCCCGCTGCTCATCCGTTATCCTCGCGGCATTCGCGCGGGCTCGACCCATGACGGGCTGATCTCGAATATCGATTTTGCGCCCACGTTGATGGCGCTCTGCGGGGTGACGCGGCCGGAGGGCATGCACATGCAAGGCGCGAACCACGCGAAACGGCTCACCTCCGTTGGCGGTGCGAGAGACCGTTCCGATGCCTCGATTTATGCAGAAGGCGGACTCGGACAAAAGCACGAGTGGCGGATGGTGGTGCAAGGGCGGTACAAGCTCGTGGTCGATTCGGGCCTGCGGCCGACCCGCCTCTTCGATCTTGTCCAGGATCCCGGCGAGCAGCAGAATCTGGTTGACAACGCCGCTTTTGCATCCATCATAGGGCGGTTGCAGGCAGTTCGACAGCAATGGGCTTCGCGAACCGGCGATCGTTTGAGTTGAACCGCGCTCTCGTCACCGCAACTCAGTGGCCGTATGTGCGCCGCGGTTGCGAAGCCACCCGGCAAGTTCCTCTGCATGGCTTCGATTTGCGGCATCGAGAGCCGTGAGGCCGTCCCAACCGATCCAGTCCAAATCGGCCGACCGGTTGAGTAGGTATTCGGCGGAATGCAATTGTCCGCCGTGGCACGCACACCAGAAAGCTTTCGTAATTTCGTGTGGATCTGGCTCCGGATCAGCGGCGGAGGATGCGAAACATTGCTCGACTCGATCCATCAATCCCAGCGCCGCGGCTTGCCAGAGCGTTGTCCTCGCTCCGCGCTCAATCAAACGGTGCGCGGCGCGCCAACATCCGAAAGCCACGGCGTCGGCCAGAGGCGAGCCTCCTCCAATCACGGCGCCGGGCGCTTCGATGTCGGCATTGTGATCGAGCAAAGCGTCGAGCGCATCCAGGTCATCGCTGCTTGCGGCCCAGTGGAGCGGCGTTTCGGAGTGACGGCCCTGGAACGCGGCATTCACATCGGCGCCGTGTGCGATGAGCGTCTCGATGATTGCCCGGACGTTCGGAAAATGGCCGGGCCAGTCGGTAGCTACGTGGAGGAGGGTTCGCTGGCCGCCCGAACGGCTCAGTCGAGCGGTTGCAAGGCTGGGATCCTGCGTCAGGAGGCGAGCCAAAGATTCAGTGTTGCCCGACTGGATTGCCTCGACACATGCGGCGGCGGTCTGTTCTTCCATATGTCCAGGTTAAGCCAGGCATTGACATGGTTAACTCTGGCGCGGGAACATCGATTGCCGATGCGCCCGCACCTTGCGTTTCTGCCGAAGTTGCTTCTAGAAATCGAACCGGCCAGCAAGCTGGAAGATTCGAGGATTGCCCGTTGTGCCACTAATTACACCCAGGGATGGCATAGTCTGGATGGTCAGCGCGGACGTAGCGAGAGTGAAGTTCGTGTTGTTGAAGAAGTTGTACGCTTCTCCACGCAACTGGAAACCCATCTTCTCGCGGATCTTGAAGTTCTTGATCAACGAGACGTCGGTGTTGAAGAAACGCGGGCCGATGAATGAATTCCGTCCCGAACTGCCTATGAATCCGGCAACTGGCGGCGTGAACTGCGCAGCCTGTTCGACCGTGAAATACCGGACGCCATTGCCTACGCGCTGTATTTCACCGATGTTGCGATTCCCACTGAAGTTGGCCCAGGTGTTGCTGGTGTTCGAGCCAGTGGTCAGACCGGAAGTAATGGTCATCGCCGGGCCGGAGGTCCAGAAACCGAGGGTGCCGACTTCCCAACCGCCGATCGCCGAATCGAGCCATTGCGGCATGCTGCCACCGTAGCGCCGGCCTTTGCCGAACGGAATGAAATAGCTTGCCGTCCAACTGAAGGTATGCGCCCGATGGCTGTCGCTCAAACCTCGATTGAGGCCGAAGTTGTAGCTGTCGACGGGCGCCGTGAAGCCCGATCCATCGACTGAGATATTGTCGATCGTCTTCGACCAGGTGTAGTTCGCACTGAACCGGAGCGATCCGGTCTGGCGGCGAATGCTGGTCTGCAGCGAGTTGTAATAGGTGCGTCCGGCGTTGGTAGCCTGGATCACCTGCTGGAACTGCGGATAGTTGCGGAGAAGATAGTTGCTCAGGCCCGCCCCGGCATAGCGTGTGTACGACCCGGTATCAACGGTGGCGGCCGCGGCGCCGACGTTGCCCTGCGTGAGGTTCGTGGAGCCGATGGTATTGATTGCGGTCGTTGCGTTGCCGCCGAACATGCGAACGAGCAGGTTGTTCGGCGAGGTATTGGTGCGATTGATGTTCAAATCGTTGAAGGCGTCCAGGAATCCGCTCGAGTAGATACGGGTCTGATTCTGATCCAGTTCAGCGAACTGCTTGATTCCGCGGTTGCCGACATAGCCGATTTCCACCACGGTGTTACGGGCGATTTCACGCTGGATGGTGAGGTTCGCCTGCAGCACATAGGGAGTGCGGAAGTTCTGGTTGAACGTGGAGATCGACGAAATGCCGCGAGTTGCGGTTGGCGTTACGATCGGCGTGGCGGTGGCTGCCGGAAGTGCCGGTTTGTCGCTGACGCGTACATCCGTCGTTCCGGAGGAGTTGGGGAACACCTGCACGGCTTGGGCGAACCCGGGCGTCGAGGCATCCACGTCGTTGGCGGTAGCGCCGACGACACGGTCGTAAAACACGCCGTACGATCCGCGGAACACTGTTTTGCCGTTCTTGAACGGAGTCCAGGCGAAGCCGAAGCGGGGCGCGAAGTTGTTCCAGTCGTTGTTATACCAGTTGGTTCCGCGCTTGACGGTGATATCCGGAATGTTCGCCGACGAGTTGATCAGGCCGTTCTGGATGAACACGCCCTGCAGGTTGTCGCGTTCGAACGGAACGCCGTAGAATTCCCAGCGTACGCCGAGGTTCAGAACGAGGTTCGATTTGATGCGCCAATCGTCCTGGAAGTAATAACCATAGTCCCGGAAAATATGGTTGCGAACGCGGGGAGTTCCTACAGTCTGAAACTTCTCGAGGTCCGAATAAAACGTCGTGTTGATCTGATTGATGCGGCCGAGCAGGTCGTTGTAGAGGTTGTCGAAACGCGCACGGTCGGCGGAGGCGATGGTGGCCGGCGCAGGTCCGATCGCACCTGGAACCGTATTGCCGTTGCTCGTGGTCAATGTGATGGTCGGCCAGATGTTGCCGTCGGACGTTTGATACTGCGTGGTCGAAGAGATTCGAAGGCCGGTCTTGAACGCATGTTTCCCATGCAGGATCGAGACGTTGTCGGTAATCTGGTTAACCGGCGAATTGCGTTGCGAGCCGAACCCGGTCGGAATCGGATTCGTGAAGAGGTTCGAGCCGATGAGCGCGGCGCCGTTCTGCAGCGAACGCACGCGGAAGAATTCCACGCTCGATTCCTGATGGCCGACCGTGAGTTCATTCACCAGCCACGGCTTGATCACCCACGAGGAACCGGCCGCATAACCCCAGCGCAGGCCGCCCTGCGAACCCGAAGGCTGCCCGGGGTATGTCGACTCCGCGTTGTTCAAGGTGTCGGCGGGAGTCAGGGTGCGAAATCGCGAATAGCGAACCCACACGCGGTGCGACGGACGAACGTTATAGTCGCCCTTGGTGGTGATCTGATCGCCCTGATTGTTGGCTGGCGCATTGAAGCGATAGCCGGCCGTATTCAGGCGGTCGCCGAGGTCGGTATTGTTCGGGTCGGGCAATAACGCAAGGTTCTTGGCGACTGCCGGATCGATGCCGATCTTGCGCGGATCGTTTGCAATGATGTCGTAAGACTGCGTTGCGCCGCCGCTGCTCGGATTCCAACGGAACAGGCCGCGCTTGGCCTCGGGCGTCAGCACCGTACGGTTGCGCGAAACCTGCTGAATCACGCGGCTGCTCTGCCAGTTGAAGAAGAAAAACAGCTTGTCTTTACCGTTGAACAGCTTGGGGATCACCACGGGTCCGCCCACCGAAGCGCCGTACTGATTCTGGATGAACTTCGGCGTGGGGATCAGCGTACCGTTGGACTTGTTGAAGTAGTTATTCGCATTGAGCAGCGTGTTGCGGTGGTATTCGAAGAGGTTGCCATGCAACTGGTTGGAGCCCGACTTTGTGCGGAGTTCCACGGTGCCGCCGCCATTGCGGCCGTATTCCGCCTTGGCGCCATTGGTGATGATGCGGAACTCTTCCACCGAATCGGTATTGGTGGCGTTCAACGTCAGTCCCAGGCGGGGCAGAACCGAGTCATTCACATCCACGCCATCCAGCGTGTTGTTGTTCGAACCCTGGCGGAGGCCATTGATTCTCGAAAAGCTGGGGTCGCCCGGATTGATCTGGACGCCCGGTTGAAAGGTGGCGAGAACAATCGGGTTGCGAGCCAACTGCGGTAGCGTCGAGATATCGCGTAAGGTGACCGCGCGCTGGATCGTGGCTTCGGTCGCCTGAACAGTGACCGCGTTCGCTTCCACCGAAACGCTCTCACTGACAGAGCCGATGTCCAGTTTGACATCCTGCTTGAGAGTAATGCCAACGGTGAGTTCGATGTTGGTGACGACGCTCTTGCGAAAGCCTTGCGCTTCAGCCGTGAGCGAGTACATGCCGGGCTGCAACAGCGGGAACGCGAAGTAACCGCTTGCGTCGGCCTCGCCATCGAGTTTGACCTGAGTCTTGAGGTTGGTAACCGCCAACTTGGCGCCCGGAATTGCAGCTCCGGACGAGTCGATGACGTTGCCTTCGAGCCGTGCGTTCTGCACTTGCGCAAAGACGGAAAATGCAAAAAAGCCAGCGAGGCTGGCCACTGAAAGCAGCTTCATGAATTGGGCCCCCAATTATGCAACAACAACGACTGAGTTGACCAATCGATCACCGGGCAGCAGGCCGGTGTCAAGCGAGGATTGATTAAGGGTAATTCACGATAAGCCGAATTGCAACAGTTTGTTGTAAGATTCAACATATGGCACACACCATGCCCGCCAGTCTGGCTACGCCTCTCGTGCGTTTGCACGGTCGCCGGGCGTGGACGGACTCGGACCTGCCTATAGGACGGGTTCTACAGCCGAATGAAATTCTGATTCTGGCCGCAATTGCAGAGTTGGAAACGCCGGAACCGGAGCGTTCGATCGCCGCAGTGGCCTCGTATGTGGACGCGCAACTTGCCGGACCTTTGATTCGATTGCTCCCGGCATTTCGTCAAGGCTTCGCTGCGATCGAAGAGGACTGCACGGCGCGCTCAGGACGCCATTTTGCCGATCTCAACGATGAGGAACGCTTGCTTCTAATCATGCGCTTCCGATCGGGTCACAAACTCACCGCCTTCTTCTCGCTGCTCGCCAGGCAGTGCCGAAGGGCAATTCTTTCCTAGAGCGGTTTTCAAGCATGCGGCGATTCACGTTGTTGCTGTCGTGGGGCTGCTGCCTTTGCGTCACTCCCGCCGTTGTGCGTGCGGCCGACGAGAAACATCCTCCGCCGATTCGCGTTCTCTTTATCGGCAACAGCTATACACACTCCAACAACCTGCCCGAAATGGTGTCCACCCTCTCAGGAGGCCGCATCGATGCTCGCATGGTCGCCCGCGGAGGCGCCACCCTGCAACAGCTATGGGACTTGGGCGAAGCGCCCGCCACGATTCGCGAAGGAAAATGGGATTGGGTAGTCATCCAGGAACACAGCCTGCTCGGCGGCATGCGCATCGATGGCGTCGAATACGTCAACGAGCCGGACTTCTTCTATGACAACGTTCGCCTGTTCGATGCCGAAATCCGCAAGGCGAAGGCGCGCACTCTCCTTTATATGACGTGGGCCCGGCGCGTTTCGCCCCAACAGCAGACTCATCTCACACACGCCTACCTGACGATCGCGCAGGAACTGAATCTGGCCGTCGCTCCCGTTGGCGTCGCATGGCAGAAGGTTCGAGAAGCCGATCCTTCGATCCTGCTGCACGCGGCCGATGGCACTCATCCCAGTCCGGTTGGAACCTATCTTTCCGCCTGCGTCTTCGTGAACGCGATCCTTGGCGCGAAAGCCCCCGCGACGATGGCCGCGCGGGTGGTGGGGCATCCGATCGGAGCGAATGAACGTCCAGACCTCGGGCGCATGGTCGATCTGGTGAATCTGACGCCTGAACGCGCCAGTTTCCTGCAGAGAATCGCAGAAGAGCCCACGCCGGCGCTGTCGCCTTCGGCGGTCAAGCTGACCTATCCCTCCCGCGCATCTCTTCCGCCAGTAAAGAGGCCTGTAAAGGCCGCTGATGTGACGGGCGTCTGGCGGGGATCGCTGAAGTTCGTAGCGGTTCCTCTGAACGCGGAATTGAAGATCAAGGCGGAAGGCAATCAGTGTACAGGGCAGTGGTCCACCTGGACGAATGCCGACGATCGCCGCCAGCGGGGGCCCATCGCATCCTGCCGCGTCACCGACGTGGGGGTGACGTTCGTGTTGCCGGATTATCGGGGATTCGGTCCGCCGGAAACCTATTGGTCCCATTACACCGGAGAGACTCTCACCGGATGGGCAGACTATCGAGGAGTGGGGAAGTCCAGCCGGCTGATGGGGTCCTTCGAGTTGCGCCGGCAGAGGCAGTAGCGCAGCGGCCTCTTCACCGGGCTGGGGGCTCATCCAGCAGGTCCAGCACTTCCTGCTCGCGAAGGCGCGAACGCATCACATCGAGGACATCATCATCGGCTAGTTCGATGACCTCAGCAACACGTTCTCGAACCTGGGCCGCGGTTTCGCGTTTCCAGGTCCGCAATTTCGCGTCCAACTCTTCCGCGAGTGCATCCATAACCGAAATCCCTCTTTTCAATGTTACCCGAACGCGGCGATTTCGCCTCGGAATCTGAGGGTTGGTTTAGCGCCCGGAAGAAGCGCGGTCGGCGATCGGCACGCTACGCAGTTGCGCGTCTTCGAGGCGCTTGGTTTCCTGCCAGGTGAAGATCATGCGATGCACTACGGTGAGGTTCGAGAGTACGGCCAAGGCCCACAATGCAGGCGCCATTCGATCGCCCAAAGCGCCGAGAATCAGTAACACGACACGCTCAGGGCGTTCCATGAAACCGACCTTGCAGGTTGGAATCTCGGTTTCGGAACGAGCGCGGGTGTAGCTGACCATAACGGTTCCCATCATGACGATCGCCGTCAACACAACATACAACTGGCGGTTGATATTGCCGTACCAGACCAGCAAACCGACCAGCAGTGCGAGGTCGGAATACCGGTCGATGACCGAATCGAAGAATCCACCGAAGCGCGTGACCTGATTGGTGGCGCGGGCAACCCGCCCATCCACCATGTCGAACAAGCCCGCGCCGATGATGATCAGACCCGCGAGCCGGAACTCCCCTCGCGCCAGAAACCATGCCGCCACGATATTGATCACAAGTCCCAGAAACGTAAGAACGTTCGGGTGGATTTTGGATAATGCGAGTCCACGCACGATCGCGAGAAGGATCGTGTTTCCACCCTTGCCTATGGTGCTTGTAATCGTCATCGTTTTTCAGGCTCCTGTCGCGATTTCGTTCCGAGGAAACCGCAGCTAGTCCGCCACTAGATCGTGGATGGTCTTCATGGAGAGAACTTCCATCTCCCGCATGCCACCCGGAATTTGAATCTTTACGGTATCGCCAACTTGCTTGCCAAGCAAGCCCTTGCCAATCGGCGAGGAGGTTGAAATCAAGCCCTTGGCGACATCGGCGTCTTCGCTGGTCACCAGTTTGTAAGTGATTTCAACTTCTTTAGTTACGTCCAGCACCAGGATCGTCGAGCCGAGCCCGATCCGGTCTTTCGGGATCTTGGTCATGTCGATCATCGAGACTTCGCGCAAACGCGAGCGGAGCTGTCCAAGGCGGGCGTTCACAAGTCCCTGACGCTCTTTCGCGGCATGGTACTCGGCGTTTTCGCTGAGGTCGCCCAATTCGCGAGCCCGAAGGATTTCCTTTGGCAGTTCGTGGTGGAACTCCCGCTCCAGCGCCGCGATTTCTTCCTGTAATTTTTTCTTGAGATCTTCCATGAGGACTGCTTAGGACTTTTACTATTGTAACCCTGCCTGGAAGGCTTCCGCCGCGTTTTAGGTTTTCAGGTTCCGGTCCAGCCAGTCGAAGGCGTCGTTTTGCATGGCGAGGTTGAAGATATGCGGAACGTCGTAAAACCGGGACGAGAATGCGTCCGGCGCGCCCGCTTTGCGGTAAATGGCCGCCAGTTTGTCCACCGATTCCTGCATCCCAGCCGGCGGAAACAGGCCGTCGCGCTTGCACTGCAGCACGAAAAGCGGCTTGGGCGCCCGCAAAGCTGCCACGTCCGGCAAATCCAGCTTGGCGTGGATCTGCGGGATGAAATGGACGAAGGAATGCGTGTCAACATGCTTACGGATCATCGACCGGACCGTAGACATGAACCCCACCACGCAACCGGCGGCGATGCGGTCGTCCATTCCGGCGAGCAGCAGGGACCGATAGCCGCCGAGCGAAACGCCGACGCAGCCGATGCGCTTCGGATCCACCTCCGGGCGGGAAATCAGGTAGTCGACCGATCGCATGTCGTCCCAACAGACCAGGCCGGGCCACGTAAGTCCTGCATAAGTCAGGGACTTTACGATGGTCGATTCCTTCTGCCGGCAAACGGCGTTCAGCCTGGCGATGTCGGCGGTCGAGTACTTGCCGCGATCGTAACCGAGTTGAGCTAGGTCGTCATCCAGAATCAGGCGGCGTTCGCCGAACGGAAACGCATCGATGGTGAAGACGGCGTAGCCCCGGCGGGCGAGCGCAGTGGCGGTCGGCCGGGACTCGTAGTTTGCCTTTTGATACGTCGCGAGAGTTGGGGAGGTCCCTTCGGGGCCGAAATCGATCACCTTTTCTTTGCCGTAGATGAACATGCCGCCATGGGAATGCAGGTCGACGATTGCGGGCAGTTTGCGGCCGTCTTTGGGAAGCTCTTTCGGAAGATGCAGATACGCGGGTACGCGAACCTTCTCAGCGGTCGAGAAGACGATTTTTTCCCGCGTGATGTCCCCGAGATCCTCGCGGCGCACGATGCTGGCGCTCAACGGGGCGCGGGGCGGCGCGTAACAGAAAGCATCCTGGACGATCCTGCGAGCCTCGGCGCGATGTTCCGCGAGCGAGGTCCAGCGCGGATGCAGAAACGAATGGGTGTAGTCTGCCGGGGCAAGCGATTCAATCAATGGAAACAGCGAGCCCGAATCGGATGAAGTGGCGCGCAAATTGACAGGAAGATCCTGTGCGAAAGCAGCGGAAGCCAGTAATCCAAGGGCGGCTCGGCGGTCCAGAAGCGGGGGAATCGGCATACACGCATGATACGATCTAATTTCACCCAAAAGACTATGGCAAAACTGTCGATTCGAGACCTCGATCTCAAGAACAAGACGGTGTTTATCCGTGTGGACTTCAACGTGCCACTCGAGGACGGAAAAATCACTTCAGACAAGCGGATCAAGGCGTCGCTGCCTACGATCCAGTACGCACTCGAACAAGGCGCCGGCCTGGTTCTGGCCAGCCACCTGGGGCGTCCCAAGGGCAAGCGGAATGCCGAAATGAGCCTCGCGCCCGTCGCGGCGAGGCTGGCGGAACTGCTGGGCAAGACCGTGATCATGGCGCCGGACTGTGTCGGCCCTGAAGTGGCCGCAATGAAACCCGCTCCGGGAGGCGTGCTGCTGCTCGAGAACCTGCGCTTTCACTCGCAGGAAGAAGGCAACGATCCGGAATTCGCCAGGCAACTGGCGTCGATCTGCGATGTGTACGTGAACGACGCGTTCGGCACGGCGCACCGCGCGCACGCCTCCACGGTGGGCATGATTCAGTACGTGCCGCAGGCGGCCGCTGGTCTGCTGATGGACAAGGAACTCGAGTATCTCACCAAGGCGACCAAGAATCCCGAGCATCCCTGCGTGGCGATTCTGGGCGGCGCGAAGGTTTCGGACAAGATCGAAGTCATCCAGAACCTGATGAAGGTGGTGGATCAACTGCTGATCGGCGGCGCAATGGCGTACACGTTCCTCCGGGCCAAGGGCGAACCAACCGGCAAGTCGCTGGTGGAAGAAGACAAACTCGACCTCGCACGGCATCTGATGGCGGAGGCGGGTCCGAAGCTGATGCTGCCCACCGACCACGTCGTGTCGGCGGAATTCAAAGAAGGCGCGGAAAACGAAACCGTGCACACAATTCCTGATGGCAAGATGGGCCTGGACATCGGCGCGGAATCGATCGCAGCGTTTGAGGCGGTGATCCGTTCTGCCAAGACTATCATCTGGAACGGCCCGATGGGCGTCTTCGAAAAGCCTCCATTCGACAAGGGTACGGTGGCGATCGCCAAGGCGGTTGCGGATTCCGGCGCGGTGTCGGTTGTCGGCGGCGGCGATTCCGAAAAAGCCATCAAGGCCGCGGGCGTCACCGCGAAGATCTCGCACGTGTCCACCGGCGGTGGCGCGTCTCTCGAATTCCTCGGTGGCGTCGAACTCCCCGGCGTGGCCGCACTCACAGAGAAATAACCCCTTTTCATACAAATGCATCGCATCCTCTTTACGGGCCTCGTTGCCCTTACGCTGCTGTCTGCGGCGCCCAAACAGACTGCGCTGGACCGGTACGTGAACACGCCGGATCCCAATTTCAAGTGGACACTCGTGAAGACTTTCGAGGGCAAGGGCTACAAGGCCTTTGTCCTCGATATGATTTCGCAGAAGTGGCGGACCGAAAAAGAGGTCGACAAGCCGATCTGGAAGCATTGGGTGACGATCTACAAACCCGACACGGTCAAGACTTCCACGGGCTTTCTGTTCATCACCGGCGGCAGCACGACGAATCCGAATCCACCCGAGAAGCCGGATGCTTTGAGCGCGCAGGTGGCGGTCGATACCGGCGCCGTGGCGATTGAACTGCGCATGGTTCCGAACCAGCCGCTCGTGTTTCCCGACGACGGCAAGCCTCGCGTGGAAGACGGGATCATCGCCTACACGTGGGATAAGTTCCTGAAGGGGGGCGACGAACAATGGCCGCTGCGTCTGCCGATGACGAAGGCTGCGGTTCGGGCGATGGATGCCGTGACCGCGTTCTGCGCCTCGCCGCAGGGCGGTTCGTTCAAGGTGGATCAATTTGTCGTGAGCGGCGGTTCGAAGCGCGGCTGGACGACGTGGACCACGGCAGCAGTCGACAAGCGCGTCAAGGCCGTTGTGCCGATCGTGATCGACCTGCTCAACATGGTTCCGTCGTTCGAGCATCACTGGCGCGTGTACGGATTCTGGGCGCCCTCGATTGGCGACTACGCGTCGCGCGGCATCATGGAATGGACTCATTCGAAAGAGTACAAGAAACTGATGGAGATCGAGGAGCCGTTCGAGTACCGCGACCGCCTGACGATGCCGAAGTTCATCGTGAACGCCGCCGGCGACCAGTTCTTCATCCCCGATTCGTCTCAGTTTTATTGGGACAAGCTGAAGGGCGAAAAGAGACTGCGGTACGTGCCCAACGCCGATCATGGCTTGGGCGGTTCGGACGCGATCCTCTCTGTAATCGCCTATCTCGATTCGGTGATCAAGGGAACGAAGCAACCGGCGTATAACTGGAAGATTGAAAAGAACGGCGATATCCGCGTGTTTTCGAAGGACAAACCGTCGGAAGTGAAAGTGTGGACGGCGATCAATCCTGAGGCGCGTGACTTCCGCGTGGAAAAAGTTGGGCGGATCTACAAGTCAGCGCCGCTCGAGGCAACCAAGCCCGGCGAGTGGATTGCCAAGGCCCCGAAGCTTGAAAAGGGATACGCCGCGTACTTTGTGGAACTGCAGTTCCCGAGTGGAGTCAAGTATCCGTTCAAGTTCACCACGCAGGTGAAGGTGTGGCCGGATGTGTATCCGCACGAGCCGTACAAGTCGCCGAAACCACTGGGGACTCCGCGGTAAGCGGCTGTGATGACGTGATGCGCTGATGTGGTAGCATCAAGCCATGCGCACCACGTTGGACCTCGACGAAGACATTGTGGCTGTCGCTCGCGAGATTTCGGAAGCTGATGGCATCAGCTTGGGCCGCGCGATTTCTCTGCTGGCGCGAAAAGGGCTCGAGCCAAGGCCGCATGGACGAGTTCGCAACGGCGTCCGCTTGTTTGATCCCAAGCCGGGCGCGCCTAAGCCAACTCTCGAACTGATTAACCGCCTTCGCGACGAATTGTGAAGACCAAGACGGCAGTGGCGCTGCCGGATGTGAACGTGCTGATTGCACTGTTTGATCCGGCGCATCCGTTTCACGATCCGGCGCATCGTTGGTTTGCCAGGCAGCGGCATCATGGTTGGGCTACTTGTCCAACAACCATCCATGGCGTAGTTCGGATCCTGTCGAACGCCGCCTATCCCGGTTTGTCGCTGCAACCAGCGGATGTGATCGCTAACCTGCGGGAGCTGTGCGAATCGCCGGATCATGAGTTCTGGCCGGATTCGATTTCAATCCTGGACGAGAAGGTATTCGATGCAAAGCTGATTGCGTCGGCGAAGCATATCACGGACATTGTTTTGTTAGGGCTCGCCGTTCGGCACGGAGCAAATCTCGTCACCTTCGATACGAAGATTCGAGCTACAGCGGTAATTGGAGCACCTGTGGATTGCATTCATGTGATTCGGGGTTGACCAGGATAGATGAGTCTGATCGAGTGCGTACCTAATTTTTCCGAGGGCCGGGATCTCGGCACGGTAGAGCGGATCCGGGCCGCGATCGCGGCTGTTCCGGAGGTTCTGGTTCTCGGCTGCGAGTCGGATGCGGATCACAACCGCAGCGTCATCACCTTTGCCGGACCTCCTGACGCCGTCGCCCACGCGGCTTTGCGGGGCGCGCTGACGGCCGCCTCTTCGATCGATCTCACAAAGCACGCCGGCGTTCACCCACGAATCGGGGCGGCGGACGTCATTCCTTTCATTCCCTTGCTGGGAGCGACGATGGATCAGTGCGTTGCGATCGCGCGGCAAACGGCCGAGAGCTTGTGGCGCGAAGGCGGCGTGCCATCGTTCCTTTACGAATTCGCGGCCATCCGGCCGGAACACCAGAAGCTCGAAAACGTCCGGAACGGTGGATTCGAGGCTTTGGGGTCCAAAACGCCGGATGTCGGGGGACCTGCTCCGCACCCTACCGCAGGCGCTTCCGCCATCGGCGCACGCCGAATCCTCATCGCCTGCAACGTGAACCTCGCCACGCGCGACCTCGGCGTCGCCAGGCGTATCGCCGCGAAAGTCCGCGCCTCTTCCGGAGGCTTTCCCCATGTGAAGGCCTTGGGGCTCGAACTGGCGGGCCGGGGGCTCACCCAGGTTTCGCTCAATCTTACGCATCACGAAGTTACGCCGCTGCACGTAGTGTTCGATACGATCCGCCAGTTGGCGCAGGCAGAAGGCGTGGCAGTCGCGGAGACCGAACTCATCGGCTTCATTCCCGCGCCGGCGGCCGCATTGTCTGAGAATTTCCTTGCGCTTTGCCGCGGATTCACGCCGTCGCGCATTCTCGAGAACCGCATCGCCGAGGTGCGGGCGAGACAGTAGGTGTTACAAATGGAAAGTCCCATGTATTCGCAATCGAAGGTAATCGTTCGGTGATTCTGGTCAACGCGCAGAATCTGGCGCGCACGTTTGGTTCCGCCCCCCTTTTTGAAAACATCTCGCTCGCGGTCGACGAAGGGGATCGCATTGCGTTGATCGGCCCGAATGGCGCGGGCAAGTCGACGCTGTTGCAGATGCTCGCGGGCTTGCAGGAACCGGACGGCGGCATCTGTTCGATCAAGCGGCTGACGCGCCTGAGCTACGTTCCGCAGGAACCCGTGTTCCCACCCGAACGGACCATCTTCGACGCGGTGCTGGAGGCTACGGATTCGCATGACGACGACCGCGAAGTGCTGGCAGCCAACATCCTGAGCCAGGCGGGATTCACAGATCATCAGGCGGAGGCCGCGAAGCTTTCCGGCGGCTGGCGCAAACGTCTCGCGATTTGCCGTGGACTCGCCGCGCGCCCCGATCTGCTGTTCCTCGATGAGCCGACCAATCACCTCGATATCGAAGGCATCGAGTGGCTCGAAAAGCTACTTTCGAACGCGCGGTTCGCGACACTCGTCGTCAGCCACGACCGCTACTTTCTCGACAATGTAGCCTCGCGCGTGGCCGAGCTGAACAAAATGTACCCCGAAGGCATCTTCGCCGCCGACGGCAACTACTCGCAGTTCCTCGAGAAGCGTTCCGAGTACCTGGCTGCGCGCGCACAGTATCAGGAATCGCTCGCCAACAAAGTTCGCCGCGAAGTGGAATGGCTGCGCCGCGGCCCCAAGGCGCGCACCACGAAATCGAAGGCGCGAATCGATAGCGCCGAACGCATGATCTCGGAACTCGACGATCTCACGTCGCGCTCGCGCGTTTCCACCGCCAGCCTGGATTTTACGTCGTCCGGGCGCAAGACCAAGAAGCTGATCGTTGCGGAGGCCGTCTCAAAGAGTTTCGGCGACAAACTGCTGTTCGACAAGCTGGACTTGAGCCTAGTGCCTGGTATGCGCGTGGGCCTCGCCGGCGGAAATGGCACGGGCAAGACGACGCTGCTGCGGATCCTGAAGGGCGACATCCCGCAGGATTCGGGCGCAGTCGAGCGCGCGGACAAGCTGCGTATCGTGTATTTCGATCAGAATCGCGAATCGCTCAATCCGGAAGTCACTCTCCGCCGCGCGATGGCGCCCGATGGCGACTCGGTGATCTTTCGCGATCGCCCGCAACACGTCGCGGGTTGGGCCAAACGGTTCCTCTTCAAAGCCGAACAGCTCGACATGCCGGTGGGACGGCTGTCTGGCGGCGAAAAGGCCCGCTTGTTGATCGCACGCCTGATGCTGATGCCGGCGGATGTGCTGATGCTCGACGAACCGACGAACGACCTCGACATTCCGACACTCGAAGTTCTGGAAGAGAATCTGCTGGATTTTCCAGGCGCGCTGATGCTCGTTACGCACGACCGTTTTCTGCTCGATCGCGTGTCGAACGTGGTCCTCGGTCTGCACGGCGACGGCTCCTCGCAACTCTACGCGGATTATTATCAGTGGGATCAGGCGCAGGCGGAGCGGCGTTCGCAAAAGCCGTCCGGCGCCCCGAAAGACAAGCCCGCGGCGCCAGCCATGGCGCCGCAGCCGCCGGCCCCTCAGAAGAAGAAACTTTCGTACAACGAAGCCCGGGAATGGGAAACCATCGAAGCCCGGATTCACGAGGCGGAACGCAAGCTTGAAGAGCACAAGGCGCTGCTCGAACATCCGGACGTGGTCTCAAATGGAACGCGTCTACAGCAGGTCTGCGCCGATATCGAATCGGAACAGAAAGCGGTAGACGCGTTGTACGAACGTTGGTCTGAGCTCGAAGCGAAGGTCAGCTAAAAGTGCGCCAATAGATCAGGAACTGTTCCTCAAAAAGTAATTCCGGCCTTCTTGAAGTCTCCGGCCTTGTAGATCGTCAGTCCATCCACGCTCAGAACCTTGCGCAGAGCGGAGTTGATGTTGTCCAGCGTAAGCCCATCGACCGCCTTCTCGAGTTTCGCCTGAAACGCCATGGTGCGCCCGTGGAACTCATTCGCGCCCAGCACAGCGGCGAGTCCGGCATCTTCCGAGCGGCCGATGATCCGTTCCTGCAGAAATGCCTTCTTCGCGGCGTCGAGTTCGGGTTGCGTGAATCCATCCTTCAACGCCTTCTGTAACTCTTCTTTGAACGCAGCCTCGAGCTTGACGATATTCTGCGGAGCGAGAATCGCGTAACCCATGAACATGCCGTCGTTCTCACGCGAGCCGGCGCTCATATTCGATCCCGCGCCGTAGCTGAACCCATCCTTCTGCCGCAGCCGGTCCAGCAGCCTGGATGACATGGAGCCGCCCAGAATGAAGTTCGCGACAATCACCGCCGGATAGTCGGGATCTTCATCCGACATCGCGTACCGTAGACCGGCGACGAACATCGCGTTCGCCTTGTCCGGAGTCTCGATAGCCTTGGATTCAGCCGGGATCTTTTCGAAGGTTCTCGTCATTCGCGTGTACGGGACAGGGCTCTTCCAATCGCCGAACAGTTGCTTGGAGAGCGTCTCCATTTGCGCCGGATCGAAGTCGCCGACGAACACCAGGTCGGCATACGAAGCGCCGTAGAAACCCTGATAAAACGCTTTCAGATCGTCGAGCTTGATCGACTTCATCTCCGCCGTCATTTCAGGAATCGTGCGGACTTCGCGCGGGTGGCCGGGCTGTGTAGGATACAGATGCCGCTGCAGCGAAAGCACCGCAACGGCCTGTGGTTCGCGTAATTGCGCTTCCAACTGCGCGATCGAGCGGGTGCGAATCTGTTCGAGTTCCGTGTCGGGGAACGCGGGCTCGCGCAATACTTCGGCCATCAGCTTCATCGCTTCGACCAGATTCTCGCGAGTCGTCTCGATCGATGCGCTGACTCCAGGTCCCGAACCACCCACATTCATGCGGGTTTTGAGGCGGCTCAACTCGTCGTCAATCTGCTGGCGCGAATGCTTTTGCGTGCCGCGCATCAGCATCTGCGAGGTGACAGAGGGAATCGAGCCCTTACCCCACAGCGACTTTTCGGTCCCCATGCGAAGCGTCATCTGCGCGCGCACCGTGCCGCCGCGATTCTGCTTCGAGAGCATCACCAGCTTCATGCCATTCGGCAGCGTGGCGCGTTTTGTGCGGGCGTCGATGTTCGCCGGCGATGGATCGAACGTTTCGCCTTTGGCCTGCTCCGCCGCCCCTTTGTAGTCCTTGAGAATCTTGGCGACATCGGGCGCCGCCGGGATCTCCGCGCGTTCCGGAGTTTCCGTCGGAATGAACTGGCCCACGGTGCGGTTGCTCTCTTTGAAGTAGGCCTTGGCGACGCGCTGTACGTCTTCCACCTTCGCGGCTTTCAGCCGGTCGCGATCGAGAAACAACATGCGCCAGTCGCCCATCGACGCATACTCGCTGAGCAGGACGCCGATCTCGTCGCTCTTGCTGAGCGTGAGTTCGAAGCTCTTGAGGATTTTCGCGCGGGCGCGGTCCACTTCTTCCTTCGACGGAGGCTCTTTACTGATTTCCTCAACCACCCTGAGCAACGTCACCCGGGCATCGTCGAGCTTCTGCTCCTTCGTGAGTTGCGCGGTGAACATTACCGTGCCGGGTTCCGGACTTTCGGACTCCATATTCCCAACGCTTGCGGCCTTCTTGTTATCCACCAGCGCCTTGTAGAGGCGTCCAGAAGGCGAGTCGCCGAGAATCGTGGAGAGAATCTGGATCGGCGCGGAATCGGGATGAGTCACAGCCGGAACGTGATAGATCACGTTGATCAGTTGCACGTCGCCTACGCGGCGCACGTTGACCATGCGGTCGCCGTCCTGGGTGGGTTCCGCCGTGTAGAGCTTGTCGAGAACACGGGTGGGCTTGGGCAGTTTGCCGAACGTATCGGCGATCCATTGCAGCGTCTTCCCTTCATCGAACTTGCCCGCCACTACCAGCATCGCGTTGTCAGGCTGGTAGTGCTTCCGGTAGAAGGCCTGCAGCCGTTCGATCGGCACATTCTCGATGTCGCTGCGCGCGCCGATCGTCGTCTTGCCGTAGTTGTGCCAGTCGAAAGCCGCCGCCATAGTGCGCTGCATCAGAACGCGGAACGGGCTGTTCTCGCCCCTTTCGAACTCGTTGCGCACGACGGTCATTTCGCTGTCGAGATCCTTCTTTGCGATGAACGAATTCACCATGCGGTCGGCTTCCATCTCGAGCGCCCACTTCAGATTCTCATCCGATGCGGCCAGGGTCTCGAAGTAGTTCGTGCGGTCTTCAGACGTGCTGCCGTTGAATTGCGCGCCGTGATCCTGCAGGGCTTTCCAGATGTCTTTATTTGTAGGCGTGCCTTTGAACACCATGTGTTCTAGCAGGTGCGCCATGCCGGTTTCGCCGTAGTTTTCGTGCTTCGAGCCGACCAGATAGGTAACATTGACCGTCACCTTGGGGCTCGATGCATCCGGAAAAAGCAGCACCTTCATGCCGTTCGCCAAGCTGTATTCCGTAATGCCTTCCACTGAAGTGATTTTCTTCAGGGCGGCATTCTGGGCCTGTGCCGAAAGAGCCAGGACAAACAAGGGCAATAACAATTTGGATCTGTTCATGGACAAGGACCTCTATATCACTAGTAGCGGATTTCTATTCTTCTAGACGGGCGGCGCGACCGGAGGGTTGTAATAAATGATGCGGTAGCAGCTTTCGCAGTAGCGAACATCCGTGGCGGTCTTCAGTTCCTGAAAGTATTGAGGGCGAAGCGCGAGCTTGCAGCCTGTGCAGCGGCCATCGACTACTTCGCAAACCACGTTGACGCCGACTCGCTTGCGCACATGTTCGTACGCCTTGTAGACCGCCGGCGAGATCTTGGCCACGATTTCGACCCGCTTGGCCTTGGCCTCGGCGATCGCCTTTTGGTCGGCAGCGGCGCGGTCGCGCGCCTTCGCCTTCTGGCTTTCGACATGTTTCTTTTCGGCGGCCAGTTCGCCATCCGACTTCTTCACCGCTTCGGTCAACGGCTCGGCCGCTTCCATCAATTCGAGAATACGGTCTTCGCTCTTCGAGATCGCACTCTCGAAATGCGTGATCTCCTGCTGAAAGGCCTTGTACTGCTCGTTTGTCTTCGCCTGCAGCATCTGATCCTTCAACCTCGAGATCTTTTGCTGCGAATCGACGATTACGCCTTCGAGGTTTTTGCGTTCTTTGGCGTTCGCCGCAAGCGCTGCTTTGTCTGCATCGAGTTTGCGGGTGTGCGCGTCCAGTTGCTTCTCGATGTCCGCCACATAACGCGGCAGCGCGGCGATCTCTTTTTCGAGAGTCGCACAGCGCTGGTCGATTTCCTGCAAACTCGAAGCGGACGCGATATCGGGAGACATGTGTGAAACGTCAGATTAACACTACGGTTGCGCCAGGACCCAGTCCCAACGCTTGCCGGCCTGATCTTTGATGCCTGCGATATCAGCCTCGAGAATCAGCCGCTGGGCTGCCAGTTTCTTAGCGGCATCTTCAATGCGGGCCAGGTAATCATCCTTGCCTTTGTAGCGCTCTTCGATCGAGGGACGCGGGTCGCCGGACTTCTCGCGTTCCGCCTTGGTGCGGGCAAAGGGAAGGAAGGATCCGACCATGTTGAACAACGTTCCTTCCGCGCCGATTTTGGCGTCGCGCAGGTTCCAGCCCGTGTAAGAGCCGAGCGGAACCTGCTGCTCCGGCGACCGCAAGCCAGACGTCTCGTTGCCGTCGCGATCCACTTGCGGAATCAGCACCGGGAAGGCTGCGCCAATCCTGGGAGGCTCGTACGCGGTGATTCCTTTGGACGTGAATTCGGGGCCGTAATCGACGTGATAGGCGCGGTGCAGCGCGGGTGGCAGCTTCACGCCGGGAACTTTGGGGAATTGCAGCGCCTGCAACGATACAAGCTGGTCTTTATCGATGCGCGGGTAGGAGGATGCCGGCGGCTCTTTGCCGCTCGTCACCCATTCGTTCATCGACTGCAGGAGCCCGCGCATCGCCCAACGGTAGTCCATCGGGTTCGCGAGGTTCTGGGTGCCGTTGCGCACCAGCCTCGCGGCGGGTCCGTGCTGCGTGCCGGCCAGCAGAAAGGCGCGCGAATCGGAATGGAGCGGTGCATCCTGCCTGCCGTCGACAGAGGAATGAATCAGTGCGGCGGCGCGGCCCCAGTATTCGTACGAACCGTTGGTGTAGAAGATCTTCGGCGTGACTTTGGCGGCGATGGCCTTGTCGAGCAGACCCTCGTTACGGCCACTCTCGGCTTGGGGCAGATCGCTGAACGGATAGAGGTCGGTGGGATAGAAGAAGTTCAACAGCGGATGTCCATCCCGCGACGGCTGTCCAAAACGGTTGTTGAAACTGCCTCGCCCGGCGCCCGCCACATGCGGCCACACGCCGTCGAAGACCTTGCGCCCCTTCTCGTCGGCGTTGAAGCCATCGTAGAGATAAGCACGCAGAAAACGTCCACTTTGGGACGTGCCGAACCCGATCGCGCGCTTCATGTAGTGGAACTCCTCGTTGAACAGCATCGACGGTCCGCCATACTTGAAGAACGAGATCAGGTCGCGAATCGCAGTTGGGCCGAGGCCGATGATCCACGGATCCTGGGACGGGTAAACCAGTTCATAAATGCGTCCGGGCTCAAAGCCCGTATCGAGCACGAGCTTGTCGCCGTCGATGCGCCAACTTGCTCGCGCTACCGTGGACTTTTTGCCGAGCCCGCCGTCGCGGACGGTCAGTTCGAGCGCCGGATCGCCGGGGTTCAGCACCGGATAGGGAATATGATTGCGATCGCCGAGGGGCGCGGAGGTAGCCTTGGCATCGACGATGATTTCGCTGCGAACCAGTCCCTTGACCCCCTTCGCCTGGGGCGCATACAGCCGGAGGCCGCTACTCGCGCGAGGCACATCGGGCTGCCAGCCCGCCCAGATAATAGTGTAGCCCTGCTGCATGAGATAGCCGTCGCCAACGCCCGTCGAGCCTTGGCCGAAGTTGAACATGCTGAGCGCTCCCTGGCCTCCACGGTTGGGGACTTCGAAAAGAATCGTGCCGTTGCTCTTCTTCGAATCGCGCGGTTTCAGGACGATGATGTCGGCGGAAAACTCCACCATTCCCTCACTATTCACCGGCGCGAGGCTGATGTCGGTGATCAGTTGGTTGGCGGGCGCCTTGGGGTCGATCTCAAAGTACGCCTTCGCGGTGATGCGTTCGTACGCGCCAGCGGAACCGAAGGACTTGCCGTCCGCAAAGTCCGTCCGTTCGCCGACGTGAATCTGCGTTACCGCCGCAACCAGAGGCAGCGTGACAAGCGGGAGAAGGATGGAAAGGCGCATCCCCGCTATTATCTGATATCGGGGGTTGCCCCGCGAATCCAGCGGAGGATCGTCTGGTATTGTTCGCTGCTCTCGTTGCCTGCCCAACGCTCGCCGCCGTTATGCGTGGCGAGGTAGAGATTCGGGTCGCCCGCGGAATCATTGGGCCGCGTGGGCTTCACAAGCAGCAGGCTCTTCTGCGGATTGTCGAGGTTCGCGACGCGCGACGCAAAGCGGAAGTTTTCCATGCTCTCTGCCTCGGTGAACTTGTTGCCGCGGGCAGGCAGCCGCAAGGGGAAAATGCCGTGCGACGCGTGGCACACCACACAGGCCTTGCCATCCGATCCGGGTTGCGCCAGAATCGGTTGTACCTTGGAAACGAAGAACTCGTAATTGAGAGGCCGTTTCTGGGGAGGATGCGCGGCGAGCGCCTGTTGCACGACCGGCGCGCCGCGAAGCGCAGGATAAAGCTTGGTGAGATCCTGCGCGGCGGCCCGGATGTCCGCGTCCGCATCGGCGAGGCCCATGGCGACGAACTCCTGCACTTTGTTGCTCGAAAACAACCCGGCGTCGGGTGGGATCATCACGTTTGGACCCGGGTTGTACAGGCTCAATGCCGAGAGCCTCAAGGAGAATCGCTCAGGGTCCAGCAAGTCGAGCATCATGCGGCGAACTTCACCTTTCGAGGCGGCCGCGAACTGTTCCGCAAGCATCGACATGGTTGGGTCGGCCAAGTAAGCCTTCACGGCAACCTCCGCGGCGACGGTTCGCAAGGCTCGATCGGGGCTCGACAGCGCGTCCATCATGACGGTTCGCATGAGCGGCGCATCGGCGACGCGCGGCAGCGAGGAAGCGACCGAAATCGCGAGCGGATGGACGGGTTTCGCGAACAGCAGCTCATCGGCGCGGGCCATCAACGCCTGGCTCCGGCTGAGCGTGGACCCAGACGGAAGTTCCGCCACCAGCGGCAATACGACCGCGATCGAATCGGTTTTTTTCGGATCGAGGGCTGCCGCAACCGCCTTGGCAAATTCCGGGTCGAACTGGTCAGGATCTCCGAGCGTCAGCCGGCCTCTGGAGTTGTTCTCAAATACGTAGCGCACGGCCGCCCGTGCGTCCGCATCGTCCGACGCGAGCCCATCAAACGCAGCAATGGGGAACTTGCGCGACCTCAGAGATCCAAGCGGCGCGCCTTCCTT
>JACXTT010003803.1_pt1 | contig 22888 bp, 24 predicted proteins | sample 9270951 | NCBI WGS metagenome assembly JACXTT01 (sample SAMN15532306, study PRJNA645909) | rock metagenome | isolation source: weathered quartz diorite | place: Puerto Rico | collected 2017-06-21
CGGATTCACGCCCAGTCGCTGGAATTATTGCATTTGATCCAAAACATGCTCGACCTCCATCGCCTCGAGGCCGGAGACATTGCTCTTGCGGTTGAGGAATTTCAGCTCACGGATTTGATGGATAGTCTGCATAGTAGTCTACCTTCCAACTGGACAAAACCAGGCGTGGAACTTCTGTGGCGTCTGCCTCCGACACAAATTGTGTTGCGGAGCGACCGACGCAAACTTGAAGTCGTGATGCGTAATCTCATCCATAACGCCCTGAAATTTACCGAAAGAGGAAACGTGACCGTTAGCGCAGGGTTGCAGTACGCCCAGAGCCTCTCCTTCCACGTCAAAGATACAGGCCCGGGCATTGCCCTGGAAGACCATAACCGCATCTTTGAGATGTTTCAACAAAGCGGCGGCAATGGGAATGGGCGCGGAGGAGGGGTAGGTATGGGTCTTTATATAGTCAAGAGATTCACAGAAGCGCTCGGCGGTTCCGTCCAGATAGAAAGTCAGCTTGGCGCTGGGTCCTGTTTCACAATTCTTCTCCCTCTTTCACTGTCAGCATGAACAGTCCCACGAGAACAACAATACTTTCCATCTCTCAGTACTCGAACCGGAATACGGGACGATGACAACTTCTTACTCAGACTGCCGCATGACGCTAAGGCCTTGAATCACTGGACCATAAGTCTCATGCGTTTCGATTAAGGGATATGCGCCATGCGACTGGTCTGCTCTTGTAAGCGTACGGCTTCTGCTACAATACCAGGAAGATGAAAAACACTTCGCGCCGTGTGCTTCGTCCCGCCGCCGTCTTCTGGCTGATTACCGCGCTATTGTTGTGGCAGGCGCCCCGGGCCCTAGCTCAAGAAACAGAGTCTCTTACCCTCACTGGCGTCGTCCAGCGCATCCTTGCTGCGCACCCATTGACCCAAGCCGCTCAAGCACGGGTTCAGACGGCCGTGGGCCTGGCGCGCCAGGCTCGGGCGTATGCGAATCCTTCTTTCACGTTCACTAACAACGACTTCACCTTTGAACGCACCTATGCGTTCTCCCAACCCCTGGAATGGCCTTTTAAGCGCGCCTATCGCATCGGCGTCGCCGAGTCTGAAAAACGCATAGCTGAAGTTGAGCAATATAGCATCCGTCAGGAACTTATCGCCGCCGCCCGTGAAGCATTTTTGACCACACTCCTGGTGCAAGAGGATACTCATATCGCCCAAACGTTTGCTGAGGCAACCAAACGTTTACAGACCGCCACTGAGAAACTCTTGCAAGAAGGTGATATTGCTGAGTTCGAAGCGATAAAGGCCCGGGTCGAAGCCACCCGAGCAGACACTGACCTGCAAAGGAGCCAAGGTCAGCTCAAAGCTGCGCGTTCGGGACTGAACCTGTTACTGCTGCGAGCAGAGGATGCTCCTTTTCTTCTACAAGGAGAACTCACAACGCTCCCCTCAGTACCCACGCTTGCAGAGCTGACGGCGATGGCGGATGAACACAATCCGCTTCTTCTAGCGCAACAACGAACAGTGGAGAAAGAGCAACTCAACCTGAAGCTCGCCCTAACCGCCCTTGTACCGGACGTGACGCTTGATGTCGGACATGGCGAAGATCGCCAAGCGGGCGTCACTGGACCAGTCGTCGGTCTCACCTTTTCCTTACCGTTGTGGGACTGGAAGCAAGGCTCCATCGCCGCCGCCCGTAGTAAAGTCGCCGAGGCCGAAGCGATGCTCAAAGCTACCCGCCTCCAAGTGCAGCAGGCATTGTTGACTGGATATCAGAATTGGGAAACAGCCAAAGGACGAGCTGAGCTGTTCACCCGTGGACTACTCTCTCAAGCTGCACAAGCCGCAACGCTAGCCGAACAAAGTTATCAGGAGGGAGAAGGAGACCTGCTGGGCGTGCTGGATGCGCAACGGAGTCTTCTGCTCGTCCATCGTGACTACGCGCAGGCGCTCTTCGATCGCAATATGGCGTGGGTGGCCGTGGAGCGAGCTGCAGGGATTGCATCGGAATAATAAAGGCGTTGAGCATCGTATGACAAAGAACCCGCGAAAGTTGACCTATGCCGCCCTTCTCTGGTGCGCTGTTCTGGTCGCCGCCTGCCAACGATCTTCTTCGGAACCCGAGAAGCACGAAGCGGAAGATTCACACAGCGGATTGACCCTCACTACCGAACAGCAAGAAGCAATCGGGCTTACCACGACGCCGGCGATAACGCGGACAGTGCGTCCGATCATTGAGAGCTTTGGCCGAGTTATCCCTCGTATGCAAGGCCGCGTGTCCATCACTTCTCCCGTTGCTGGCCGCGTACTCCCACAAAGTACGGAACGTCTTCCCATACCGGGAACCGTCGTGCATAAGGGGCAAATCTTGGCTGAGATTGAACAAACAGTGACAGCTTCCGAACGGGTGCAATTCGATGTGGGGGGAAAAGGAGCGACAGGCGCTGGGCAAGAAGCAAAAGCGGCGCTGGACGCCGCCGTCGCCGAGTACCGGCGCAGTCAAAACCTCTTCCGAGCAAAAATAGTCTCTCGAAAACGTGTCGAAGAAGCTGAAGCCGCCTGGTTACAAGCGCAAAGTCGGTACGAAACCGCACGACGCCAGGAAAGCAGCTATCAGGCCGCTCAAGCAGCGGATAAGGTCAGTGCTCGACGGTTTGTAATCACCGCGCCGATTGACGGTACGGTGGTGCAGGCGGACATCACCGCAGGCCAACAAGTCGATACCGCCGCCTCGCTCTTCACCATTGCCGATCTTTCCACCGTCTGGGTTGAGGCGCCCATTTTTGAGGGAGACCTGGATAAGATCGACGCCAAAAGTCCAGCGGCGGTGCGCCGCAGCGGGGCAACTCTATCGTCACAGCACTCGTGGCCGGGAATTCCAATCTATGCCGGCGCTGTTGTCGATCCAGTAAAGCGAACCGCCAGTCTGCTCTACGAAGTCAACAACTCGGACGCCCAGTTAAAGTTGGGGATGTCGGTTACGGCGGCGTTGCCGGCTGGGCCAGAGCACCAAGCCGTCATGGCTCCAGAGACGGCAGTGCTGGAAAACGGCGGGGGAAAAGGCATGGTGTACATACAACGGAACGCCCAGCTCTTTACCGAAGAGGAAGTGACTCTAGGAATTCGCCAAGATGACCTGGTGGAAATCACCGGTGGAGTACAGAGGGGAGACAAACTTGTTGTGACCGGCGCAACAGAACTCTTTGGCAAAGGACCGGGACGCCTGCCCGAGGCCGAATAGTATGGTCGCCGCTATTATCCTTTTTTCTTTACGAAATCGACTGATTGTCCTCAGTCTGGCGGCGCTGCTCCTCATTGTCGGGCTCGTGGCGGCAAGCCGCTCCCCGTTGGATATTTTTCCTGAGTTTTCACCCCCGCAAGTGGAGATACAGACTGAAGCGCTCGGGTTCTCGGCCGAAGAAGTAGAAGCGCTCGTAACCACCCCTTTGGAGCGAGCCCTGAATGGGACGAGTTTTCTGACGACGCTGCGCTCCTCTTCTGCGCCGGGGATTTCAGTGATTACCGCGATTTTCGCGGAGGGAAGCGACATGCTAACGGATCGTATGTTAGTGAACGAACGTTTGGCGAGCGCAGCAACGGCTCTCCCTCAAGATGTTCGTTCCCCTCGCATGACGCCGATGACTTCTTCCACTGGCACCCTGATGTCGATTGGCTTGACCAGCGCCTCTACCTCTCTCATGGAGCTGCGCACCCTGGCGGACTGGGTCATTCGCCCACGTCTCCTCGCTGTTCCCGGAGTAGCAGGCGTCGTGATCTACGGCGGACAGGTGAAAGAGTATCAGGTTCTGATTTCACCGGAACGGCTGAGACGCTTTGACCTGACGCTTGAAGAAATAGAAGCTGCCAGCCGAGAGGCGACTGCGTCGATCGGCGCTGGGTATCTTGACCGTTCCACCCAACGCTTGCCCATTCATGGAGACGGCATGGTTAAAGATGTCTCAGATGTCCAAACAGCGCTGGTGGGTCTGCGCGACGGCGTAGCGCTGACGCTCGGACAAGTAGCGGACGTGCGTTTGGGCGCAGCGCTCAAGGCTGGGGACGCCACAGTGGAAGGCGGAGATGGCGTCCTCCTCATTGTTTCGAAGCAGCCAGGAGCCAACACACTAGCAGTGAGTCGGCAGGTGGAGCAAGTGCTTGCTGAGTTACAAAGCGCGCTGCCCGCGGAGGTGGAGCTGCATCCTCGTCTCTTTCGTCAAGCAGCATTTATTGAAAGCGCCCTCGCCAATATGCGCCGCGTCCTGCTGTTCGGCGCGGTGCTGGTGATTGCAGTGCTGCTGGCTTTCCTTGCCGATCTGCGTACGGCGTTTATTAGTTTAATCGCGATTCCGCTTTCTTTGCTGAGCGCAGTAGCGATTTTATGGGGATGGGGCGCGGCGCTGAACACCATGACCTTAGGCGGGCTTGCCATCGCTATCGGCGAGGTCGTGGACGACGCTATTATTGACGTAGAGAACATCCACCGTCGTCTGCGCGAGAATGCGCTGCTGCCCCAGCCTCGGGACGCTCTACAGGTGGTGTATGACGCCTCCGTGGAAGTGCGCAGCTCCGTCGTCTACGCCAGCTTCATCGTGGCGTTAGTCGTGTTGCCGTTGTTTTTTATGAGCGGGGTACAAGGACGCATTTTCGCACCGTTGGGCGCGGCTTATCTTCTGTCGATCCTTGCTTCCCTCGGCGTGGCGTTGACCGTGACTCCGGCATTGGCGCTCGCTTTGCTCTCTCACGCGCGCGCTGAAGCGGAAGAAGGGAGACTGATCCGCACGTTGAAACACGGCTATTCTCGTTTACTTCCTTTTCCACTCTCCTATCCCCGGCTGGTAGTGGGCTCGACGGTCGTGTTGGTCGCTGCTTCCGGCGCTATTCTACTTTTTTTACAGAGCAGTTTTCTTCCTGAATTTCACGAAGGCAATCTGGTCATGCAAATGACAGCGCCGCCGGGGACCTCGCTGGAAGAGTCGGTACGCATGGGGAAACGGATCAGCCACTCGCTCAAGCGTATTCCGGGCGTCGCTTCAGCAGCCCAGTTCGCCGGACGCGCCGAACTTTCAGAAGACACGTGGGGGCCAGAGGCTAGTGAGTTTCATATCACCTTAGACCCGAACCTCGGTGAGTATGCAGAACTTACCGAACGGATCCGTGAGCAGCTCACCGTCATTCCGGGATTTTCTTTCAATGTCGTGTCGTATCTCAAGGAACGGATGGAAGAGGTGATGTCCGGGGCAACGGCGCAAATTGCAGTGAAGATTTTTGGTCCGGAACTGCCGACCTTGCGCGCGCTCGGCCAGCAGGCTGCGGACACTATGGGCGCGGTACCAAACGTCGTCGATGTGTACGTCGAACCGCAAGTCGAGATTCCTGAAGTCGGCTTGCATTTTGATCGCCAAGCCCTGGCCCGCTATGGGCTAACAATGGTGCGACTCAAAACGTTGCTCACCACAGCCTTTCTGGGCGCCCCGGTGGCACAGGTGTATGAGGAAGGAAGGGTGTTCAACCTCACCGTGCGATTCAGCGACGCCGCAAGACAGGACACGGAGACATTAGGGAACACGCTCATCACCGTAGCAGGCGGCGCGCACGTGCCGCTTCGCGCCTTAGCTACTGTACAAGTCGAGAAACGTCCTAATGTGATTAACCATGAAAACACCGCCCGTCGTTTAGTTGTGCAATGCAATGTCTCAGGCAGTGACGTTGTCGGCGTCACGCAAGAAATCGAGCGCCGCTTGCGGAAGCGTCTCGCTCTACCGCAAGGTTATCACCTCGAAGTGACGGGAGAGTATGAAGCCCAGCTTGCCGCTCGACACGAACTCCTCTTGCTGGGCGCGGCTGCGCTGCTTGGCGTCTTCCTGCTCCTCTACGCAGACTTCCACTCGTTCCGCTCCTCGTTGTTAGTGCTGCTCAGTCTTCCTTTAGCGCTGATCGGCGCGGTGTGGGCGGTCGTCCTGTCCGGCGCTAGCTTGTCCCTTGGTTCTCTCGTCGGCTTTTTAGCACTCCTCGGCATTACGGCTCGTAATAGCATTATGTTGATTGCTCATTATCGCCATCTAGAAGAGAGTGGACAGCCGTTCAGCCGCGACTTGGTGGTGCGGGGCTCTCTTGATCGTCTCACTCCTATTTTGATGACCGCGCTCGTCGCCGCGTTGGGTCTCCTGCCGCTGGCGCTGAGTGGTGAGCGCGCCGGGCAGGAAATCGAACATCCGATGGCGGTGGTGATTCTGGGAGGATTATTTACCTCTACATTGTTAAATTTGTTTGTCGTCCCATCCGTCTACCTGCATTGGGGAACCGCCAACCTGAACGTCACTGAGGCGAAGGACATTTAACTCACGATCCGAATGCGCGGGGCGCGCCAACGGTCAAAAAACCCAGGCCCAATCTCTTCCGTCGCTTTGAGACTGTCCACATGAGCGGTAATGTCATCGTAAAGCCGTGCTACGTCAACGCCAAAATGCGCAGGACGATAGGGCTCGATCTGCATCAACCCCTGAGTCAGGAGATTGATCGCGCCCTGCCGGTTATGACGACTAAAACGGGTGTGAAAACCCGTCGCGAAACGGATAAGACTTTCGTAAAACGTCCTGTCCGCTCCTTCCGCCGTCTGCCATATTCCTTCAAGCACTTCGTGGCAAGAAAAATATTCACGACGATTAAATAAAGAGATCGCCTCTTTTAGCTTTGGGTGCATGACTCAACCACATCACTCGGAACGCGCGACTATTTCGTGTTACTCCCCGCGCAATCGCTCAACAAATGCAACGTGCTCAGGCGAATGCAACGTGCTTAAGCGTCTGTAGCTACTTCTACTGACTAGTAAATGCTGGCTACTGACTACTTTCCTCAGACAAGCACCCATCGTTCTCCTTCTTGCCGGACAACGCCCTCTTTCAGCAATTTGTTGAGATGGGATGACACAGAATTCCCCGCAGCGCCATGGAGGAACTCCGGCACATCAGTATAGATGCGCTTCACCATAGCAGGGATTTCTGTCAGTCCCGCTTTCATGGCGTCAAGAATTTGCTGTTCGCGCAGCTCACGATGAGCAATGTAGTCGTTGAGTTTCTTGTAGGGGTCGCGGATCGCTGGACCGTGCGCTGGATAAATGACGGCGAGATCGAGCGGAAGGAGTTTACGAAGTGAAGCCATATACTCAATCAGTCCACCACCCTCTTCCGGCACCACAGTCGTCCCAGCGCCAAGCACGAGATCGCCGGTGAACAACGCCTTTTCTTCTTCCAGGTAGTAGCACAGATGATCTTTCGCGTGCCCCGGCGTGTGAATAGCGCGCAGCGTCGCGCCCTCGGTTTCTATGCGGGCATTGTCTTCAAGATACGTCAAAGGCAAATCGTACGCCTCGTCTTTGCCGGGCCAGGCCTTCTTCGACACCTTGAGATCGCCGAACCGCGCGCGCACTCGTGTGGCGCCGCCGATATGGTCCTGATGCACGTGCGTCAGAACAATCTCTTGCAGTTCCTTGGCGCCTTTTGTTTCGAACAATCCTTGTTCCAGCAGCGGATCATACACTTCCAGTCCAATGCCGGTGTCGAGCAAAATCGGCCGCTTACTTTTGCCGATCAAGTAGGTGTTTGTACCGGGGCCGGTGAACGGACCGGGATTTTTCCCAAGCACGGTGGAGACGCGTTCGCTCCAGGTGTCAAAATCGGGCATACGCAGCCCGGCCATGGTGTCGCTGACGATGCGTGTTGGTTGCGCCATAGTTATCTCCCCAAAAAGGTGCGCGCGATGGTTTGCAGTTGAATGTTTGAAGTGCCTTCGTAGATTTTGCCAATTTTTGAATCGCGGAAGAATTTCTCGGCGGGGAAATCCTTGGTGAAGCCAACCCCGCCAAAAATTTCGAGCGCTTGTGACGCTACCCGCTCTCCAACCTGCGAACAGAAATACTTTGTCATTGCGGATTGGCGCACGAAAGACGCCCCGCTCTCCTTCAAACGCGCCGTATTGTACACCATCAAGCGCGCAGCCTCGATTTCGGTCGCCATTTCCGCGAGTTGAAATTGAATGGCCTGAAATTCGGAGATCGTTCGCCCAAATTGTTTGCGCTCCTTCGAGTAAGCGAGCGCCGCCTCAAAGGCTCCTTGCGCCAGACCCAGCATCTGTGCGCCAATCCCAATACGTCCTTCGTCAAGCGTTTCGATGGCGACTTTGTAACCCTGACCGACTTCACCGACCACGTTGGCGCGCGGCACTCGCACATCTTCAAGAATCAGCTCGCACGTCGAGCTGGCGCGAATGCCTAACTTGTCTTCTTTTTTACCAACACTAAAGCCGGGGAAGTCGCGTTCGACCACAAAGCCGGTGATGCCGCGATACCCTTTCGAGAGATCAGCATTGGCAAAAAGCAAATAGATTTCCGCCTCATCGCCGTTGGTAATCCACATCTTGCGGCCGTTCAGAACATAAGAGTCGCCATCGAGTCGCGCCTGAGTGGCCATCGCAAACGCATCACTACCCGATCCGGACTCAGACAACGCGTATGCGCCCACGGTGTTGCGCGCCATGCGCGGTAGAATCCGAGCTTGTTGCGCCGGCGTCAGCCAGCGGAGCAGAGCATTGTTGACCAGCGTATTTTGGACATCCACACACACAGCAACGGCGGGGTCAACCCGCGCAAGTTCCTCAATAGCCAGAATCGCTATGAGAAAATTCGCTCCAGCGCCGCCATAAGTTGTGGGAATTTCAATCCCCATCACGCCGAGTGTAAAAAGTTCATCAATCAATTCGCGCGGTAGTTTGCCGGCGCGGTCCATATCCATGACGTGCGGTTTAACCTTATGTTCAGCAAACCCCCGCACCATGTCCCGAAAGAGCTGCTCATCCTCGCTGAGCGCCGTGAGCGGCATCCGTGTATCTTGCACCTCGGACATAGCGCCACCCCCTGTCATAGTAAGATAGTGTATTCATTTCACGTTGCCCCCCACGTGTCCAGACGCTATAGTCAAACCCAGTGAAAGGTCATCCACATGAAGATTGGACTTATTTCTGACACCCATATTCCCGAAGCTATGCCTGAGCTGCCGCAACAAGTGCGGACGGTGTTCAGCGGCATGGATTTGATCCTGCACGCCGGCGATTTACACTGCCTTGATGTTTTAAACTGGCTAGAAGAAATTGCGCCGGTGCTTGCTTGTCGCGGAAATGGCGACGACGGCTCAGGCGGACGAGAGGTCGTCCCTGAAGACCCACGGCTCCGCGAAGCAGCCGTCACAACCGTTGCGGGCTACACGTTAGGCTTAGTGCACGATGTGCTCGACCCGGAAGAATTTCCCAAATGGCCCATCGAGCGCACCATGGAATTTTATTTTAAACGTCGCACTGATGTGATTGTTTGCGGTCACACCCATGTGGAGAGTATCAAGCAGTACAACGGAGTTTTCGTTATCAATCCCGGCAGCCCGACGTTTCCACACAACTATGCGGCGCAGCCAGGCACCGTGGGAATCTTGGAGCTGGAAGCCAATCGTGGCGGGTCGATTACCGTATATGATTTAAAAACCTTGGCGGCGCTGCCGGGGCTGGCGATGACGTTTTGATGCCTTCAGTCTCGACTGGCTTAGGAGGTTTCTCAATGGTGACGATTACATTTCCTGATCGCAAAACAGAGAAGAAAGCGTTGGCTTTCCTTCTTGGTCGCTTTTCAGGGCGAGTGCTTCGCTCCGGAGAACACTTAGTTCCGGAAGCCGCTTTAGAAGCGCTCACGAACCAGAACATCCCGTTCTCTGTAAAGGGAAAGGCAACCTATGAGCAGCAAGTGGCGGCGATTCGAGGTGCTGCTTTCCCTATAGTTTAACGATGGACGAGACGCCCAGCAGTTTCGTCCTACCGCAAATGCTCTTCCCTCAAACCAATTCCCCAGATCTTCAGTAAATTTCGACAGCCGTCGGTAAAGTCTTCTGCAATGTTGACCATTTGGAAAAGGGTTAGCCACTGCAACGATTTAAGGTCGCAATCTCGGTAGGGATGATCCGGTCCTCATATCTTGGGTCCTGTAATGCAAATGCGACTTCTCTTTTGACCCACATCGAATTGATAGCATTCGGAGAGAGAAGCACCATAAACCAGTCGCAACGTTGCAGGGCGCTGAGGATCTCATTTTGCCATTGTTGGGCTCCCCTGAGGTGCTGGGGGCTGAAAAATACAGGAACACCGTGCCGTGTTAACGCTATGGCGAGGCGTTGAGCTGTCGCCCGATCTTGGTGCGCGTGAGAAAGGAACACTTCAGTCGGCATTATCATTTATGCGGCAAGGGCGCGCACTTTATCGATCACCGGCTGCCAGTCTTTATCTCCTTCTTCAAGCTGGACCGCATTCAGCTTGCGGAGGATCCAAGGCACCTCAGAAGAAGTTGCACTTTCAGAACCGAAGAAGACAGGAATCAGACGACCTTTGTAGCGCCCCGCCGTTAAAGCGTACTGGATTTCCTCTTTCAACCATTCAGACTCGAACGCCTGAGGAGTAACAAGCACTACCATGAGGTCCGATTCTTCAAGAGCCTGGCCTACCTTTTTTGCCCAGTTGTCTCCAGGCAGGATCTCGTCTTCCGAAATCCATACGTTGAGCCCAGCTTCCGAGAGTCGGTGCGCCAACTGCCGGGCGATCATCGTGTCCTTACTTGAGTGGCTAAGGAAGACTTGCATGCAGCTATCGTAATTGATTTTTCAGAGAGCCTCAATCCGTCAACGCTAAAGAGACCAGCACGCAGCGGCCTTGGTGTGAGCCGCACGCATTGTTGACGGCGGATGTTTGTCAGGTTTATAGGGAGAAAAGAAAAAAGTTGATAAGGTTTATAAAAACGTCCGTCGGAAGTTTCCAATTGTAGAAACCGGAGAGTTTGTAGATGGAGAAACTTGTCTTTATTGACTGCAACATGTTGCGATTACCGGAGATGACGAGGCTGTCGTTTAATTCATGTTGGGTTGACTACGCCGTGTCGGAAATAGGATTGTCGAAATGATTTGCCCCTATTGCATCGATCGAGAGGCTGATTCACGCGATCACATCTTCGCAGAGTTTCTAGGCGGAAAGGCCAGGATCCCGTCGTGCACGGGTTGCAACAGCATCTTCGATTACAGCTTTGAAGCGACCGCATTTAAGGACTTTCGTGAATTGATGTTCGTTCTGCGCGTTGCTGGTATGCCAACGCCGGCAAAGATGACTTGGAGACGAACACTCGGGGCGAACGGCGAACTCTATGATGTTGATCAGGACCTGAGGGCAACCAGATCAGTTCCGCTGATCGAACGCAATGAGCATGGAAGTATTGTGTCGGCTCAAGGCAGTCGAACTCACGTGCAACAGATAGCGCGCTCAATCGAACGCCGCGGCAAGAGGGCGCGGATTAGCAGTGAACCTCCCGTTACGGTTAGCTCAGGAAACTTTCACAATCGGTATCATTTCAACGATGACGTTAAGCGAACGTGTATCAAGATGAGCATCGCCGCGGCACGGCGTATGGAAGTCCGCGACTTCGCCGATTCTCGCGCTCTCTCTTATCTTCTTCGAGCTGAAGTCTCGGATGGGTGTCCAGTGCGAATCGCAATCAACGAATACTCGAGCCTCGATCGCCAACGTACGCCTGCAAGCCACTTGATCTACGTACAAGCATCCTCTTTGGAACACAGAGTCTACTCGGTTGTACAGTTCTTCTCGGCTTTCCAGTTTTACTGCGAGCTTGCGTACAACTATGATGGGCCAGACTGGGCGATCCTTGCGACGCACGACTCGGTCAGCCATCAGGAAGCGTTCGCATTTGTTGCACCTCTGGATTATCCAGTGCCAGAGCGGCATGTTGCGAGAAGTCTTCAAGACTGCATGAGCGAACGTCTTGAACGGTTGAGGTTAGAGCTTGTAGATTTATACGGTGACCGCACGTCGCTAACATTCTCAACCAAACCACTGAACAAGTAAGGCAGCCTGACGTTGGGCTGACAGCGCGAGGGGAGGAGCAGCATGTTTGATGAAGAGGCCGTCAGACGCGAGTTTGCCGAAGCTTCGGATGAAGAACTCTATGATGTCCTCGCCCATCCCGAAAGCTACGTTCCCGAAGCGCTTGAAGCAGCTCGCGACGTGCTACGATCGCGGAATCTGATTCCGGCCACCGCTGCCGCGCTTGAAGCCGCCTCATCTGAAAGGAAGGTTGCGGAGAATGCCAGCGCCGTTGTTCGTGCGGCGTTGCCCCTCCAGTGGTGGCTTAGAGTCCTGATGTTTCTTTTATCCTTCGGACTCCCGCAGCTAATTCTTGCAGAGGTGTACCTGCGACCACGCGGGTACGAGCGCAAGGCTAAGGAATCTTAGCTCTGGGCGGGTTATGGTCTCCTGTTCTTCTTCGTGGCGTCATGTGGCCTGGGGCTCATTCGGGGGACCTTCTCAGGTTTTGCGGGCGGCTACCAGAAAGGGTTTAAGCGGTCCTTTACTGAGTCGTGCACACGAGCCATCTTCACCAAGGGCACGCCTAAGGAGAAGGCTGAGCCGTGGTGCATGTGCCAGGCTCAGTACCTCCTGGACCACTACACGCCCATGGTACTGACCAAGTACTGGATCGATACGACTTCCATTGAGACGCAGGCGGCGCTGACCGAGGCGGCGGGTGCCTGTGAGAATCGGCTTCGGTAGGACTCATTGGCCAAGCTAGGCCAAGTTCGGAGCGGTTAAGGCTGGCGATGGAGGAGACGAGCAGTCTAACAGGGGATGAAACTGGCAAGGTAAGCGCCCCGGCGCAGTAGCGGCGCGGCCCCGCTTGCGGTTCCCGCTGAACCTGAACGGCCGTAGTTGAGTTGGGGACCTTGTTGCTAAGGATATTGGGCAAGTCACTCCCAACATGCTACCCTTGGCGAGAGAAACTGGAGAATTCTTATGACATCTTCCTATGCCGATCTTACTTTGTATGACCGTGATGGGCGGTTAATTGCTGTTGCTGAAGTAAAAAATAAGCTAGGCACCTCGCGTGAATGGGCGGCGAAGCTACGAAGAAATCTGCTTGCTCACGAGAGACACTATAGTGCAGATTTTTTTCTCCTCGTCACGCCGGATCGGTTGTATATCTGGAAGAATGCCGGCACTGCCCCTACTCTTGTCCAACCGACGTATGAGATTGACGCCCAACCGGTCTTCACTCCGTACTTTGAAAGAGCGGGAGTCAATCCTGATAATATCAGCAGCCATGCTTTTGAATTAGTGGTTGCGGCTTGGCTAGGAGACCTCGTACGCTCAGAAGAGCAACAAGGGGCGCTTTCCAATGGACAGCGCTGGCTAGTGGAGTCAGGTTTTCTCACAGCGGTCAGAGACGGCCGGATCGCTTACGAAGAGGCTGCGTGAACGTCTATGTTGAATCAAACTTCGTGCTCGAACTTGCATTGCTCCAAGAGCAACACGCAAGCTGCGAAGAGATTTTGCGGCTGAGCGAGGCGGGAAGTATCCAACTTGTCATTCCCGCTTACTCCATCACCGAACCGTACGACACTCTGGGGAGGCGCTCCAAACAGCGGAAACGTATGAAGATGGAACTTGATGACGAGCTGCGGCAGTTGGCTCGTACTGCGGCTTATATGCAGCGGTTGAGCGGATTTCAAAATCTGACAGCTTTGCTTATCGATAGCGCCGACGAAGAAACCAAACGGTTAGAAGAGGTGCGATCTCGGCTCTTAAAGGCCGCTGAGGTTATCTCGTTAGACACCCAAACACTGACGGCCGCAACCCAATACCAGAGACTTCATGACCTCTCCCCGCAAGACGCAATCGTGTATGCGGCCGTCCTCTCTCATCTCAAGCAACACGGAACGTCGCAAAGCTGCTTCTTAAACAGAAATTCTAAGGACTTTGATGATCCAGACCTCGTCGAAGAATTGAGCGTCTACAATTGCAAGCTCCTGACTCAATTTGACACTGGCTACGAGTTTATTCGTAGCCGCTTATCTCAGAACACTGAACCTGCCTAACCTTTGGCAAAGGCGCTACCGCCAACTTCGTGAAAGCCCCTATCGATCCAACGTAATCTTCTGCTGTGTGAAGCTCACGCCAGTGTCGGGATCAAAAATCGCCAACGCGTAGCTGCCGCCTTCGTTGACGCCTAAATGGAGCGGGGCGGGCGTGCCGGGGTAACATGCTTTAGTCTGTCCCTGGCTGAGATCAGTGTACACATGCACGTGCCCCAACGCGAGATAGTCGAGCCCCGATTGCTCGATCTCACGCGGAAAAATCAGCGAAGAGCGTTGCATCTCTTCTTCATCAACACAGTAGCCGTGCGCCATACCGATATGCCAGTAGTCTCGGTGACGGGATGCGACTCCAGCAATGGGGCGGTACTTGTGATCGTGCTCAACCATTCCTTTGCCCCACACTGTCGCATCGATATGAGGCAACTCAATCACCTGCCCTTCTTCTGCGGTCAACGTAAATACGTGTGGTCCAGCCACAGAGAAGTCGAACTTTTTGTAAATCGAGCGCGTGTCATAACAGTCGTGGTTGCCAGGAATCAGTACCACCGGACAGGGCGCTCGGGACAATTCTTTGTGCACAAACTCGATGCCGGACTCATGCACCCGATTGGAGTCGAACAGATCGCCAGCAATGAGAAACAGGTCCGCGTCTTCGGCGATGACTTGATCGACCACTTTTTGAAAAGCGCCTTGAATACGGCGACGATATTTTTGTCCTTCTTCGCTGCGACCAAAGGTATCGCTTTCGAGATGAACGTCAGAGGTATGAATCACTTTGATGCGTCGACGTGACATAATGTTTTCCTTGAATAGCTATCAGCTCTCAGCGATTAGCTTTCAGCCTGATACAGACAATATCCTTATTTCTACGATTCTTTACGGGGAAGAACAACAGTAGCATTCCCCAACGTCAGTTTTGCGCCTTGTGCATTTTCCACCCAGATGTCGCACTCTACTAAGCCTTGGCCACTTTCAATCGATTTCCGCGTCACTGTCCCTTTGCACGCCAGCGGCTCATTGACATAGGCGATGTCGCGGTTGGCATAGGACATTTTCTTCAAGACGCCCTCGTCCCCAATCCAGTGCGTGAGCAGTTGCGACAAAAACGCGCCGCGCAAAGGACCGTGCACGACAATGTCTTTGTATCCTTCACCGATAGTGAAGTCTTTGTCGAAATGAATGCGCTGCGGATTCCAGGTAATGGCGCTGTACAGAAACAACAACGTATTCGAGGGCGTCTTGCGCAACGGCGGCAACTCCAAACCAACTTCGACGTCTTCAAAATAGATTTTCTTGTCCGCCATAGCGAGTTCCTATCGGAGAATCGACGCTCCTTTTTCAATCAGCACCAGTTCGCCCCTTTGATTCGTAAAGCGAGATTCTCGCGCTACGAAAATCAGCGGGCCAGTGCGTCCCTCTTTCTGATAAATGTCAACGATCTTACTTATTCCTGTCAACGTATCGCCAGCGCGAATCGGCTGGAAAAACTCGATCTCGGTTCCGCCATCCATCAACCGCGGCAATGGCGTAGGCGGGATCGGGAATTTGCCTTCGTAAGGTAAACCATCCGGACGCAGTTCACTTTCGGGCGTCGGGTTGGTCAGAGGGGCCATATAAAACAACGGAGGCGCAATAATACCGCCGTGGCGACTGTTGTGCGCGTATTCTTCGTCGAAGTATAACGGGTTCAGATCATCAGTCGCCACGGCAAACCGCTTGAGATCCAGCTTGGTTGCTTCAATCGTCCACGGCGGCGTCTCTCGTCCGATCCATGAACGAATCTCATCGGTAATTAACGATTCCTGCGCCACAATTTTTCTCCCTATGAAAAACGTAGACTCTGTGAGTCAACGTTCCATAGCAGGTTGGAACCGTTGCGGCAAGACAAACACCACTGTCGCTTGGTAGGGGTCCGATTCATCGGACCCTATGAAGGGCGTGATGAATCACGCCCCTACAGAAGTAAACCGTGCCCGAGCTTATGAATACAAATCATAAATTTTTATGACAGAGACTCGTAGCCCTTTTGGCGTCCTGCCCACGTCAAAACCGACGCGCATGCCCTCGCGCAGGAAGCGAATGTCCGGACGCGGCACCCCAATGAGTTTTACGAAAGGAAACGCAAACGGGAATTCCTTGCCTGACTCACTGTGAATTACACCGCTTTCACTACTCCAAAATATCTTGCTAACGATTCCGTGGTAGAACAGATCCCCCTGCCGCTCACCGTCGTTAGTCTCCTGCTCTTTTTCCACGCCTAAGCAAACAACATCTCGTGCATTGCACTCCCAGCCGGCACCATGGGGAAGACGCCTTCGCTTTGGGGGATCACGACATCAATCATGACCGGACCTGGGGTAGCAAATGCAGCGTTGAGGGTTGGCGCCAGGTCTTTTCCTTTCTCAACTCGAAACCCGGCAGCACCATACGCCTCAGCCAGTTTCACAAAGTTGGGCATCGCATCCATGTACGAATGCGAATAACGTCCTTCGTAAAACTTCTCTTGCCACTGCCGCACCATGCCAAGATAGTAGTTATTCATAATGATGACTTTGACTGGGACTTTATATTGCACAGCAGTCGCTAATTCTTGAATGTTCATCTGGATGCCGCCATCACCGCAGATCACCACAATCGGACGATCCGGCGCGGCGAAGTAAGCGCCAATGCCAGCTGGCAGCCCATAGCCCATCGTGCCTAAACCACCGGACGTCAGCCAGGAACGAGGACGATGGAACGGCATCATTTGCGCTGTCCACATCTGGTGCTGGCCCACGTCTGTCACTACTACTGCTTCGCCTTTGGTCAGGTTGTACAACTCTTCGATAATCGCTCGCGGCTTCGATGGCATTTCTGGATCGCCTTGCTCATACGGCAATGGCTTCTCCGCTCTCCACTGCATCAGTTGTCCATGCCATTCCGCCCACAGCTGCTGGCGAGGCGCCAGGCCTTCTTGGCTTTTCGCCTTTCTTAGCATCGCTTCGACGACTTCTTTAATGTCGCCCACAATCGGAATATGCACTTTGATATTTTTACTGATGGACGAAGGGTCGATATCAACATGGATGATCGTCTTTGCACGCGGGGCAAAATCATTCACCCGACCCGTCACACGGTCGTCAAACCGCGCGCCTATCGCAATCAACGTGTCACAGTTCTGCACAGCCATATTGGTCCAATAACCGCCATGCATGCCGAGCATCCCTAAGCTCAGTGGATCATTGCTCGGAAACACGCCCAGGGCCATCAGCGTAGTCGTAACAGGAATTTTAAGTCCACGCACAAGTTGTGTGAGCGGCTCCGCGGCGTCTGACCATTGGACGCCACCGCCCACGTAAAAGAGTGGTCTCTCGGAAGCCTCGATCGCCTCCATCGCTTTTTCGATTTGACGATCATTCCCCTTCAGCGTCGGCTTGTAGCCGCGTAGCTCCACCCTGTCCGGGTACTTGAACGGAGCCACAGCGTTCTGCACGTCCTTGGGCAGATCGATCAGCACTGGACCGGGTCGACCCGTCCCTGCAATGTAGAACGCCTCTTTGATCGTGCGAGCAAGATCGTTGACATCACGCACGAGGTAGTTATGCTTCGTGCATGGTCTCGTAATACCAGTGAGATCAGCTTCTTGAAAAGCATCGTTGCCAATCATGCTCGTGGGCACTTGCCCAGCCAACACCACCATCGGCGTTGAATCCATGTAGGCGTCAGCGATGCCCGTAATCGTGTTCGTGGCGCCGGGACCCGAGGTGACAATAATCACACCCGGTTTACCGGATACACGGGCATATCCTTCCGCCATATGAGCGGCGCCTTGTTCGTGGCGGACCAGAATGTGACGCAAGGCAGGATTGAGGATTAGAGCATCATAGGTAGGAAGGATTGCTCCTCCCGGGTACCCAAAGACAGTATCGACCCCTTCGGCTAACAGACTCTCGACGACAATCTGCGCGCCGGTCATTTTTTTCATAGTAGACTCCCACTTAATAAGTAGAAAAGAGTCGATCTTATAGGCGGCCTTCCGGGCGCGCAAGGAAGGATAAGCGTCTGAATAACGGAACGGAAGGCATCAAGTTTAAATGTCGTCTCAAACTAAAGAAGAGAACTCGTCATTTCAGCAGCCATACCATGATCGCCTTCTGCAGATGGAGGCGATTCTCCGCTTGATCCAATACGACAGACTGGGGACCTTCTAGCACCTCAGCGGAGATTTCTTCGCCGCGATGCGCGGGAAGACAGTGCATGACTAACGCGTCCTTCTTCGCCAACGCCATGACCGCAGCGTTGACTTGGTAATCACGAAAGGCTTCCCGCCGCAGGGCGCTCTCTTTTTCTTGCCCCATACTCGTCCACACATCAGTGTACACTGCATCTGCCTCTTGTACGGCTTCGGCAATGGAGCTGGTGATAGTCACCCGGGCCCCGGCATGCCGAGCGTACGCCAACACTTCTGCGTCAGGTTCATAACCCGACGGGCAAGCTAAAGCGAACGCAAACGGCAGTTTCGCCGCCGCATTCAACCAGGAATTGACGACGTTATTTCCATCGCCAATAAACGCCACTTTTAAGCCATCGAGGCGACCTCGTCGCTCAATTAACGTCAGACAATCCGCTAGAATTTGACAGGGATGTAAGAGATCGGACAAGCCGTTGATGACGGGAACCGTGGCGTGCTTCGCCAAGTCAACCACCGTCGCATGGGAGAACGTGCGGACCATGATGAGGTCAACCCAGCGAGACAGGTTTTGCGCCACATCAGGGACGGTTTCACGCGTGCCAAGACCAATATCCGGGGGCGCTAAGTAAATCGCGTGTCCGCCCAGCTGAAACATGCCCGCCTCAAATGTCACGCGGGTGCGTAGACTGGGCTTCTCGAAGATCATTGCTAACGTCTTGCCAGCCAGAAGCGGATGCGACCAACCTTTCTGACGGTCGGTTTTTAGTCTGAGAGCAAGCGTGAACAACTCTTCAAGCTGTGCAGGCGCAAGGTCTGCGATACTGACCAGGTCACGCTTGTGCTCAACGCCATTCGGCATCTTCGAGTGTATCACTGTCTCTCCAAAACCTTCTCTAGAATCACGAACCCTTCATCGATTTCCGCTTTGGTCACAATCAGTGGTGGAATAAATCGCAAGACTTTACCCACGGTACAGTTGATGAGCAGTCCTTCTTGCAGGCAGGCGTCGGCAATGGCCGACCCGTCGCGATCAAGCTCTGCGCCGATAATTAAGCCGCGACCGCGGACAGTTTTGATGAACGGAAATTTTTCTTTCAACTCAAGTAACCGTTTGACAAAGTATTCACCCATAGCCCGACAATTGTCCAGCACCCCGCTAAGCAACGTGTTGACAACCGCAATGCCCGCAGCGCAGGCGACAGCGTTCCCGCCAAACGTAGAGCCATGGCTGCCAAGGTTGAAACTTTCAGCGACCGAGCCCCGCGCCAGCATGGCCCCGATGGGGATGCCGCCGCCTAGCGCTTTGGCTAACGTCATAATGTCGGGCTCGATCCCTTCATGCTCATAAGCGAATAACTTCCCTGTGCGACCCATGCCGGTTTGTACTTCATCAAGTATGAGCAAGAGCCCGTTACGATCACACAGATCACGCAATCCTTTGAGATAGTCGGGTTGCGGCACATTCACGCCGCCCTCGCCCTGGATTGGCTCCACCATGATGGCGATGGTCCGCTCGGAAATAGCGGCTTCCGTCGCCGCCAAGTCATCGAACGGCGCGTAGCGGAATCCTTCAAGATGCGGCGCAAACCCTTGCCGCACCTTCTCCTGTCCCGTGGCGGAAATAGCGGCCATCGTGCGTCCATGAAATGATCCCAGAGTCGTAATGATTTCGTAACGTCCGTCGCGTTTGTCGCCGCCATACTTTCGCGCGAGCTTGATAGCGGCTTCGTTCGCCTCGGCCCCGCTGTTGCAGAAGAACACTTTGTGAGCAAAAGAACGGGCGCACAGCAGCTCGGCAAGCTGCGCCTGCGGAATGGTGTGGTGTAGGTTTGAGATATGGGTTAGCGTCGAGACCTGATCGCACACAGCTTTCACGACGGCGGGGTGACATTGTCCAAGGTTCATCACCGCCAGGCTGGCGAAGAAATCGAGATAGGCTTTACCGTCGGCGTCCCACAACCGGCACCCTTGTCCACGCACGAAGGCGACTGGGAAACGCGCATAGGTGGTGCACAGGTATTGAGCGTTCAGATCAATGATATTTTGATTGGTTAAGTTGTCCACCGAACCACCTCCGTGCCGATGCCTTCTTTAGTAAAAATTTCCAGCAGCGTCGCGTGCCGCACACGGCCATCGATAATGTGCGTTTTTTTGACGCCGCCGCGTAGTGCTGCAATGCAACACTCGACTTTCGGAATCATGCCTTCGCCGATCGTCCCATTTTTAATAAGCGTTTCAGCGTCCCCGCCGCCCAAGGTGGGAATGAGGACGCCCTCTTTTCCTTTAATGCCTTCAACGTCGGTCAACAAGATGAGTTTCTCCGCCTGTAGCGCTTCCGCCACTTTCCCAGCCACGAGGTCAGCGTTGATGTTATAGCTTTCTCCGTTTTCCCCTACGCCGACCGGCGCAATCACCGGAATGAAATTCGCTTCTGTCAAGGCGTTGATCACACGCGGATTGACATCGACGACTTCTCCCACTTGGCCAACGTCATGCGTTGTCGGTCCCTTTCCTTCTTCTTCTACTGTGACAAACATTTTGCGTGCAAGGATCAGTTCGCCATCTTTTCCGCTGAGTCCGACTGCATTCCCGCCTTGACGATTGATCAGCGAGACCACTTCCTGATTGATTTTGCCCAGCACCATCTCCACCACATCCATCGTAGGGGCGTCGGTCACACGCATGCCGCGAATAAACCGCGAGGAGATAGCAAGTTTCTTCAGCATATCGCCGATCTGCGGGCCGCCGCCATGCACAACGACTGGATTGATGCCGACGAACTTCAGCAACACAACGTCTTGCGCAAAGCGCTGCCTGAGTTCTTCGTCTTCCATCGCATGACCGCCGTACTTCACGACAAACGTTTTCCCGGAGAATCGTTGGATATAAGGCAACGCTTCGAGCAGCGTGTCCGCTTTCTGAATTAGTGCGTCCACTTCACCATTTCCATGTACAGAGAAAGTAGGAGTTTTATGCCTTGGAACCCCCGATGGGTCAATAGGATTCAATTATTCTTCCTCTAAAAGCCTATTGTCTCTCGTCTTCCTGGTCTATAATGCAGAACTATGAAACTCATCGCTGTGCTTTGCACTTTTTTCTCTCTTAGTGTCGGCACGGTATATGCCGACCTGTATCAATGGACGGACGCTCAAGGTGTTATTCACGTTGTTGACGATGAGGGGGCAATCCCAGAAGCCTACAGGAGTAAGTTCAAAACTTATCGTGCAGCAAAACCGACTAATGTTGCGAGCACTCTGCTGTCGCCCAGCCGTATTTATCCAGCCAAAAGCCAAGGCGCGTTTGCGCAGAAATTAGCCCTGGACCTAGGTCTGATTAAAAATGCTCGTGAAGATGCACTAGGTCCGTTGGGCGCTGTTGGCGTCCAACCTGCCGGAGGCTGGAGCTTATCTGACCCGTTGACCTCAGAGGTGCATGGGGAAGTGATCGCTGCAGCGCGACGAGCCGCCGAATCGCGGCGCATCCCTCTTTCGGCAGACGGCGCAGAAGCGATCGTGCAACAGGTAGGAGAGGAATTCCTTCCCCCCCCTGCTGTCGCCAATCTCTCTCAACCTCCAGCAAATGAGGAAATGCTAACGGATCAAGGTCAGGAAGTTATTATTGAGCAGCAGTCGCCCCAAGTCATCGAAGTGATCAGAGAACCTGTGTATATACCGACGCCGGTCATTATCAATTCCCCGCGCTGGCGTGGTCCCGGTGGCGGTTGGCATGGTCGACACCCGTCTCCTCCTCCAAACAATCCTCCGCCAAGGCAACCGCCAACCTTTGCTGCCCCGGCGCCAACACATATGCCGTTCGGAGCGAGTCACATGCCATTTGGGGCGAGTCACATACCATTTGGCGCAGGCCAAGCGCCATCTGGTACGAATCGTTGAGGATAACATTGCATAAGCGTAGAGGAGCACTCCGGCGATGAAGATCAACGTCTTTAGCGACTATATCTGCCCTTTTTGTTTTATTGGCATGGAGACCTTACGGAAGGTACAAACAGAGGTTCCACCTTTTACTCTGGAATGGAAAGGATTTCAGATTCACCCCGAATATCCGGCGACAGGAATTCCAACCGAGCACCGAGCCGCTCAATTCGGAAAAGAGCGCTATGCAGCAATGTGGCGCAATATTACCGCGATGGCTGAAAGTATTGACTTGATCATGAGGCCGCCGACCGTGCTGACCAATTCGCTCATGGCTCTGGAAGCAACCGAATACGCCAAACACCAAGGCAAGGCCGAAGAGTTTTCTCGCACCGTTTATCGCGCGTATTTTCAGGATGGGCGGAACATTGGCGACCTCAACGTCGTCCTCGCTCTTGTCCAAGAAGTCGGCCTTGATCCTACGATCGTGCAAGAACATCTCACCGCAGGTACGTACGCGAACCGCCTCAAAGCCGCCCACCAAGAAGCTCTCAGCCTTGACGTGTCCGGAGTCCCAACCTTTATTGTGGGTCCAGCGCAGATTGTCGGAGCACAATCGCCGGATGTGTTTGTCAACATGCTTAACCGTGTAGCGGAGCGAGGGTTGGCGTAAGGCCCTTTCACGCCTTGGCTGCTCAGAGACAAAATCTTCTTGTATCTGCCACTTGAGACAGCCCGTCATTCCCCCGAAAATCCCCTCGCCCCTTGGGGGCAATGGCGCGCAGTTAAGCCAGCACGCGTTTCCCATACTTGGCAAACCGCAACCGATGGGCCGCCGACCGTTTGTTGCGTTTGCCCTGGCGACCCGGGCGCTGGCGGGTCGGG
>JACXTT010003804.1_pt1 | contig 22885 bp, 26 predicted proteins | sample 9270951 | NCBI WGS metagenome assembly JACXTT01 (sample SAMN15532306, study PRJNA645909) | rock metagenome | isolation source: weathered quartz diorite | place: Puerto Rico | collected 2017-06-21
CTGCCCGAGGGCGTGTGGATCTACGCCGATGGCGAGCGAAGACTGGAGGCGCTGGCGGCCGACCCGCGCGTCGCGCTGGTCGCCGCGGCGGACCCGCGCGCCGAGGCGCGCGCGCAGTTCGAGCGCGACTTCGGCGGCCGCGCCTACGCCACGGTCGGAGAGCTGTGCGCCGATCGCAACGTGGACGTTGTTTACGTTGCCACGCCGCACCAGTTCCATGCCGAGCACGCGCGCCTCGCCTTCGCCGCCGGCAAGCACGCGCTGGTCGAGAAGCCGATGGCGCTCACGCTCGCAGAATGCCGCGCCATGATCGAAGCAGCGCAGGCCGCGGGCCGCCACCTGATGGTCGGTCACAGCCACAGTTTCGATGCGCCCGTGCAGCGCGCCCGCGGGCTCATCGCGAGCGGTGCCTTCGGGCGCCTGCGCATGATCACGGCGCTCAACTTCACCGACTTCCTGTATCGGCCGCGCCGGCCCGAGGAGCTCGACACCGCGCGCGGCGGCGGCGCCGTCTACAACCAGGCTGCGCACCACGTCGATATCGTGCGCCTCCTCGCCGGCGGGCGCGCGAAGAGCGTGCGGGCGCAGACCGGCGCCTGGGATGCGACGCGCCCCACCGAAGGTGCGTACAGCGCGCTGCTCACGTTCGAGGATGGGACGTTCGCGACGCTCACCTACAGCGGCTACGCGCACTTCGATTCCGACGAGTTTTGCGGCTGGATCGACGAAGGCGGGCAGCGCAAGGATCCGGTCGCATATGGCAGCGCGCGCAGATTGCTGAGCGGCGATGAGCTGCAGCTCAAGAACGCACGCAACTATGGCGGCGTGAAGCAGCCACCGCCTGCGAGCGGCGCGCTCCATCAGCACTTCGGCATGCTGATCGCGTCATGCGAGCACGCCGATCTGCGGCCGCTGCCCGAGGGCGTGTGGATCTACGCCGATGGCGAGCGAAGACTGGAGGCGCTGGCGGCGCCCGGGGTGCCGCGCGCCGAAGTGATCGACGAGCTCTACGCGGCGGTGGTCGAGGGCCGGCCGCCGCAGCACGACGGCGCCTGGGCGCTGGCGAGCACCGAGGTGTGCCTGGCGATGCAGCAATCGGCAGCCGAGCAGCGGGAAATCACGCTACGACACCAGACCGCATTGCGCACCTGACGAAGGAAGCGTGGCGCGGCTTCGTGCGCGCGCTGCAGGCGCGGCTCGGCGCGCACGGCGTCTCCTTCGGTCACTGGACGTTCCTGCGCATCCTGTGGGAGCGCGACGGGCTCACGCAGCGCGAGCTGTCCGACGAGGCCGGCGTGATGGAGCCTACCACCGGCGCGGCGATCCGCGCGATGGAGAAGGCGGGCTACGTGACGCGCACGCGCAATGCGCGAAACCGCAAGAACGTGTACGTGCATCTCACGCCGAAGGGGCGTGCGCTCAAGGCGAAGCTCGTGCCGCTCGCGGTCGAAGTGAACGAGATCGGGCTGGCGGGCGTGAGCGCGCAGGATCGCGCCGCCACGCGGCGCACGCTGCTCGCAATCCTGGAAAACCTCAGTCGATCTTCGCGCCCGAAGCTTTGACCAGCCCGGCGTACTTTTCGTAGTCGGCCTTGTTCAGCGCGGCGTACGCTTCCGGCGTCGAGCCCACCGGGTCGATGCCGAGCTGCGTGAAGCGCTGCACGACGTCGGGCTGCTTCACCACCTTCGCCATCTCGGCCGCCAAGCGCTGGATGACCTCGCGCGGCGTGCCCGCCGGCGCGAGCATGCCGATCTGGGCGAGGAAGTCGTAGCCCGGGATGCCCGATTCCGCCACCGTGGGCACGTCCGGTGTCTGCGGCGAGCGCTTGGCGCTGCTGATGGCGAGGATCTTCAGCTTGCCGTCCTTGAGATGCCCGGCGATCGACGGCAGCGCCGAGTAAAGCAGCGCCACCTGGCCGCCGAGCAGCGCAGGCACCGACTGGCCCGTGCCTTTGTAGGGCACATGCACGATGTCGATGCCGAAGCCGGCCTTCAGCGCTTCGGTCGCAAGATGGTGGATGCTGCCGATGCCGGAGAAGCCGTAGTTGAACTTCCCGGGATTGGCCTTGGCGTAGGCCACCAATTCTTTGAGCGTGTTTGCGGGCACGGAGGGATGCGCGACCAGGTAGAGCGGCGAGGTGCCGATCAGGCTCACGGGCGCAAGATCCTTGAGCGGCGCGTACGGCAGCTTGGAAAAGAGATGCGGATTGATCGCGATCTGGCCGACGTCGGCGATGAGCAGCGTGTAGCCATCGGGCTGCGAGCGCGCCACTTCCGTGACGCCGCTGATGCCGCCCGCGCCGCCCATGTTTTCCACCACCAGCGGCTGGCCAAGCGCGTCGCCGAGCTTGCCGGACACCGCCCGCGTCATGGTGTCGGGCAGGCCGCCCGCGGCATATGGAACGACGATCTTGATTGCACGCACGGGGTATTGCGCGTGCGCCGCGCACGCGATGGCGAACATCGCCAGTAGCTGGATGAAACCCATGCATCCTCCTCGAAGGCGCTGAGTATACTCAGCCGGTGAAGAAGCTACGGCTGAGCTTTGCCTGCTGGGAGTACGACCGCACGCGCGCGCTCGCCGACGGCACGGTGCGCGCCGACGGCATCGAGCTCACCTATCTCACGCTGCCGGTCGAGGAGACGTTCTTCCGCATGCTGCGGCTGCGGGAGTTCGATGCCTCGGAGATGTCGCTCTCTTCGTACAGCGCGTCGCTCAATGCGCCGAATCCACCGTTCATCGCGATCCCGGTGTTTCCGTCGCGCTTCTTTCGCCATTCGTGCATCTTCGTCTCGGCGAAAAGCGGCGTCCGCCGGCCGGAGGATCTGAAGGGCAAGCGCGTCGGCGTGCCCGAGTACCAGATGACCGCGCCGGTATGGATCCGCGGCATCCTTGGCGACGAGCACGGCGTGAGGGTCGCCGACTACGAGCATCTCTCCGGCGGCGAGGAGGAGCCCGGCCGGATCGAGAAGCTCAAGCTCGAGCTGCCGCCGCAGATCCGCGTGCGGCCGATCGGGGCGACGCAGACGCTGGCGCAGATGATCGCGGCCGGCGAGATCGACGCGCTGGTCACCGCGCGCGCGCCCTCCACGTTCTACCGGCAGCCGGAGGCGGTGAAGCGCCTGTTTCCCGACTACGTCAGTACCGAGCGCGAGTATTACCGGCGCACGAAGATCTTCCCGATCATGCACACGGTGGTAATCCGCCGCGATGTCTACGAGCGCAACCGCTGGGTGGCGCAATCGCTCTACAAGGCGCTCGAAGCGGCGAAGGCGCACGCGCTCGAGCTCTACAAGCAGACCGCGGCGATGCCGGCGATGCTGCCGTGGCTCGTCGCGCATCTCGAGGAAGCGCGGCGCGAGATGGGCGAGGACTGGTGGCCCTACGGGGTCGAGCCCAATCGCCGCGTCCTTGATACGTTCCTGCGCTATCACCACGAGCAGGGACTGTCGAAGCGCCGCCTGCAGCCCGAAGAGCTTTTCGCGCCCGAGACGCTGGAAGCGTTCAAGGTGTAAGTCAGACTTCACATTGCGCCGGGCTGGCTGACGCGCGCGGTCAGGTTCCCGCCGCTCGTAATCGCTAAGCTGCCGGCGTGGAACTGAGCGACTACGCCGCGAGAGCAAGAAGCGTTGCGCCCTACGCAGTCATCGCGGCCGTCGTCCTCGCGTTCCTCTGGTTCTCGGTAAGCAACCCGAGCACGCAGATCGGAGAAATCAGCGGCGTCATCGAAGCGGTCACGTTCAGCGGCGGCGCCGCTGCGCCGGATCGGACCGCGGTGATTCGCTTGCCCGACGGCTCGCTGGTGCACGCGCATATCGTCGCATCGCTCAGCGCGCATTCCGGGCAGCGCGCCAGGATCGCGGTGTACGAGCATGTCCTGTCCACCGACCGCAGCTACGAGGTGCTCGACGCGCGGGACGCGAACTGAGCGCTACGGCTCGAGCCGCGCCAGCACGCCTGGGCTTTCGTCCGTAAGCAGGTAGAGGTAGCCGTCCGGCCCGTTGCGCACGTCGCGGATGCGGCCGAGGACGCCTTTCAGCAGCCGCTCCTCCTTCACCACCTTCTCGCCATCGAGCGCGAGGCGCACCAGCATCTCGTCGCGCAGCGCGCCGACGAAGAGGTTGCCTTTCCACTGCGGCCACCGCTCGCCGGTGTAGAACGCCATGCCCGAGGGCGCGATCGACGGCACCCAGTAGTACAGCGGCTGCGCCATGCCTTGCTTGTGGGTGCCCTCGCCGATCTTCGTGCCCGTGCCGTAGTTGACGCCGTAGGTGATGACCGGCCAGCCGTAGTTCGTGCCGGGGTGAATGATGTTGATCTCGTCGCCGCCCTGCGGGCCGTGCTCGTGCGTCCAGAGCGCGCCGGTCTGCGGGTGCAGCGCCGCGCCTTGCATGTTGCGATGGCCAAGGTCGTACTTTTCCGGCCGCCAGCCCGGCCTGCCGACGAAGGGATTGTCCGGCGGCACCGTGCCGTCGTCGCGCAGCCGGATGACCGAGCCGTGGTGATTGCCCGGGACCTGCGCGCGCTGCATCTGCCCGCGCTCGCCCAGCGTGAGGTAAAGGAAGCCCGCGCGATCGAATACGATGCGCCCGCCGAAGTGCAGGCCGCCCGTGGTCTTCGGCTCCTCGACAAACAGCACCCGCAGATCCTCCAGCCGGTCGCCGTCGAGCTTCGCGCGCGCGAGCTCGGTGCTCGCCCCGCCCTCGCCCGGACCGGCGTACGAGAGGTAGATGAAGCGGTTCTCGGCGAAGCGTGGGTGCAGCGCGACCTCGAGCAGGCCGCCCTGCCCGCTCGCGTAGACGCGCGGCACGCCTTCGATGCGGCTGCGCTTGAAGTCGCGGCCGACGAGATTGAGGCGGCCCGGGCGCTCCGTGACGAGCATGCGGCCATCGGGCAGGAAGGCGAGCGACCATGGATGATCGAGTCCTTCCACCAGCTTCACGACCCGGAAGGACTGGGCGCCGAGCGCCGGCGGGAAAAGCAAAACGAGCGACAGGAGCAGGCGCACGGGCGCCTATCATAGGGCGGGAGGTGCCGATGGAATACAGGACGCTCGGCTTCGAACTCAAGGATCATATCGCGCGCATCACGCTGAACCGCCCGGATGCCGGCAATGCGCTGGACGGCGAGATGGGGCGCGAGCTGATGCAGGTGTCGATCCGCTGCAGCGAGGACCGCGCGGTGCGCGTGGTGCTCCTCGCCGGCGCCGGGCGCATGTTCTGCGTCGGCGGCGACCTGAAGAGCTTCGCCGCGCAGGGCGAGCGCCTGAGCGCGCACCTCAAGGAGCTTGCCGGCATGCTGCACATGGCGATCTCGCGCTTGGTGCGCATGGATGCGCCGCTCATCGTGGCCGTCAACGGCGCCGCGGGCGGCGGCGGCATGAGCTTCGTGCTCGCCGCCGATCTCGTGCTCGCGGCGGAATCGGCGAAATTCACCCTGGCCTATACCCGCGCTGGCTTGAGCCCGGACGGCGGCTCGACCTACTTCCTGCCGCGCATCGTCGGCGTGCGCCGCGCGCTCGAGCTCGCGCTGACCAATCGGGTGCTCACGGCGCGCGAAGCGCAGGACTGGGGCCTCGTGACGCGCGTCGTGCCCGATGCGGCGCTTGCGGCGGAGGCGCAAACCCTCGCCACGCAGCTCGCCGCAGGCGCGACGCACGCCTTCGGCGCCGCGAAGCGGCTCCTGCATCACAGCTTCGCCGAGTCGCTCGAGACGCAGATGGAGCTCGAAGCGCAGGCGATCGCCGAGCAGGCGCGCGGCGCCGATGCGCGCGAAGGCATCGCCGCCTTCATCGCCAAGCGCGCGCCGCGCTTCGGAGCCGACTGATGCGCCTCGCGATACTTGTTCTGGTCGCGCTGCCGCAGGCAGCGTCGGCGCAGGACGACTCCACGTTTTTCGGCGGCGGCCTCTATGCGCGGCCGAGATTCGACGGGTCCGCGGATCGCACGGTCCAACTCATCCCGGCGGTCAATTACTACGACCAGCCATGGTTCGCACGCACGACGCAAGGAATGTTGGAGGGCGGCGCGCGCTGGAGCATGCGCTCGGATCTCGACGCCGGCGTGCAGCTCGCCTACGAGGACGGGCCACTCGACCATGATCCGGACGCATCCATCGGCGTGCACCTGGAAGCCGATCGGAAGATCGGCCCGGCGCCAGTCAACGGCCTGCTGCGCGTGCGCCAGCATCTGCGTAGCAGTCGCGGCACACAGCTCGACGCGCGCGCGACAGTCGGCGTCTACGGCGGGCACGGCGTGGCGGCCGGCCTTTTCGCGCAGGCGACCTGGGCGAGCCAGAAGTCCTTCGAGGCTTATTACGGCGTACGCGAGAGCGGGCTGCTGTTCGTCGGCCTCGGCGCCCTCGCCTCGTACGACCTCACGCGGCGCTGGCTGCTCCTCGGCAGCGTTGAGCGACGCCGCCTTAGCGATGACGCAGCGCGCAGCCCGATCGTCGAGCGCCGCAGCGGCGTCTATGTGAGCGCCGGAATCGCGTATCGCTTCTAGAAACCGGGGATAGGTGGGCGCCGGGCACGGTCAAACCCTACCGATGCTCGAGACCTCCATCCCGGCGCGCCTCGATCGGCTGCCGCGGTCGGCCTGGCACGGGCGCGTAGTGATCGCGCTCGGCGTGACCTGGCTGCTCGACGGGCTGGAGGTCACGGTGGTCGGCTCGCTCGGGCCGGCGCTCTACGGCGCGATCATCGAGACGGGGAGCCGTGACACGCTGTTCGCCGCTTATGCATTGGCCGGAGTCCTGATGTGCGCCGCAGCGGCGGTCGCAGCGTGGATCGGCGTCGACGCGGAACGCCGCTCGCTGGCGCAGGCGTGTCCGCCGCTGGGGTGCGACCTGCCGGCCTAGCGGCGCGGCAGCGAGGCGAGCAGCTTCAGCATCGTCTGGTGGTTGTAGGGCTTGGAAACGAAATGCTGGAAGCCGCTCACTTGCGCCATCTCGCGCGCCTCGGCCTCGGTGCACGCGGTCACCGCGACGAGCACCGGAGGCGCGCCATGCGAACCGCGCGAGAGCTCCTGGGCGACGCGAAAGCCGCTGCAGTCGGGCATTTCGAGGTCGAGGAGCGCGACGTGGGGATGGAATTCGGCGGCCTGGGCCAGCGCCTCCTTGCCGCCCTGCGCCAGGCGCACGTCATAGCCTTCGCTGCGCAGAAGAATGCTGAGGACCATCACCGCATCGCGGTTGTCATCGGCGATCAACACGCGGATCGGGCCGTTGGTGTTCGTTTTCATTCGCCACGTCTTTGGAGGCGAATGGTGCCACGACTCGCAACGCCCCGCGGTAAAAGTGTTATCACCTTACGGCTCGTCGTCCGCCACCAGCCGGTAGCCCACGCCGGTTTCCGTTAAAAAGTGCCGCGGCCGCATCGGATCGGCTTCGAGCTTGTCGCGCAACTGCTTCATGTAGATGCGCAGGTAGTGCGTCTGCTCGACGTAGGACGGCCCCCATACCTCGGCAAGGAGCTGCCGGTGGGTCACCACCATCCCGAGGTGCTTGGCGAGATACGCGAGCAGCCGGAACTCAATCGGCGTGAGATGCACCTCGGCGCCGTCGCGCCACGCGCGCCGCTTCTGCAGATCGACCTGGGCTGAGCCGAGAACCAGCATCTGGCCGGCCGGTGAGCGGGCAGCGTGGCGCAGGGCCGCGCGGACGCGCGCGAGGAGCTCGCCGACGCCGAACGGCTTGGTGATGTAATCGTCGGCGCCCGCGTCCAGCGCCTCGATCTTGGTGCGCTCCTGGTGGCGCGCAGAAAGCACGATGATCGGCATGGACGACCATTTGCGGATGTCGCGGATGAGCTCGCGGCCGTCGTAGTCGGGCAGCGCGAGATCGACGATCGCGAGGTCGGGCTTGTGCGTACCTGCATCGATGGCGCCGCGGGTCGCCGTTGGCGACTCGACTACGCGATAGCCTTCCGCAGCGAGCGTCGAGCGCAGGAAGCGCCGGATGTCCGGCTCGTCTTCCACGAGCAGGATCGTGGTCATGCGAGGGCGTGCTCGGAGGGCAGCGGGGGCGGCTCATCCAGTGGCAGCGTGAAGCGGAACGCGCTCCCGCCCAGCGGCAGCTTTTCCGCCCAGATGCGTCCGCCATGCAGGCCTACGATTGCGCGGCAGATCGCGAGCCCGAGGCCCATGCCGCCCGCCTTTGCTTCCGCCGCGCCATGCTCGAACTTGGCGAATACGCGCTCGATGTCTCCCGGCGGCAAGCCGGGTCCGAAGTCCTCGACGGATACCACGAGCTCGTGCGCCTCCCGCCGCGCGCGCAGCCGCACCACCGTGCCGGCGGGAGTGTGGCGCGCCGCGTTCTCGAGCAGGTTGGCGAGCACTTGATCGATGAGCGCCGCATCCACGCGCACGAGCGGCAAGTCGTCGGGCAGCTCGAGCACCACGCGATGGCTGGCGAGCCGCTCGCGCAGGCGGGAAAGCACGGCGCCGGCGATCTCGACGAGCGAGGCCCAGTCGCGCTCGAGCTCAATGCCGCCCGCTTCGAGCCGCGTCATCTGCAGCAGTTTCACGACGCGCTCCGACATTTCGCGCGCCTGCTCGTAGATGCTGCGCGCAAGCGCCCGGCGCTCCTCGGCGCTCAGGCGCTCGCCTCTCTCAGCGAGCGTCGACGAAGCACCCGTCATGATGGCGAGCGGCGTGCGCAGGTCGTGAGAGATCGAGGCGAGCAACGTGCTGCGCACGCGCTCGGTCTGCGCCGCCGCCTCCAGCTTCGCCTGTTCGTCCGCCTGCACGCGCACGTTGCGCTTCAAGCGCGCAATGATGATTCCGACGGCCAACATGATGGCGAACGTGAGGACGTATTGAACGTCGTCGACCGTGAACGCGCCCCGCGGCGGCACGAAAAGAAGGTCGAAGGTCGCCACGGAGAGTAGGGTGGCGACAATCGCCGGCCCGCGGCTGTATGCGAGCGCCATGATCACCACGGCGAGCAAATACACCATGGCGATGTTGACGAGATCGAAGCGCTCGCGCATCGCGAGCCCGGCAAGGGTGCACGCGGCCGTCGCGCCGACCGCCCACGCGTAATCGGTCCAGCCGGTTTTCCTCACGCCCTGACTTTAGCCGCTTTTGTCGAGCGCATTCATCACCGCCTTCATGACGATCGCGGTGAGCGCCTCGTCGACCAAAGCGATGATCTTGTAGCGCGGCGTGCCATCCACCGGCGCAAACGTCAAGCGCGACAACGCATTGCCCGCGGCCTCACGCACGGTTTGCGAAACCATCGCGGTTTGGCTGCCGTCGACCACGAACTCGAGGGCTTTGCGCTTCACGGCGCCAATCTAGAAATCCGGCCGTAAAAATCGCATAAGAATTGTCGTAAAGGCGCCATAAAAATGCGCCTCCGCGCGAGCGCGGCACGCATTGCGCCGCTAAGCTCGCGCACCGTGATTTCCTCACAAGCTCCTTCGAAGCAATCGACCGCCGCGTTATCGCTCCTTGCGCTCGGCGTCGTGTACGGCGACATCGGCACGAGCCCGCTATACGCCGTCAAGGAGACGTTCAATCCCGAGCACGGCATCCCATTTACCGAGCCAAACATCGTCGGTGGGCTCTCGACCATCTTCTGGATCCTGATGGTCGTCGTGTCGCTGAAGTATGTCGTGCTTGTCCTGCGGGCAGACAACCGCGGCGAGGGCGGCATCATGGCTCTGCTCGCGATGGCGACCGCGTCGATCAAGCGGCACCCGGAATGGACGGGCACTCTGCTGCTCATCGGCGTGTTCGGCGCGTCGCTCTTTTACGGCGACGCGGTGCTCACGCCGGCGATCTCGGTGCTCTCGGCGATCGAAGGACTGGAGGTCGGCACAGCGGCGTTCAAGCCCTATATCGTGCCCCTCGCCACCGGCATCCTGATCGCGCTCTTCCTTATCCAGAAACACGGCACCGGCTTCGTTGGCATGCTGTTCGGCCCGGTGATGGTGCTCTGGTTCCTGTCGCTAGGTGCCGTGGGCATCTGGAACATCGCCGCGCATCCGGCGATCCTCGCGGCGCTGAACCCGCTGTATGCGCTGCAGTTTGTCACCGGTCATGGTTTCGCGTCGTTCGTCGTCCTCGGTTCGGTGCTCCTCGCGATCACCGGGGCGGAGGCGCTGTACGCCGATGTCGGCCATTTCGGCAAGCGCGCGGTGCGCATCGCCTGGTTCGGGCTCGCCGCGCCAGCGCTGGTGCTGAACTATTTCGGTCAGGGCGCTCTCCTCATCGCCAATCCCAAGGCGCTCGAGAACCCGTTCTACCTTTCCTATCCCGGCTGGGCGCTTTATCCAATGGTAGTGCTCGCGACCGCGGCGACCATCATCGCCTCGCAGGCGACCATCTCGGGCGCGTACTCCATGACGCGCCAGGCGATCCAGCTCGGCTACCTGCCGCGCATGGACATTGAGCACACGTCGGCGAAGACCATCGGGCAGATCTACATCCCGGCGATCAACTGGACGTTGCTCGTGGTGGTCGCCGCCGCGGTCGTCGGCTTCGGCTCGTCGACCAGGCTCGCCAACGCGTACGGCGTGGCGGTGATGGCCACGATGCTCGTCACCACGTTCCTCACGTTCTTCGTCATCCGCTCCGGCTGGGGCTATCCGCTGTGGCTGTGCCTCCTCGCGACCGGCTTCTTCATGCTGGTCGACCTTACGCTGTTCGCGGCGGCACTCCTCAAGATTCACGAGGGCGGCTGGTTCCCGCTCGCGCTCGGGGCGGTCGTGTTCCTCGTGATGATCACCTGGCGGCGCGGGCGCGAGATTATGACCGAGCGCCTGCGCGACGAGGCCGTGCCGCTCGAGCCGTTCATGAAGTCGCTGCTGCGCGAGCCGCCGCAGCGCGTCTCCGGCACGGCGGTCTATCTCACCGCCACGCCGGACGCGACGCCGGCGGCGCTGCTGCACAGCCTGAAGCACTTCCAGACGCTGCACGAGCGGGTGGTGTTCCTCACCATCGAGTTTCGCGAGGTGCCGTGGGTACCGTTCGAAGATCGCGTGATCTGCGAGAAGATGCGCGCCAACTGCTGGCGCGTACGAGTGCGCTATGGGTTCATGAACCGGCCCGATGTGACGCGAGCGCTCGAGCATTGCGGGGCCCTCGGCCTGGACATCGATCCGATGCAGACCTCGTACTTCGTCTCGCGCCAGCGCGTCGTGCCGGGCGTCGCTCCCGGCGGCATGGCGTTCTGGCGCGATCGCATCTTCGCCGCCATGGCGCGCAATGCCGGCAACGTCACCGACTACTTCAATATCCCGACGAACCGCGTCGTCGAGCTCGGCACGCGTGTGCTGATCTAGCAGGTTGATGCAAAAGTCCCCGAACCAACCAATGCATGAGTAGTCTTATGCGACAACAAGTTGGTAAAGGGACAATAAGAATGCGCGGACAAGTGGATCCCCAAGCTTCGATCTTCAGCTATTTCTCGCCGGAGTCGCGCGTGCCGGCAGCTCACCCGTTGCGTGCGGTCAAGCACGATGCCGATGCGGTGCTCGCTTCGTTGCGCGGCGCGCGAACGATCCGCGACCGAGCGCCGTCGTGCCGCGCGATGTGCCTGGCGTGAGAGCGCGCGATGCGAAACGCTGCGGTGCGGCTCGCGCTTTGAGCGCACGGCGCACGGCGAGGCTGCGCTTGCGCGCTGCCCTTCGCCGGCAGCGGCACCCCGGCGCGGCGCGCCTTTGAAAAGCCGACGGCGATCGCCTGCTTGACGTTGCGGGCGCCGCGCTCGCCGCGGCGCACCTCTTCGATCTCGTTGCGGAAGAATTCGCCGGCGACAGTGCTGGGCGACTTACCTTGGCGCGCTTTTCGCCGCGCGCGTTCGACCGCGATGGCACCGTGCGCGCTGCGCGCGACTATGCGCAAGGCCGAGCGGATCACCACGTAGAACTCCAGCAGGAGACGGCTCATGAAAGCATCGACGTTCGCGCAGCTCGCCGGCATCGTCTACCTCGCGCTGGGTATCCTCGGTCTCATCCCCGCGGCCTTGGTGCCGCCGCCGATCGACGCGCCGCCGACCAAGTTCGCCCTGCTCTACGGCTATTTGCTCGGCCTCTTCCCGGTGAACCTCCTGCACACGGCCATGAATCTCGTTGTCGGCGCCCTCGGATTTGCCGCCTGGTCGGGACGCCTAAGCGCGATGAGGTATGCGCGCGCCCTCGCATGGTTCTTCGGCGTGCTGGCGGTGATGGGCATGCTGCCAATGCTCAACACCACGCTCGGCTTGATGCCGCTGCGCGCGCACAACATCTGGCTGCACGCGCTGACGGCACTTGGCGCGGCCTAGGTCGGCTGGCGCGAGCCCGTCGCGATGCGCGAACGGCGGCGAACGGTGGGCGATCGGCGTCAGCACGTGATGCCCGTCGCGCACGAAAGACGCTTCGGACTTGCCGACCGGCGCGAGCCGCTGAGCGGCATGTCGGCCGCCTAAAAGAGGCTCATTTTTCTGCACTGCGGCACGCGCTTCGAGGTCATCAGCATTTTTCCAACAGGCATGACTTTTTGCTCGACGGCGCAAAGACATAGTTCCTAAAAAAGAATAACTTGTCCGGCGGAGTGCCTCATTCTGATCTAGCGTTCGCATCAGAAACGGAGGACTCTCATGAGCTTTCAATCCTGGATGCTGTGGCCCGACAACGTCGCGGTGTCGGTGCTGCTGCTCGCGCTGCTCGCCATGGCGTTCATGTACGCGGCGCGCCGTCCCACCCACGAGCTGCTGCGCTCGCTCGGCCACATGATCGGCGGGCCGCTGCGCGTCGCCGCGCGCTGGCTGTCGACGGCCGCCATCGAGATCAACAACCGCAACAAGGCGGTGCTCCTCGCGCATGGGCGCACGGAGGTCGGGCAGCGCCTCGAGCGCGAGTTCGAGCGCCTTGGCGCGATCGTGACGCGCGACCTGCAGGGCTACCCGACGCTGCAGAGGAAGCTCCTCGACGAGATCACCAAGATCGAGGAGGACTACAAGAAGTGCGGCGAGGTACCGCCCTCGCCGCCCGACTGGACCGAGGCGGTGGCCGCCATCGCCAACGTCAAGTCGACCGGCAACGAGCTCGTGCTGCGCGTGCTCGAGGAGATCAAGCGCTCGGTCACCGCGATCCACGACAAGGCGATCGGCGAGTACCGCAAGGCCTACGAGACGCGCCACAAGATCCTGGAAGGCTTCATGCCGTTCTGGCGCTCGGTCGACAGGAACCTGGCGCAGGTGGAGAAGAACCTGGCGGCGCTGCAGTCGAGCGTCAACACGGTGGACGCGCACATGGCGAAATTCGAGCAGATCAACGCGGGCACCGATAAGGCGCAGCACGCGCTTACCGTCTCCGGATTCACCCAGTTCGCCATCGCGCTCGTCGTCATGGCGATCGCTACGGGCGGGGCGTTCATCAACTTCAAGCTGATCGCGCTGCCGATGTCGGAGATGGTCGGCGCCGGCGACTACATCACGAGCTCGCTGCGCACCTCCGAGGTCGCGGCGCTGGTCATCATCTTCGTCGAAGCCTCGATGGGTCTGTTCCTTCTCGAGGCGATGCGCGTGACGCACCTCTTTCCCCGCATCGCCAGCCTGAACGAGGTGCTGCGGCGCCGGATGCTGTGGATCGCGTTCACGCTGCTCGTCACGCTGGCGGGAGTCGAGGCGGCGCTCGCGCTGATGCGCGACATGCTGATCGCGGACAAGCAGGCGCTGCTGCAGTCGCTCTCTACGGTGCAGCCGGTCGCGACCGATGGCTGGGTCGGCCGCATCCCGACCGCCGGGCAGATGCTGCTCGGCTTCATCCTGCCCTTCGCGCTCGCCTTCATCGCGATCCCGCTCGAGTCGCTGATCCATTCGACGCGTACCGTCGGCGGCGTGCTGCTCACCGCCCTCATACGCTCGCTCGCGCTCGTGCTGCGCGTCATCGGCCAGGCCGTGCGCCAGGCGAGCCGCGTGCTGATCCGCCTCTACGACGTGGCGATCGTCGTGCCGCTCCTCGCGGAGCGCCTCGTCAAGAGCTCGCGGCGCTCCGGCCGCCGTCGCGCCGAGATTGACATCGACGCCGAGCGCACGCACGCCTAAGGGGACGCCATGGACCGTCGCAAATTCCTGCTCTCGACGCTCGCGCTTGCGGCAAGCGGCTGCGGCGACCCGCGCAGCCACCGCCAAGCCGTCTACATGCTCGTCGACACCTCCGGCACGTACGCGCGGGAGGCCAGCAAGGCAACGCTGATCGTCAACTACCTGCTCGGCACGCTCGAGCCCGGCGACTCGCTGGCGGTGGCACGCGTGAAAAGCCGCAGCTTCAGCGAGAAGGACATCATCGCCAAGGCGACGTTCGATACGCGCCCGTCCCAGGCGAATGCCCAGAAGCGCGCCTTCCGCGACAAGATCGATGCGGCCTTCAAGACGGTGCCCGGCAGCGCCTACACCGACATCACCGGCGGCCTCATCCAGGGGGCGGAATTCTTGAACGAGGGCGGCGCCGGCACCAAGACCATCATCATCTTCTCCGACATGCAGGAGGAGCTCGACAAGGTGACGGTGCGCAACTTCCCGATCAGCCTGAAGAACATCCGCATCATCGCGGTCAACGTGGTCAAGCTGACGACCGACAACGTCGACCCACGCCGCTACCTCGGGCGCCTCGACGAGTGGCGGGTGCGGGTGCAGAAGGCGGGTGCCGCCGAGTGGCAGGTGGTCAACGACCTCGACCACCTCGACCGCATCCTCAAGCGCGGCTAGCTATTTACCTGCGCCCAGTTATCTAGGACGTTCGCGAGCATCAGGAGCTTGCGGTCAGGCATCTTCGCCTGGCCCTGGATCCAGCCCTCGAGCTGCGCTTCCGAGACCTTGAGCCGCTGCGCCAGCTCACGCTGGCCCATGAGGTGGGCGGCTTCGCGCAGCAGGCGCTGCTTGGTGGTCTCGGTCACGGGGGTTCGACTGTAGCGATAACCACACGGGCGCGCCGTGCAATATCACCGCTCGCTCCTTAGTTTAGACCGGCCCTGTGGTTGAAACCGCGACGGCCTCTATTTGTAAAGCCGGGCGCTCGCAAGCGCCGCGCCTTCGGTCAGTGACTTGAGCTTCGCCCAGGCGATCTGCGGGTGCGAGCGCCCGCCGAAGCCACAGTCGCAGCCGGCGATGACGTTCTCGCGACCTACCCGCCGCGCGTAGCGCGCAATGCGCTGCGCGACGACCTCGGGATGCTCGACCACGTCGGTAGAGTGTGTCACCACGCCGGGGATCAATATCTTGCCCGGCGGCAGCTTCACGCTATCCCACACCGCGTACTCGTGCTCATGGCGCGCGTTCGCCCCTTCGATGAGATACGCCTGTGCCTTGACGCGCAGCATGAGGTCGGCGACGTCCTTGAGCTCAATGTCGTAGGCATGCGGCCCGTGCCAGCTGCCCCAGCACAGGTGATAGCGCACGCGTTCCTCGGGCACATTGCGCAGCGCGTGGTTCAGCGCCTCGATGCGCATGGCGCTTCGGCTGCGGAAGGCTTCGAGCCCCATCGGGATGCCGATGCGGTCCCAGAGCGCCACCAGCCACGCATCGTCGATCTGCAGCACCACGCCCGAATCGACGATCGCTTGGTACTCGACGCGCATCGCTTCCGCGATCGCATAGACGAACTCTTCCTCGCTCTTGTAGTACTCGTTGCGGCGATAGACCTCCAGGCTCGCCGGCGCGGTCGATGTGAGGAACGCATCCTCCACCGGTACGTGCGCTTTCAGCTCCCCGATCTCGCGCGCGAGCGCCGCCTGGCCTTGGTAGGTGACGGGCGCGGTGCATACCCAGATCGGGCGCACGCGCTTGATCTGCTCGCCGGGTGTATAGAAAAGCGTCCCCTTCTCGGTCGCATAGCGGTAGAAGTCGGCGAACGCCTCGCGGTCGCGCCCTTGCGCGATGAGCGGCACCGCGCCGGGCGCCGGCGGCCGCGGCTCGAAGCCGCCGAAGCGCGCCTCGACGTACGAGAGCCAGTCGCCGCCCTTGGTGTACTCGCCCTCGTTGAGGAGATCGAGGCCGAGCTCGCGCTGCCGGCGCACGATCGCCGCCACCGCGTTTCCATCCAAGAGCGGGAGGCTTCCCACGTGGGTGGTGAGGATCCTTTCGCTGCTGCGTTTCATTTTTGGTATGGTACGGCTTCCTGAGGAGGAGGAAACCCATGCTTCGATGCATTGCCGCCGCCGCGCTGCTCCTTCCTTTCGCGGCCGCCGCTCAGCAGACCATCAAGATCGGCATGATCAACGTGCTCTCCGGGCAGTTCGCCGACGCCGGCGCGCAGATGGACAACGGCGCGAAGACCTATATCAAGATGCATGGCGACACGGTCGCCGGCAAGAAGATCGAGATCGTCCGCCGCGACGTCGGCGGCGTCGCGCCCGACGTGGCGAAGCGCCACGCGCAGGAGCTGATCGTGCGCGACAGGGTGGACATCCTGGCGGGGTTCCTGCTCACACCGAACGCGCTCGCGGCGGCCGACGTGTCGGCGGAGGCGAAGAAGTTCATGGTGGTGATGAACGCCGCGACCTCGATCATCATCACCAAGTCGCCCTACATGATCCGCACCTCGGTGACGCTGCCACAGATCATGGAGACCTTCGGCACCTGGGCAGCGACCAAGGGCGGCCTCAAGCAGAACTACACCATGGTCACGGACTACGGCCCCGGGCATGACGCCGAGGCCGCGTTCAAGACCGGCTTCGAGGCCGCTGGCGGCAAAATCATCGGCTCGGTGCGCTTCCCCGTGGCGAACCCTGACTTCTCCGCCTTCGTGCAGCGCGCGAAGGATCTCGCCCCGGAGTCGATCTACATCTTCATCCCGGGCGGCGCGCAGCCCGCGGCGCTCGGCAAGGCCTTCGCGGAGCGCGGGATAGACAAGAAGAAGACCAAGATCCTCGGCTCGGGCGAAACCACCGCGGAAGCGGCGCTGAAGAGCATGGGCGACGCTGCGCTCGACATCATCACCGCCTGGCACTACGACTACACGCTCGACAACCCGCAGAACAAGGCGTTCGTGAAGGAATACAACGCGATGCACGGGCGCAACCCGGACTTCTTCTCGGTCGGCGGCTACGACGGCATGCAAGCGATCTACGAGACGCTGAAGAAGACCAAGGGCAACACCGACGGCGAAGCGTTGATCGCGGCGGCGAAGGGCCTGAAGTGGCAGAGCCCGCGCGGGCCGATGTCGATCGACCCGCAGACGCGCGACGTGGTCCAGGACGTCTACATCCGGCGCGTGCAGAAGGTGGGCAACGAATACGCCAACGTGCCGTTCGACAAAGTCAGCGCGGTGAAAGACCCGGCCGGCGAGCGCCGCAAGCAGAAATAAATCGGGGACAGGTACGCAATTATCCCGGCCGGCCTGGCGCGCGAGCGAGCTGACAAAATAACCACGTACCTGTCCCCGATTTCCTAGATGTTCGCCTCGCTCGCGGGCGTGCTCTTCGACGGGTTCGCCTACGGGATGCTGCTGTTCCTGCTCTCGGTGGGGCTGTCGGTGACGCTCGGGATGATGAACTTCGTCAACCTCGCGCACTGCAGCTTCGCGATGATCGGCGGCTACGTCACCGTCAGCCTGACCAACCGCTACGGCTGGCCGTTCTTCGCCACGCTGCCGATGGCGTTTCTCGCCGCCGCCGCCGTCGCGGTCGTGCTCGAACGCACGCTCTATCGGCGCCTGTATCGCGCGAGCGAGCTCGACCAGTGCCTGTTCACCATCGGCATCGTGTTCATCTCGATAGCGGTGTACGCCTGGCTCTACGGCACGGTGGTGCAGTCCGCGCCCATGCCTGGGTACCTGCGCGGCTCGGTCGAGCTCTTCGGCGTGAGCTTCGCCGCCTACCGGCTGTTCCTCATCGTCCTGGGCCTGATCGTGGCCATCGTCCTCGTCGCGGCGCTCGAATACACGCGCTTCGGCGCGCAGGTGCGCGCTGCGGTCGACAACCAGCGCATGGCGCGGGGCCTCGGCATCGACGTGGATCGCGCCTTCATGATCACCTTTGCGCTCGGCGGGGGCCTCGCGGGCCTCGGGGGCGCGGCGGCGATCGAGATCGTGGGGCTCGACCACGCCTTCGCCCTCAACTACCTGGTTTACGTGCTCATCGTCGTCGCGGTGGGCGGCCTCGGCTCGATCGGCGGCTCGTTCGCCGCCGCGGTCGTGCTCGGCGTGAGCGACATGGCGGGCAAGTATTACTTCCCGTGGCTCGGCGCCTTTCTCATCTACCTGGTGATGGTCGCGCTCCTCATGTGGCGGCCCGTAGGTCTCTTTGCCAAGCGCTAAGGAGTACTTCCGCCGCCAGGCGCGCGTGCGACCGCTCGAGATTGCGTTCTGGGCCGCGACGCTCCTGCCCTTTGTCGTTGCGCCGAGCTACCTCGCGCTTGCGAGCCAGATCGCGATCACCGCGCTTTTCGCCCTGTCGCTCGATCTTATCCTCGGCTACGCGGGCATCGTCTCGCTCGGGCATGCCGCCTACTTCGGCTTCGGCGCCTACACCGCGGGGCTGCTTTCGAAGCACTACTTGGGCGAGCCGCTCACCGGCCTCGTGCTCGCCGCGATCGCTGCCGGCGTGCTGGGTTACCTGACGAGCCACGTGATCGTTCGCTTTCGCCATCTCGCGCTCATCATGCTGACCCTGGGTCTGGGGCTCTTGCTCGCCGAGGCGGCGAACAGCGCGAGCTGGCTCACCGGAGGCGCCGACGGCCTGCAGGGCGTGAAGATCGCCCCGCTCCTTGGCTTCAAGTTCGACCTCTATGGCCGCACGGCATACGCCTATTCGCTGGCCGTGCTGTTTCTGCTTTTCCTCGCGGCACGGCGGATCATCCATTCGCCGTTCGGCCTGGCGCTGCGCGGCATCCGCGAGAACGCCACCCGCATGCCAGCGATCGGCGCGCCGAGCCTCGCCCACCTGCGCAAGGTGTACACCATCTCGGCCACCCTGGCAGGCGCGGCGGGCGCGCTGCTCACGCAGACCACATCGACCGTGTCGCTCGAGGTGCTGTCCTTCGGCCGCTCGGCCGACGTGCTCGTGATCCTGATCCTCGGCGGCGCCGGCCGCCTCTATGGCGGCATCGTCGGCGCGATCATCTACATGGTGGCGCGCGACCAGTTCGCCAGCATGAATCCGCAGTACTGGTATTTCTGGGTGGGGCTGCTGCTCGTCGCAGTGGTCCTTTTTTTCCCCAACGGCATCCTCGGCGGGCTGAGTGCTCTCTACAAAAGGCCTGAATAAGCGCTTCGGCTCGCTGGTCGTGGCGCAGGACATCGCGCTCGAGCTGCCGGCCGGCGTGCGCTACGCGCTGATCGGCCCGAACGGTGCCGGCAAGACCACGCTCATCAACCTGCTCACCGGGATGCTCGCCCCCGACAGCGGGCAGATCTTTCTCGCCGGGCACGAGATCACGGCGCTCAGGCCGGAGAAGCGGGTGCGCGCGGGCCTCGCACGCACCTTCCAGATCAACACGCTCTTCGCCGCGCTCACGCCGCTCGAATCCGTGGCGATTGCCGTGCTCGAGCGCGCGCGCCACGCCCACAACTGGTGGCGCGCGCTGCCGGCGTTCAGCCCGGCGATCGAGGAAGCGCACGGCATCCTCGAGCGCCTGCGGCTCGCGGACGTGGAGCACCGCGCGACGCGCGAGCTCGCCTACGGCCAGCAGCGGCTCCTCGAGATCGCGCTCGCCCTCGCGACGCGGCCGCGGCTGCTGCTGCTCGATGAGCCCGCGGCCGGCGTGCCGAAGGACGAGAGCGCGGAGCTCTTCGCCGTCATCGCCGGCCTGTCGCAGGATCTCACGGTGCTTTTCATCGAGCACGACATGAACGTGGTGTTTCGCTTCGCGCAGCGCATCATCGTGATGGTCAGCGGACGCATCCTCGCTGAAGGCGCACCCGGCGAAGTGGCGCGCGATGCGCGCGTGCGCGAGGTGTACCTTGGAAAACATGCTCGAGCTGCGTGAGGTGCGCGCGGGCTACGGCGACGCCGTGGTGCTCGAGGGCATCGCGCTCGCCCTCGCCGAAGGCGGCACGCTGGCGCTCCTCGGCCGCAACGGCGTCGGCAAGAGCACGCTCCTTCTCACCATCCTCGGCTACACGCGGCTGCATCGCGGCGCGCTCCTCTGGCTCGGGAGCGACCTCTCGCGCCTGCCGCCGCACCGGCGCGCGCGCCTGGGCATCGGCTGGGTAGCGCAGGAGCGCGAGATCTTCCCCTCGCTCAGCGTGCACGAAAACCTCACCGTCGCTGCGCGGCCCGGTGACTGGACGCTCGAGCGCGTCTACAGGCTCTTCCCGCGGCTTGCCGAGCGCCGCGCGCACAAGGGCAACCAGCTCTCCGGCGGCGAGCAGCAGATGCTCGCCATCGCGCGCGCGCTGATGACCAACCCGCGGCTGCTGCTGCTCGACGAGCCGCTCGAAGGGCTCGCGCCGATCATCGTCGAGGAGCTGGCGCAGGCGCTGCGCAACCTCGCGGGCGTCGCCATGATCCTGGTCGAGCAGCACGCCGAGATCGCGCTGTCGCTCACCGAGCAGGTGCTGGTCCTCGAGCGCGGGCGCATCGCGCACCGCGGCGCCTCGCGCGAGCTGCTCGCGGACGAGCGGCTTCTCGAGCGCTACGTCGGCGTATCCGCTACGGACGCCGCGTAAGCGCGCAGTCCCGCTCGCCTCCCTCGGACGACCAGCGCACGATGCGCCGCTCGCGTGGCTCCACCTCGAAGTTGAGCTTGCAGCGCTCGTTGCGGCCGCCGGCGTATTGCTGCAGCAGGTTGCCGTTCGGCAGTGGTTTCGTCGTCAGCTCGCGCAGGCGGTAGAACACCGGATAGGCATCCGCATCGTCGATGCCCTTGCCGACCTGGCGGTTCATCACCTGCTTGAAGTTCTCGTGCTCGGCGCTGGTCGCACACGCCGCGAGCGTCAGCGCGATGAGCGCTGCACGTCCCACCACCGAGTTAAAGCGCCTTCGCCTGCACCACCAGCTCGTGCGCCTCGCACTTGAAGGGCTCGGAGCCGCCCACCTGCGTCAGCGCTGCGGCCACCTTCTCCACCACCTCGTCGAGCTTGACGCCGCGCTTCTCGAAGAGCGCCGCGCGCGGCGTGCCGCGCACCTGGCCGGTGGCGAAGGTGCGCGCGCTCGGCGCCTTGACCTCGATCTTCACCTTGTCGATGCGCACGTCGCCGAAGCGGGCCTGGTCGAGGTGCCGCCGGATCGCGGCCTCGTCGTGGAAGCCGTAGGGGATCTTGGCGAATTGCATCTCCGGGTCGCCCGGGAACATGCCTTCCATCACCGCGGCGGCCGCTTTCGCGTGCGGGTTGAGCTCGAGCCGGTCCCAGACGTTGAAGAGCAGCGTTGCGCCCTCGAGCAGCACGCGCCGCGCCTCGCCGAAGAACTTCGCCTTCTCCGGCACGAACATGACGCCGAGGCTGCACACCACCACGCCGAAGCTAGCGTCCTTGAACGGCAGCGCCGCCGCGTCGGCAACGCGCCAGTCGATCTTGCCCTTCACCTTGTTTCTCGCGTAAGCGAGCATCGGCTCGCTGAGATCCGTGGCGAGCAGCCGGAACGTTGAGTCCACGCGCTCGCGCAGCCGCTGCGTCAGGATTCCGGTGCCGCACGCAAGCTCGAGCACATCGCCCTTCGGCCGCACCGGCAGCCGGCGCACCAGGTCTGTCGCGATCGCTTCGAGCTGCGCCGGACCGAGAATCGTGTCGTAATACTCCGGCATCGAGCCGCTGAAATCCGCGGCGATATCGACCATCCCTGTAACCCTCCTTCGGAAACTCGCGAGATTATTTCTTACGCCTCACCGTCTCGTTTGGCAACTGCAGCCTGAGCAGGTTCACGGCGTTGCCGAAATAAATCCGGCGCCGATCATTGCTTTTCAGATCCAGCTTGTCGAGTGCCTTCATTGTCTCGCGAATAAACAGCGGGCCACCCTCCGGATCGAAGGGACAATCGGTGCCGAACAGCACGCGCTCGGCGCCGAAGAAATCGAGGCCGCAGCGAATGCCGCTCGCCCAGCCGTTGATCGACGTGTCGTTGTAGAACATCTTGAAATACTCTACCGGGCGCTTCTTCATGCGCCTGCGCAGTCCTTCGTAATCCTCATCGGCCGTGCGGGTTCCGAACTGGTCCATGCCGTAGCCGACGCGATTGGCAAGAAACGGCACCATCGCACCGAGGTGGTGCGTGATGATCTTGAGCTTCGGCAGCTTGTCGAACATGCCCGAGAAGACCAGGCGCCCCATGAAAACGCTCGTTTCATACGGCCAGCCGAAGAGCCACCACATCTCGTACTTCGACTTCTGTTCCGTCGGGTAATCCGCCCATTTCGCCGTGCGCGACGGATGCACCCAGATCGGCAGGTCGTACTTCCGGCTCATGCGCTCGAAGACCGGGAAGAACTCGGGCTCATCGAGCGCTCGCCCATTCACATTGGTGAAAATCTGCACGCCCCTGGCACCGAGCTTGCGGATCGCGCGGTCCATCTCGTCGAGCGACGCCTGGACGTGGTTCATCGGCAGCGAGGCGACAAAGCAGGGAAACAGATCCGGGTGCCGGGCGACGATCTCCGCCATGCCGTCGTTCGCGAGGCGCGCGAGCTCGGGCGTCTCGTTCTCGCCGCCCAGGAACTCGATCGCCGGCATCGATAGCGTCAGCACCTGCTGATAACCCGGCCAGCGCTTCATCATCTTGACGCGCCGCTCGAGGTCCCACAGCACCGGGATATGCATCCAGCGCTTGAGCGCCGCCGCGAGGCCCGCATTGCCTTCGGCGATCTTCTTCATCCGCTCGAAGTACTCGAGCGGAAAAATGTGCGGAAAGATGTCGAGCTTCCGCTCGCTGTTCGGCTTGGTCATTCCTCTTTCACTCCTGCCATAGTGGCAAGTTCACGCCAGCGCGCGGAACGGGGGCCGCATGGAGCGGGCGATTCTAAT
>JACXTT010003805.1_pt1 | contig 22884 bp, 14 predicted proteins | sample 9270951 | NCBI WGS metagenome assembly JACXTT01 (sample SAMN15532306, study PRJNA645909) | rock metagenome | isolation source: weathered quartz diorite | place: Puerto Rico | collected 2017-06-21
GGTTCGCCGTTGATCGGCGCGGCAGCCCGTGCCACGCCGTTGACCTGCGCGCTGATGAATTTGTAGCCGTTGGCGGGGGCGAAGGTGCGACCGCCGTCGGTCGAACGGAAGATGCCGCCGCCTTGGGTGGTCGCGACGACCGGCGCGCCGCCGCTGGTCACCGAGCCGTTGAACGCCGGATCGAGCGCCACCCCGGTCACCTGGCGGGAGAGCAATTGGTCGCCGCCATTGGCCGAGACGCGGGTCGCGGTGGCGCCGAAGTCGCCGCTGCGCCACAGCCCGTAGCTGCCGACGCGCTGGAGGGTGTCCTGGTAGTAGATGAAGAGCGTGCCGTCCGTCGCGTAATTGGGCGAAACGACCGGATGGGGAATGGTGCCGGCGAATTGGTCGTAGGTCGGCCACCCTGCGACATCGGTCCAGGTCGCGCCGCCGTCGGTCGAACGCTGGACGCGCCCCATGCCGCCGTTGGCCGAGAAGAGCGTCTTCTGCGGCGTTCCGTTCGCGCCGCTCTCGAGGTAGCTCGGAGAGATCGCGAGGTCGCCGGAGTTGATCGCGCCCGACAAGGCCGCCCAAGTCGCGCCCGCGTCGGTCGATTTGCAGAGCGTCCCGCTGGGATAGCTGGAGAGGAACAGCGTGCGGTCGGTCGTGAAATTGGGGGAGAGCGCGAGGCCCATGTGGTTCGACGCGGTGCAGGCCGCGGGCAGCGTCATCGCGGCGAAGGTGACGCCGCCGTCCTGGCTGCGCATCAACCCGTTGTTGGTGGCGATGTAGACCTGGCCCGTCGCAGGGTTGAAATTGAGGGGCAGCTTGAGCTGCTTGGCGAAGTTGTAGCCCACCGAAACCGGATTCGCGAAGCTGCGACCGCCGTCCGTTGTGCGGTAGAGGTTGCCGTTCTCGTCGAGATAGAACAGGGTGCGGTCATTCGCGTAGTTGGGCGAGAGGACGCACTGCGCGTTGGTCGCGTAGTTGGTGCAGGAGTAGCTCGGAACCGAGAGCGAGCTCCAGTTGTTCCCGCCGTCCCGGCTGCGCAGCACCCGGTCGCAGCGGCAGGCCACCGCCACCGCGCCCTGCCAGTCGGCGGAGTAGGTGTCGAGCGCCGCCATCCCCTTCGTCCGCTCCGCGAAGAGGCGGCCGCCGTCGAAACTGGCGAGCAGCCCCGAATTGGTGGCGACGAACAGGTCGGTGAGCCCGCCCGCGCCGGCGACCGGCATGGGCGCCACCCACATGACCTGGTAATACGGATCCCATCCCTTGGGCACCGGCAATCCCCAAGCGGGCTGCGGGGTGAAGGTGGCGCCGTAATCGCCCGAAACCGCGACGCGGTAACGGTAGTAGCCCCAGTCCTGGACATAGGCGACCAACAGCGGGGGGGCGCCGGCGCGGCGCGTCCATTCCACGTTGAGGTAGCCGGGGATGTAGAGCGGGGACGGGAGCGTCGTGAAGGAAGCGCCGCCGTTGCGCGACAGCAAAATCCGGCCGTAGCCCGAGACCACCGAGCGGGCCATGATCGCGGCGTCAGTCGCGTAATTCGGGGAGAAGCGCAGCTCGTCGGCCCCGAAAGTCTGGATCTGCGTGAAACTGACCCCGCCGTCCGTCGATTTCAGCAGCGCGTTGGTGAACGCCACCAGCAGCGTCCGGTCGCTCGCGAAATTCGGGGAGATCGCCATCGTCCACAGCGAGGCGCCGTTGTAGGCGGCGGGGAGCGTCGAGTACGAGCTCCAATTGGCGCCGCCGTCCACCGTGCGCATCAGGTGATAGGCTCCGTCGGTGTTCCACTTCTGGACCATCATCACCGTGTGGTCGCTGGCGTAGTTGGGGCTGATCGCCGGCGCATAGGCGTAGAGGTAGCAGCTCGTCGGCAGGGTGCAGGCGTTCCAGCCGCGCAAGCCGTTGGAGGCGGCGGTGAAGGTTTGCCCGTGGTCCACCGAGCGGTAGACGCCGAGGTTCGACCCGACCACGAAGAGCGTCTGTACCTCGGGTGAGGCCGTGCTGCCCTGGTCGTAGACCGGGCTCAGCAGCAAGTGGCTGGGGATGTAGCCCATGCGCGCGGGATCGACCGGGTAGCGGCTCCAGTTCGCCCCGCGGTCGGTTGAGCGGTGCAATTCGGCCTGGTTGTTGAGCGCGAACAGGGTCCCGTCGGACAGGTAGTTCGGCGACAAAACCGCCTGGTTGATCAGCCCGCCGTCGTTTCCGCGCGGGCTCCAGAGCGGCTGCACCGGCGGCGCCTCGACGGCCAGGACGAGCGTCTTGGTCGCCGTCGCGTTGCCGGCGTCGGTGACCCGGAAGGTGACGCTGGACGCGCCCAGTGCGGTCGGGGTGCCGCTGATCACGCCGGTCGCCGCGAGGGTGAGGCCGGCGGGCAGGGTTCCCGACGCGATCGAAAAGTTGTAGGGCGCGGCGCCGCCGCTCGCCTGCAGCACGGGCGAGGAGGACGCGTACGGCACGCCCAGAACGCCGGGCGACAGCGCGTCAGTCGGGATGCCGTAGCTTTGCACGGTGAGCGTCATCGCCCGGCTGGCGGTGGCGCCGACCGAATCCATGACCTGGAGCGTGAAATTCGCGATGCCGGCCGTGGCGGGAATTCCCGCGACCGTCCCTGACGACGCGAGCGACAACCCGACCGGCAACGCTCCCGCGGTGAGCGACCATGCGTAGGGCGGCGCGCCGCCGGCGGCCTGCGCGCCGCCGCGATAGGTCGAATTCACGAGGCCGTCCGGTAGCGCTCCCGAGGGGATGACGAGCGGGTCGTAGACCGCGATCGTCAAGGTCTTCACCGCGGTCGAGGCGTTGCTGTCGTAGACGCGGAAGACGGCCGGATAGCTTCCGAGCGCGGTCGGGGTGCCGCTGATCGCGCCGCTGGTGGCGAGCGACAATCCGGGGGGCAGCGACCCGCTGTCGAGGTAGAAATAATAGGGCGCGAAGCCGCCGCTCGCCTGCAGCGTCACCGGCGTGCCGCCGCCGTACGGGACCGTGCGCGTCGCGGCGGGCAGCGCGGTCGTCGTGATGGAGACGGCCTGCGCGCGGGCGGGCAGCGCGGTCGCGAGCAGCGCGACGAGCGCGACGAGCGCGAACGCGGGGAACGAAACCTTCAGCCTCGCGGGGCGCATGGATCAATTCCCGTGCAAGAGGCAGACCGCGTAGGCGCCCCAGCAGGCGACGTCGACCCCGGCCGCGGTTTCGCAGGTCACCGTCCAGTAAGTCGGCCCGTTCCCCGGCCGGCTCTCCCGCAGGAACTGGCCGTAGTGCGCGTACGCGCCGCCGCCGATCGCGGGGTCGCTGCCGTTGCAGGCGCAATTGGAGATCGCGGTGGTCGGCGAGCAGACCTGGGTGTAGACCCCGATGCCGATCCGGCCGGTCGCGCTGACGCTTCCCGCGGTGCTGACATTCCCGGAGGCGTAAAGCGGTCCGGTGAAATAGCCCGCGTAGTTGGCGTTGGCGAGAATGGCGGAAAATCCGGAGACCGTGTTCAACGCCGTGACCCCGTAACCGCCCGAAGTGGTCGCCTCGCCGTAGACCCCGTAGCCGTTCGCGGTGGTGCCGTAGACGCCCTTCGCGCCGCCGCCGGATCCCGACACGCCATAGACCCCGTTGCCGTTGACGCCCGCGCCGGTGCCCCCCACGCCGGCGTTCGCGCCGTAACCGGACAGGCCGTTGCCGGAAGCGCTGTCGCCGTAGAGCCCCGCGCCGGCCCCCGCGTTCGAGCCGTAGATGATCGGCGATGCGCTGTTGCCCGCGACATTGAGCGGGCTGGGGATGTTGGTCGCCGGCGTCGCGCAGGTCGGGGCGCCGCCCTGCGCGACCGCCGAGAGGTATTGCCCGGCGGGACACGGGCCACTGAGCGCCTTCTGCCAGCCGGTGTCGGGCACCCCGTTGAGCTGCGTGCTGTTGGTCGCCAGCGCCGCCTTCTGCGCCTGGTCGGCGTACGCGTAGGCGGAGAATTGCTGGCGCGGCGCGAGGACTTCCTGGCTCGCCCCGGGGTTGAGGGTGATCTGCAGCCAGCGCTGGGTCCCGTTCATGAAGATGAAAGGCGGGATCGGGCTGGTCGCGCCCAGCAGCAGCGAGAAGACGCCGCCGTTGACCGCGACCGTGTCGGTTTCGTTCCACAGCGAGGTGCCCGCGGTGGCGGCGTCGAAGACGTCGAAACGCATCGGCACCGTGGCGGTGACCGGCCCTTGCTGCGGGGTGTTGTCGGTCAGCCGCCCCTGGTAGTTCATCGTCGAGGGGACCGACTGGGCCGCAAGCCGGAGCGCGCCCGTCAGTAGCGCCACCGCGGCAAACGCACGCAGCATGGCATCGGGGGTCTGGAAATTCATGGAAACCTCCTCATTGTTTTCACATCCCTCGCGGCGTCGATTGCGATTGCGCGAGTTTCACACTCCGGATCACGAAAGTCAATCCGTGGCCGGCCGGCTTCCCGGGATCTCGAGTGACCTGCTCCCCGAGGGGATGCCGGGGATTATGAGAGTTTCCGGCGGCAGCCGGCTCGTCCCGCTCAGGCGGTGTAGGCGGGCGTCGCGAAGTAGGAGAGCAGCCGGCCGATCAGCCCGCGTAATTCGTTGCGGCTCACCACCGCGTCGAGCATCCCCTTCTCGAGCAGGAATTCGGCGGTCTGGAACCCCTCGGGCAGGGTCTGGCGGATCGTCTGCTGGATGACGCGCGGGCCGGCGAAGCCGATCAGCGCCTTCGGCTCGGAGAGGTTGAGGTCGCCCAGCATGGCGTAGGAGGCGGTGACGCCGCCGGTGGTCGGGTCGGTGAGCAGCGCGAGGTAGGGAATTCCCGCCTCATGCAGCTTGCCCAACGCCGCGGAGATCTTCGCCATCTGCATCAGCGAGACCGCGCCTTCCTGCATCCGCGCGCCGCCCGAGGCGCAGATGACCAGCAGCGGGCTCTTTCCGGCCAGCGCCGCCTCGGCCGCGCGGGTGATCTTCTCGCCCACCACCGAGCCCATCGAGCCGCCCTGGAATTCGAAGTCCATGCAGCAGACGACGATCGGCCGGCCGCTGATCGTGCCGCGCGCGGAGATCAGCGCGTCCTTGGCCCCGGTCTTCGCCTGGGCCGCCTTGAGCCGGTCCTTGTAGGTCTTCGAATCCTTGAAGCCGAGCGGGTCGAGCGGGGCGATCCCGGCGTCGAATTCATCCCAGCGGCCGTCGTCGAAGAGGGCGTTCAGCCGCTGGCGGGCCGGCTGGGGAAAGTGGTAGTTGCACTTGGGACAAACATCCCCGTTCTCGGAGACGGCTTTGCCGAACATCATCTCCTTGCAGGATTCGCAGCGGATCCAGAGCCCTTCCGGGACTCGGGATTCGCGTTCGGGGGCCGCCTCGAGGGGTCTGTCCGCGCGTTTGAACCAAGACATGGCGGGTAAGTTAGTCCGCCTTTCCCTCGGATGCAAGGGCGACTTTCGCTGTTTTTTCCCGTTTTTTACAGAAATTCTCGCCGTTTTGACAATTTGATTCATGGTCTATTTTTTGAATTCAATTAAAGTTATTCATGATTCTTTATGTATTTCAATGAATGGGATGGATGAGAAAAAATGTGAGCAATTTTCACGGAAATTATGCCGTATTGCATTTTCACGGCGGGGACGGTTGACGGGGATCAGGGGGAGAAGCGTCGCCCATTCCGCCCGGGCTTTCTCAACTCATCCTTCAAGTATCGCCTCAACTTTCCACCCGAATTCCGACCGCGCCCGGTAAAATCCCCTTTTCATTTCCGCGACCGCATCGCTGAAGGGGATTGCATGAGCAAGTTCGACGCCGTCAACCGCTACCTGCACACCGCCTCGGGCATCATCGGGTTGTCCGAAGGGATCGAGCGGGTCCTCATCATGCCCGACCGCGAGATGCGCGTCGAGGTGGCGATCGAGAAGGACGACGGCACCCTCGCCTCCTTCTCAGGCTTCCGGGTCCAGCACAACAACGCCCGCGGCCCCTTCAAGGGGGGCCTGCGCTATCACCCCACCGTGGACCAGGACGACGTGCGCGCCCTCTCCTCGCTGATGACCTGGAAGACCGCGGTCGTCAACATCCCCTACGGCGGCGCCAAGGGCGGCGTCTCCTGCGATCCCAACACGCTCAGCCAGCGCGAGCTGGAGCGGATCACCCGCAAATTCGTGCGCGAGATCAAGGAGATCATCGGCCCTTCGAACGACATCCCCGCCCCCGACGTCAACACCTCCGGCCAGACGATGGCGTGGGTGATGGACGAATATTCGAAGTACTACGGCTTCGCGCCGGCGGTCGTCACCGGCAAACCGGTCGAGGTCTTCGGCTCGCTCGGGCGCGAGGAGGCGACCGGCCGCGGCGTCATCTACGTGGTCGAGGAATATTTCAAGCAGAACGGCGACTCGCTCAAGGGCAAGACCGTCGTCATCCAGGGCTTCGGCAACGTCGGCTCCAACGCCGCCCGCTTCGCCCACGAGGGCGGCGCGAAGGTGATCGGCATCGGCGACGTCTCGGGCGGCATCTTCGACCCGAAGGGGCTGAACATCCCCGAGATGATCGAGTACGCGAGGAAGAACCGCGGCCTCACCGGTTACACCAGCAAATTCCTCACCAACGAGGAGCTGCTGTGCGAGCCGTGCGACGTGCTCATCCCGGCGGCGCTCGGCGGCGTCATCACCGCCGAGGTGGCGAAGAATCTCAAGGCCAAGGTGGTGGCCGAGGGGGCCAACGAGCCCACCGTGCCGGAAGGGGACGAGATCCTCAACCAGCGCTCCATCCCGGTCATTCCCGACATCCTGTGCAACGCCGGCGGCGTCACCGTCTCCTACTACGAGTGGGCGCAGAACATCCAGCAGTTCCGCTGGGAACTCGAACGCGTCAACTCGGAATTGAAGACGACGATGTCGAAGGCGTTCGCCGACGTCTGGAAATTCGGAAAGTCCTACAACACCACCCTGCGCACCGCCGCCTTCGGCCTCGCGCTGGGGCGGGTGGCGAAAGCCACCATCATGCGGGGAATTTGAGCCGCGCCGCGGCGTTTCGAAACCGGAGCCACACCACCATGGAAGACGCGCTGAAATCGCTTTTGGAGATGGAATTTTTCAAGGACTTCACGCTCGCCGAGCTGAAGGGCCTCTTCGAGACCGGCTCGGTGACCCAGGTCAAGCCGGGCGAAGTCCTGTTCGAGGAGGGAAGCGACAACGGCAACGTCTACCTCCTCATCACCGGCGAGGTCGAGGTCTTCAAGAAGGATCCGCAGGGCAAGCAGCAGTCGCTCTCCACGCTCTCCAAGGGGGGCGCGGTGATCGGCGACATGGCGTGGGCGCTCGAGAAGAAGCGCGGCGCCACGGTCAAGGCGAAAAAAGCCTCGACCCTGCTCCAGCTCGACGGCGAGAAGCTGCGCAACGCGGTCCTCAAGGGGGGCGTCGGTGCGACCCGCTTCGCCTACACCATGATCAAGATGCAGGCGTTGCGCCTCGACAACATGAACCAGCAATTGCTCAAGATCATCGGCGCCCCCACCGAGAAGAAGAAGACCACCGAGATCGACAACCTGCGCGACAAGGTGCTCAAGGGGTGGGAGTTCTAGAAGTTCCGAGTTCCTAGTGCCGAGAACGGCGGGCTTCGGCCCGCCGTTTTTTTTCGTAGGGGCGAGTGCCACTCGCGCCTACACCTCGTACCCGAGCGCCGTCATGAAGCCGCCTTTCCAGAGGGCGCGCAGTTCGTTCATGTCGGCTTCGATGATCGGTTCGTGGTTGAGGGAGATTGTGAATTTTTCCCCGCCGGCGTGGCCGATCACCGCGCAGGGGACGCCGGCGGCCTGCGCCGCGCTGGTGATCTGCTTGGTGAACTCGGGCCGGCAGGCTAGAATCGCGCGCGAGGCGTCCTCGCCGAAGAGGTAGAAGTCGGGACGGCCGATCGCGGCGAGCTCGACCTCGAGGCCTCGTGCAGACACGGGCGTGCCCTCGGGCAGGAAGCCCATCTCGGCGAGCGCCACCGCGAGACCGCCGTCCGAGCAATCCTTCGCGGCGACCAGGTATTCCCGGTCGATGAGGTCGCGCACCAATTGCTGGAGGTTCTTCTCAAGGGCGAAATCGAGCTGCGGGATCTCGCCGGTCTCCATGCCGTGGACGACCGAGAGGTACTCGGAGCCGCCCACCTCGCCCAGCGTCGCGCCGAGCAGCAGGAGCGTGAGGCTGTCCTCGGTCAGCTTGTTGCCGACCGCCTTGTCCGCTTTCTCGATCAGGCCGACCATGCCGACCGCGGGGGTCGGGTAGACCGCGCTGCCGTCGGTTTCGTTGTAAAAACTGACATTGCCGGAGACGACCGGGGTCGAGAGGACGCGGCAGGCGTCGGCGAGGCCGCCCACCGCCTCCTTGAACTGCCACATGATCTCGGGGTTTTCCGGGGAGCCGAAGTTGAGGCAATCGGTGATCGCGATCGGGGTCGCGCCGGTCATCGAAATATTGCGGGCCGACTCGGCCACCGCGTGGGCGGCACCGCGGCGCGGGTTGAGGTAGACCCAGCGCGCATTGCAGTCGGTCGTCACCGCCACCGCCTTGTCGCGCCCCTTGATGCGGATGACGCCCGCCTCGGCGCCCGGCCCCTGCTTGGTGTTGGTGCGGACGTGGTGGTCGTACTGGCGCCAGACCCAGCGCTTCTCGCTCAAATTCGGAGAGGCGAGCAGGCGCTTCAGCGTCTCGGTCAGGTTCATCGGCTGCGGAACCTTCGAGAGATCCGCCGTCCGGTGGGTCGCGAAGTAGGCCGCCTCCTTCGAGGGGCGGTCGTACTTGGGCGCGTTGGTCGAGATCGGGTCGATCGGCATGTCGGCCCACACTTTGCCGTTCATGTGCAGCACCGCGCGGCCGCTGTCGGTCACCGTGCCGATCACCGCGCAGTCGAGATCCCACTTGTCGAAGATCCGCTTCGCGGTCGCCTCCTGCCCCTTCTTCACCACCGCAAGCATCCGCTCCTGCGACTCCGAGAGCATCAGCTCGTAGGGCGTCATCCCGGTCTCGCGCATCGGCACCCGGTCGAGGTCGAGCTCGATCCCGTTGCCGGAGCGGCCGGCCATCTCGAACGACGACGAGGTGAGGCCCGCCGCGCCCATGTCCTGGATGCCGACCAGGCAGTCCTCGTTCATCAGTTCGAGGCAGGCTTCCAGCAGCAATTTCTCGGTGAAGGGGTCGCCGACCTGCACGGTGGGCCGCTTCTCCTCGCTGCCCTCCCCGAATTCGGCCGACGCCATGGTCGCGCCGTGGATGCCGTCGCGGCCGGTCTTCGAGCCGAAGTAGAGGATCGGGTTGCCGATCCCGGTCGCGACGCCCTTGAAGATCTTGTCGGCCGGAAGGAAGCCGACCGTCATCGCGTTGACCAGGCAATTGCCGTTGAAGGAGGGATTGAAGAAGACCTCGCCGCCGACGGTCGGGATGCCGACGCAGTTGCCGTAATCGCCGATCCCCTTCACCACGCCCGCGACCAGCGAGCGGGTCTTGGCGAGCTTCGGATCGCCGAAGCGCAGCGTGTTGAGGTTGGCGATCGGCCGCGCCCCCATCGTGAAGACGTCGCGCAAGATGCCGCCCACGCCGGTCGCGGCCCCCTGGTAGGGCTCGATGTAGCTCGGGTGGTTGTGCGACTCCATCTTGAAGGCGATCGCATCCCCCTCCCCGATGTCGATCACGCCGGCGTTCTCGCCCGGCCCCTGGATCACCCGCGGCCCCTCGGTCGGGAAGAGAGCGAGGTGCTTGCGCGAGGATTTGTAGGAGCAGTGCTCCGACCACATCACCGAGAAGATCCCCAGCTCGGTCATCGTGGGGTGGCGCCCCAGGATCTCGAGCACCTTCTTCGCCTCCTCGGGCGACAGTCCGTGCTCCTGGCTTTCCTTCGCGTAATCTGCGGGGGCGATCAGCCCCTCGAGGGTGGTCATATAATGTCAGTTCCTGATTGAAGTGGATCGAAATGCTATCGAGTATGACAGTATACTGTCTGCGCTATGAAATTTATCCATTTCATGCACGCCGGGTTGACCGTTCTCCTCGTCGCGAGTCGTGTTGAGGCGCAGATCGCGCCGATGGTGATCAACTTTCAGGGCCGATTGACCGACAACTCCCCCGCGCAGACGCCGATCAACGCCACGGTGGACATGCAATTCGAGATCTGGGACTGCGCTCTCTGCGCCTCACCCGCTTCCCGCCTCTGGCACGAGCCCGTGAGCGGCACCGTTTCCGTCGCGGTTACGGCGGGTGTTTTCTCGATCCGGCTCGGCGACAACGGCTCACCACTGCCGGCCACCCTTTTCTCGAGCGGCTCGACCCGCTACTTGCAACTCATCATGAACGGCCAGACCCTCGGTCCGCGCCAGTCGATTTCGTCGACGGGATACGCGATGGCAGCCGCCTGGGCGGGAGATTCCTCTTCACTCGGCGGCGTTGCAGCGGGCGCCTGGCAACGGGCGACCAGCGCTTCCTGTCCGGCCGGCGCGACGCTCACTTCCATCTCGCCCGCGGGCGGCGCGACCTGCTCCGCGGAAGCCGATCCCAAGATCGGATCGCTCAGCAGTGGATCCGTTCCCCGCTGGGTGGGATCGCAACTGGCCTCCGGCGTGATCCTGGACAACGGCGCGACCGTCGGCGTCGGCGTCGCGCCGGGAGCCGCGGCGATGACCGTCGGCGGGTCCCTGGCCTTGACGGGAGCGGATTCGAACCTCGTCTTCGCGGATGGCTCGGTGCAATCGACTGCCGTGACTACCGCGCCGATTCCCGCGGGGGCACTGCTCTACACCGACAGCACGACGCCGCCAGGCGGATATACCGCCACCGGTTCACGGAAGCCATTGAGCTCCGGCAAACTGGTCGCCAGCTACTCCCAACCCTTGAGCAGCTACAATGTGACCGAATCCTCCGGCAAGATTTTCATCATCGGTTTGAACACCACCTCGCCGTGCGGCGCGGTTAATTCCCGGGCGACTCTCGTCTATGACATCGCGGGGAACAGCTGGTTCTCCGCCGCGAATCCTCCCTACTCCAGCTGCGGATCCGCCGCCGTGGCGTACGGCGGCAAGATCTACCAGTTCGGCGGGTACGACTCGAACGCTCCGTTCCCCAGCTGGAACTACTCGAAGGCGGCGTACGTCTTCGATCCTGCGGCGGACAGCTGGAGTCCGCTCCCGGACATGCCCACGGATCTCGGCGACAAGCCGAGCGCCGCCGCCGCGGGTGGAAAGCTCTATTTGTACGGCGCATCTTCCGGCAGCTATAAATTCTATTCATTCGACCCCGCCTCCGGCTCATACAGCGTCCTGCCGGTTCCGTTCGCGTCCCATGACGACACTCTCACTTCGGTCGGCGGCGAGCTGTACCTGCTGTTCGCCGCCGGCAAACTGCAGGAGTTCGATCCTGCGACTGGCGTGTGGACGATCCGCGCCGCGGGATTCAACGGCAGCAACTCCACCCCCAGATGCGCGCGGCTGGGCGGGGAAATCAATTGCGCGGGCACGAGTTATTCCCCCTCCCTCAACACGTGGTTCTCGCGGTCGGAGCCGTTCACCTTCTTCGGCGCCTCCGCGGGCGACATTCTGGAGTCGGGAAGGAACGGCTATGGCGTACTGCTCTACATGTCACAAACCGTGATGATCATCGACTACGGTCGGATTTTTTACGAGCACGTGAAGCAGTAGCGGATGTGGTGGCCCGGGCTCCGCGTCAGCACGGGCATTCCTCAACGATTATCACGCTTGCTACGTGCTGCGCGGCCGGCAACGCCGCCGCTTGACAGATCCCACCTCGCCGGCAATTGCAACACCGGCGGCAATCGCATCGAAGCGCTCCGTCCGCGATGACCGGCCGCGTCACTCCGGGCAGGGCATCCCGGCCGCGATCCACCGGTCGATCTGATCGGCGAACGCCGCCTGGGTGCCGGGGACGGGCGCGCGGCCGGGGCCGGGAGCCCAGCCCCAGGCGACCAGCTCGTCGGTGCGCACGTGCGCGGCGAGCTGCGCGGGGGAGCGGCCGCCGTTCTGCCGCGGGTCCTGGAGCTGCCGGCAGAGCTGGGCCGCGGTGCGCCCCTGGAAGGTGAGCGGGGCGGCCTTCGCCGAAAGGCGCCAGAACGGCGCTCCGGGGGGTTGATGCGGGAGCGCGAGGTTACGGTCCTGGTGGCAGGCGAAGCAGCGGTTGGGCGCGAGGCCGAGCCCGTCGAGGCCCCGCCGGATCCGCTGGGGATGGGGGCGCGCGTCGTCGCCGACCAGCGGCTGGTCGCCGGCGGGATGGCAGTTGAGGCAGCGCGGATGCATCAGCACCGGGTAGGCGGCGTTGAACGCGGCGATCCCGGCCGCTTTCCGCTCGGGCGCGGCGGGCGCGGAGCCCGCGCCCGCGCCGAGGAGCGCGGCGAATGAGGCGAGGAGCGCGGCGGAGAGGAGGACGGGAGGTTTCATCGCGGCACCTCAGGCTTTCAAGTCGCCGGGCCGGATCGGCAGCCGGCGGATCCGCCTGCCGGTCAGCGCGAAGAGCGCGTTGCACAGCGCGGGGGCGAGCGGCGGCACGCCCGGCTCCCCCGCCCCGGTGGGCGCCTCCCGGCTGTCGACCAGATGCGCGTCGATCTCGGGACATTCATGGTGGCGCAGCAGAGGGTAGTCGTGGAAATTCGACTGGACCGTCGCGCCGTCCTTGATCGTGATCTCGCCGTAGAGCGCGGCGGTGAGGCCGTAGACCACCGCGCTCTCGAGCTGCATCTTGAGGTTGAGGGGATTGACGATGCGTCCGCAGTCGAGTGCCGCGGTGACCTTGTGCACGCGCGGCGTTCCGTCGGGATTCAGCGAGACTTCGACCACCTCGGCCGCGTAGCTGTTGAACGAGAAATGGCCGGCGATGCCCCGCGCCCGGCCGGCGGGGAGCGGCTTGCCCCATCCCGATTTTTCGGCGACGAGCTTCAGCACGCCGGCGAGCCGCGGCGAGCCGCCGAGCAGCGAAAGCCGGTACTTCAGCGGATCCCGCTTCGCCTCGGTCGCCAGTTCGTCCATGAACGATTCCATCGCCCAGCCGTTGATCGAGTGGCCGACCGAGCGCCAGAAGCCGACCGGAACCCCGGTCTCGGCCCTGGCGTATTCGACGCGCACGGCCGGGAAGCCGTACGGGCTCTCGCTGATTCCCTCGACCGCGGTGGGGTCGATCCCGTTCTTCACGAACTGGGGAAAGACCCGGCTCATGATCGAGGGGCTGGCGATGCGGGCGCTCAGCGCCAAGGGCGATCCGTCTTCGTCGAGCGCGGCCGCGATGCGCAAGCAAGACGCCGGACGGTAGAAGCCGTGTCGCATGTCGTCCTCGCGGCTCCACACCACCTGCACCGGCGAGCCGGGGACCGCCTTCGCCGCCTCGACCGCGTCGGTGATGAAGTCCATCTCGAAGCGGCGGCCGAAGCCGCCCCCGAGGAAGGTCGTCACCACCTCCACCTGCTCGGGTTTCAGGCCGCAAATCCGCGCCGCGTTCGCCTGCGCCATCGTCTGCGCCTGGGTCGGCGCCCAGACGGTGCAACGCCCTTTCTCGACCAGCGCGGTTGCATTCATCGGTTCCATCGTCGCGTGGTTCAGAAAGGGGGCTTCGTATTCGGATTCAACTTTCCACCTTGCGCCCGTCAGGATCTGAAGCGAATCGCCTTTCGCCTCAACCAGGGTCGCGCTCCCGGATGCGAGCCCGCGCAGCTGGGTCGAGATCGCCGCGCTGTCCCGGCCGCCGCCGGGGCCGGGGGAGAATTCCGTCTTGAGCGCTTCGATCCCCTTCATGGCCGACCAGGTGCCGGTCGCGATGACCGCGATCCCGCCGCTGACCGGCACCACCGCCTTGACGCCCGGCACCGTGCCGGCGAACTGCGCGTCGCTCGATTTCACGCCGCCCGCGAAGGCGGGGATGCGCAGCACGCGGGCGAAGAGCTGGCCCGGCTGCCGCACGTCGATGCCGAAGCGGGCGCTCCCCGCGACCTTGGCGGGGATGTCGAGCCGCGCGGTCGGCTTGCCGATCAGGCGGAACGTCGCGGCGTCCTTGAGCGCCGGCTTCTTCGGGGCGACCCGGCGGGCCGCGTCGGCCGCCAGCGCCCCGTAGCCGAGTTTCCGCTTGCCGCTGAGGACGAAGCCGTTCTCGGTCTTGCAGGCCGCCGGCGCGACCTTCCAGCGCGCGGCCGCGGCGCCCACCAGCATCTCGCGCGCCGCCGCGCCGGCCTGCCGGAGGGTCGCGTACTGGCCGCGCACGCTCGAGCTCCCGCCGGTCCCCTGCATCCCGAAGCCGGGATCGATGTAGGCCGCGGCCGCGGGAGCGAAGACGAAGCCGACCCGGCTCCAGTCGGCGTCGAGCTCTTCGGCGAGGATCATGGGCAGCGAGGTCGAGACCCCCTGCCCCATCTCCGACTTGGGGACGATCACGGTGAGCGCGCCGTCGGAAGCGAGGTGGAGGAACGCGTTGGGCTTGAATTCGCGCGGCGCGGCCGCCCCGGCGAGCGCCTCGAGCGAGTTCGGCATCGCGAAGGCGAGCCACAGGCCGGCGCCCGCCGAGGCGGACAGGGCGAGAAATTCGCGGCGGCTCCGCATCGGGGCGGTCATTTGCCGCCTCCCGAGGCCGCGCGCTGGATCGCCTTGAAGATGCGCGGATAGGTGCCGCAGCGGCAGAGGTTGCCGGCCATCCCGTCCCGGATCTCCTCCGCGTCGGGATGCGGGTTCGCCTTGAGCAGCGCGCAGGCCGACATGATCTGCCCGGGCTGGCAGTAGCCGCATTGCGGCACCTGCTCCTCGACCCACGCCTTCTGCACCGGATGGCCGCCGTCTGGCGACAGCCCCTCGATGGTGGTGATCTTCCGCCCGGCGACGAGCGAGACCGGGGTCACGCAGGCGCGGATCGCGTCGTCGTCGAGATGGACCGTGCAGGCGCCGCACAGCGCCATGCCGCAGCCGTACTTGGTGCCGGTCAACCCCAGCGTGTCGCGCAGCACCCAGAGCAGCGGGGTCTCGGGATCGACGTCGACGGTGACCGGCTTGCCGTTGACGGTGAGGGGGGTCGCGGCCATGATCGCCTCCGGGGAAAGCGGCGCGCCGCGCCGGACAGTCGGGAATGCGATTGGAGAATTCGACCAGGAGTGACCGCCATTATAGAACCGTGATCCGGCTTGCGCCCCGCGTGACCCCGCCCTTGGGCCGTGATCTCCCCCGCTCAGCGCGTCGCGACGAACGGCAGCCGCTCGTGCAGGCGGGTGAAGACGAGCCGCTCGGCGTCGCGCAGCTTCGGGTAGTCGGCGGCGGGGACCTCGTCGATCACCTCCATCATCTCCCAATGGCCGCGCCAGCGGCCGTCCGCGAACCGCGCCTCGGCCTTGAAGCGGAAGCCGCCCGGCCCGGTGATCTCCTCGCTGTATTCGGGGCGCGAAGGGCGGCGGCCGGCGGGGATCGCGACGTCGAAGTCGAGCCGGTGGAGCTCGGGCTCGAGATTGCGCACCGGGAAGCGGCGTTCGCGGTCGGTGAAATAGGGGTCGAGGCCGAGGTCGGAGACCAGCAGCGGCATCCCGTCGCCCGCGAAGCCCTCTCGCGACCAGCCCCCCTCGAATGTGGCGACGGTCTTGTCGGCGGTGTAGGGCGCGGCTTTGACGTCCTTCGGCACGCCCCCGAACCGCTCCTTGAGGTACGCCTCGGCCGAGATCGATGACATCGCGGCGGACTTGGCGCGCTCCTCCGCCAGCTTTTCGTCCATGTGCTCCATCTCCGCTTCGGTGAAATGTATTTCGAGCGGTTTGTCGGTCTTCAGTCGCTCGCGCACGCGGGCCGCGGTGAGGCCGAAGAAGCGCGCCTTCACCCCGCCCTCCGCCTTCCCCTGCGCGTCGAGCGTTCCGGTGAAGCTGAAGTTTTCGCCGTTCCGCTCCGGCGCGTCGGCGGGGATGGTCTCAAGATGCGCGCCGTCCGCCGCGTACCGGTAAGTCGCGCCGCCCCAGAACCAGGTTGGCAGCCGCGCGCCGGGGGTAAACTGATACGCCGGGTTGAAAAAGCCGGTCCGTCCGTCTGCGGAGACCCGCACCGCGAGGTAGGGACCACGGTAAAAGCCGGGGTCGGTCAGCTCGGGCTGGATGGGCAGTTCGTAGGCGGGGAAGACGCTCGCCAGCTCCGCCTGGTAACCCGCCTCACGCAGCAGGGCGGCGAACAGGTAGCAGCGGTGGGCCCAGTTTCCGGACATCTTGCGCGCGATCTTCGCGAAGGTGACGTCCGGGTCGAACCGCACCTCCTCGTCCGGCTTGTAGTGGATCCGGAGCCATTCGGCCGCGCGCTCGATGCGCGTCCACGCGTCGCCCTCGCCCAGGATCTTGGCGCGGTCGAACTCCTTCTCGTCCGGGCGCTTGGCCATGAAGTGGGCCAGCGACTCGTCGCGGTGCTCCTTGTCGAACTCTTTCTCCCAGTAGCCGAGGTCGGTCGCCGGCGCGTGCTCCGAGAACATCGCGGCGACCATCGGGCGGATGCGCCGGTCGCTGGGCATCATCACCTCGCGCTCGAACGCGGGAACGTCGTCCGCCAGGAACTCGAGCTCGGAGACCTCTCCCTTGCGCTCCTGGCGGCCGGCGCGCAGGTTGGTGCCGCGCGGAAAGATCGCCGCATCGGCCTCCCAGCGCTCGCGGGTCCGGGTGACGCCCTGCCAGAAGCCGTGCTTCGCCTTGCCGCGGGGGTTGAAATCGGCTTTACGGTCTTCGCTCAGGTTCAGCTTCCCGGAGAAGAAGCCGCGCGCGCGCGACCACAGTCTGTGATTGGAGCGGATGAGCAGCCGGTAATGGTCGGTCGGCAGCGGCGAATCCGCGTAGCCGAGCGTCAGCGAGGGGAGGAAATCGTAATGCATCACCGCGCGATAGGCGATGACGGTGCCCGGCGGCGCGCCCGGGATCAGCAGCGACCAAAGGCGGGCTTTGGGCGGCAGCGAGGCCTCGTCGTTCTTCCCCTTGCGGTCGTCGATCTTGCCCGCGCTGCGGCGCAGCGTCTCGAAGAGGTGGGTCTCGCGATCGAGGGGGATTTTGCGGCCGTCCGGGTAGCGGATCTCGCCCTCGAGGTTGGTCAGCCGCTGTTCGTCGTCCTCGTAGAAGTGATCCCACGCCGAGACCTTGTCGCTGTCGAGCCCGATGACCAGCGCGGCCGCGATGATCTTGTCCGACTCGTAATTGCTGACCACGTAGTTCCCATTCACCTCGGTGCGGACGACGTCGGGCAGCTCCCAGGTCTCCTCCTTGCGCAGGATCCGGCTCTTCTCGGGCGGCTTCTCGGGCGCGGTGACGGCGAGCGGCGCGAAAGGCGGGAGCGGGATCGGGGTGGCGCGGCCGCGGTCGGGGGTGTCGGGCGCGGCGGACGCGGCCAGGGCCAGCAGCAGCGGGATGAAGACGGGGCGGAACAGCATCCCGGGAGCTTAACGAGGCCGCTCCGCGCCGCCGCTAAAATCCCCGCTTCGCAATTCATCAAGGAACGCCCATGGCCCACCGGTACCTGCCCACCGGCGTGCGGGACGAGCAGGAGATGCTCGACGCCGTCGGGGTGAAATCGAAATCCGATCTCTTCAACTCGATCCCCGACCGGCTGCGGCTGAAAGAACCATTGCCGCTGCCCGCCGACATGAGCGAGCAGGCGCTGCGCGATCATCTCGCGGCGCTCGCCGCGAAGAACCGGGCTGCGGAGCTGCCGGGCTTCCTCGGCGGCGGGGCCTACCGCCACTTCGTGCCGGTCGGCGTCGATTACGTGCTGCAGCGGACCGAGTTCTACACCAGCTACACCCCCTACCAGCCCGAGATCTCGCAGGGGACGCTGACCGCGGTCTTCGAGTTCCAGACCTTCGTCGCGCTGCTCACCGGCTGCGAGGCGGCCAACGCGTCGCTGTACGACGGCGCGATGGCGGCGGCCGAGGCGGCGCTGATGGCGATGCGCCTCACCGGGCGAGAGAAGATCGTGCTCGCCGCGGCGCTCAATCCCGCCTACAAGCGGGTCGTCCGCTCCTACCTGCTCAACATCGGCGCGCCGGTCGTCGAGGCCGGCTTCGATCCCGCCACCGGCCGCACCCTCCTCCCCGACGCGGAGACGCTGAAGGACGCCGCGGCCTTCATCGTCCAGACCCCCAATTATTTCGGCGTGGTCGAGGAGTTCGCCCCGCTCGCCGCCGCCGCGAAATCGGCCGGCGCCGAGGCGGTCGCGGTCGTCACCGAGGCGCTCGCGCTCGGCCTCATCCAGGGGCCCGGCGCGCAGGGCGCCGACATCGTCTGCGGCGAGCTGGCGAGCTTCGGACCCGGCCTCAACTTCGGCGGGCCGTACCTGGGCTTCCTCGCCACCTCGATGAAGAACATCCGCCAGATGCCGGGCCGCCTGGTGGGCGAGGCGCACGATTTCACCGGCCGCCGCGGCTACTGTCTCACCCTCGCCGCCCGCGAGCAGCACATCCGGCGCGAGAAGGCGACCTCCAACATCTGCACCAACGAGGGGCTGATCGCGCTCGCCGCGACCGTCCACCTGTCGCTGCTGGGCAAGCACGGGCTGCACGACCTCGCGCGGGAGAACTTCAACCGCGCCGGCCATCTCAAGAACGCGCTCAAGGCGAAGGGCCACCCGCCGAAGTTCTCCGGCCCCTTCTTCAACGAATTCGTGATTGAGACGAAGAGCGATCCGGCCGCGCTCAATGAGAAGCTCCTCGCCTCCGGCTTCGTGGGCGGCCTGCCGCTGGACGGCGACTATCCGTCGCTCAAGCGCGGCCTCCTGCTGTGCGCCACCGAGATGAATTCTCCCGAGCAGATCGAACGCTTCGCCGTCCTCCTCGCCGCGAACGACCGCGCCTGAGACCCGCCATGTACACCATCCCCGAACCGCTGCTGTTTGAGAAATCGTCGCCCGGCCGCAAGGGCGTGAAGGTCGAGAAGGCGCCCGTGCCCGAGCAGGACGCCGCGAAGGTGCTCGGCGCCGCCTTCCGCGGCCCGATCGAGGGGCTGCCCGAGGTGAGCGAGATCGACGTCGTCCGCCACTTCACACGCCTCTCGCGGATGAATCTCGCGGTCGACCTCGGCCTCTACCCGCTCGGCTCCTGCACCATGAAGTACAACCCGAAGCTGAACGAGTGGGCGGCGCGCCTGCCCGGCTTCGCGGGGCTCCATCCGCTCGCGCCCGACGCGGCGGCCCAGGGGGCGCTCGCGGTTCAGCACGAATTGCTGGAGCTGCTCAAGGTGATCACCGGCTTCTCGTCGGGCACCCTGCAGCCGGCCGCCGGCGCGCAGGGGGAATTGACCGGCATCTTGCTCATCCACGCCCATCACGAGGCGCGCGGCGACCATGCCCGCACCACCATCCTCATCCCCGACTCGGCGCACGGCACCAATCCCTCCTCCGCCGCGCTCGCGGGCTACCAGGTCGAGGCGGTCCCCTCCGCGAAGGACGGCACCGTCGATCTCGAAGCGCTCAAGGGGAAGATGGGGCCGCACGTCGCCGGCCTGATGCTCACCAACCCCAACACGCTGGGCATTTTCGAGAAGAACATCGACCAGATCGCGAAGATCCTTCACGAGGGGGGCGGCCTGATCTACATGGACGGCGCGAACATGAACGCGCTGCTGGGCGCCGCGCGTCCGGGCGACATGGGCATCGACGTGATGCACCTCAACCTGCACAAGACCTTCACCACCCCGCACGGCGGCGGCGGCCCCGGCTCCGGCCCGGTCATGTGCAACGACAAGCTGAAGCCGTTCCTGCCGGTTCCCGTGATCGTCAAGGAAAAAGACGGGACCTACCGCCGCGACTTCTCCCTTGCGGGCACCATCGGCAAGGTCCACGCCTTCCAGGGGAACTTCGGCATGCACGTCCGCGCGCTCGCCTACATCCTCGCGCTCGGCGGCGACGGCGTGCGCGAGTCGGGCGCCAACGCGGTGCTCAACGCCAATTACCTCCGCGCGAAGCTGACCGGCGTCCTCAATCTCCCCATCGATTCGCCGACCCTGCACGAGGTCATCTTCAACGACGAATCGATGGCGAACAACATCACGACCCTCGACATCGCCAAGCGGCTGATCGACCACGGCTTCCATCCCCCGACCATCTACTTCCCCCTGGTCGTGAAGGGCGCGATCATGATCGAGCCGACCGAGTCGGAGCCCAAGGAAGAACTCGACCGTTTTGTCGACGCGATGAAGGCGATCGTGAAGGAGGCCGCCGAGGAGCCGAACAAGGTCCGCATGGCCCCCCACACGACGCCCGTCGGTCGCCTCGACGAGGTCAAGGCCGCGCGCCAGCCGAAGCTGCGCTGGACGGCGGGATGACGACGCGCCGGGAACCGCCCGCGCCGACTCGTCTGCGCGATGAGGCCGCAGGCCGGCTTGGCAATGCCGGTGAAGTCTGATCGGTTCTCGTCAGCGGATCCTCCCCGGGATCGCCGCGCCTCGCAGCGTTCGACTCGCAATGACGCGGGGCCGGGCCCCGCGTCACTTCCCCCACAATTTTTGCCACCAGGTCTTCTGGGGCGTCGCGCGCGGCGGAACCGGCTCGAGGGCGTTCATGCGGGCGCGGATGGCCGCGGGCTGCCAGCCGGTCAAGCCGGCGAGGTTGCGCTGTTCCTCCTGCTGGCGGTTGCGGAGCGTCTCGCGGTACTGCGCCAGCTGCGGGCACTGCTCGCTCCCGGTCCACGGGTGGTTGAGGACGTAGCGCCCCTGGAAGTTGGCGCGGTCGCCGGTCTCGTGGAAGACGAAATCCTCGGGGTAACGGGCGCGGTCGTAGCGGGCGTGCAAGCGGGTGAGGAAGACGGCCCGGTCCGGCTCGTCGAGCCAGAAGACGCCGAGCTTCTGCAATTCGCCCGGGTCGAGCGGCGGCGCGGCGCAGGGGTCGCACCAGGTCATGTCCCAGGCGTACTCGGTGAAGAGGGTGACGCCGCCGCTTTTCTCCCATTGCCGGTCGTACAGGGTCTTGTAGAAATTCTTGAAGTCCTCGCGCACGAAGAGCGGGACATTCTGGCCCGTGGGCAGCGGCTGCACGCGGTAATTCACCGGCTCGACGCGCCCTTTGCGGGTGATGGCGAAGACGAACAATTCCTGCGTCCCTTTCGCGTTGACGGTGCCGAGGCGGATCGGCAGCATGAATTTCGGCGACTCGAAGGCCATCTGCAACGGCCGCAAGTTCGAGAAGCCGAGCGCCCGCTGCTGCTTGAGGTTGACCTTGGCGACGAAGAATTTCATTCCCTGCCTCAGGTAGCTGCCGACCACGGCGTCGGCGCCGTCCGGAATCGTGTACTTGTTTTCGCGCAGCCACAGGATCAGGCCGTTCGACTCCTTCGCGGAGAGGATCAGGATGTCGTACTCGCCGACCGTGTAGCTCGCCTCGATGGTGACGCCGTGGTCGCGCTCCTCGCGCGGCAACGGCGCCGCGGCGGATTTCGCCCTCGCGCCCGCCGCCATGTCCATCAGCATGTAGCGGCGCGCCTCGCAAGGGTTCTCGTCGTGGTACTCGACCAGCCGGGGGGCGGAGTAGGCGTCGAGGTGGTCGATCGGCGCCTGCTCGCCGGCGCGGATCTGGTCCTTGGCGAGCACCACCGGCACCGGCACCACCATCGCGAATTCAGAGGGCGCGCCGGTGAAATCGCTCGAGATCGTCAGCACGGTCTTGTCGCCGTCGCGGACGAGGACGACCTTCGAGGCCTGGTTGTAGATCTTCGTGTCGGCCTGGGCGACGTAGAAGCCGCAGAAGGCGGCGGCCGGGTTCGCGCAGAGCGCGAGGGCGCCTGCGAGCAGCCACTCATGCCGCCTCGGGAATGCGAACGGGGACGGGGACGGGTTGAACATGGGAAGCTCCTTGGGGTTCCGGATTTTTTCCAAGCGGGTTGACGGGCGTCCACGCGTGGCGGGCGCCGGGCAGGACGCGGTTGATGAGCGGGACCAGCGGGCTGCACAACAGCAGCCCGTGAACGAGCGCGTGGGGGCTGAAATATTTGAATTGCAGGAGGTGGGCCGCGAGCGCGACCAGCGCGGCGTGAAGGACGCGGCCGGCGCGCCGGTCGGGCGTCGTCTTGGGGTCCGAGATCATGAAGAAGGCGAACATCAGCAACGCCCCGCTCTCCATGCGGTGGAGCGGGATCGTCATCGGCTCGCCGACCCGGAGCGAACGCGCGACGAGCAAGGCGGCGCGGGCGGCGAGGAAGACGAGCGCGGTCTCGCTGCGCAACGCCCGCCAAACCACCATCCCGCCCAGCGCGACGATCAGCGCGACGACCCACGCCGCGGTCCCCCATTGCCCCGGCGAAATCCAGCCGGCGCCGGCGAGCAGCAGCGCGCCCATCCCGAAGGTCGTGGGGTTGAAGAGGTGGCGGCCGTCGAGGCGGACGAGGAATTTGCTCCCGATCGAGAGCGCGGCGCCAAGCGCGAGCCAGCCGGGGTGGCCGGCGCGGAACAGGATCGCGAGCCCGAGCGCGGAGATGAGCGCCGACTTGAAATCGAACGCCGGCAGCCGCGCGAGCTTCGTCCCCAGCCATTGGGTCGCCTGCGCGGTCGCGACCACGAGCGCGACCTGCCACGGCGTCACGGGAAAACCGAGCCTCGCGATCCCCCACGCCAGCAGCGCGGCGAGCGCCGCGATCTGGAACCAGCGGACGTCGCGGGGAAGGAACCGGGCGATCGGATCGGCGAGGCGCACGCAAGCCATTGACCCGGCGGCGCGAGTCCGGTTCCCGCGGCCCCCATTCCGGACACCCTTTCGTTAAATAAAATTCACCCGGCGGTCATCGACCGCTGTCATCGTCATCCTCGCAACCGAAGCATCGAACGCATTCATCCGCTTCCCCAAGGAGCCCCCATGAACCTCAACCGCACCCTCCTCCCCGTCCTGCTGCTCGCCTCGGCCGTCGGCCTGAAGGCGCAGACCGCCGGCGCCGCCTCCGCGCCCGCCGCCAAACCCGTCCCGCCCGCGGCCGCCGCCGCGAGCGCCGCCAAGCCG
>JACXTT010003806.1_pt1 | contig 22871 bp, 33 predicted proteins | sample 9270951 | NCBI WGS metagenome assembly JACXTT01 (sample SAMN15532306, study PRJNA645909) | rock metagenome | isolation source: weathered quartz diorite | place: Puerto Rico | collected 2017-06-21
GATGGTGTCACTGAAACTACTTGGAATGTTAGCCTACCACCAAAGTATGGCACCATTATATTGTCACCTTTTATGATTGGAATATTTTCAAGAGAATCTGTGAGATATCTTTCATCTATCGGCGGTATAGAATCAAGCGGTGCAACTGTAATTTTTTCTGCAGGAATTGCCTTTATCTTTCGAACAGTTACAGTGTCACCAATTCCTACGCCAGTATTGTTTCTTCCAAGTCCGTCAATTCTTATGATTCCTTTTCCCTCATCAGACGGGTATAGTGGTAGACAGCGTGCAACGGATCTTCTTTTTCCAGTAATCTCTAAAATGTCTCCAGTTGATGCCCCAAGTGCATCCATTGATTCGTAATCAACACGTGTTACACCTCGGCCTACATCCCTAGTATATGCTTCCAATATTTTTAGCTGAATTGAGTTTTGGGCTATGTTTATCCTGAATATGCATGTCTTGTTATACCTTTGGTTGATTTACATTTTAGGTAGGCGTCAAATCTATCTACAGTACAACATCACGCTAATCAATGACTTTTATACCATAAACAGCACTTCAAGGTTGAATTGGACGCATATCTTGAAGAAGAGTTGTACGATCTAATCACATATTGTATTCAGAATTCAGGAGCCTCAGATCATTCTTCTAAAGAAGGAAGAATCAGAGAAATAGGACAAGAATTATTTTCAGACGGCGGTGTTGATGCACTTGAGAACATGTATTTTTCAATAGAACATAGAATAAGAGATGAGATCTCAGAGGATGCCAAACCTTATCGCTCTCTTTGGAATGGCATCAGTGACGAATGGAATTATTAAGCAACAGCAGTTTGTAATTTTTCTTGTTGTACCGGTTCTTGCATTGCTTTTCGTGCTTTGGCAAGCGCCATCCTTAGATGTTCAACTTCAATTTCGTCAAGCATTTCACACATGTTTTGCATATACAAAATCATTGTACTTAAAAGATACGTCTCCTTCATACAAAAGATCGCTTAGAGTCCGGATTGCTCACGTGTTTTAGATTTGTACAGTAATCAATCCAGTTATGGGTAAATGAAATTTCCTTGTCACCATGTAGATAACAACCAATTACATTTTTGCCATCAAGTTTCAATGGAAAGTCTACTACAAAAAATTCCTTTCCATCTATTTTTCTAAAATACGTAGGCCTCAGTCCCATCACATACAACTCAACCACATATTCAAACGGGTTAACGCCACCAAGTTTTTCCTTGACTGACTCAAACACAGTAAATCTTGCCGCATATTTTGCAGCATCCCGTGCTGCATCACGCACGGTCTCACCTGAGATAAATTCATTTCCATACCATCCATAGTTATTACGAGCAGCATAGCTTGCTTCTTTCCATGCAAAGTTCCATGCCTGATCCCAAGTGTTTTGCTTGTCAGATTTCATTGCTTCTACTCGTGCCAAGTCCCAAAGCAAGTCAGCTGCGTGTTGTAGAGTATCATTCTCTTTTTTCCATGGTAGCAATGCCTTTTGGTATTTGTCTACAAGATCTGCTACTTTGGTAATCAGAGAATTTGCATCTGCAATAGATCTTGCAGGATTGAAATATTTTATAGATTGTAACTTGGAATCAGTTGATGTTTGTGACATGAATAATATGAAAAATTTCCAAGTTTAATATTAATCTGTTTTTTTACGCTCATAGAATTTTTCAGGAGGCGCGTGTCTGTCTTTTTTCCTTCCAGGCAAATACAATTTTGCAACAGCTCCCATCATGAATCCTCCAACTACTACAATAGCAATACCGCTAACAATTAACACTAGAACTCGTCCAATCGACCGTAGTATTGCCATCATACCATAATAGATCTACCGGTAAATATGGATTAATCACGCATTATGGATTAAAAACCATAGCAACCAAGTCAATGGGATTGAGAAACAGTTTATTCTTGCACATATACCGCAGAAAGATTTTCAGATATTTTTCGTATGGTCTTGATTGCAGATTTTATCTCTTGTTCTGAGAGATCAGTGGTTAAGACCTTGCGAACTTGAGCAGCACATTCCATCATAGAATCCCAGAGTCGATCAGCCTTTGGAGTAGTGTGCACTCTCTTTATTCTTCTGTCTTTTGGATCAGGTTTTCTTTTCACATATCCATCCTCTTCCATTTTATCAATTACAGGAACAAGTGTTGGACTTTCAACTCCTATCTTATCAGCAAGTTCCCTCAATGTAGAACCAGGCTGAATATACAATGCAAAGATGACCTTTGATTGTGTTATGGATATTCCTGTTTTGTTTCGTAACTCAACATCAAATGCTTTTTGAATGATTTTTGATGCAGTATATACTACAAAACCCACACTATTTTCATAATCAAAATTTTTCATTTGGTTTCGAATCATTAGATTCCTAATGATTATATAGACCTTCTTCTAAAGATGATATATGAATACAAAGACAACAAATGTGGAGGTACCAGTTTAGATGGCAGTAAGTATGAAACAACAATACCGATCTGAAGTTGGAATAATTTCAGAAATATTGCAGATAACCATGGAATACGGTATGGAAGGTACAATAATATCTTCAATTGCTCGCAAAGCAAACCTCTCACATTATACAGCCATGGACAAATGCCAAAAACTGATAAACTTTGGACTGATGGAATCAAGAGAAGACAAGAAAAGTCGCCATTTTATCATCACTGAAAAGGGAATCAAGTTTTATCAAGAGATGCAAAAGTTTCTGCAGGTTGTCCAAGAAATCAAGATAAGATACTAGTTCAAACAATATCCTAGTTTTTCTACAAATTGTTTTGCAATGTTTCGTACTGAAACATTGCTTACCCCACAAGATTTGGCAATAGCACTCTGTCCCTTTTTTTCATTGTTTACAAGCGTGGCAAGATAAACTGCAGCTCCTACCAATGACATTGGATTTTTACCAGTAGAAAATCTCGTATCTTTTGCCTTTGATAGTATTTCAAGTGCACTTTTTCTTGAATTTCCACTTATTCCAAGCATGCTACAGATCCTGGTTACAAATTCTACAGGATCATATGGGTCTAATTGCAAATCCATGCTTTTTGCCATAATGCGATACGCAGTAGCAAGGTCACCTCTACTGAGGTTTCCAGACTTTGCAATATCTCGTAGAGTTCTCGGAGTGTTTGTCTTTCGACATGCTGCATACAGTGAGGCATGCAGTATAGATGACACTCCTCTACCGCGTGTTAGTTTTAGGGCAAACGCCTTTCTATAGATATATGCAGTTTCCTCCACTACATTTTGTGGCAAAGAAAGTTTTGACTTTGCAATATCAAGTAGCATAAAGGCATGTCTCAAGTTTGAGCCAGTTCCTTTTGATTTGCTCCTACTGTCCCATTGCCGCAATCTAGTAAATGTGTTTTTCATATACCCAGACAGCGCATTACCTGAAGCATCCTTGTCTTGGCTTCCAATCGATGTTGCAAGACCCATGTCATAAATTGCAAGGCTTGATTTGTTTCCAGTCCTGCTTTTATCAGCAGATTGTTCTAGATCAAACGAGCGAGACTCTGGTCCCATGTTGTAAATTTTATCAATTAGCACAAGACCACAACTTGCACAGAGAATTTCACCTGCATCATTATCAGTTACAAGAGGTCCTCTAGAGCAAGATTTCATTTTGCATTTGTCAAACATCTCATATTGCAACTTGGGTATTATTAGGTCGGATTTGACTAATTAGGAATTTGCGAACAATTCTATGGTTATTTTGCAGTAGGTTCAGCTAATTTGCAACACAGACAAGAAAATTTTAGACATTTGTTCCAGATAATTAGAAAAACTCTAACACTTGCTTTAAATTAAGAACACCTAGTCTTGCAATGAATGCCAGAGGATCTAGCTACAATCATAGAGGAATTGATAAAGTCAGAGAAAGGCGACATGGCTAGACTACAGAATATTCTGACTGCAATCAAGAACGGAGAACCTGTCTCTTTTGAGGATCACCAATATGTAGAGAGTCTTGCACCAAATCCATCAACTCAAGGCCCTGACATTGTTGATACAAAGCCAGATAATACTAATCCAGAACAGACTTCACAAATTCCAGCTTCTCAGGATGTCGAAAGCAAACCTACGAGATCTCCCCCAAGAAAATATGCAACAGTAGGAATCATTGTTGCAGTTGTCCTTGTAGCATACATAGGATTTGATTTGTATGCAGTAAACAGCCTACAGTTTCGCCCACATCATGGTCAACAGGTAATAATTTCAGATACTCAGCTTGGCATCCAATCAGAAGCATGCAATCCGTCATATTTTCCTGCAACTTTTGCCAAGTACAAGATAATTGCGTTGTACAAATCTGAAGAGATAGAAAATGCAACTATTGATGGTGTTACACTTTCGCCAAAATCAGCAGCAATTCTAAACGGAGTCTTTTCCATAAATAAAGAAACAGCAGCCAGACTTGCAAACGAGAGTCTGCCGTTTGACCCTGCAAAGGCAAGCATAACAACTTCTGTATATGCCCCCATCTTTGGAATTATTCCATACACGGTAGACACCAAATATTCTGCACAAGACTTTCAAGATAGGATAAAACACCCGCCTCCAGGTACATTTGATTGCTATCCATAGAACAGAAGAAATCATCATTTACAAATGTCCAATCAGCTTACAATTTAGTGACGCATATTTTTTGAAAAAAATTTGTTTATGATGATTCTAGGTTGTTAGAATTAAAACGTGTTTTCAAGAAATATTTTTCTCAGACAAATTAAATATTGTCAGTTAGCTTGCCCTAACAATGCAAGCAAATTACAAGATTATACTATTTTTTGCAACAGTCGCATTAACTTTGATTCCAATTAGCCAGACCAACGTTTTTGCAGAACAATACAATTCCTACAAGAACAATCCTACAAATACTGCAACTCAGACACCAACAAAATTCTGCCCATATGGTTTTTCGGTAAATTCCGATTTGACTAATTGTAGAGTATATGGTCTTACCATCCATGATAAAAACATGGCCGGTGTGAATCTGTCTGGCAGCATTTTCATAAATTCAGACATATACAACATGAATCTCTCCCATGCCAATTTACAAAATGTTATTCTAAGAGGTTCTGTAATTGCAAACACTGACTTGTCATACGCAGATCTTCGAGGAGCAGACCTTCGTGGAATCAACTTTTATCATTCAAATCTTCAGGGTGCAGATCTGAGAGGCGCCAAGATTACAGCTTCAATATTTCCAAGTGTCAATTTTGAGGGAGCAAACTTGCAAGGAGTAGTCTTTTCACAAACAAAAGCAGAGGTTGCCAGCTTTCAGAATGCAAATCTACAAGGAGCTATCATGTCTCAAACTGAACTTTTAGGAGCAGACTTTACGGGTGCGAACTTGAAAAATGCAGACCTTCGTAACTCAGACTTGGCTGGAGGTAGTCTTGCACAAGCCAATCTCGAAGGAGCAAAGGTTGGAGGACTCGATACAGCAGGAGCTGACCTTTCATGTTATGGCCATCAAATATGTGTCAGTTAAAGTAAAATCTCACATCTGATATTTTTAATATTTGAAAAATTACTTTGCTAATTTAGTTGGATTTCATGTAAGAAATCAGATTGTTTGATAGAGGGCTTCCTACACCAGTTACAAGGTCATAACCTGTTGTTGCACTAAAACCGCCGTTATTTCCAGATACAATATCTCTGAAATTATTAGCATAGTTTGTTCCGGTAGCTGCACCATATACAAGTGTGCTAGTTCCATGAGATGTTGAAGACACGGGGCTTGATCTTTCACCGTTTACAATTGCAGACAGAGCAGCCCATTGTGGGGCACCTGCACTAGTTCCTCCCACTTGGAACCATCCAGAACTTCCTTGATAACCAAAACTATCATACACAGATACACCGGTACTTGGGTCTGCATCATAAGATACATCCGGTACTGCTCGTTTACCGTTGCTTGCAATTCCATAATTAACCTGATAGGACTGTTCGGATTCGTATGTACTTGTACCACCGCCACTTCCACTCCATCCTGTTTCACTTGATACGTTTCCAGAACCATCTAGATTTAGCGTAGTTCCTCCAACTGCTATAACATATGGAGATACAGCTGGATAGATAGTACCACTACCACTGTCTCCAGATGAAGCAAAGAAGCTCACATTGTTTTTGTTAAAATGGTAATCATAACTTGATTCTGATGAAAACTCTGAACCGCCCCAGCTCATAGATACCTGATTTGCCCCCTTGCTTACTGCATAGTCAACAGCACTTAGTAGATTTGAAAAACCTGGAGATTTTGCCTCAACCAAAATTATCTTTGCACCCGGTGCCACAGCATGAGCCCACTGTACATCAAGTGATTCTTCTAATGCCCAACCAGAATCAGATCTTGTCTTACCCTGTGGCATAACTTTTGTAAAGCATCCATTTGCAGAGGTACAGTTTGGCAGTCCAAATTGAGTGCTAAAAGTTGTAAGGTCTTTTTGAGCATCAGGATTATCATATGCATCAACAATAGCTATGGTTTGTCCATAACCACACAGACTAGAATTTCCAAAGATTCCTGTGTATGAGCAAGTTTGTTGATCAAACGTGTACACATGTCTAATCTGAGCAGGTGACAAGCCAGTTGGTGATACTGTTGCTTCTTTCTTAATATGTATTGGAGGATGTCCTTCCCAAGTGTCAGGTGGTCCATTTGAAGCGCCCTTTTGTGCAAATGCCATGTCGTAAGAATTCGAGGATGAAAATGGAATTATTGACAATAGTAATATCGCACTTAACAGACTTGCTTTGGCAATACTGCGGTACACATGTGGTCTTTTTTTAGATAATTATTAAGAATTACTATCCATTGACATATTTGATTTGTAGATAAATTTATACAATGACCAAACTAGTCCTAATGCTTTGCATGCATATCAGACTGGCCTTTAGAGTTGCGCATTTCTTGTCCAACATCCATCTTGCCATGATCTTTCATTTCTTTCATAGATGTCATGTTAAGACTTTTCATCCCATGCTTTACAACATCATCATTTATTCCTTTTATTGCATTATCTCTATCGCTGTCAGACAACTTGGAGCCTTCTGCATCATGTTTGAGTGCCAATAAATGTTCTCTAAATTCTTTGAAAAGACTTTGGAATTGAGTCCTAAGATCTTTGTATTTTTCCCTTATTGAAGCCATAGTTGTGTGGCAGTCATCAATGATTTGTGTTCTATTTGCATCTGTAGCAGACCTAATCTTTTCATGACAGTCTTTTATTGCTTCAATATTTTCTGCTCTTTGCTGCTTGAATGAGGCAGTTGCATTATGAACAAAGTCTGAAACCTCTTGACCCATGTTTGTACCATTCATGTTTTTCATGTCATCAGTCTTGGTGTCATTGTCATTTGATCGTGTTTTGTTATCATCATTTGTCTGGCTTTCTGCATGTACACTAGAAAGTCCAACTGGTAAAACTAACGTAAGCGTCAAGATCAAAAGCAAAATTGAAGATGTCTTCATAGCATATCCTTTCATTAGTCAATATTTAAAGATCGGGTACAAATTGATTTCCATACACAGTTTCCGAGAGGTATAGTACAATTTCTCTGCAAGGCCTAAATATTTCAGAGACATAGTCAAGCAATGGGATTTTTAGACAAAGCCAAAGAGGCTGCTAAAGAAGCAGCCAAGAAAGGAGCAGAAAAAGGAATTGATCTGGGAAAGAAAGGCATTGAGAAAGGCACTGAATTAGGCGTTAGAGGATATGATGGTGCAAAAGAGTCTGCAAAGAAAGGTTACGAGAACGCCAGAAAGAAGCAATCCTAGATTTCCTTGGTTTTTTTAATCTGTCAAGTATTATTATTTAAAAAACAGAAATTTGTTTTAAAATAAAGATGGTTTTCACTAGATTACTAGTGGCACGGAAAACCTGAAGCGTGTCTCATGTCATGTGAGAACTCGTGTAGATACATGTCACCATATGCATTTTGACCTTGAACTAGACTAAAGAGTTGGCCTTGATCAAAACCCATTGCGAAAAATCCTACTCCGAACAATACCAACAAGATTCCCACTGCTAACTTTGGAACGCCATGACTGGATTTTGTCAGTTGCTGCAAAATTTTTGCCATTTTTATTTCAGACATTTGAATATTATTTAAACAATCGGATGGTTTATCCAACTCAAATCATACTAGACTTAAATTGAATAACACAAGTACCAAGCTGCAAGGAAAAAATGCACCAGGTAATACATTTGCTCTCAAAGGTTGCAGAAAGACACGCCCCAAGCAGAATGCTCAGCTTCGATCTGGTTCATGTGTTCAAAACAATGCAGATGATGTCAGACAACAAAAGAACAAGTCGATCAAATATCATGCAAGAGCTTGACCTAGGCGAAGGTTCTGTCAAGACCCTTGTAAAACACATGAAGATGTATGGTCTTGTTGAAAACTCTAATGCTGGAATGTGGATGACAGACAAGGGAAAAACACTCTATTCCAAGATACACATCTTGATCCCAAGGGAAACAGATATCTCCAAATGTTCTATTGCACTTGGCAGGTTCAATCATGCAGTATTGCTAAAGAATATGGCTCACAACATTAGAAGTGGCATTGAACAACGCGATGCTGCCATTAAAGCAGGTGCAGTAGGTGCCACCACCCTAATCTGCAAAAATGAGAGACTTGTCCTTCCTGGTACAGACGAGGACTTGATGAGAAACGACCGGAACATACATCTGCTCATAATGGAAAAATTGTTGCCAGAACAAAATGATGTAATAATAATCGGAAGTTCCCAGAACAAAAAAATTGCAGAAAGAGCGGCAAAAAGTGCAGCGCTATACACTATAGAAGATCATGAAAAACACTGAAAGAGTACAGAGGTAGTGTATCACAGATTTGTATTCATGGCCTTCATCTTAGGTATTACAAATATTGCCAGTACAATGGACAATCCAAGTATCATTCCAGATATTCCATTAAACTCTGGGATGACCTGAGTTCCAACTATCTCTATTTTTGAATCGCCACCTACAATAGGAATATCAAGCATCCTATAGAAAGAGTCAGAGGTTTCCTCGCGAAATGACGTTATCTCATCACTATTGACAAACACAAGAAATGATTCATCAGAGTTGCTGGATTTTTTAGCATCAAGCAACAGTCTTGGTATCTGTAGATGAATCATGCCAGGGTTCTTTACATCAATGTGTACTACAAGTGCTATATCTTGTGGATCAATGATTATGCTAGTTACGGTACCTCCAGTAATGGTATAGTTTAGATCAAAGTTTTGTCCACTAGAGAGATCCTTGACATTGAATGCGCCAGAGATTGGAATATCCTCTTGTTGAAACTGAAATTGAACCAGTGCAGACACATGCTTGAACCCATACTGTACAATCAGAGTATATTCTCCAGGGATACGCCATAGAGGACCTTCAATTTTTAGAGGCATTGAAAATCTCCCATCTGCAGTAACAAGGATTTGTTCTACATGTACAAGATTGTTTGTGGGATCAAGTATCTGCAAAGTCAGAGGTACTTGGGATACGACATTTTTTACAGAGCCAGATACTATCATAATATCTCCAACGTTGTACCTCTGCTTGTCTATCTTTACTGTGATTTGAGAAGCAGTTGGTGGCAACAAAGATTGAGCAAGAACATTTGGAGCTATTGAGATATACAATATTGTAGACAACAATACAAGACAGCTTACCACTAGAGTATTTTTTATTCTGGAATTTATACAAAATTGTTCATTATTATAAAATAAAACCATTCCGTATGAATGGACCATTGTATGATACATTTCAGCAGCTAAGCTCCACTTATGAAAACTAAGCTGTAATCTTTAGCGAATGCTATATGGTATAATATCGTAATCATATCAGAAAACCAAACTGTATGTAAGATATTTTTATTTTCATACAAGGTGATTTTCGCAGAGGGAAAAATAGACATCCAGTCACGCCCTCTGGATTTTATTTCAAAATAATATCAATACAAATTCTAATTGTGTCTTCTCTCTTTCTTTCTCTGCAACATTCTTTGTTCCCCTTCTGCAAATCTCTTCTTGTCATCTTCAGTTTCAAGTAGGAGTGGCGGCACATCAGTTGGCTTGCCACTTTCATCTAGTGCAACAGAGGTAACATATGCAGTATTTGTAAGAGTCTTAGTTCCGGTCAACAGGTTTTCTGCTTCAACTATTATTTCAATTTCCATAGAAGATCGTGAAACATAGTTTAGCCTGGCATTGAGTATCAAGGCATTTCCAACCATGACAGGCTTGAGAAAGTTGACCCTGTCAATTGATGCAGTGACTGCATTTCTCTTACAATGCCTCTGTGCAACAAGACCCGCAATAAGGTCAATCTGCCTTAGGATCTCACCACCAAAGACATTGCCAGCAGGATTTGCATCAGACGGAAACATTCGGACAGTCATTTCTGCTTTTGATTCATCCGCACTCTTTGGTTTTAGAGACATACTATTGCGATATGATACATCATGCATTTATGAGTCATTCTTTTGTTTTTGAGAAATATCGTTTAATTAATAGAAATTTTCAGACGAGGTGTTGAATTCAATAACGGAGACATGTGTTGTAAATGCTCCAAGAGAAAAGGTGTTTGAATTTTTGTCAGACATAGAGAATCTGCCGCAATGGAGTACGAAATTTATCAAAAAAATTACAAACGTAAAAGGTAAATACATAGCACAAACTCCAATAGGAGAAGTATTCATCAGACTTGATGTCAATAAAACTTCAGGACTAGTCGATATCTATGCAGGCATCACAGAAGACAACATGACACCTGCATACATGAGGATAATTTCTCTGCCAAATAATGCCACTGCCGTGATGTTTACTTTTTTCCAGTGGGATTCTACACCTGATGCAATGTGGGAAATATTTTGCGAGTGGATAAAGATAGAAGTAGAAAATATCAGAAAGCGTTTTTGCCAGTAAAATAAAACCAATCTTATATCAAGGATAAAACCAAGAAAAATATCAAATGAAGTATTTCTGGTGGAGGCTTGCAGATTATGCTACCGGTGCACTAGTTGGTGGTCTCATAGTGTTTCTTGTGAGTAAGTTTGTATGTAACCAATGCATAGGCCAATACACACCAGTCTTGATGCTTGGAATATGGATTGGATTTATGGTATTATGTAACTTCATATTTCAAAAGGCAAAACCTGCAAACATAAAACAAGACAACTCATGATTGCCAGAAAACAAATATAGCTTGTATGTTTGACCATTAATGAAAATGGCATTTTTTGATGACTTTTGCAAAAATGTGATATCGCTTGACAAGAAAATAAGATTTGCAGGCATTGCAGACGGTGATGGAACCTTAGAGGGAATGGCTGAGAGGCTAGGACTAGTGCCAGTCATGAAGCCAGAGGAGAGGGCCCAATATGCAATAACTGCAGCTACCAGACAATATACAAGACTACGATGGGAATACCTACTTGGAAAGATCTCTTATGCAAGCTCACACTATACAAAACTCATCAGAGCAACAATACCAATTGCAGATGAAAACAGAAGACTGGCACATGTTTTGTTGTTATCGTTTGATCCTGATGCAGATGACTTTCACAGTATAATTACAAAAAAAGTAATTCCCCTCATAAAACAAAATATGGAACGATTCATGCAAGAAGCCCACAAATAAACAAATTATTTTCCAATGTTTATCACAGGACGCTCAAGTCCCCTGTTTCCAATATATTGCTGTACTCTAGCATCAGAACAGATAGATACATTTTGGCCCTTGTTGCCATCACAATATTTGCTAATCTGCAACATCTCTTGATCACAATCAGGGCTAGGATTTGACATGCATGCATCTACATCACTTGTCAAGGTAGATACAGAATCAGGACTCTGATTCAGTCCAGGAATTGCACCAGTTTGATCCGATTGATAAAGAAATGGAGAGGCAAAAAAGTATACGCTAAAGCCAAATGCAACTGCAATTATAAGATAAGTCGAAACGCGTCTTCTTTTATCCACAAGTTTGATTTAAGATTCTAAATTATAACTGATCCGAATCTATGATACAAGAATTTGCATTGCAAGTGGAGGTGATAATGCGTCTGGGTTGCTTACACTAGCCCATACAAAGACTTGAGCAGTATAAGCTCCAGGAGCAGTAGGAGTCCAAGATTGAGAAGGACTGAGAGATTGACCTGCATCAAGTGTTCCAGTAATCCACGATAACGAGTACACAACACCATCTTGGTTTTGAATTTGTACAAGATAGGCAAACGGCTGTGCTCGGTTTTGACCATTTGCAACATCGGTTGTGATCTGTATCTGTTTTCCAACTGTTGTGTGCCATACACCATTTTCAAGAATGGCATTTGATTTGCCAATCTGTGAATATCCAGGCTGCAACATGCTAGGTATCAATACAACAGCAAGCACAAAAACAATCATAATCTTGTACATGTATCAGACTTGATTTGTCTTGTTTTTTAGGGTTTGGTAGATTCAGGACATGATTTCAATTATCTTGTCTTGAGATTTTGCTCCCCGTATGATTCTTACTTGTGATTTTGGAATCCCAAAGTGTTCTGCAATTTTTTTCATTATTGCAACATTTGCCTTGTCTTTTATAGGCTCTTCCATTATGCCGATCTCTATTTGGTCGCCTGTTATTTTGACATAATCTCGATGAAATGACACCGACACCATATAGAGCATTTTACATTTTTGATGTAAGACAGATATTAAAGATATAGAATCATACCACATGCAAAACAATAGTGAGGACCTCGAGAGATTACAGCTTTTAGACATTGTATTTACAAGAGGTGTAAACGCCCTTTCACGCATTGAACTTGAGCGCTTACATGATTTGTTAGAGAAAAAAGATTACAGTCATGACAAGAAAGCACAAAAATCAAAAATGAGGCTTCTCAAAAAATTGGGCAATGCAATTTATGATCATGATGTAAAAAGTGGCAATTCATTTAAAATGAGCTAAAATGAAACTGTGACAATGCTGACTGAGATAATCAATTCAATATTTCATGATGCAATATTTATCAAATATGGCATTTTAGGACTTTTTTTCAATGGAATGTTTTCAAGTTTTATTCCAATTCCCACAGAGCTTACAGTCTCTGCCTTGTTACTTGGCGGTGCTGATCCACTTGAGGTGTTCTTGACTCTTACGGTAGGCTCCATAATTGGAGGATACATTGCATACTATCTAGGATACAATGGGCGATTGTTGAGAAGACTCAGAAAGACCCCAGAGAAAAAGTATGAACAGAAAAGTATGTCTATAATGACAAAGTATGGGTGGTCTACAATAATTTTCTTCTCCCCTTGGATTCCAATACTTGGAGATATAGTATCAATAATAGCTGGAACCAAGCGGTACAACCTTGTCAGATATACAATATTTATGACAACAGGTAAGACGGTAAAGGCAATTGCCATAGTATTTTTTGGAGTACATTTTTCGCATTGGTTGGTTCAGGTCCTACACTAGAAAGTATATTATGCGTATATTAGAACAAAAATTCTGTGAACCAAGTCTCTCCAGTAAATTACCAATTAGAGTTTGAGCCAAATTTTAACAATTTCACATTTAGAGGAAATGAAAAGATATCAATCCAGATATCAAGTTCTACAAACAAGATAGTTCTCCATGCAGCAGAGCTTGAAATCAACCAGTGCAGCATTTTATGGAATGGAAAAAAGATAAGACCCAAGTCAAAACTTGATGCAAAGACAGAGGAGCTTACACTTGCATTTTCCCAAAAGATATCTGGCAAGGCAGTAATCACAATTGACTTTATTGGACAGCTAAATGACAAACTTGTTGGATTTTACAGAAGCAAATACAAGTTCAATGGAAAAGAAAAGTATCTTGCCACTACCCAGTTTGAGGCAGCCGATGCTAGAAGAGCATTTCCATGTTGGGATGAACCACTGGCTAAGGCAACGTTTGATGTCTCACTGATAGTAGACAAGAATCACACCGCGATATCAAACATGCCAGTAATCTCAAAGAGAAATGTAGGCAAAAAGATACTGTACAAGTTTGATACCACACCTATCATGTCTACATATTTGCTCTATCTTGCAGTTGGAGAGTTTGAGTCAATCTCATCCAAATCCGGCAAGACACTGATTAGAGTAGTTACAACAAAGGGCAAGATAGCGCATGGAAGACTCTCACTAGAGTTTACAAAACAATTCCTTTCATACTTTGAAAAATATTTCAAGATTGCATATCCGTTACCCAAGCTTGACATGATTGCAATACCTGATTTTGCATCAGGTGCGATGGAAAACTGGGGCGCAATTACATTTAGAGAAACAATATTGCTTTATGACCCAAAGACTTCATCAACTGAAACAAAACAACACATTGCCGAAGTAATTGCACACGAAATTGCACACCAGTGGTTTGGCAATTTGGTTACCATGGAGTGGTGGAATGATCTTTGGCTCAATGAAAGCTTTGCAACATTTATGGCAACAAAGGCAGTTGATGCAATATATCCAGAGTGGGATTTCTGGGACCAGTTCCTCATATCAGAGATGACAGGAGGCCTCAGTCTTGATTCATTAAAATCATCACATCCAATTGATGTACCGGTAAAGAGTCCATCAGACGTACGCCAGATATTTGATGAGATTAGCTACAACAAGGGAGGCTGTGTTCTTATGATGTTGGAAAATTTCATAGGCCAAGAGAATTTCCGCAAGGGATTGTATAGCTATCTGAAAAAACATGAATATGCAAATGCAACAACAGAAGATCTTTGGAACTCACTTGGATCTGCTTCAAGGCAACCAGTAAGACAGATGATGAACACATGGGTAAGACAGGTGGGATATCCAGTGATTGAGGTCAAGGTAGAAAACTCCAAGTTGAGATTATCACAAAGCAGATTTCTCTTAGAAAGAAACAGCAAGACAGAACCAGGAAGATGGATAATTCCGCTCTCAGTGAGAACAGAAGATAGTACTGTTACCAGACTGATGAAAGGGCCAATAACAATACCTCACAAGTCAGGCTGGTTCAAGGTAAATGACGGACAAAAGGGATTCTATCGAGTCAAATACGAAAATGATGCACTAGACGAGCTTGGAGAGCAAGTCAGAGACAAGACAATATCAAATGTAGACCGCTGGAGCATTCACCATGACCTCTTTGCACTTTGCATATCAAACCAAGTATCAATTAGAGACTATCTTGACTTTGTAAGACGCTACGAAGATGAAGACGATTACGTTGTGTTGTCAGACATAGTAAACAGTCTGAACTTTTTGTATGTTCTATTATCAAAGGAAGAGTTCTGGCAAGAGATAAAAGAATTCAATCGTGATTTCTTTAACAAAGTATTTGCAAGACTTGGGTGGGACAAGACAAAAAATGAAAAGCCAACTGTGAGTCTTTTGCGTAGCCAAGTTATAAGCTCACTTGGAAGATTAGAAGATGAAGACATAGTTAGAGAATCACAAGCAAGATTTGCCAACTTGCTAAAGACTGGAAAGATGGACCCAGACCTTCGAGGACCAATATATTCAACAATTGCATGGAATGGAGATTCTGCAACATACCAAAAGATGCTTGCACTATATAGAAAGGCTCCAACACAGGAAGAGATGGTAAGACTACTAAGCTCACTTGCAAATTTCCAGGACAAAAAATTGTTATCAAAGACACTCTTGTTTACACTGTCAAAAGAAGTCAGAACGCAGAACTTGTTCCAGCCAATTGCAAGAATGGTTACAAATCCACACGGAAAAGAACTTGTCTTGCCATGGATAAAACAAAACTGGAGAGGAATTGTATCACGATTTGGAGCAGGAAATCCCCTACTCAACAGAATAGTTGGCAGTGTCTCAATTGAATCAAGCCTGGAAAAAGAAAAAGAGATCAAGAAATTCTTTACAAAACATCACGTACCAGGAACCGAGATGAAGCTTGCCCAGACCTTGGAAAGGATACGAATTAATGCAAATTTCATCCAAAGTGCAAGAAAAGAACTAGGATAACACATTAGTTCAGCTGTTCTCTTAATGTTTAATAGTGTCACAAAATCAAAATCGCTAATGAATAGCCCTACTCACCGCAAACAATCAATAATCACAATAATGTTCTTTATCGCAGGATTTTGGGGAATTTTCATGGGATTGATTGTGTTTACCAAGCCAAATTTCATCTTGACAGCACTTGGAATAGTAAACATATCACTTGGAATATTTTTGGGATTCCGGGTTCTAAAAAAAGACAAACAAGAGCTAAATAAAAGAAAATAGTTGCATTTAGCAATAATTTTTATAATTTGACGACTAGAGTTTATAGATGTCAGAGCTAAGTCTGGGCCATTTGTTGTCAAATGAATATGTAATCCCGGTATTTCTTTTGACAATTTTTCTAGCGTCTCTGATTGGATCAAAAGTAAGGATTCCATACACCATGATCTTGGTGGGAATTGGAATTTCAATATCAATTCTAGACTTTACAGGTCACGGAGTGCCAAACATTTCAGGGTTCAAGGTAGACCCAAAACTCATACTCTACTTTGTCATCCCACCTCTAATTTTTGAAGCAATGATGAAGATAGACCGTGATCAGTTCAAACTAGTCAGAATATCTGCACTTGCGCTTGCTACAATCGGAGTGGGCCTTGCCACACTGGTTGGAGGCCTGTTGTTATCATACTTGGCAGGACTTCCAACAATTGTTGCATTTGCGTTTGCAGCTCTTATTGCACCAACAGATGCTGCAATAGTAATTGAGGTATTCAAGAGGGTAAAGATCCCAAAATCTCTTGTGACTCTAATGGAGTCAGAGGCAAGCTTCAATGACGCTGCAGGTGTAATCATATTTTCTTCAATAATGGCAGTTGCAGTATCACAAGGATCGCTTCTTTCCCCACAAAGTACAACAGAGATAAACGTGAACATTTTGGAAACAATAGGACACTTTGCTCTAGTATTTTTTGGCGGAATTGCAGTAGGAGTAGGCCTTGCAGTGGGTTCCCAATTTTTACACAGATTGTTGGAGGAGCCATTTTCAGAGACTGCACTATCAGTTGCAGTGCTTTTTGGTTCAGTCATAATTGCAAACGCATTAGGCTTGTCAGGACTTGTCGCAGCAGCTGCTGCAGGACTCTGGTTTGGAGTAATAATGAGAAAGCCCAAGTACATTAGCGAAAAGGTCAGAGTTTACGCATCAAACTTTTGGGAGATGATTGCATTTTTTGCAAACTCTGTGGCATTTTTGTATCTAGGATTGAGCATGGACATGTTAAGAATAAGCCAAAACATTCCGTTAATTGCACTTGCAATTGTTGCAGTCCTTGCAGCAAGGGCAGCGTCTACCTACCCCATACTTGCGATGACACACAGATTTACGAAAGAAAAGACAGGTAAAACCTGGAGACATGTTGTTATGATTGGAGGAATGCGTGGTGCACTTTCAGTTGCCCTAGTTGCAACCCTTCCAGAAAGTGAAATGAAGGAGATATTAAAGACAATTACTTTCGGAGTTGTCTTGTCTTCTCTGATAATCCAATACCCTGTACTTACAAGATACATCAAAAAGGCATTTCCTGAGACAGTACAAGAGACAGCATAAGAAACATCATACATATCAAAAAGAACTAAACGTTATATCTGAAAAAAATTGTAGCATAAAACAATGAGCGAAAAAAGTCCTGTTGAAAAAATAATCTTGGAGGGAATAAGCTATGCAAAACTTGAAAGGCACAAAGATGCAATCTCTTTTTTTGACAAGGCCATAAAACAAGACCCACAAAATACAGATGCGTTATACCACAAGGGCATGTCTTTGCTAGCCCTAAAGAAGAACAAAGATGCCGCATCATGCTTTGAAAAAATAATTATACACGATCCAAATCACATAGATGCACTAAACAATCTAGGAAATCATTGTGCAGAATCACAACAGTTTGAAAAGGCTGTAACATATTATGACAGGGCACTTGCAAATAATCCAAATTACATTCCAGCATCATACAACAAAGGAATTGCAGCCATCCGACTTGAGAGATATGATGATGCAATTAATTGTCTAAACAAAGTACTTGAGAGCGAACCAGATAACATGCAGGCAACATACTACAAGGGACTTGTTCTAGGCAAGCAAAAAAAACATGAAGAGGCCCTGACATATTTTGAAAAGATATTAGAAAAAGAACCAGATAACAATGAGACAATTTTTTACAAGGCAACAGAGTTATCAGAGCTTGGAAGACATGAAGAAGCTATTGAAATCTTTGACCAAATACTAAAAGAGCATCCAAAAAATGGCACCATAATTTACGCAAAGGCCCGAAGCAAGGCATTACTTGGACAAAATGACGACGCACTGATTCTTCTTGCGCAAGCAATATCTCACTATGGTAGAACCATAAAAAATTGGGCAGTAAAGGACGCTGCATTCGATAAGATAAAAGGGGATTCAAGATTCAAGACAGTAGTGAAATAAAATGTCAGAAGATATGCTAAAAACGATCAAGGGACTGCTTGCAGCTGGAAAGGGAAACCCAAAAAGATTGCGCCAGATAATTGAAGAAATAAAAAATGGCGAGCCAGTAGTAATGTCAGACTATAGATACATCCAAGATTTGGTAGAATCTCACGACATCCAAGAAAATGAGCAACCGCAAACAGTTACCCAGGTTGCAAGGGATACATCACTTGAAGTATTGCGAGTTAGACTTGCAGAAGGTCAAATATCAATAGAAGAGTTTCGAGTGCTCAAAAAAGCACTAACAGAAGAAGAATAAATCATTCCCAAATCTTAAATGCAAAAAAACATACCCAAAATGCAAGAACGAAATTGGAAAATCATGTCTACAACTATCAAGTATGGACTGTACAATCTTGCACTAGATGGTTAAAGAGACAAGTTCCACTTTCAAAGAGTGATTAAGTTTGTCCAAGTTTGCCCCATTACCACCAGCCCCAGTTATAATGACGTCTTTTGGTCATTGTGGGATTGGTCTTGGAGCCGAATCATATAGAAGATTATTGCTTGACGTAGGTGCAGACCCCCTCAAGCCAACACTAAAGGGAGAAAAGGACGAATCCCGCATACTAAAAAGATACGGCAGTACAATTCTTCGATTTCCAAACTCTTACGGAGGAAGCGAGATTCCACTTATTCCAAGAGCACTCTTAATTGATCTTGATCCAAGAGCTGCCAATTTGATATTACAGTCATACCCAGACCTCTTTTCACTAAGAGACAAGCATGTCATCTCAGGTGCAGGGGGTGCTGCAAGAAACTGGGCAGAAGGCCGTACCAGATTCATCAAAGAAGTAAGCACCAAGTATGATATGCAAAAACAACTCGCAAGTCTCTCCCCAGAACCAGTAAGAGGATTTACAGTTCCATTTGCAATGGGAGGAGGAACAGGAGCTTCATTTGCAAGTGCCTTTATGCAGTACATCAAAAAGGACACAAAAGAGCACGCAACTATCGCATCATTTGGATTATTGCCAGAGTTTGGCTGGGACCCAGTAATACTTGAAGCCTCTGCGATTAATATCGTAATGAATCTGGAACACCAGATAAAATACAGTGATTGCTCCATATTATTTTCAAATAAAAGACTAAGAGAACTTTCACAAAGACACGAAAAGAGACTAGACAAGATGTCTTCCATCATAGATGACCTTCCAAAAGAACATGAGGTAGGCTGGAAAGATTACAGAGGAATGAACTTGATTGCTGCAAACGCAATCTCAATGTTCATTGCATCATTTGCAAGAGAAACAGAGTGGGACATGTCAAACTATAGAACTTGGCTTGCAACAAAGAGACCAAGATTTGCAATCCCCTGGGTAATTCCAATCATTCCAGAAGAGAGACAGTGGAGCTCAGACTTGATGACCAGTACCAAGCACAACACCATGGAAGGAATAGTAGAGCACATCAACAAGAAAGAAGATGCAGTATTGTTTGATATAGATGAAAATGACATTAGAGACAAGGGAGGTCCAAAGGACTCTTGCTGTGCACTTGTTAAAGTAAAGGGAGACTTTGAGGCAAAAGAAAGAGACACTCTCAAAAACATGATAAAGGACAGATTCCACATCGAGGAATCAAGAATGATATTCATCAAGATTCCAATACTAGAGACAGAGCAGGCAAACGTCACAATACTTGTCAATACAAAGGCAATTGGACCCAAGATCTTGGAGATTGCAAGTGAAGCCGAAGCATCATGGGATGCATTCAAAGACGAGTATGGAAAATGGGGATTAACAACAGAAGAATTCAAGGCAAGCCTCATGGATGTTGTCCATGAGTTTAGCTAGAGATGGCTGACTTTACATTCCTAGAACAAGTTGCAACCCGCATCAGAGAAAATAGAACGCAGCTAAAAGATATAGAGGATGAGCTTGCAACAGTAAACTTTAGAATTCACGAGATTCCACTGAAGAGCCAAACCGAGTCCACCTTTGCAAAGATGATAGGTCAGGACTATTACGATGCATCAACAGATCTTGAAAAAGCAAAGGAGAAGCTTGTTACACAAAAAGAAGATCTTAGTGCCAAAGTAAAAGAAGACATTGCGTTGTTTATCACAGAATTTACTTCACATGATTTGGTGATTCCATTAGAGCCAAACCCAAAGATTGCAGACGGTAATACAGTATTTCATTACAAGAACAATGCCACATTTAACAACATACTTGCAATACTAAGTGAACTTTTGGGATTGACACCACCCATACTTGTAAAGGATGTCATGTTTTCTGTCTCTGAGATAACCATAAAGGTAAATGACGAATACGAGGCAAAACAAAAATTCCTAAGCAGCATAAATGAAGTACAAAAAACACTCTCAATTAAAAGAAAGTAGATTTTACAAAAACTTCATCATCACGAATAAGATATAACAAGGTAAAAACAGCCAAGATTTTGTGAATAAGAACACCAAAAAACTTCTTGCGTTAACATTTATGGCAATTTTCATAGTTTCTACAGTCAGTGTTGCATTCCTAGGCGGAGGAAGAACCACAGCTCCTACCAAACCTGATATTACCATTACGGGAACTCCTGCAGATAATTATCCAGACAGTAAAAGACCAACTTTTTGTGAGACAGGCCCTGCCAAATCAAGCAAGTACATAACAGAGTACAAGATCCCAACCGCATGTACCCAGCCCCTTGCAATAATGACAGACTCGTCCGGAAGTGTCTGGTTTACAGAATCAAACACTGGAAACTTGGGCAAGTTTGACCCTGCTTTAAAGACATTCCAAGAGTTCCAAAATACACTATGGCAAAAAGGTGAAAAATCAATGATGTGGGGGCTTGGTACCGCACAGGATGGAAATATTTGGATTACAGATTCCCGGCATGTCTTGATCTGGAAATTCAATCCATCAGACAAGAGTTATCAAAGATTCTCATTCCCAAAGAGTCAGACCTCTGAAGGATCATTTCCCCAGATGTTACTCCTAGATGGAAAAAATGCATATGTCAATGACTTTACTGGCAGAAAGATAGGAGTATTTACAACAGACCACACAGGTCCAGATCTTGGCATAACAAGCATTTCGTCTCCAGGAAATTATAATTTCACAAGCCCAATGGTAACAGATTCTGCAAATAATTTATGGTACATTGCATGGATATACCAACAAGGAGGAAGTCTTGTAAAATATGATCAAAAAACAAATAATGCTACACAGTATCCACTTCCACAAGACATCCAAGCTCCAAACGGAATAGCTATTGATTCATCTGGAAAGTTGTGGATAATGGACGCTGCAAGTAGCTTCTTTTTTGATTTTGATCCTGTAACTAGTCAATTTACAAAGCATACAACATCTCCACCCCAAGTCTCATCATATGGAAATGCATCAGGACTAATCAAGACACCAATATCAAGACCATATTGGAATCACTTTGACGACAAGGGAAGATTATGGTTTAACGAGCAGGTTGCAAACAGTCTTGGAGTATACGATGCAGCAAGCCAATCGCTTGTGGAATATCTAGTTCCTTCCAAGAATCCAAACTGGTCTGACTGTGGGCCAATGCAGGATTGTGGAGTGGCCCAAGTGTTGGACTTTGCAGTAGACCACAACAAAGTCTGGTTTACAGAGTGGGTAGAAAACAACATAGGATTCCTAGATTCTAGTGCACCATTGCCAATTAATGTAACAACATCAGATTCGTCAATTGTCATCCACCGAGGACAAAATGTCACAGTATCATTGAACGTAACACCGCAGACACAGCTTACATCACAAATATCCATAGTTGCAGTAAACACAGCAGGACTGCAAAACATCTCAATCACACCACAACAGAATTCAGTAGTATCAGACAAGCCAACCAGTTCCAAGATAGTCATATCTGCAGACAATTTTGCAAGTCCTGGAACTCACCAAATCCTGGTGGGTGCAAGATATCAGGATGTCACAGTATCAAAATACATCAATGTCACAATCCAGTAAGAAGTGCTTCCTAACCTAGACAAAATAATTGGAATCTCCACATATAGTACCAAAATAGTTGGCACAGGTGGAAGGATCAAGTCGTCACCTGACCAATTTTTTGTCATGGAAAGATTGCGAGAAAAAACACTCGACAAAATATCTTCTTCTGGAAATTATACAGTTTACAAGCTAAAAAAACAAGGAATTGACACAAACCATGCCTTGTCGGATATATTTACAAAATACGGATTACGACTAAAGGCACTTGGGCTCAAGGATGCAAATGCAACAACAGAGCAATATGTCTGTGACATGACATCAGGCAGGTCTGCTAACACCCTAGTTACCAACAGATACACGCTTGAAAAAATTGGTCTAGTGCAAAAGCCTCTTACAAAAAAAGA
>JACXTT010003807.1_pt1 | contig 22861 bp, 24 predicted proteins | sample 9270951 | NCBI WGS metagenome assembly JACXTT01 (sample SAMN15532306, study PRJNA645909) | rock metagenome | isolation source: weathered quartz diorite | place: Puerto Rico | collected 2017-06-21
GGTTAAAAAAATATTTTAATATTAAGTTTTACAAAATTATCTTTTATTATGAAATGGATTAAGATAGTGTTAATTGTTCGATTATAGGATATTTAGGGCTTAGTACGGCTGAACCTATAATAGTAAAGGGGCTCAAGAGAATGGAATATCGCGGTTATGATAGTGTGGGTATCGCTACTTTTTCAAATAATCAAATACTAGTAAAAAAAGGAGTTGGCAAGGTTTTAGAAGTAAATAAAAATGAAAAACTTGATGAGCTTTCAGGTACAGTTGGAATTGGCCACACACGTTGGGCCACGCATGGTGGAGTTACTGATACTAATGCTCATCCCCACCCATCAAGCTCAGGTGAGATAGCGATTGTTCATAACGGTATAATAGAAAATCATACAGAATTAAAAAAAGAACTGCAGCAAAGGGGATATGTATTCAGAAGTCAAACAGACAGCGAAGTTATCGCTAATCTTCTGCAGTACCATTACGATAAAGTTAGGGACATAAGAAAATCACTACTTAATACTGTTTCCGAGTTAAAAGGAAATTACGCCTTTGTAGCAGTTTTTGAAGATGGTACGTTAACTGCTGCTAGATTACATGAACCATTAATAATAGGAATTGGTAAGGATGGTTATTTTATCTCAAGCGATGTACTAGGATTTGTAGAACATACTGATGAGGTCATCTATCTGGATAACAGAGAATTCGTGGTAATTAACAGTTCAGGGATTAAGATTTTTGATTTTGATGCAAAACCAGTACAACATCAAATTACGAAGGTATCGAAGGAATTTGCTGATGCGTATAAAGGAGAATATGCTCATTTCACTCTAAAGGAAATTTCAGAACAGCCCAAGACAATACCAAACACAGCCAATAACACAAGACTTGAGCTTGATTTGGCTACGGATTTTGTCAAACATGCAAAGACATTATATATTACAGGAAGCGGGACTAGCTATAATGCTGCGCTGATAGCAAAATTTCTATTTTCAAAATATGCGAAGATAAAGATTGAGCCCATTATATCAAGTGAGGTGCAATTTTCTCCTGATATTTTCGAGCAACAATCAATTCTAATTGCACTATCTCAGAGCGGTGAGAGTGCTGATGTCATTGAAGCTGTAACGATTGCAAAAAATGCAGGAGCTAAGATCATTTCCATCGTGAACATCATGACGTCTTCTTTGGTTCAAATATCATCGATTGCCATAGGCCTAAACTGTGGGCCTGAGATAGGAGTGGCAGCAACAAAAAGCTTCACATCACAACTTGCTGTCTTATATAAAATGGTTGATAAGATTTGTGCAGGCTGTATTAATCTTGACCTAGGAAAGGTTTCCGAGTCAATTCAGAAGATTCTCTCCAATCACTCAAATATTCAAGAAATCGCAAGGAAGCTAAAGGACGTATCTGATATTTACGTACTGGGCAGGGGTATTCATTATCCAATTGCATCAGAAGCTGCCCTGAAGCTAAAGGAGTTAACGTACATACATGCGGAGGGTCTCCCAGGGGGAGAATTAAAGCATGGACCCCTTGCGTTAATGGATTCTAACACTTATGTAATAATGATAAATCCAAACGATTCTACTTATTCAGATACTTTAACCTCTGCACGGGAAATAAAGGCAAGAGGTGCAAAAATAATTGGGATTTCCGATAAGCCCAGTGAGGTATACGATCATTGGATTGAGATACCTCAATTAGATGAATCTGTATGTCCATTTATAGAGATAGTACCAGTTCAACTTCTGGCTTACTATGCAGCTATTGAAAAAGATACGGATCCTGACTATCCGAGAAATTTGGCAAAGTCTGTGACAGTCAAGTGATTCTTCGATATTCTTTTTCAGTTAGCCCAAGTAACTTTTCTGAATCTATTCCAGTCTTTAACATGCATGCGATGGATGCACCTCCAGCCCCAGCCCCCTCTTTTACGAATCCCTCAGAATAAGAGCGAAGTCCTGGAACTGTAGACTGACCAAGCTTAAGTTTTGCAACAAATATTGGTACATCTAATACTTGTTCCATTGATTTAAGTAAATCAGCAGATTTATCTTCTGCAACATATGAGGTGGTGCCAATAGCCATATTTTTACCATCAAACCCCAATTTTTTTGCAAAACATAATACTGCAGCCATTTGAGTTCCTCCTGCCAAGATTACTTTTGAAATCTCTGATGCAGTAGTAAGAATTCCAGCCATTGTTGGAATCATTGGATCTCCCAGTTGAGCAACTATTTCAAAAGGATCTTTAGAGTCTAACCTCTTCAAGGCTTCTTTTATTATGCGAATTTTCAGATTTACGGGGTTTTTAGGCATACTACTGCTAACTAATGCCTTTATACCAAATCCAATCAATACCCCCATAGCAGTTGTAGTACCCCCAGGTATACTTTCACCCACTACAAGACAATCAGTTGACGCACCCAGAAATCTTCCAATTATTCTTCCGTATTCAACAGCTTTTCTAACTCCTTCTTGACTTAGTGCAGATTCGTTTTCGATATTTTTACCATATTCTAATCCCAAATCTATGAAAGGAAGTTTAGGAGATACCTTGCTACCTGCATTTATTACAATATTTGGTATGCTTGCTGCCTCTAGGGCTGTTTTTGTCAATAACGCTGGTGTTGGCTTACCGTCAGGTGTCATTGGAATAATCGGTATGCTCTTGCAGTGTCCATAGTGAATAAATTCTGCATCGGCTGGCGCTGTGTATTTTATTAAATCTGGATTTTCACCAGCGATTGTAATTCCTGGTATTTCGGATGTTGCAGTATATGAAATAACTAGAGCGAATGAAAATTTTCGTTGTTCTGTATTTGTGATAAATTCTAATCCCTTTTGCTTGTTTCCAAGTATTTCAATGTCATGCAACGGTTAATCACTATTCATAAATTTGAGAAATTCATTTTCTGTTCTTGGTTGCAATACAAAGTTTGTTTTTATCTCTCTACCAATTGTAGATGTTGGAGAATTTCCATAGTTATGACCAGGATAAAGCACGAGATTTTCGTTCATTTTACTAATGATATCAAATAAACTGTGATAAAGTTCCTTTGCGTTACCTCCTGGTAAATCGATTCGTCCACAGTTACCGACAAAAAGAGTATCACCCGAAAAAACTTTACCATCACCAACGAGACATATGCTGTCTTTAGAATGTCCTGGTGTATGAAAAACAGTAAGCTCCGAGTTTCCAAATTTTATTTTGTCACCATCCGAGATTATGATATCTTTTTGCAAAGTAGAAGCGGTATGCTGAATTATCTTTGAATTCGTACTTTTTGCCATCGCCTCATTTCCTATAGTATGATCGAAGTGATGATGTGTGTTTATAATGTATTTTACTTTCAAATTATTTTTTTTTATAATATCGGTCACTAGTTCCAGATCCCATGAAGGATCAATGATTAGAGATTCTTCTGTTTCCTCATCCTCTAATATATAAGTGAAATTCTGCATATTTCCAACCTCAATTTGATAAACTTTCATAGCACGCCTATCTCTGCTTCTGGCGGTATTCCTATCTTTGCGACAATTATTTTCCCACACATATCAATCCGCTTTGCCATTCCAATCTTCATTTTGTGAAATGTGATTGTAGCATCCGCCTTTACGCATTTATCTATCACATTACCTGTATCTGGATCCATACCAGATGGTATATCTATTGCCAATTTTAGAGCGTGCGATTTATTTATTAAATCAATAGCTGATGCGTGTGGCTCTCTAATCTTACCTGAAATTCCAGTTCCCAATATACCGTCGATGATAATATCTGCTTGAAGATCAATTGCGTCAGAATCTAAAATTATTATCAAGTTAACCGAGCTCATTTTTTCTAATAATTGCCAATTAGATCTTGCCTCTTCGGTCTTAATCTTATTTGGTTCTCCAAGCAATATGACAACTGGTACGCATCTGAATCCTGCCAGATGTCTTGCTACAACAAAAGCATCACCACCATTATTTCCGAGACCTGCAAAAACCAGTACTTTCTTTTTTGACAAATCAGGATAATTTTCCGTAATATATCTCGCTACTGATGAGCCTGCATTTTCCATCATCAGTTTCCTTGAAAAGCCCATCTGATGACCGTTTTCTTCAATTTCCATCATCTGTTTTACAGTAATTTCCATAACTCTACAAAATTTTATCGCAAATAAGGGCTTTACCAAAGCAATACAATTATCTCATGAAGATAATATTGCATTATTTCAATTAACAAATGCGGGAGAAGGGATTTGAACCCTCGAAATCCTAAGATACTAGCCCCTCAAGCTAGCGCCTTTGACCAGGCTGGGCGACTCCCGCAGTTGCAATACCCATGTATGGTTTTTATAAGCCTTGATTACTTTTTGAGAATGTGTTAATTCCTGTCCGATGTTTTACTTGTGGAAATCTAATTGCGGACAAGTTTAAGGAGTATCAAAATCGTGTCAAGAGTGGAGAAGACCCTAACAAGGTGCTTGACTCGTTTGGCTTCAAGCGTTATTGTTGCAGAACTATGATGTTAACATCTGTAGAAACAATCCACCAAGTTATCCCATTTTACGAAGCTATAAGGAGAAGGGAGCAAGAGGTTAGATCCGAGCTAGAATAGGATGGCACGGATTACATCAGTCAGGGGACGGATTCTCTACAATAGTAGAGGTAGTAAAACCATTGAGGTTGATGTCATTTCAGATAACGTTCATTTGGGTAGAGTATGTGCTCCATCTGGAGCAAGTGTGGGAAAGCATGAAGCAAAGAGTTTTCCTGATAATAAACCAGAAAAGAGCCTTGAGATTATTAACGCCAATAGAAAAAAATTATTAGGTCTAGACCCTTCAAATTTGAAATTAATTCATGATACATTAAGAACAATCGATTCTACTGCTGACTATTCAAAGATTGGAGGATCTGTTGCATTTGCCGTAACTATTGCTTCAATTGATTCAGCCGCAAAATCTCTTGGAATTCCTATTTTCAAATTATTAAACAAGGAAAAAGACCTTAGGTTCCCCTTCCCCCTTGGTAATATCTTAGGTGGAGGAGCACATGCCGGTTCAGGAACACCTGATATACAAGAGATATTGGTCTGTGCCATTGGTTCAAAGACGATTCGAGAAGCAATAGAGTTCAACAGCATGGTACATAAGGAAGTTGGCAAGATTCTGGCAAAGAAAGACCCCAACTTTACAAATGGCAGAGGAGATGAAGGCGGCTGGGCACCCAAGCTAAAAAATGACGAGGCCTTGGAGACGTGTGCCAGAGCATGTGAAGACCTTGGTTTTACTTTGGGAAAAGAGGTTTCGCTGGGCGTGGACTTTGCTTCATCTACGCAGTGGAACGAAAAACAAAAGAAATACCTTTACGATAGAGCTGGTTTCGAGAACACCCCAGAAGAACAAATCGAATTTGCAGCAGATATAATAAAAAAATACAAACTTGTATACGCCGAGGATCCGGTTCACGAAGAAGCGTTCAATGATATGACAATTTTAACCAAAAAATTTCCTGATGTTATGATAACTGGGGATGATCTTCTGGTAACGAACACGGAGATATTGAAAAAAGCTATAAAAGTAAAAGCGTGCAATGCAGCAATTTTGAAGGTAAACCAGGCCGGTAGCCTTTATGATGCATTAGAATTTGCAAAAGAAGCTACAAAAAATAACATAAAAATAATTACTTCTCATCGCTCTGGAGAATCTACTGATCCACATATATCACATATTGGAATTGCCACAAAATCAAAAATGCTAAAGGTTGGAGTGGTTGGCGGTGAAAGGATAGCGAAATTGAACGAACTATTACGCATTTCAGAGTATGATTTAATACGTGGAATGGCAGAGATTTAAAAACACGAAATGATTAAGCAAGAAGAGCCTGAGCATATAGAAAAATATGTTCTTTCCACAGGTATAAGAGTAGGTACTCAGGTAAAGACAAAATTCATGATACCTTTCATTACAAAAGCCACAAATGAAGGACTCTACATTATTGATAGTAAAATAACATTATCACGGATTCAAACAGCTGCGAAGTTCATTAACAGAGCAACTATTTCCAAGGTACTAGTTTGTTCAGGAAGAGAATATGCAAGCACACCAATCGAGAAGTTTTGCGAGCTTACAGGTGCAACACCTATGCTTGGGAGATTTATGCCTGGCACACTTACGAATCCTCTTTTACCGTATTATCTAGAACCAGAATTGGTTATAGTTTCGGACCCTCAAGTTGATGAACAAGCTGTTATCGAAGCTACAAATGCAGGCATTGCAGTAATAGCCGTATCAAATACAGATAACGTTACATCAAAAGTAGACTTGGTCATACCAGCAAACAACAGAGGTAGAAAGTCCTTGGCAGCTATCTATTGGTTATTGGCAAGGGAGATACTTTTACAAAAGGGCAAACTAAAAGGTGACGAATCAATGAAATATGAAATAGACGACTTTGAGACCAAGATAACTGAAGATGAGTTAGAAGAAGAATCTGAAAGAATTCCTTCCCTTAGAACAAGATCTCAGAGGCAATAACACAATGCAGATAAGAACACCAGCTGTTGCTGGCATGTTCTATCCAGAATCAGCAGTAAAATTAAGATCAACTATAAGAGATTGTTTCTTTCATAGATACGGCCCAAGAAATCTTCCACCTTCGTCAAATAATGAGAAAATTATTGGAGCAATATGCCCTCATGCAGGTTACCAGTATTCCGGTCCGATTGCAGCGAATTCTTATTATTCTATTTCATCACAGCAACCAGATCTTGTAGTAATTATTGGACCGAATCATTGGGGAATTGGATGTAATATTGCTACTATGAAAGAAGCGGTGTGGCAAACTCCCCTTGGCTACGTGGAAGTAGATACCGACTCGGCCATAGAAATAAACAAGGTTGCAGGTATCATTGAACTAGATTTTTTTTCACATGCTAGAGATCATAGTCTAGAAGTTCAAATACCAATGTTACAAGAAGTATATTCTCATAAATTCAAGATTCTTCCAATAATTTTGATAGATCAAAGTTACAATGCAGCAAGAGAGGTGGGACAAGCAATAGCAAAGATGGCAAAGAACAAAAAAACCATGATAATAGGTTCATCAGACTTTACACATTATGAAGAGAATAGCTTTGCACATAAACAAGACAAAGTATTGATTGAACCAATATTGTCCATGGATACTGACAAATTCTATACAACTTTACAAGAAAATCAAATCAGTGCATGCGGATATGGAGCGATGGCATCTACTATGATAGCCTGCAAAGAACTTGGAGCAAGAAAAGCCACTTTGAAAAGATATGCTACAAGTGGCGATGTAACAGGCGAAAAGAGCAAAGTAGTAGGATATGCTTCAATAATTTTCTCATGAAATCCATAGCATCTGCGCCAGGAAAGGTCATACTTTTTGGAGAACATTTTGTTTTATATGGAGGGAAGGCAATTCTTTGCTCTATAAACAAAAGAATTGTTGCTACCTCACAATTTGTAGATAAAAAAAAGGTCATAATAAGATCGGCCCTTGGAAGCGCCGAACTCGATATTCAATCCATATCAAAGTTGAACTTTGGTAATACGAAGTTCATGAAACCATTCTTTTACATTGCAGAAAGAGCCTTGGATGAACATGGTGAAAACAAAGGGATAGAGATAGTTCTGAAATCAGAGGTACCAGCTGGGATTGGTCTAGGTTCATCATCTGCTGTATGCGTTGCGGTCGTTGCGTCAGTGAATGGATTATTTAAAAAATTATCAAAACAAGAAGTTGCAAAGAGAGCGATAGAAGCAGAACGTATCATATTCAAAGAAACGTCAGGAGCTGATACATTCGTCTCCACATTTGGTGGCTTGATGACTTATGGCATTAATGATGGCTTTCATGAAATAAGTACAAATAATGATCTAGATTTAGTGGTAGCAAATTCTTCTCAAGCTCACAGCACAAGAGAAATTGTAAGACAGGTAAGAACATTCAGAGAAAAAAATGTTGAATTTTTTGATCAATTGTGTAAGCAAGAAAATGACATAATTAAAGAAGCATCGTATTCACTGAAAAAAAATGATCTTAATGCGCTTGGATTATTAATGTCAAAAAATCAAGATCTTCTTCAACAAATTAAAGTTTCAACAAAACAAATTGATCTTCTAATCAAGGAGGCAAGAAAGACATCTTATGGAGCCAAAATAACTGGAGCTGGCGGAGGAGGTTGCATAATATCTCTAGTGGATGAGTCTAATTTAGCGGCCACCGTTGATAACCTGAAAAATATTGCTGACTGTTTTCCGGTAAAAATAGATTATGAAGGACTTTTGTACGTTTAGCTGATATCGAAAAAAGCTGTTACCAATTCAAGGGAGATACTTTTTAAAACCGATCATAGCACTGTTAAAAATCATGATTTTGATCAAACTTGGAGGATCCATAATTACAAACAAAGAAAAACCACTGGCCGCAAATAAACCTGCGATCAGAAATCTTGCTTCTCACATAAAAAAAGTAAAGGAATCAATTGTAGTAGTACACGGAGGAGGCTCCTACGGACATTATTGGTCGGTCAAATATGATATTCATACCAAGCCTTCGAGATATAACGCAAAAGGAGTATCAGTTGTGAAAAATTCCATGGTACAATTGAATAAAATTATTCTTGAATTATTCCTTGAATCAAAGCTTAGACCATATTGCTTGCCTCCTAGTGATTTCATGTTATTTGATCAACCCATTGTGAAAAAAATAAAAGAGATAGCTAAAATCGCTAATCAGGGTCTAATTCCTATTTCATATGGAGATGTTATGTGGTTTGGAAGAAATAAATTCTATATTTTATCAGGAGATAAAATTATGGGGATTTTAGCCAAGATATTGAAACCGCGATTAGCCATTTTTGTAACAAATGTAGATGGCGTATATTCTGATATGAAGACAAAAAGATTGATTCGCGATATAAAAGTCGAAAAGCCAACCATATCAGAAGTTACAACAGATGTAACTGGCGGAATGAACAGGAAAATAAAAGAGGCAATTAACATATCAAGAAATGGTACAGATGTTTTTTTTGTTAATGGAAGATTTCCTAAAAAAATAGTAAACGCAATAAATGGTAAGAGTTTTGAAGGAACAATATTTAGGGGATAAAATGAAGATGGAAAATCTAATCTTGGTTGACCACGATGATAACCAAATAGGAACAGAGGAAAAAGTAAAATGCCATTTGCCTGAGGGAAAGCTCCATAGGGCCTTTACTATAATATTGTTCAATAAAAATGGCCAGATATTATTAACACAACGAAGCAAAAGTAAGATGCTATGGCCTGGAGAATGGGATGGAACAGTAGCAAGCCATCCAAGACAATCTGAGACATATGTTTCTTCAGCAGAAAGAAGATTACCAGAAGAGCTTGGAATAACGTGCAGATTAGATTACTTGTTCAAGTTTGAATACCATGTTCCATACAAAAATATAGGTTCCGAGAATGAAATATGTGGTACCTTAATTGGAATAGTGGAAGAGCCAAAAAAAATAAAGCTTGTAAAGGATGAGATTTCTTCCATTAGATGGGTCAATCTAGATGAACTTGTGGCAGAGATAAGGAAATCTCCCAGTATTTTCTGCCCATGGATGCTGGTTGCATTGTATTTTTTAACTGAATCAAACACTAACATAAACGAGAAATACAAAGAAATTCTCAAAACGTGGAACAGAACTAATTTTAAAACTAATTTAGAAGAACCGCTAAAATATCATTTTCCAGATTGCAGGTGGGAATTAAAAAAAGAATGAAAATGACTGAGCTCGTGAGAAATGCAAAAAAAATAGATTCATTTCTCTTATCTCGATTAGATGGTCAACCCCGTGACTTGTACAAAGCTGCAAGTTACCTAATTGAGCATGGTGGTAAACGATTAAGGCCCTACATGGTAGTGAAGAGTTGTGAGCTTTTAGGCGGAAATATAAAACAAGCTATACCTGCTGCCGCTGCAGTTGAAATGATTCACAATTTTACTCTAGTTCATGATGACATAATGGATAACGATGAAGTCAGGCACGGCGTTCCCACTGTTCATATCAGATTTGGAATTCCCATAGGAATTCTTGCTGGGGATTTGCTATTTTCAAAAGCGTTTGAAACGATTTCCTCAATTTACACCAAAATGCCTAGGACTGTAAGTCTATCTCTTGTATCTAGCTTAGCAAAGGCATGCTGTGATGTATGCGAAGGCCAAGTGCTTGATATTACTATGGCACAATCGAAAAACATACCTAGCGAAAATCTGTATGTAAAAATGATAGAAAAAAAGACATCATCGTTATTTATCGCATCTTGCGCCATGGGTGCCATCTCAGCTGGGAAGCAAAAAAGCGATGTAAAAAGATTGTCTACTTTTGGAAAGAATCTAGGAATTGCGTTCCAGATTATTGATGATCTCATAGGAATTGTTGGCAATCCAAAATTAACAAAAAAACCTGTTGGAAACGATATTAGAGAAGGTAAAAAGTCACTACCTATCCTTATGGCCATAAGGAAAGCCAAAGGACAAGAGAAAAAAGTCATCCTTAACGTTTTTGGGAATCCCTCAGCATCAAAAAATCAATTAGAAAAGGCTGTTGAGATGATATCATCACTTGGAATAGAGAAAATCATAAGAGAGAAGGCTGCTTATCATTCCAATACTGCTAAAAAATCAATATCAGCATACAAAAATAGTTCCGCAAAAAATGAACTGCTCTCCTTACTTGATTTCGTGGTGGCGAGAAGTAGATAATTGGACAACGAATTAAGAAAGATAATTCTTGGACTTGCTCTTCTAAATGCATATGAGCATGATGGTAGGACTAGAAATGATGCAGTAATATCCAAAGTAATTGGTGCAAAGCCAGAATTGCGTCAAAGAATAAGGGAGATTATTCCTATCATTTCAGATGTAATTGATGAGGTAAACAAGATGTCATTATCTGCACAGAAATCAGAGCTTGAGACTAACTTTCCAGAATTGCTTGTAACAAAACCAAAACAAGAAAGAACGGGACTTCCCCTACTTGAAGGAGCAGAGTATGGGAAAGTGGTTACTAGATTTCCTCCAGAACCAAATGGTTATCCTCACATTGGTCACGCTAAAGCTTCTATAATTGATGAAGAATATGCAAGGATGTATGGTGGCAAATTGATTTTAAGATTTGACGATACGAATCCTGAAAATGAGCGACTAGAATATTATGCAGCAATCAAGGTAGGGCTTGACTGGCTTGGAATAAAATTCGATCGAATAAAAAATACTTCTGACGATATGGAATTAATTTACAAAAAAGCGGAAGAATTACTTCAATCTGGCAATGCCTATGTATGTACATGTGATAAGGAAATAATCAGCAAGAACAGGAGAGAAATGTTATCTTGTAAGTGTCGTTCTGGAGATGCTGTACAGAATACCAGACGCTGGATAAACATGTTTGAGAAATACAAACCAGGAGAAGCCATTGTTAGATTTCGAGGAGATATGCACGCAGAAAATACTGTTATGAGAGATCCTACTTTATTGAGAATAATAGATGAGCCGCACCCCATACATAAAGACAAATACAGAGTTTGGCCAAATTATGACCTAGCAGTAGCAATAGAAGATAGTGTAGATGGAGTGACTCATGCTTTTAGAACCAAAGAATACGAACTACGAAATGAGCTTTATTACGCCATTTTGGACAAACTTGGAATGAGAAAGCCCAAAGTATTAGAATTTTCAAGACTGGAGTTTGATGGAATGCCTGTATCCAAAAGAGTGCTAAAATCTTTGATACAGGAAGGAAAGGTTTCGGATTACGATGACCCACGACTGCCCACCTTGGAAGGGTTACGAAGGCGAGGAGTTATTCCTGAAGCAATAAGGAAGTTTGTCCTGTCTCTGGGCTTTACAAAATCCGATACCCTAGCTCCCTTTGAGACTTTGGAATCATTTAACAGGAAAATTGTAGATTCTACTACTGTTAGGTTATTCCTTACTATTAATCCAGTGAGTCTAGTTGTAAAAAATAATAATCTTACTGAAATCGAAATTCCTAATCATCCACAAAAGGATATGGGGAAGAGAAAAATTCAGATTGATGGTAATTTTTACATATCTATTGAAGATGCAAATCAGTTAAAAATTGGTGATGAGATAAGATTATTGGAGCTATACAATATCAAAATTACAAAATTAGGTTCGAATATAGAGGCAGAAGTTACTGATATCACCTTTAAATCTGAGATTCCGAAAATTCAGTGGGTGCCACGAGAGAATGCAGTTAACATAGAAGTTCTAATACCAAAAATACTTTATGAAGATGAAAAATTTAATGAAAACAGTTTGGAAAGTAAGCGAGCTATTACAGAACCATACTACTTAAAATTAAATGTCGGTACAGAAATTCAATTTGTAAGATATGGATATTGTAGAAAGGATTCTGCAAATCAAGTGATATACACGCATAGGTGAAAAAATGAAAATTGCTAGATTATTGAAGGAAAATATGGAAACATATGGTTTTGTTAAGGAAGATAAGGTTTTGACAAAAGAAAATATGACACTACAGACTGGAATCCCCATACCTGAAAACATCAAAGATTTTCTTTTTGATGGATGGTATAATGAAGTAAAAACAAAGTCAAGTCAACTTAATTATAAAGAGCGACTGTCCGATTTCAAACTTCTACCTCCAATTCCAAATCCTTCTAAGATAATTTGTTTGGCATTTAATTATGTAGATCACGCTAAGGAACAAAATTTAATACCACCTGACGAACCTGCCATAATAATAAAACCTAGAACAGCACTGAATGGTGCAACTTCTGACATATTATGTCCTACATTTGTGTCAAAGCTTGATTACGAGATAGAATTGGCACTGATAATAGGAAGGAATTGCAAGAACGTATCCGAGAAGGAAGCTAAGGAAATTATTTTTGGATATATGATCTTAAATGATGCTTCTGCGCGCGACGTTCAGGCAAAGGACAAGCAATTCACACGTGCAAAGGGGTTTGATACATTTGCACCTTGTGGGCCATGGATTACCACTGCAGATGAGATACCAGATCCTCAGAATCTGAAAATGATTACCAAAGTAAATGGTATTATCAGACAGAATTCTTCCACATCAAATATGTTTTTGAGCGTATATTCAGTTGTATCAATGCTGAGTCGGGTTATGACTTTAGAAAAGGGAGATATAATATCAACAGGAACACCAGCTGGAGTTATGCTCAATAAACCAGATGCGGTTTTCTTAAAAGAAGGCGATAAGATAGAGATGGAAATAGATGGGTTGGGAAAATTAGGAAATACAGTAAGATTCGAATAGTGCCAGACCTTGGCAAACATCATAAAATATTAAGAGTCATTATTTACATTTGGCATGGGAAAGATAATGGTTGGAAAGGCTTCTGACATCCCTTCAGGTAAAATGCAGAAATTTACTGTAGATGGAAAAGAGATACTCGTAGTAAATGTGGAAGGAACCTATTATGCTATAAACGACACATGTACTCACGCAGGTGCGAGTCTTTCTGAAGGAAACTTGGATAATTCTGTTATAACTTGTGGCTGGCATGGAGCAAAATTCGACTGCAAAACGGGCAGACTTTCTGCCTTTCCTGCTAAAATCAAGGACGTAGATTCGTATAAAATAGTCATAGAATCAGAAAACATCTTTGTGGAAGCATAGATGGAAACTTTATAAAATAATTACATTTAGCATAGCATGAATGGTACCATGGTCGAAAAAAAGAATCAAAATACTGAGACTCTCAACGCGGCCATTAAAACATTAGAAGAAATAGCAGCAAATCCATCTACCCCGAAAAATATCAAGAAAAACTTAACAGATCTTCTAACAGAGTTAAAAAAACCGGAGTATTCTGTTTCCGTAAGGGCGGCAAACGCAATAAGCACCTTGGATGAGATCACACAGGATCCAAACATGCCATCATATGTAAGAGTCACCTTATGGCAAGCAGTATCTGCTTTAGAAAGAATAAGAGAATAAATTTAAGCATAAAATTATGTGTTATTATGAAAATAGAGGATTACATCAGAACACTGCCTAGCTCAATTATAACAGGCGAGGAAGTAGCATTAAGTGATAATACATTACGAGAAATATTTAGATTTGCGTCATTAAGCGCAAATGATACCTTCTACCATTTGGGGTGTAGCAATGCTAATGGAATAATCATCGCGTTGCAAGAATTTGGTGTAAAAAAAGCTGTTGGAATAGATAACAATAATAAAAAGATCTTAGCTGCAAAAAAAAGTGCAGAAGAAAAAGGACTTGACAATGAATCTTTTAGATGTGAAGACATCTTACAATCGAATATTGAAGATGCGTCAGTTATTCTCTTTTGGTTTTCTGATGAACAGATAATTGACAAGATGATTTCAAAATTTTCATTGTTAAAAAACGGTTGTAAAATAATAACCGTTTGGGGACCACTTACCGGTTGCTTACCTGATAAGGTCGATTTTCCCTACATTCTAAATGTAGTTCCCTTCAAGGCTGCGAAGGATCTAAGAGAACAAATGTTATATGTTTTTGGGACGGATTGCATCGATTTTGCAGTAGCATGGGAGTTTGCCGAAAGATACTCAAAGGCGATAGGCGCAAAAGAAGCTGGTAATGACAGATTTCTAACTATTCTCCAATCTCTTATAATTTGGATAAACGCCAAAAATGTAGGTGTTGCATGTGGTGACGAAATTCCTCAACCAATAAAAAACTATATGAGTATATTGAAGACATTTTTTAATATTGAAGTTGAACATTTGTTAACGCAAAAGAGCGTTTGATTAGTCATGCTTTTATTTGTAAGTGGTGTAAATAATCTGTTGGAAGATAGGATTAATATCAATGTATCAGCCACAGATTATGAAAATACTAGCAAGGCAATAATTTCTACTCTTAGAAATCTCGAACAAATGGTTCACGGCGAAAATGATTTTATTGTTACAGACTCTGAATTTGCCTTTGGATGGCATTTTTATGTGGTATGTGTAAATAAATCGCTAGTAAGAAAACTTTCGGAACAGTTGGGCCCAGATTTTGAGAAAGTAAAGGGAAAGGGACTAGAACATAAATTTTTGACATGGTTAACAGAAAAAATGAGTCAGAAGCAGATGAAAGTCAAACTAGCCATAAAAGAAGAAATGGAATCCAGCAAGTACGGAATATTTTAGAAGCCTTTGAGGAAATAGTTTACTTGATTCAGTCTTGGGGTATCGTTTGGATCCAGACCTCTTGTTTCGTATATTTCTGGAATGATATATTTTGATATTGACAGTAGCTAGTCCTGCTTATCGGGGATTAAGGTAAAAAAAGAGTTTATGGTGTTATCGAGGAGCATATGGCTTGCGCTTTAACGCTTGATGCGAAAGCGTTTGTGTTCGTTGCTTTCACAAGCCATGCATTTGCAGAACTAAGCATTTGTGAGTTAAGTATGTCCACTCCAGAAACTGTCGCAAAACCACCGCCCGTCAAAGTTGTATCAACTGGACAAAATGCTACAACGTTCTTAGTCTCACCAGGACTGAATGAAAGCGTATTGTTAACATTCACAGACATAAGCGTGCCTAGTGGACCTGCTGGACCTGTATCACCTTTTGGACCTGCTGGACCTGTATCACCTTTTGGACCTGCTGGACCTGTATCACCTTTTGGACCTGCTGGACCTGTATCACCTTTTGGACCTGCTGGACCCGGAGTACCCACAATACTACCCTTCAATGTCCATGAGTCTTTACTAGTTTTCAAGTAGAATTGAAAACTAGGAGATTTATCATCAATATACATGTCTCCCAATTTACCTAGTTTTGAAGGAGGAGGACCATCACCAATCAGTATTTTGTGATCATGGTCATTGTCATCTTTTCCCGTTTCCGCATGCGCATAGTTTGCGGTCAATGTTCCCAGAACTAACACTACTGCAATTGTTAACAGAAACATATTAGATTGCATTAATGTCTTTTACATCTTTTGCATATTTAATTGTGATCCAAATTATTCCAAAATTGGAAAATGATATTAATTTTATTCTACGGTCCTAATTAAATCGGGTTCATATTAAACGAATTTCATAAATTTCGTATGAGCTTCATGGGTAAACACCTAATTTTACAATTAAATGTAAAAGGTAAATTTACTATCAATATTTATAATCGCTGAGATATTGGAAATTCCTATGTTCCTACAACAGATTAGCTATAGATATGAAAACAATGCAAGTTTTTCATATACTGAATTTTTTAATATGGAAATTTGGGGGTTCCTGTGACAAAACCTAATTCAAAGATATTGGTTATTGGTTTAGATTCTGTACCCTCAGATTTACTTTTCAAAGAACTCGTCGATGATCTCCCAAACATAAAGAGAATGATGTCTCAGGGATTATTCTGCACTCTGGAAAGTTGTCATCCCCCAATCACGGTACCGGCATGGATGGTCATGATGACAAGTAAAAGCCCGGGAAGACTAGGTGTTTATGGTTTCAGACATCGTAAAGGCTTTACATATGAAGAAGGATGGCTTACTAATTCTCAATCAATAAAGGAGCCAAGAATTTGGGATTTGTTAGCTGTTCATAACAAGAGATCGTGTCTGGTTGGGGTTCCTCCTAGTTATCCACCCTTTCAGATAAACGGAAATTTGGTTTCTTGTTTTATTACACCAAAGGACAATAGCGATTTCACTTATCCTTCACAACTTTCTGATGAAATTAAGAAATTAATAAATGGAAATTATCTGTTTGATGTCAAATTCAGAGTTGAAGATCGGGACGAAATAATTAATAATCTATACGAGATGACCGAAAAAAGATTTAAGGTAATTCAACATCTCATGAAAAAAGAACCTTGGGACTTCTTCATGTTTGTTGAAATAGGGGTCGATAGATTGCATCACATGTTTTGGAAATATTTCGATAAAAATCATCCAAAATATGAACCCAATAATAAATTTGAAAAAGTTATTCCCGAATATTACAAGTACATCGATAAAAAAATTGGAGAATTATTATCGGATATTGATGATGACACCTATGTTTTGCTAGTCTCGGATCATGGAACAGCGAGTATGAAAGGAGCATTTTGTATAAATGAGTGGTTAATTAAAGAAGGCTATCTTGTACTGAAAAGATATCCAGAATCTATAACATATTTGGATAAATGTGATGTCGATTGGGAAAAGACTATAGCGTGGGGCTGGGGTGGGTATTATGCACGGTTATTCTTGAATGTAAAGGGTAGAGAATCAAAAGGCATGGTTCCAATGAAAGACTTCGATAAGGTAAGAGACGAACTCAAGACGAAAATTAAATCAATTTCTGGTCCAGCAGGCGAAAAATTAGATAATAGAATATTTTATCCAGAAGATCTGTATGTTGAGTGTAATGGGTCAAAACCTGATCTGATGGTTTATTTTGATAACCTATTTTGGAGATCTGCAGGCACACTAGGCCACAAGACTTTATATCTTTCAGAAAATGATACTGGACCTGACGATTCTGTACACTGGATGGATGGAGTCTTTATTATTTACAATAAGAGGAAGAAAAATAACAGCCAAAAACTGGGCAGACTAAGTATCTACGACGTTGCCCCCATCATACTCGACATTATGGGAATTGATGTCCCTAATGACATGGAGGGAAAGAGATCAAAGGAGGTTTCGCAATGGGTTCAAAGTTAGTCAATGGAGCATTCACTATATGGATGACTGGTCTCCCGTGTGCAGGAAAAACTACAATAGCACGTAAATTGCAAGAGCATATACCAAACTTGGCTGTATTGGATGGAGACGAGCTCAGGGAATGGCTATCTCCAAAGGATTTTTCCAAGGAATCTAGAAATGAACACAATAAAAGGGTGGCTTATCTGGCCAAATTGCTCCTCAAACACGAAGTACCTGTAGCTGTTTCACTTATTAGTCCATATATTGAAAACAGAGAAACTGCTCGCAGGATAATTGGTGATGACAAATTCATCGAAACATTTGTAAAGTGTTCGTTGGGAACCTGCGAAGAAAGAGATGTGAAGGGAATGTACAAAAAAGCTAGAAACAATGAGATCAAGAATTTCACAGGTATTCAAGACCCATATGAAGAACCAACTAACTCCAAAATTGTCGTTAATACGGATGAGGAGGGCTTGGATGATAGCATCAACAAAATAATTACTAGATTAATAGAACTTGGACACATATCAGGCTCAAAATCATTATCGAACAAAATTGAGAAGACCTGAGATGAAAATTGTAGCAATTGGATATTCACCATTTGATGTGGAAAATGGATGTTCTGGTACATTGTCGAAATTTATTGATCGAGGATATGAGGTATACTTGATAATTACTGCAAAAACATCTATGATGACGAAAAAGAAAATGACTGCCAATCATTTAAGGAAGAAAATAGGCGCATCAGAAATTTATTTTGCTGGCGGATTTGACCATTCTGTTGTCACGCAGAAAAACGTGAATATTTTACGGAAGTTTATAGAGCCATTAAATCCTGTAATAGCTGTAATACCTTCGCCTTTAACAGCTGTTGAGAGTGGAAAAGTACTAGGAAGATCTTCGTTGCTAGCATGCAGAGGAATAGGAAACATATTGATGTATTATAATAGCATTAATCTGAAATTATCTCCTAGCATATATTCCATAGTTGATGAAAATAGTGGTCTCGAAGTATTTGACACTAATAGAATACTTTTACTAAATAATGATGTGTTTTAGATGATATGTTTGCTTTATACATCTCTGGAGTCGTGCTAACACAGCTTCACCGGAAAGATAGTAGATGAAAATAATTAGCATAGGTTCACATCCCGATGATGTAGAAGTTGGAATGGGAGGCACACTTGCCAAACACAAGTATAAAGGCGATCTTGTTAGAGTAGTTCTTTGTACATTGGGAGGCGTGTCAGGACCCCCAACGAAACGAATGAAGGAAGCGCATAAGGCTCTACGAATATTAGGAGTTGATGACCTGCAAATTCTAAATTATCCAGTATCAAAACTAAACAGACCAACTCACGAATTTGCAGGTATGATGAAGAAAATAATTAATGAATTTGAACCGGATAGGATCTATACTCATAGTCCATATGACTATCATCAGGTTCACGTGAGTGTAAGCGAATCCGTCATAAGCGCAACAAAAGATGTAAAACAGCTATTATTTTATGAAACTATTTCCTCGACTACTCCTGATTTCAAACCAAATGCCTACGTGGATATTACAAATTATATGGAACTAAAAATTAAAAGCGTAAAAGCACATAAAACTCAAGCTCACCGAAATTATATGCAACCAAATGTTTTACGTTCTCTTGCAAATACTAGATATGTGTGGGGCAAAGTGGGTCCCAAGCCCAATGGACTTGCTGAGGCATTCAAGTTACATAAATTCATCTTCTAGAAAGATCTTAGCCTTCGATTGTTATTTCTGATTTTATGTTTTTGCAGACGTAAGTGAACTTTCATTCTAATAGATCATACATTATTGCACCTTCAGAATTTTTTGGTGCTGGGATATCTAACAAATAAGCCATTGTTGGCGCAACATCTATGATATTTATTGGCTTTTCTCTGACATAATGTTTCTTTAGTTTTGGTCCTTGTGCAATAAACATGGATTTAATTGTGCCATATTTCCCTAGATCTACTGATGGTAGCTGGGCTCCATGTATGCTTCCATCTGGAAGACCAGTTTTCAAGTCAACAAACAAATCTCCAGCCGTTATTCTATTGTCTACAGCGTAGATTGGATTTGCGGCGAATACCACATCTCCCACTCTTTCCCCCGTCATGCCCATAAATTCGGCATGCTTGTTACTCAGTGCTAAGCTGATTGGCCTCATCATTGTCTTTGGATCCTTAATACCGTAAAGCAAGTCGATTATTTTCTCTACAGTTTCTTCATATTCAACGCCCGGTTTTACGCTACCCTCAGGATCTCTCCCAATGAGATTAACATATACTGAAACCATTCCTTGAGAATACGCTTGTGTATTTTTCCAGTCTATAGTCAACTTTCCGGTAACCGAATCTTTTTTGAGTTTTATTAGACCATTCTTGTACAAATGAGAGTTTATGAAAAATCTGCGTTTTCCCATTACATGTCCGTGATCGGATAGTACAATAGTATAGATGTCATCTCCATGTTTATTATTCTCCTTAATCCCCCTTGTGATATCACCTACCAGTTCATCTGCAATTTCATATGTTCTTAAAACAACTTTATCGGAGACCTCTGATTCATTACCAGACAGGACAGATTTATCGAACCTAAGAAATGCGTGTTGTGTATTGTCTATGCCATGCCATTGCATCATGAATAAGTCCCATTCATATTTTGACATAAGATAACCAGCGGCATTTCCTAACCATTTAGCTTGGTAATCTGCGTCATCAAGATAGGTATCTTCGTCTGACCAACCAAATACATAGGGAAAGTGGCTAATGGATTCAAGGAATGGACCAAATCTATCAACTAATTCTTTTGCCACAGCAGGTGGATGTGTCCAACCCTCAATGGGAAATACTTGTGAAACAAACAGCTTAAATCTTATATTTTCGACTCCTCCTATTTCAATTAGTTTCAATCTAAATGCCCCTTTGATTAGTTTTTGATTTATATCAAAGTGATCGATTAACCATTTTGAAAGCTGATTTTTTTTCAGGGAGAAACCAGTCTGTATATTCTTATCCTTTGTAAATATAGCTGTATCGTATTCGTTGTTTTTGTCGGATAATATTAGTACGTGGAAAGTTATTCCGCCTAATGGTCCTATCTTGATTTCGGCTTCTAGGGGAGACAGCTGATAGGATTTCTGAGTAACGAATTTCCAATCTGAAAGGTTTGTTTCAGTAAATCTTACTAACGTCGAATTTTCCAAAGACATGGTCGCAAAGCAAGAACTATTGCTTATTGATAATGGGCTGGAACCCCACGGTCTGGATCCAGGCCCTCCAGGTGCTCCAAACCCTTCAACTTGAATGCCATTCTTCATGTTTGGAGGCCAAGATGCAATATACTTCAACAGTATGCTTTTTTTGTTGAATTTTTCTGCCGTTAGCCAAATTTGTTCCGCTTGACATAAATCTGAATAGAATCCGCTTTTTATTTCTGTTAGTGGAGTGCCAGGAAGATGAACAACCATGTCTGTTACACCGTGAGTTTTGGGCCATGCTCCAGTTGCTACAGAGTTCCAATTGCTTGCCGTATGCGTTGGAAAAACTGGAATGCATTCAGACCATATTCCATCTTCTGCAAGCTTTCGCATGTTGGGTAATTTTCCATCCTTAAAGTATTTTTGAACCAATGTCGGAATCGCCGCGTCAATACCGATTAATGCAACTTTTGCCATTAAATCTTCATCACAGTTTTTGATCGCAAGAATTATTTTTTACCACTAAAACCAAAAATGGAAATAACAATTGGTATGACATGGGTTATTTTTCTATAAAATTATTTAAGAGTTCTGAAAAGAGAGATCTTATAAAAGCCGACTTAAGTACAAACTTAAATAGCACGTGTTCCTGATTACTCAAGTTAGGGGGACGGGGTTGGAAAATCAAGAATTTCAGGCTACTGTACATTTACCGATAAAGACATTAGAGTCACTGAAAAAGGAGTTTAACTTAACAGAAGCTGAGATAGAAGGTTTCATTGCCGCAAGCATAAATAGGATGATCGAAGAACATGTGGGCGAGACAAATTCCAGAATATTTTCTAAGACCGAGACAAAAGAACTAGAAGACGACTTGAAAGGTTTAGGATATATTTAATTTCTAATGTGCTGAAAAAAACGCAACAAATTTTTGCTTCAACACTCTGAAGGTTCAGAAGTAGGTACCAGTTATTCTCCTTTAGTAAAACTTTTTTTTGACAAAATGGAAGGAATGGAATTTATTTATGACATCATTTCATTTTTGCTAAAATGTGAAAACGTCTGATTTTATATGCGGTTAAATTATTTCTTAATCATGCATGTTCTAGTTACAGGTGCTACTGGATTCGTGGGCCAACATCTCTGCAACGAGCTCCTCAAGAGCGGGGTGAGAGTTACTGGACTAACACGCATGACCAATTCTAGAGAGTTCTTTAAATCCAATAACATTACGGATTCCAAAGATTTTCAAATTGTAAATTGTGATATTACTCAAGAAAAAGATCTCATAGAAACTGTAAAAAAACTTCAACCTATTGACTGCGTATTGCATTTGGCTGGTCAGACATACAAGAAGCAGTCATTGGGCCCTCAATTCTATTTCCAAACCAATTTTATTGGAACCCTCAACATACTCGAATGCTGTAGGATCTTTAATATTAGAAGACTAATTTTTAGCTCCACTATCGCAGTCTATGGCCTTAGTGCTGGACAGTTTCAACCAAAGTATTTACCTGTTGACGAATTACATGAAACGCTACCTTATGATTTTTATGATGTTAGTAAATATAATGCTGAACAACTTTGCAGGTTTTATTTTGATAGATTTGGAATATCAATCATAGTTTTGCGATATTCAAGGATTTATGGGCCTGGTATGAAAGGTGGACTAATTTTTACTGCTATTTCCAATGCCTTATCAAATTCTGACATTCAAGTTTTTGGAGATATCAGCACAGACTTTGTATTTGTTAAGGATGTGGTCAATGCAAACCTAGCGGCGCTAGAAAACCCGATGGAAGGATTTGAAATATTCAACATAGGTAGCGGACAAGAAACAACATTATATGATATATGTTCAAAAATAATAGAACTTGCCAAATCTTCTTCCAAAATTGGATTTCACCCGGAAAATAAATCAAAATTTTCTCTTGACATTTCAAAA
>JACXTT010003808.1_pt1 | contig 22858 bp, 20 predicted proteins | sample 9270951 | NCBI WGS metagenome assembly JACXTT01 (sample SAMN15532306, study PRJNA645909) | rock metagenome | isolation source: weathered quartz diorite | place: Puerto Rico | collected 2017-06-21
ATGATCCGTACACTAAAAATTGGGGGAGGAATTCTATGCGGTGGAAGTCATTCTTCGTTACCTGCGGCCTCGCGTTGGCCGTCGGGAACGCAACAGTGGGACAAGGCAACCGGGGTGGGGCTGCACAACAACAGCAAGCCCGGCCCGACGATTTTGTCCAGACGCTGGTTTCGCGTCTCGATCTGGAAAAGTACAAGACGACGTTGAAAGGACTGGCGCAGTTTGGCGATCGCCGTCAGGGGACTGAACGCAACCGTAAAGCCGTGGATTGGATCGAGGCGCAGCTCAAAAGCTACGGCTGCCCAACCGACCGCATCAAATATGAATACAACCCCAATCCACAACGCGGTGGTGCCGGTGCCGGCGGCGACGCCGAAGGAGCGCGCGGCACCGAAGGGCAGCGAGGACAAGGCGCGAGAGGTGACGGACAACGCGGTGCAGCGAACGAGGCTCAACGCGGGCAAGCGGCACGTGGACAAGGCGGCCGCGGCCGTAGCGCCAAGGTCATTGCAAACGGCGAAATCGTCCCCACCTCAGGTGGCGCCCGGATCTATGGCGTCAGCGCCGCGACCGGCGTCAACAACGATGCCGAGAGGCAACCGGACGCCAGACTGCGCGAACTGAACCGCGAACAAACAACCAACGGCCCGCGCGAGGAAGTCTACTGCACCAAAGTCGGCAGCACTCGTCCCTACGAAATGTATATCGTCGCCGGCCATATGGACGGCATCGGCTGGGGTGAAGCCGTGAACGACGACGGCTCCGGAACCGCTCTCGTCATGGAACTGGCGCGCATCTTCAGCACGCCCGACGTACAAACCGACCGCACCATTCGATTCGCTTTGTGGAACAACGAGGAGTCCGGAACCAATGGCGCACGTGCCTACGTCGAACAGAGAATTGAGATGCAGGGGAAGGAAGATCCGCCGGGATCGGGCAAATATCCTGAACCGACGTGGCTTGCCATGATTCAACACGACATGATGATGTGGGATCACGGCATGCCCAGACCCGACGGCTCGTGGAATCCGGAACAGCGGCCCGAAGCCGACGTCAACGTCGAATTTCAGTCGACTTCAAAATTCGCCGATCAAGCGATGAAGCTGGCTTTCTTTTTCCGCGCCGCCAACGAGAAGTATGCGACCGACTATCCTGCTGCCGTGGGTCCGCACATGACAAACACCGACTCCGGTCCCTTCATGGATTTCGTCACGGCCATCAGCCTGCGCGAGAATGAACGCGGCATGCATACCGGAGGCGGCTGGAATCCGACATGGCATCAACCGCTCGATGTTTTTTCGACTTTCTCGGACAAAGATTTTCGCCTGGGGTTGAATGCGGCTCAAACCACGTTGGGCGCGGTTGCGGAGTTGGCAGGCGCAAAGCGAAAGAAGTAACGGGGTGTTTCAATGAGAAGAATAAGAGTCATTTTGATTGTATGGACCGGATTCGTCGTGCTGAGCGGAACCGTGAACTGGGCCGCACAAAACCAGGACATTCTGGGGACGTGGCCAAATGACGACCAACTCGCCGGAGGGGACGACCACCAACACGATGATCGTCAGCAAAGACGGCGACAAACTCAAGGCCGTCGCCAAGAGCGAACGCGGCGAGCGCGCCTATGACAACGTCGAAGTGCAGGGCAGCAAGGTCACGATCGTCCTCACCATCATCTATAACGGTTCGGAGATGGTCATCACGTACACCGGCCAGATCGAGAAAGGCGGAATGAACGGCCAGGCCGACTTCGGCGGACTGGCGCAAGGAACCTGGTCCGCCGTTCGCCAGTGATTGAAATTTGAATATTATGGAGTTGAACTTTTTATGAATCGCCGCACTGCTCTTAAGGTTGCCGCAGGCTTGGGCGTCGTAGGCGCGACGGGCTTCTACGGCTGGTATGAGTTCCTGCCGCTCGGACGGAGTCGAAAGCTCGAACCGGTGGACGCGCTGGCGCGCCAGCTGTACGTTAGTTTGGATTCCGAGCAGCGGGCAGAGACCTGCGTCCCTTACGACCACCCATTGCGCCAATATCACAACCGTGGAGTGCCGGGCGGTGGCCGAATGATCCTCGGCGGCTTCAGCCGCGAACAGCGACGTATTCTGACGGATCTCCTGTACGTCGGCCTATCGGCTGAAGGGCAGAACAAAGTGCCGGAGGAGTTTTTCACGCAATGGACCGGAATACACTCCATGCGCCTGCTGATCTGCGGCGACCCCACATCACCGCCGTACCAGACCATTCTCACGGGACCCCACTTGAACCTGCGTCTCGGGGGAAAAAGCCGTGAGGGCGTGGCTTTCGGCGGACCTCAGGTTTATGGCGACCAGCGCGGGAACAATCGCGCTGGGCTGCCCGGAAATCTCTATCGTGACCAGTTTGCCATCGGCCAACGCCTTCTCCGTAGCCTGGATGAAGGAAGAAAGAAACACGCGCTTCGCGACGAGGCTCCAATCCAAACACAGGTTGAACTGTTGGGAAAGCGCGGTTCTTTTCCGGGAATCCCGATCGCCGAACTGACGGCCGAAGGTAAGAGTCTGACACGCGAACTCGTCGAGCGAATTTTTTCAACCTACCCTCCAGACGATGTGACTTACGCCAACGAATGCCTCACGGCCAACGGCGGCATCGACGCACTATTCCTGAGCTACTACCAACACGGTGAAGACGGCGACATCTATGAAGGCCAGGTTTTTCGTCTCGAAGGACCTTCAGCCGTCTTTTACTTTCGTGGTTATCCGCACGTTCACGCCTTCGTTAACGTCGCGATGGATGGCGACGCACCGTTGTCCGTGGGTGAACCGCTCGGAAACAACCCGGCATTGCTCGAACACACGGGCGTGAAAGATCTTTTTGAGCGCGCGTTACTCGCCGAAACAAAGTCGGAGCTCGCCTTCTACAACCTGGACAGCGTCGTTGGACGTCTCCGACCCGGTCCGATTCACGCCGGTGATGTCTACAACGTCGAAAGCTGGCAGGAGAAGGTGGAAGTTGTGGAGATTCGCGGATCGAATCTCAGCGCCCAGTTCAAATCCGCGCTTGAGAAGCAGGGCACCACGTTGGATACGACGAAAACCTATCGGGTCGCTACCACGGCGTACGCGGCCAGCGAACTGGAATCCAAACTCGGCCGCATTGAAAAACGACGATCCGGTCCGATGCTACGTGATCTGACCGTAGCCTATCTTCGATCACACGGATTGGACAACACGTAACAACAGCAGAACCTGCGCCTATCGGCGGACGCGCCGGCTGAAGCCGGCGCCTACTTCTCGTCTTCGGGCGGATACACCACGCCTGTCTGTTCGGTGATCAGTTTGTAGTGTTCGATGCGGCGATGTTTGGCGAAATTGAAGATGTGATCCTTTTGATAGCGGCCCATGTCGAGGTCGCAGTTGAAAACAACAAGCTCGTCGTCTTCGGTGATCGATTGCGCGGCGAGCTCTCCGGTGGGCGCGACGATTGCGGATCCTCCGATGAGTCCGAATCCGTCTTCCTTTCCTGCCTTCGCCGTCGCGACGACCCAGGTCGCATTCTGGTACGCGCCGGCTTGCAGTGAGAGCATGTGATGGAACATACGCCGATGCACCGGTTCCGAATGATAAATGTTCGTGTCGGGCGTGTTGAAGCCGAGAACAATCATGTCCGCGCCCTGGAGACCCATCACGCGGAATGTCTCCGGCCATCGGCGATCGTTGCAGATACACATACCGATGATGCCGTTGAATGCGCGGTACACACGGAATCCGCCGTTACCGACATCGAAGCAACGCTTCTCGAGATGCTGAAACGGAAGCGCGGGCCGGTAATCCGAGTGTCCCGGCAGATGGATCTTGCGGTACTTGCCGACGACTTTACCGTCGGGTGCCACAAGAACAGCCGTGTTGAATCGCCGCTCGCGGCCCTCTTCGTGGGTGAGTTCCGCATAGCCCAGATGAAAGCCGACACCGAGACGCTTCGCTTCATCGAAAAGCGGCTGGACGGCCGGATTCGGCATCGATTTCTCGAAGTACGATTCGATCTCCTGGGGATCCTCCATGTAGTAACGAGGGAAGAACGTCGTGAGCGCGAGTTCCGGAAACACAACGAGCTTGCACTCCGACGCCGACGCCTCGCGCAACAACGCCAGAAGGCGTTTCACCACCGTTTCTCTTTTTTCCGCTCGTTGAATCGGCCCGAGTTGTGCTGCCGCCACTTTCAAGTGTCTGGACATAGTCCGCCTATATGACGTCGTCACCTGCTCCAAATCGTCGAGCAAGCTGCGCCGTGTGTGAAGGACGTCCCGCGGGCTTGGCGGAGTCCAACGATGTTCTCTCGATGAATTTTCCACTACCGCGTTCCAATTGAAGTTTGTTTTCGTGAACAACGACGCGGCCGCGGCTGATGACGGTCATCGGCCAGCCCGAGATATGGCGGCCTTCGTATGGAGTGTAGCCGGCGTTGTCGTGCAGTAGATCCGAGCGGATGATGACTTCCCGCCTCGAATCCCAGATTGCCAGGTCGGCGTCGGAACCGACAGCGATTGTGCCTTTCCTCGGAAACAGTCCGAACAGTTTCGCCGGCTGCGTCGACGTCAGGTCGACGAAGCGATGAATGTTGATGCGACCGCGCTGCACGCCCTCCGAAAACATCAAAGGCATGCGCACTTCAAGACCAGGAATCCCGTTCGGAATTTTCTTAAATGGCGCGTCGATGCCATGAATTAACTTCCCGGTCTTGTCGAAGCGGAATGGAGCATGATCCGATGAGACAATCTGGAATGTTCCGCCGTCGATTCCACGCCACATGGCCTCCTGGGACGGTTTATCGCGCGGCGGCGGACTGCAGCAGAACTTCGTGCCATCCATGCCTTCCAGGTCGAGGTCATCCGCCGTCAAAAACAAATACTGGGGGCATGTTTCGGCATAAACCTTCGCCCCGCGTGACTGCGCGTCGCGGATCGCGTCCATGGCCTCGGGCGCCGAAACGTGCACAATGAAAATGGGGACGTCGAGGAGTTCGGCGAGGCGAATCACACGAGACGTCGCTTCAGCCTCAGCGAGGATCGAGTGACTCACCGCGTGAAACTTCGGCGCACGATGGCCTCGATCGAGCAAACGGTCGGCGAGCCATCGCATCATGTCGTGATTCTCCGCGTGAACCATCGTGAGCGCGCCGCGTTTCCGGGCAACCGCGAGGACATCGAGAATCTGATAGTCGTCGAGTTTCAAAAGGTCGTAGGTCATAAAGACCTTGAATGATTTGTATCCTCGTTCGATCAAATCCGGCAGTTCGTCCGTCATCACGGACGCAGTTGGGTCGGAGATGATCATGTGAAACGCGTAATCGATGACGGCCTTAGGCGTCGCGCGTTCATGATATTCCTCGACGACCTTCTTCAACGACTGGCCGCGATGCTGCGCTGCAAACGGAATCACCGTCGTGGTGCCGCCAAATGCAGCCGAAACTGTTCCCGAATAGAAATCGTCGGCGTTCATGATGCCGAGTGATGACATCTGCTCGATATGGCAGTGACTGTCGACGCCTCCGGGTAAAACGAGTTTCCCCCGGGCGTCGATTTCCCGGGCAGCAACCGGAAGCGACTGCCCGAGCGCGGTAATGATTCCATTCGAAATACCGATGTCGCAGCGCACCTGGTCGGTTGACGTTGTCGCAAGTCCGTTCCGGACGACGAGGTCAAACGCTTTCACCATCGTCCTAACTTACTCCACCCGTTCCCTGCTGACGATCAATTCGTGATCAGGAATACGATTAACGTTCAAAAAGGATAGGATGCGGGTCTTGAGATTCAACGCTCACGCTCCCAAACTCATGGTTATGAGGAAATCTATGCGTAACCTTCGCAATCTCGCTTTGTGTGTCTCGGCTCTGATCTGGCTTCCGGCCGCGCAGGCTCAGAATAGCGCCGGCAGTGTGTCCCTGGAGATCATCGCGCAGCGGCTCGATCAATTGGAAAAACAGAATGCAGACCTTCGCGAGGAAATTCGAGTCTTGCGAGCGAACATGGAAAGCATCAAACCATCGTCTGCAGCGACCGAAGCGGTGGCACCCGCTGCCGATCGAGTCGACGACCTGGAAGAGCAGGTTCGCATCCAGGCCGGCCGGCTTATCGAGCAGGACCAGATCAAAGTTCAAGGAACCCAACGGGCTCCGCTGAGGCTAACCGGTATGGTTCTCTTCAACGCTTTCGCGAACGGCCGATACGGCGGAACGATGGATTATCCGCCGACAGCCGCTCGAACTCCCGATCGCGCCCGCTCCGGTGCGACGTTGGCGCAAAGCGTCTTCGGACTCGAGTTCCAATCGCCGGACGCCGTGTTTGGAGGCCGTTTCAAAGGGTCGTTTCTGATGGATCTGTCGTCGGGCGACGGCACTCCTTTGAACACGCAGTTGCGGCTAAGAACCGCATCGATCGAAGGCGAGTGGAAAACGCGCTCGATTCTCGTGGGCCAGGAGACTCCGATTTTTTCGCCTCGCCAACCTAACTCGCTTGCCCGGCTCAGCACATCGCCTCTGACCTCGGCCGGCAATCTGTGGATGTGGCGGCAGCAGGTGCGGTTTGAGCAGCGCCTGAAACTGGGCTCCGCGCAGGAATTGCGGGCTCAGGTCGGAGTCGCACAAACACGCGAGGATCTCGGAGCCATCCCGGCACAATTCACAGCTGAACCGAGGCGGCCGGCGTTCGAAAGCAATCTGCGGATCACTCACCGTTTCGACGAGTTTCGTCGCATCGAGATCGGACATGGATTCCATACGAGCAAGACCCATGTTGCGGGCTCCTCGGTCCCTGCAACCGTGTCTCAGGTCGACTGGTTCGTGAATCCAGCGCGGCGGCTGGAATTCACCGGCGCGGCTTTCAATGGTAAGAATCTCGCCAAACACGGTGGAACGAACAGCCTTCCGAGCTTTGTCATCCTGTCGTCACGCCCTGGCGAGACGCGAGTGGTTCCAGTGCACGGAAAAGGCGGATGGGCACAGCTCACGTGGATTGCGACGCCGCGGTTGAGCTTCAACGCATTCAATGGGCAACACCATACGGGTGATCGTGACCTGTTGGCGCAGAGCATTCGCTTCAAGAACATTGCGACCGGTGCGAATTTCTTTTATCGCGTGGCGCCTAATGTCGTGACTGGAATCGAAGCGGCGCAAGTGCGAAGCTGGTACATTGATGGATTGAAGCGGCGCAATAACCATTACGATCTTTACGTCGCATACCTGTTCTGAGGAGATCAACGACGTGAGAACTCTCCGAACGGCTATTGGTCTGATACTCATTCTTACGTTTGCTGATGCCCTTCGCGCAGCTGCCGTGACAGGACGTGCGATCATCACTCCGGCTGCGAAGGGGAAGGCCGCTGACAACTCGGGCATCGTGGTATGGCTGGAACCTGCCGGATCCGCGACTCCGGACAGCGGCGCTTCGACTCCGGCACCTTTGAAGATGGTGCAGAAGAATCAGACCTTCCAACCGCATATACTCGCTGTGCAGAGCGGCACCGCCGTGGATTTTCCCAACGGTGACCCGATTTTCCACAACGTGTTTTCCAACTACGGCGGTCAGGTTTTCGATCTGCAACTCTACGCGCCGCAAACGTCGAAGCGCGTGGTCTTCCGGCGGCCCGGCATCGCTTACATCTTCTGCAATATTCACGAATCAATGAGCGGAATCGTGGCTGTTGTGCCGACGTCATATTTTGCGCTGACCGGACGAGACGGACGGTTTGAGATCAATGCGCCGGCCGGCAATTATCGGCTGCATGTGTGGCATGAACGCAGCGTCGCCCGGAAGCTGCAGGAACTGGAGCGCGACGTGACTGTCTCCAATCAAGGTCTGAACATTGGTGAAATCCGTGTCTCAGAGGATGGCTACGTGGCGCAGTCCCACAACAACAAGTATGGCCAGAAGTACCCGCCCGCGCCGGAGTCATCGTTTTTCTATCCTGGCGGCCGGCGTTAACGGACTTCGATCACTTCAAGCCGGTAACGATATAGAGGTCGTTCAGATTCCGCATATAGGAGTAGTAATAGGATTTGTCGTCAGGCGCGATCTGCACGCCCCAGATACCGATGATTCCCGTTGGGTCGGCCGGCATGATTTCTTTCCAGAGCGCGTTGCGCCCCGTCGCCAAATCGACGCTGTAAACCTTAGGTACCGAGTCCGTCTTTCGCAGCACAAACAGGCTGCGTTCGTCGATACTCCAGCGGATCGGCACGTCGCCCGGCTCCAAGCCTGGAATCGCGCGAGGTTCTCCGCCGGAGATCGGATAAAGCGAAACCTTGCCTTTGAGATCGGTCGCCACGACCGAGTCGCCCGCCGGTGAGACAGCTTGTTGTCCGACGCGGAACGTTGTGCCCTCGGGCGTAATCGCCTTCGTTTGACCCGACTCGATATTCTGTATGTAGCAACGCGCAGGGCGGCCTTGCTCGGCGCCGCTGAAAACGATCCTTTTGCCGTCGGGAAGCCAGTCGCCCCAATAGTAGTCCGTGATGTTCTCGTTACGCAGCGTGATAGGTTCACCGGCCCCGGTCGGCCACAGAGTGAGCTGCGGCGGTGATGTGCGGCGAAGCGCGAGTGCTCGAGACCCATCCGGAGAAAAGGTGAAGGCCTGGCCATCCCCTAAGCGGACCGCGGGCGAATCGTCTGTTTTTCGGACGTAAACGCTCCAGCGGTCGATTCCACCTCCCTCGCCGAATTCCGTGATCAACAGTTGACCACCGTCGGAAGAAATGTCGTCCAACTCGGAGGCATCAAGCCATGACAGATCGCGCTCTCTCGACTCGTAGGGTGGAAGTCCCATGACGCCGCTTCGCCAGTGAGCCCGGCCCACAAGAGCGCGGCCGTCGCGCGCCACGTCGAACAGACGCAAAGGTGCCGCCAATCGCGCCAGCACGCGATGCCGGCCGGAAAGCGTGACGGCATGGAGAAGGCCGTCGCCGACCTGTTGCGTATCGAACCAGAGTTCGTTTCCCGACCAGACCAGATCGGCGAATTCTCCGGGCCAGCCGCTTGAAAGAATGCGTCTCGTTCCGTTTGCGTCCACCGTACCTATGGACCACGTCCCACCCAATCCGGAAGGCCTCTCCGCGAAGCCAACCAAATCGCCTGCAGGCGAGACCTTCAGCGCCCCGATCCGATTCAAGGTTTCGTACAAGACTTTGCCGTCTTTCGACTCCACACGCGTACGGCCATCGACCATACGGACGATGACCAGGCCGGAACCGTCGTTCGTCCAATCCGCGAGCTGAACTTCTTTCAGCACTTCGCGCGGCGCCCCGCCGGCGAAAGGAACTCTCGCGAGTGTTCCCCAGCGCCAGCCCCAGTCGAGATTCGAACCATCCTTCATCAGACTCGCCATTTCCTTCGTCGTAGAGAGGGCCAGGATGTCCGCACCTGAGAATCCGAGCGGACGCGATTCCGCGCTGCCCGGATTTGTGGAAAACATTTCGACGGGCTTTCGTTCCCATGCAGCGCTGTACACAACGGTTCGCCCCTCCTGAGCAAACCTCGCCGACCAGACGGTGCCCTGTCGAAACGTGAGTCTCTGCAGTTCGGGCTGGGAGGTTGTGTTGAGGGACCGCCGGGCCGCAACGATGCCGGCGATGGCCAAAACGAGTACGGCCGCCGCGGCAACCGCGATCCACTTGCCTTCTATCGGAGAGCGGCGCTCTAAAACCGAAATTGGAGCAGAAGTATTTTGAGTCGCGGCGGGCAACGCGGCCGCGCCGAGCGCTTCGAGAGAGAATGCCAGATCGCGAGCCGACTGAAAACGATCTCCGGGATCTTTCGCGACGCAACGACCGATGATCTGACCGACATACCGCGGAATCTCCGGCTTCACCTGTGTAATGTCCGAAATGTCCTCTTTTGTGATCGCGTGCAGCGTATCCAAAGGCGAACCTCGGCGAAAGGGCTGCTGTCCGGTCAACATCTCAAAGAAGATGACCCCGAAGCTGAAGATGTCCGCACGGTGATCTGCGGGAAGACCGTAGGCCTGCTCGGGAGACATGTAGCCGACGGTGCCCAGCATCACGCCCGGCTCAGTCCTCGCGGCGACGGTTGGAGCGACGGTCTGGGAGAGCGCGGCGTCGCCTTCCTCGACGAGTTTCGCCAGGCCGAAGTCCAGAATTTTCAGACGGCCCTCCTTCGTTAAGAAAAGGTTGTCCGGTTTCAGGTCACGATGAACGATCCCCTTGTCGTGGGCGGCCGTGAGGCCATTGGCGAGCTGAATGGCGTAATCTTCGGCCTTTCGCAAGGGTAATGGTCCCGCGACCAGGCGTTCGCCGAGCGTTTCGCCTTCAAGCAACTCCGAAACAACATACGGCGCACCGTCATGAGAACCGGTGTCGAAGATCGCGAGAATGTTGGGATGGTTGAGCATTCCCGCGGCGCGCGCCTCCTGCTCGAATCGGCGGAGGCGATCGAGATCAGTAACGAAAGCCCTGGGCAGGAACTTGATCGCGACGTTTCGGCCTAACCGCGCGTCTTTTGCACGATAGACTTCGCCCATCGCACCTTTCCCAATGAAGGAAAGAATTTCATAAGGACCGATTCGCGCGCCGGCCTCTTTACTCAAGTTCGACCCTTACCGTGCGGATTCGTCGCGCTCGCCAGGTCGAGCCAGAACGTGCTGCCTTTGCCGGGTTCGGATTCGACTTCGACGGAGCCTCCCATCCGTTCCGCAGCTTTTTTGACGACGGCGAGGCCGATGGCGGTGCCTTCGTACTGTTTGTCGAGGCGTTGAAATATTTGAAATATCTCCTCGTGAACCGATTTCTCGATGCCGATGCCGTTGTCTTTAAAAAACAGCCGCACCATCGGAGTGGATTGCCCGTTGCGCTCCTCTGCCCATACCTTCACGTGCGGCCGGACACCCGGCGCGACAAACTTGACCGCGTTACTGACAAGACCGGACATGCACTGAGTCAGCGCAGCTTCGTTGGCTAATACAAGAGGCCACTCACCCTCGATTTCGACTTCGGCATCCGGCCGCTGGAATCCGGGATACGTGTCGACGATGCCGCGCAGGCAAGCGGCGGCGTCAATCGCCGTTAAAGGCAATTCCTGACGCATCATCCGGCTATAGTTCAGTCCATCCTGAATCAAACGGTCCATGCGCTTGGCGCTTGCTTTGATTCGCCGGGCGAAACCGTTCGCGGAAGAGCTGATCTGCTCGCTCTCCATCAGAAGCAATTCCGCAAAACCCTGCATGGCTCGGAGAGGCGCGCGCATATCGTGGACGATGCTGTATGAGAAGGCCTCGAGGTCGGTCATCATTTCATTCAATCGGGCCGTTCGCCGCTCGACAAGCCTGTCGAGGTTGGCGGCATGTATCTCGAGTTGTTCATGCGCCTCACGCAGAGCTTCGTCCGATCGCTGTCGTTCGAGATAATTCGCTGCCTGCCGCGCCAGTAGATCCACGAGGCGCAGCTCTCGTTCGCCGGCGCGATGCGGTTCTTTGAAGTGCGTTGAAAGAATGCCGAGCAGCTTTCCCGAGCTGCTGACGACTGGTGTGGATTGCACGGCGCGCACATCCGCATCGAGCAAAACTCGAAGCGTAAAGTCCCTGGAGAAAATGCTGCTCTTCGTGATGTCTTCGACAATCACCCGTTCGGCCGATCGCATGGCCTCTCCACACGCCGAACCGTGAGTAGCGTCGACCGTTGAGAAATAGTCGCAGAACTGTTTACTGAACCCGCGTTGCGCGGCAAGTTTCAAAACACCTGAAGCGGGGTCGAACAATTGAAAGTTGCCTTTGCTGGCTCCACTGATCGCCACGGCCGCGCCGACGATGGCATCCAGACAACTGTCGATCTTCTGTTCGGTACCGAGCCGGCTTCCGACATCATGCAAGAGATTCATTGCGCGCAAATCGGCAGCGATGCTTTCTTCCGCGCGTTTTCGTTCGGTGATATCGATATTCACGCCGAGCAAACGTAGCGGGTTGCCCGCGTCATCTTTGAATAACCACGCCATGCCGGTGAGCCAATGGACCGAACCGTCGGGCCACACGACGCGCCATTCGCCGCTGAAACGTCCGCTATCCATGGCCTCCGCGATACGCTGGGCGGTTCGCGCGCGGTCTTCCTGAAAAATCAAACTTTGCCACGCTTCTGAAGTGCCGGTGAATCCACCGATCGGGAGGCCGTACATTGCTTCCAGTTCCGGTGTCCATTGATTCACGCCGCTTTGAATATTCCACTCGAATGTGCCGATCCGCGCCACCTGCTGCGCCAGCCGCAGCCGCCCTTCGCTTTCGCGCAAGGCGTCTTCCGCTCGCTTGCGGACGATATCGGCCCGGTCGAGCGAATTCGCCGTCCACCAAATCAGGACAACGAAAACCGTGATCATCGCCATGACGAACAGCGCGACGCCGAATGATTCATCGTACAGACCGGCCTCAACGCCCTTCACGCGCAACCAGCCGATCGTGACAGGAGCTACAACCGACATCACGAGCAACCGTCGCGCAAGCATCGAGCCGAGACTGTCGCGAGAAACGAGGGAAGTGAGGCCGAAGTCGGGCCGCGCCGCAAAGATTCCGGAGCAAAGGAGCAGGAACGTTAATCCGGCGTTCACGCCCATCGAACTGTAAGCGCCGATTTGATAAAGCGACTCCGCCTGAAACAGATGACCGATCAAACCCAAAGAGGCGGCGACCGTTGCGCCGATGGTAGCAGCCTCCGGAGGACGCCCGGCGCTCTCTTTCCAGGCGTCCAGTGAGATCAGCGCAAAGCCGATACACGTGAAACAAAAAGCGGTGGCGGGCGACATGCGCGAGGGGAAAGGATTGGCTGGGTCGTCAGCGGGCGTGGCATACAGCAACAGGTCGAAGCCGGGGTCTATCTGAAAAAGGTATTCCAGGAGCGTGAACACACCGAGCACAAAGACCACCACGCCGAGAACACGCCCGATGACGGTCCGGAGGGATCTTGTTTCCGGGTTCAACAGTGCAAGTGCAGCGGACGCCAGCACGAAACCGATCGCTGTGTTGCCCCGGACCGGACCACCCGGCAGCACGCCGGCGAGCGACGCCAATCCGGCCAGGAGCGTCAGCACGGCTGCGCAAAGCGAATAACGTTTCGATCGAATCGAACTCCGGGCGGGTGCCGCAAGGGCGTCGCGTCGTGCCGGAGAAACGACGCGGGTCATGATCACAATTGAGGCAATGATCACAGTCAACAACGACATCGCGCTGGCCAGCGCGAGCAGGAATACCGAGCGGCTTTGCGCAAGGTTCGCCTCGGCATCACGCGCTAAGAACCGGCGATTCTCCTCGTCATTCATCGTCGCAAGAACCGCTCGAGTCTGGTCCATGATCCCCTTGCCGCGGCCGGCGGCAGTCTTCGCCTTGGCGGCGTCGGCGCCACGGGCTCGTCGAAGTTCGATCGTATCCCGCATATCCGCGAGCGCCTCGTTCGCGAGCCGGGAGAGGTTCTCGAGGTTTTGCGACTGTCGGGGGTTGTCGGACGTCAGCGTGCGAATGCTCTGAATGCGCGTCGGAAAACCTGCTATCGCGCGTTGGTAAGGATCGAGGAATTGATCGTCGCCGGTGACGATGAATCCGCGCTCGCCGGTCTCGGCATCAACGAGCAACGTCAACGCGTTGGCAAGCTCGCGCTGCACCAGAATCGTTCGTTTTAAATCGTCGGCTGAAGCGTTCGCGCGATCACCGGATGCGTATGCAAACAAAACAACGACCAGCAAAAGTCCGAGTGACGCGGCGAACACCATGGACAGCCACGGCGCATTCATTGAATTCGATCTGCTTGGGGCAATGCCACCGCCAGAATTCAATTCGATCGGACTCATCAATTGAAGGTAGCGTACAGATGAGCCGGTTTTTTTTCAAGACTGCCGGGGTTTGCGAATCCGCGGCGTGCTATCTTGCCTCGGATGTTGTTGAACCTCTCGCCGCTTCGGAAACATCGCGATTACCGGCTGCTATACATGGGGCAGGTCGTTTCGATGTTCGGCAGCATGATCACCTATGTCGCGGTACCGTATCAGGTTTTTGAGCTGACGCACTCGAGTTTCATCGTCGGCATGCTCGGCGCCGCGCAACTGGTTCCATTGCTGTTGTTCGCGCTCTGGGGCGGCGCATACGCGGACGCTATGGATCGCCGCAAGCTACTTATCGTTTCAGAGATCGTGATGACGGTGGGTTCGCTGTCGCTCGCGATCAATGGCATGATGGTTCATGCCAGCGTCACGCTGATTTTCATCGTCAGCGCGGCGATGTCCGCGTGCAACGGGTTCCATCGTCCCGCATTGGATGCGATGACGCCCAGGCTCGTGGATCGAGAAGATCTCACCGCGGTATCGGCCTTGAATTTCTTTCGCTTTTCCATCAGCTCGATCGGCGGGCCTGCCGTCGGCGGTGTGTGCATGGCGGCGCTTGGATATCCGGCAACGTACATGATTGATGTGTTGACCTTCGTCGTGTCGCTCGCCGCCCTTGCTGCAATTCGCAGGATGCCTCCGGCCGATCGGAATATCCGTCCTGGAGTCCAGAGCATCGTCGAAGGTCTGCGCTATGCGCTGAACCGCCCGGAGTTGATCGGCACATACGTGGTGGACATCGTCGCGATGACGTTCGCGATGCCGATGGCGCTCTTCCCTTCGATGGCTGCGGGCTGGGGAGGGGCGACCGCCGCGGGCTGGCTTTACTCGGCGATGTCCTTCGGCAGTCTGCTCACGACAATCTTCAGCGGGTGGACTTCAAAAGTGAATCGTCACGGCGCGGCCGTTGTGATTGCCGCAGCGACGTGGGCCGTGGCGATTGTATTTGTCGGCTTCTCGCCCTCGCTCTTCGTTGCGGTCTTCTGGCTCGCTGTCGCCGGCGGCGCCGACTCGGTGAGCGGCGTATTTCGCGGCACGATCTGGAACGAAACAATTCCGGGCGATCTGAGGGGACGCCTCGCAGGCGTCGAGATGATCAGCTACCTCAGCGGACCGCTGCTGGGCAACGCCCGCGCCGGATACGTGGCGTCGATTTCTTCGAATACATTCTCCGTCGTGTCCGGCGGGCTCACCTGCTTTGCCGGTGTGATTCTTTGTATTCCGCTGCTTCCCGCCTTCTGGAAATACAACGCGCTTTCAGGACTGGAATCCGCGGATGGCCGCAAAGCCGGCCGCGCCCGCTTCGACGACGAGCCCAGCGTTCAATGAATCGATTCCGCCGATGCCAAGAACAGGAATGCGAATCGCAGACGTGACGGCCCGCAACGCTTGCAAACCCACAGGACGCTTACCGGGCGTTTCGAAGATCGGCCCGAAGATGATGTAGTCGGCGCGCGCGGTTTCTGCGGCAATCGCTTCTTCCAGGGAGTGCGTTGAAACACCGAGAATCGCGACGTGCGGTCGTACACGATCAGGCGGGATGCCGTTCGACGGAAGGTGCACACCATCGACACGAGCGGCGAGCACGATATCCAGGCGATCATTCACCAGGACGCGAGTGCCGCTTCCCGCCGCAAGATCGCGGACGCGGCACGTCAACTCGAGAAGTTCCCGCGCCGACAGATCTTTCTCACGGATCTGAATATAGTCGACACCGCCGGCGACGGCTCGCGCGGCAGAGGCGATCACGTCTGCGCGATGCCGATCGGTGATGTAACACCGAATCATTCGGATGTGCGTTTAAAGATGCGCAGGGATTTACCGAAGCGGTACAACTCGGAGAGCCCGAGCATGCAGTCCACAAAACCAAGGCCGGAGACCGCTCCGCGAACAAAATTGTTCAGGACGAATGCGCGGAAGCTTGAGGAAAAGGAGAGAAGGAAATTGTGATCCCAAAGCGCCGACCACGGCGCGAACATCAGGAACAAACCAATCTCGAAGCAAAACAGAATATAGGCAATAGCAAGGATGCGGTTCATGTCACGCTGAACACCCGGAAGTCGACGAGTTCATACGAAGCCCGTCGCCGCGCGTCGGGCTCTGAACAACGTGCCGTTTACGGACAAATGTGCAGAACCTCGAGCGCAGCGGCGAGCTTCATGGGAAACCTTGAGCAGGTCCTCAAGCATTCGCGGCTTTGACTTCTTTGATGCGCGCAGCTTTACCTCGAAGATCGCGGATGTAGTAAAGCTTGGCACGACGCACTCGTCCTTCGCGCACGACATCGATTTTGTCGATGACACGCGAGTGGAGCGGGAAAATGCGTTCAACCCCGTGACCGAACGACATTTTGCGCACGGTGAAAGTCGCTCGAATGCCGCCGTGTTTCTGCGCGATGCAAACGCCTTCGAACACCTGAATGCGTTCCTTGTCGCCTTCCTTGATCTTGACGTGAACCTTGATTGTGTCGCCCGGCTTGAAGCTCGGCAAATCGGTGCGCAGTTGCTGTTTTTCAACCAAATCCAATACGTTCATACCAACCTCTTAAGACATCAATAAATCCGGCCTGTTCTTTTCCGTCTTCTTTATGGCGGAGTCCGTTCGCCACTTGCGAACGGCTTCGTGATCCCCGGAAATCAACACTTCCGGCACCTTCCATCCGCGAAAATCCGCGGGCCGCGTGTAGTGCGGATGTTCGACTGTAGCAACCAACGCCTCGGGGTCCGAAAATGAATCCCGAAGGATGGACTCTTCCTTGCCGACCACTCCCGGCGCATATCGCGCGACACCGTCGACTACAACCGCGGCGGCGATCTCACCACCCGACAAAATATAGTCGCCGATCGATAACTCCGCGCTGGCCAAATGCTCGACGACGCGTTCGTCGATGCCTTCGTATCGTCCGCAAATCAAAACAATCTGCGATGCTTTCGAAAGGCGCAGCGCTTCGGCTTGATTAAACCGCCGGCCCGCCGCGCTGAGCACCACGACTTCAACGTTTTCTACCGAGCCCGGCGCAGCGCCCGGGGTTCTGATCGCTTCGACCGCTTTAAAGATGGGTTCCGGTTTCAGAACCATGCCTTCGCCGCCGCCGAACGGTCTGTCGTCCACTGTTCGATGCCGATCGGACGTGTAATCGCGCAAATCGTGGACCCACGTTTCGATGAGCCCGCTTTCCCGGCCCCGCCGAATGACTCCGAAATCGAACGGGCCTTTAAAGAACTCCGGGAATATCGTGATAACGTCGAAACGGATCACTTATTGATGTCCCGCAGCCCCTCGGGCAAGTCGACATCGATGCGCCGTCCCGCTATGTCGATCTTCCTGAAGTACGGCTGCGCAAACGGAATCAGCGTTTCGTCATTACCCAGATCGACCTTCAGGATCTCGGGTCCGCCGAGGTCCAACACGTCAGTGACCGTGCCGAGATATTCGTCATTGTTGTACACGTTGCAGCCTTTCAGCTGGAACGTGTAGAAAGAGCCTTCAGGCGCCGACAATAAATCTGTCGTGCAAATCCGCACATCCGAGCCGATCAGTTTTTCGGCATCGTCAATTGAATCGATTCCACGAAATTTCAACACGGCTCGTCCGTGTTGGCGGCGAAACGATTCCACCGTCGCTTCCCGTTCGCCGGACTTGCCGGCAAGTATCAACCGGCGTTCCGGTTCGAAGTAACGGTCGTCTTCAAGCGTGACTTCGATCCGAACCCAACCTTTCAAACCCTGAGGCCTCGTGATTCTAGCGATGGACAGATAAGAGTCTTCGCGGCTGATGAGTCGCTACTCCAGAATCTCGAGCGTGAACCGTTTCTTGAGCTTCATCCCTGCAGCACTGAGGATCGTTCGTATCGAACGGGCCGTCCGGCCTTGCTTCCCAATAACCTTACCGAGGTCGGTCTGGGCGACTCGCAATTCCAGGACGGTTGTCTGTTCTCCTTCAATCGCTCGAACCGTCACTTGATCTGGGTTATCCACAAGAGCTTTCGCAATTTGCTCGATGAGCTCTTTCATAGCTACCTCCAAAGTCACTTGTGCCTTTGAGCAAGAAAAAGAAGCTATGAATAGTATGAAACTGTAGTGGAAGGACCCCAAAGAGCTTTCGTAGCCGGCTTTGGATCCAGAACCCAAAGTTCAGCTGCTACTTCACCAATTCCTTTTTACGGAGAAGACTGCGGACCGTTTCCGAGGGCGTCGCGCCCTTCGACAGCCAGTATTGAGCCCGCTCGGCGTTGATTTCCAACTGAACCGATGGCGAGATCGGATTGTACTGGCCGAGGACTTCGAGAAATCGTCCGTTTCTCGCGCGCCGTTTGTCGATGACAACGATCCGGTAATAGGGACGCTTTTTGGACCCGATCCGGGTCAAACGCATTGCAACCAAAAGGTTCGCCTCCTTACATACAAAAAAACCCTTCAATTCTAGGGGATAAGCCGCTCCTGACACAAGAGCATGTTCGCGGACGACTACTCGAACTGGCCCCGGAACTCTTCGAACTGGCGCTTCAGGTCCTCAACCTCCCTTTCGAGCCGGTCGATTCGATCCAGTTGCGGATCCGACGCTCGTTCCGCCTCGGACTCCGGTTCGATCTGCTGGACAGAGCCGGACAGCAGGTGGGCATAACGGACTTCCTTCTGACCCGTTTGCCGTCCGAGCCTGACCACCAGCGGAGAGTCGCCGGCTATCAGCTTGCTCAAGGTTGTCTCCACTTCCTCGAGACTCGAAAAGTCGTAAAGCCGATTGCTTCGGGATCGAATCTCACCGACCGTTTGCGCGCCACGAAGCATCAGCACGCACATGATCGCGATCGTCGGCCGCCCCATATTCATCGCTTCATAGAGGACGTGCCTGTATTTCACGACGCGAGAATCACCGCGATCGACCAGATGAACGAGTCCCTTTTCACGCAGGGAGTCGGTCGAGTCACGAACGGTGTCCGCGTCGAAGTGGGTGACCGGATGCCGGTTGGACGACTGATTGCACGCCACCGTCAACGCATTCAGCGACAGCGGATAGTAGTCGGGCGTCGTGATTTCCTTCTCGATCAGCGAGCCCAGCACCCGAACTTCAACGTCGTTTAATAAGTTATCCAATCCTCAAGACTCCTGTTCATCGACAAAAGGCAACACGGTCTTCAGTGCCGGCAGAGATTCCCCAAGAATGAATTCTCCGAGAGCGCGGTACGACTCGAATTGCGATTCGCTGAACCACTGATCGGCTGTGCTCTCATGCGGAAAAGCCGGATGCTGCTCCGCGTAATCGCAAACGTCGCGCGGCTCGCTGCCATAGTAAGCGGGTTTCAGGTACACAATCGTTCCATCATCGGTTCGCGCATCGGCGGATTGGTAACGGATCTTGCCGATGGCGCAGTAAGCACCAAATTTCTTTGAAGCGCGGGAATAGATCTGCGGCGCTTCGAAGTCGATCGATACACCCAAATCGATTCTAATCTTTCGGAGCGCATTACCGAGATCGACGAACGTGTGATTCGGGTCCTGGCTTGCATCGATCACGACGATCACGGCACAGCGCCGCAGAACCATCTGATACAACCCAAGATTCTCAAAGTGACCGCCGTCGGACAGATAAATGTACGGTGTCTGGTTTGTCGCAAGGCCCAGCGCTTCTTCGGTCATGCGGCGGATGGCGAATCGGGGAGAATTCTGGAAGTACGTGTTGTTGCCCGCCATTCCCGGATTTCCGAGCCACCACCCAAGGCGGACATTGAAAAACGTCATGATGAATGCGAGCACCGGTGAAGAGTGATATCCCATGTTGGGACTCGCAGCTGCGCCGGAAATGGTTACGGCAGTCCCCAAAGAAATACCTTCGTCGCCGCCATAACGTCGGATCTTTCCGTCTTCTATGTTTTCGAGCTTTCGAAAGCCGGTGCTGATCCCACCGGCATGCAGCGGCGTGACTACGAAACTCTCCGCTTTCCGTTCCTGCCACGCCAGTTCTTGTCCACGAACAATGTTCAACGCGATATTCACGACGTGGAAAGGCCCGCTGGTGTTTTGATTGGGCCAGAGACTCGCCATTTGCAGATTGTCTTCCTCGTCGAAGCCGGTGAACGGGTTCGGGTGGCGCTTCCACCGCGATGCACCAAGGTACGCCCGAATCAATCTGTTCCGGTACAGGCCGTGCATCGAGAATTTGTTGATATTGATAAAGCTGCCCATCACCGCACCGACCAGTACCGACACCACGATCAGCGCGACGGTCCAGCGGCCCATGCTGTTCAGCGAGGCGGAGTGCGCGTCCTGCAGCACCTCCAGCAACGGCCCAGGACCGACAGGCGCCAACGCCTGAACGGCTCGCACGACGGAGACGATCGTGACGCTCGATGCAATGCCGACGGTGATCAGCAGCGCCGCGATAAAGACGATGCCGGCCGTTCGTGCCGCGAGATCAAACCTCATGGCTGCGGCTTCGTTTCCATCACCCTTCGCGGGAGTCGCGCCGCTTCGCGCCAGCCACGTCGAAACAAATCCCGATACAGCGCCGATCGCAGCGCTGATGCGAGGAGCCAGAGCGACGATTCGTATTCCGAAGAAGACCGTTAACGAAATCAGGCTCCACACAACGACGACGGCCAGAATCCACGAACCTGCCCGTGCCCACCATTCGCGATCGGAATCATCCGTCCAGTTGCTCGACAACCCGACGAACAGTGTTGCGGGCAACAGGAATGTTGCGAGGAAAAGCGGAACGGCGAACGCTGAGTAGATGTAAGTCACGTCGCCGGAAATCAGTCTTGGAAAAGCGAACACTCCGAGCACGCCGAGCAGCAGTCCTCCAACACCGCCTGTGACGATGAGCACAGCAAATTCGGTCCACAGGAATCTTCGCAGTATCGAGGAGTACGCGAGCCCCGCGAGCGCGTGGAGTCCGGCGCCGCCAAACATGAACCACAACATCGTCGACCCGACATGCCCTCGAGCCAGGCCGCTGCCTCCCCACGCCCACGCAAGACTGAATGCCAGCGCTCCGGTGACCAGCGGAAGAAGGCAAAACTGCAGAAAGCTTCCCTGATCCCGATGCGCGAACAACCTCGGCCAGTGTTTAAACAGCGCTTGATTGTTGCTCGGCCGCTCGAGTCCCATGTACGCGATTCCGGCAACGCAACCAAGGACGCCGATCGTGAGAGCCGCGAACGTCGCAACGGTGCTGTGGATTCGTAAGGCGTGATGAAAGAGTCGTGGAAGGCCAAGCACAGCCACGAGCAGTGGAATCAGCATCAACCAGTTGAGGAAAACGTTTCGAAGATACGTGCCGACGAATGTCCACGTGTCCGCGGAGGCGACGCCTAGTTTCGGAGTAAGGTAATTGCTGTAGTTCCGCAGATGGCGTATCGGTTTCCATTCCGGATTGAATCCGCCGGCGCGCAGCTTGACGAGTTCCTCTTCGATTTTCGCACACGAGCCGAACCGATGAATCAGAGCGCTAAGCCAGCCGCCGATATACCCGCCACCGGAAACGGTCGAGAGGTAGTCGAACCTCCGAATCAGTTTTAATTTTGCCAATCCCTGCAGCACGCCCAGATTGATTGTGGCGCTTCGGATTCCCCCGCCGGAAAAACACAATGCCATTGCGTTCTTCGAGCGAAGCGCTCGCGTGATGGCAAGCATCCGGACGTCGTCGATTCGCGCCGTCATGTCCGGAAATGTGAATTCCAGAACGAGCCGATTGATGTACTGCTGCTGTTCAACCGTGCACTTCAGGAACATTTCCGCCGCCGTGATCAGTGTTTTCGGCAGATGGTGCTGAAAAATCTTTCTGGAGTAAATCGATCGGCCCGAAATGAGTTCGTTCAGCGCAGCGGCGATCTGATCGCTGCCGGAAATGGTCTGCAAGGTTTCTCGGGGAATCAGATCGCCGACGTATCGCGCCAGTTTACCGCCGCTGCGGAGCTCCGCGAGAATACGTTCGGGATCGAGGATTTGCTCCGTTGTCAGGAGAGCACTCGGAAAGTCGGGGGGTGGATCCGCTTTGTGCAGCTTCCGATACTCTTCGTCCAGCGCACTGGAAACATGCATCGGTAGATCCATACGTCCTCCGATCTAAGAATGACTGTGCCCCCGCTGACGATTAATGAATCGGACGATACCCGGGATTGCGGCATTCGGCAATAGTCGGGCAATTGTGACGTAGAGGCGGTTCCAGAACCCGGGAACCACAACGTGCCTGCCTCGCAGCGTCTCGACATAAGCGATGTGCGCAGCGGCTTCGGCGGTCATTCCGGAATCCTTCCGCTTTTCCGCGATGCCCGCACGCTGCCGGAATTCGGTCTGCGTGACGCCCGGGCAAAACAGCGTCACGGTGACACCGGTTTCCTTGAGCTCGTATCTCAACGCTGAAGAAAACGAAAACAGGAACGATTTGCACGCGCTGTAAACGGATTGAAGGGGAACGGGAGAAAACGAGTACACCGACGCGACATTCAGAATCCTGCCGCTGCGCCGTGCGATCATGGACGGCAATACGGCTCGCGTCAGCTTTAGCGCTGCTGTGATTTGCACCTGGACCAGCTGAATGTTGGGCTCGACGTCTGTCGATGCGAACGGCCCGTGAACCCCGAAACCGGCGTTGTTCACCAGAATTTCGTAGTCGTGCGACTTCGACGTGATCACATCGATCAGACGGTCAACGGATTCCATTTGTGAAAGATCGACGGCCAGCACTTCCGTTTCGACGCCAAATCTCGCGGAGCATTCCGACGCCACGTCCGATAACGCCGCGCCATTCCTCGCGGTGATGAACACGTTGAAACCGCCCGCAGCGAACTGATACGCCAACGCCTTTCCAATTCCCGAAGACGCGCCCGTGATGATGGCCCATCTCTCGCCGGCGCTCATCTAATGTCCAGATCCTGGTTGCCCGCTCCGAAAAGATTCATCGGGTCGAGACTCTTCTTCAAATCCCTTTTCAGCTGAAGCGTCGTTTCGGACATGATGCGCGGCAAAAATGCGCGCCGCAATTTGCCGACGCCGTGATGGTGGGAAAGCGATCCGCCCGAC
>JACXTT010003809.1_pt1 | contig 22849 bp, 20 predicted proteins | sample 9270951 | NCBI WGS metagenome assembly JACXTT01 (sample SAMN15532306, study PRJNA645909) | rock metagenome | isolation source: weathered quartz diorite | place: Puerto Rico | collected 2017-06-21
TCATCTGATCGAGAACCGGCAGACCGGTGGAGAAGACGGGAAGCCTGCTCATCACCGAACGAATTTACAAAACTTTGATCTGGAGGTCAATGGAGTGTCGGCGCGTTCCGCGCCGCCGCCACAAAAAAGGCGATCCCGCTTCGCGCGGGATCGCCCTTGATAACAACAGCTGCCGCTTCCGGCTATTCGCCGAACGCGTAGCTCATGGTGATGTAGCCGAAGGAATTGATGTTGTCCTGCGATCCAACCAGGCCAAGACCGCGACGCAGCGCCTCTTCGCTGACTGTCGCATCGATGGCCGCGCCGCCGAACTTGAACCCGACGCCCATGGTGACCAGGCCGTCGTAGTTTCCGGGATTGATTCCGCCGATCGCGACGAAGCTATTCGGGAAGGAAAAATTCGCTTCCGCCGTACCGCCCGGTCCTTCCGACTTCGTATTGATCTTCCCGAGCGAGCGGTAGTAGCCGCCGCGTCCGGCAAGCCAATCCGTGAACCACCACTCTCCGCCCATATTGAGTACGGGGATGGCGGAATAGGTGAGGGTTGCAGTATTCGCGCCAACCGGAGTGGGAGCATTATACTCCGCACGAATGCGGGCCGACTGCCAGCTCAGACCGCCTGCGAAATAGAACGAAGCGGTATGATACTCGCCGCCTGCTCCGAACGCGTACGCCAGGACGTTGGCATGTTCGGTAACTGTCGTGGCAGACGCCGTGCTCGGGGGAACATCTTCCTTAGGATCGGCCGAAACATTGATAATTGTCCCGTAGGGAATGAAGTTGAACTTCGAGGTTGCGACAAACTTCACGCGCAAATTCCCCTGAATCTCTGTACCCGAAGCGGAATAGTTGCCCGAGTTCGCCGCGACAACCGGAGAGCTCGTTCTGTTGTCCGTAGCCTTGTCGAGGCGAAGGGCGGCGCTTGCATCGATTGTACAGCCATCGCTCATGGTAGCCTTGAAACCGCCCCTGAAACCCCACACGCTGGAAGAGGCTTCGCGGGTGCTGCTCGACGCGGGTGGACCGACTGCGTTCGTATTCCCGTCTGAATTCGACCAGCCGTACATGACTCCCAGGCCCCAATCGGATGAGCCTGCCTTATATGATGCCACTACTTCCCAGACATTCGCGATAGACGGGATAGACTGTGGGGTCCTGCCCGTGCCTGTCTGCACGATCGTTGGGAAGAGGCCGCCCCCTGAAATCAGGGTATTCACCACGTTCGCCGCAGAGGGGTCATAACTGAGCGTCGTACCGAGCGACCATTCATCGTTTAGCCCGAATGCGACACCGGCGAATTGATTGCCGTAGCCATCGTTGCCGATGGGACCGCCTCCGCTGGAATTCCCGTTGAGGGCTCCGCCGCCGACGTTTGCCCACGCGTAGTCTCTATATGACGACTGATACGCGGGGTTGACAAGCATGATCGACGGGTCGTCCATGATAAACGGGTTGAGAATAAGCATCGTCCCCGCGTTGGAACCGCCCATTGCTAATTCACGGGCAATTCCGCCGGGTTTCGCCTGGCCAAAGAGGCTCGCGATGCTTAACACCAGGAGAACCGCGACTATAGCGAATCTGTTCATATAGCTCCTTTAGAGGTGTGAAGTATAGTGAATTTAATAGTACATACTGAATTTGAATAGAACGCTCACAAAGGGCGCACCTACCATTTAGCAAATCTCGTCAATATGTACGAAAAAAGAACGGAGAGAGTATACTAAATTATTGATTGTTTGTCAAGTGAATTCTGCTTAACCCTTTAATGGAACGGTACAACTTATTGGGATATTTGGACTTAGGCCCCAAAACGCGAAAAGGAAGCCCGTGGGCTTCCTTTTCGCACTTTCAGATTACGGGGACTATGTCCCCATAGGTCAGTTGATCCTGAAGCTGACGCCAGCGAGAATAGCGATTCCCCACGGTTTTGCCTCACTCGATGTCTTGTCAACATCTTTCAGGCCGAGGTTGTAGCGGCCGTCTACCAAAATGTTGACTCCGGGAGATACTTCGAATTCGACGCCCGCTCCAAAATGCAGGCCGTAATTGACGGATTCGATCGAGTCCTTAATGTCGATGCTGACTCCACCTGATTCATCCTCTGCCTTCACGTTGAAACCAATGTCGCCGCCGCCGAAAATGTAGGGCTTCACATTGCTTCCCTGCATCGCGAACTTATACTTCAGCGAGACCGGGACATTGATATCATCGATTTTTACCGTCACATCGGTGCCGCCGGACGAAAGCTTTATTCCGCCCTGCTGATAGAGCACCTCAGCATCAATAAAGAACCCTTCTGCCACGCCAAAATCACCATAAAGACCGCCCGCGAGGCCGGTCCTGAAACTCTTGGATACGTTGGAGGGAACATCCGGGGTCAATGACGCTTGTCCAAGATTAACCCCAGCACGCGCGCCGAAATTGATGGGAAATGCTGCGTTCTGCGCCTGAAGCGGAAGCGCAAACACAGCCGTCACCACCAGGACCAACAGAAATGGTAAGAACCTCTTCATAAAGGAAACCTCCTGTAAGTTTTTGGCAAACTGTTGATTAATAGTCCCTACTAAAATAACCGCCCAAGTATAACAAAAAAAAGCATGCTTGTCAAGTAAATCAGGCACATTAGCCCAATCAGCCCGAATTCGCCATAACTGATTACGGCAAGGTGTATCGGATCCCGGAAGTCAGTGCCAGATAAAAGGTTGTAGAGCCTGTGGTGAATACCGGGCCCAATTGAATATCTGCCGGGACCTGCAGGTCCGGAGCAATACTAAAGTAGACCCCGCCGCCTGCCCTCAGGCCAAAATACGGCCCTCCCGTCACAAACCACAGGCCGAATCCACCGTCGATATAGGGCTGCATGTTCGGTTGCGGAGATTGAAGATAGTATTTGAACGAATTTGCCCACTCGATCGGAGTGCCGCTTTGCGTATTCACAGTGAGATCAGAACAGAGGAACATTCCGTGCTGAAATTCATAATCGATCGTCGGCCCGATTTGCAATCCCGCCGATGTGCCGCTTCCATAGCCGAAGAAGGATAGGCCTCCCCGCGCTCCCACCGCTACACCTTTCTGAGCCAGTCCCGCAATCGGGTAAAGTAAGAACATCGTTACAACAGGCAAAACGCGTAAAACGATCTTGTTCATGATGCTCTCCGTGTTGGTGATGGTTAGTTCTTGAGCAATTCGCGCGAGATCACTATTCGCTGTATCTCCGAGGTTCCTTCATAGATCTCCGTAATCTTCGCGTCGCGGAGAAAGCGTTCCACTGCGTACTCCTTGACGTATCCGTATCCCCCATGAACCTGGATCGATTCGAGAGCGCATTCGACCGCGATCCTGGATGCATAGAGCTTGGCCATCGCCGCATGTTGAGCCAGCGGTTTGCCCGAATCCTTGAGCGCAGCGGCCTTGAGAACCAGCATTTGAGCGGCGTCGATTTTGGTCGCCATCTCCGAGATCTTGAATTGAATCGCCTGCAGATCTGAGAGGTGCTGACCGAAAGCTTTCCGCTGTTTCGAGTAGCGGATCGCCGCATCTCTCGCGCCCATCGCGATGCCGATGGCCTGGGATGCGATCCCGATCCTGCCCCCCTCGAGCGTTTTCATGGCGAATTTAAACCCGAACCCCTCGTCGCCGATCCTGTCCTCGATCGGGACATAGCAATCCTGGAACGAGAGAGAGACGGTGTCCGAGCTCCGGATGCCGAGCTTCCTCTCCTTTTTTGCCACCGAATACCCGGGCGTCCCCTTCTGTACGATAAAGGTGCTCACCCCGTTCGCTCCTTTCGACCTGTCGGTCGAAGCCATCACGAGCACCACATCAGCGTTCGAGCCGTTCGTGATAAAGTTCTTTGTCCCCGAAAGGAGGTAGCCGTCACCCGACCTCCTGGCGATGGTGCGTTGATTGGATGCGTCGCTCCCCGCCTCCGGTTCGGAGAGGGCGAATGCGCCGAGTTTTTTGCCCGACGCAAGGTCCTTCAGGAATCGTTGCTTCTGGGATTCCGATCCCCAACGATCCAGTCCGTAGCAGACAAGTGAATTGTTCACCGACATGATAACGCCGCAGGAGGCATCGACCTTTGATATCTCCTCGATCGCCAGGACGTAACTCACCATATCGAGCCCGGCTCCCCCGTATTCCTCAGGCACCATCATCCCCATGAACCCGAGCTCTCCCAGCTTCTTGACCGCTTCGTAAGGAAACTCTTCCTTCTCGTCGCGCTCGGACGCGGAGGGGGCAAGCTCCTCTTCAGCAAATTTTCGGGCGGTCTCCCGGATCATCAGCTGTATGTCGGTGTAATCGAAATTCATGACTGCACGTACTGATAAAATCCCCTGCCCGATTTTCTCCCGAGGTGTCCGGCGGCGACCATCTTCCTGAGCAGAGGACACGCCCGGTATTTCGGATCGCCGAGACCCTCGTGCAGAACGTCCATGATCGCCAGGCAGACATCCAGCCCGATGAAATCGGCGAGACCGAGAGGGCCCATCGGATGGTTCATCCCGAGCTTCATGACTGTATCGATCGATTCGGGGGAAGCCACGCCCTCCATCACGCAGTACACCGCCTCATTGATCATCGGGAGGAGGATGCGGTTTGCGACGAAACCGGGGTAGTCGCGGACCTCGACCGGGGTCTTATCGAGTTTTTCGGCAAGCGATGACACGACCGAGTAGGTTTCATTCGACGTGTCAAGCCCCCGGATGATCTCCACAAGCTTCATCAACGGGACCGGATTCATGAAATGCATTCCGATCACCCTGTCGGGCCTGCGGGTTGCTGCGGCGAGTTCGGTGATCGAGATCGATGAGGTATTCGAAGCAAGGACGGCGTGGGTGGGAGACGACGCGTCGACGGTCTTGAAGAGCTGTTTCTTTATCCCCTTGTCTTCGGTTGCGGCCTCGATGACCATGTCGGCCGATTGAACCGACCGGGTCAGGTCGTCGCTCGTCGAAAGGCGCGAGAGAGTCTCCTTCTTCTGCGCCTCGGTGAGAATTCCTTTCTTGATCTGCCGGTCAAGACTGGAATGAACCGATTTCATTCCGCGCTCGAGCAGCCCCTCGGTCAGATCGTGCATCGTCACCGAGAATCCGTGCTGGGCGAAGACCTGGGCTATTCCGTTCCCCATCGTGCCGGCACCGATGACGGTGAGGTGCTTGATCTCCATTCAGCCCTGTTGAGGCAGTTCGACGATCATCCCCCCCGCTTCGCCCCCTCCGATGCAGATTGCGGCGAGGCCCCGGTGGGCGTTTCGCCGCGCCATCGCATGCACCAGCGTCACAAGAATTCTTGCGCCGCTCGCGCCGATGGGATGCCCCAGGGCTACGGCGCCTCCGTTCACGTTGACGTTTTCCGTGCTGAGGCCGAAAATATTATTCACCGCAAGGTTGACGACCGCGAACGCCTCGTTGATCTCGAACAGGTCGATGGATTCCTTAGTCAGTCCCGCGCGGGCCAACACCTTCGCGATGACATCCGCCGGGGCCGTAGTGAACCATTCCGGTTTCTTCGCGGCCGAGGCGTATCCGAGGATTTTCGCCAGGGGCCGGACACCCAGCCGTGCGGCTTTCTGCGCAGACATCAGCACCATGGCAGCCGCGCCATCGTTGATCTTCGATGCGTTTGCCGCGGTTACCGTGCCGTCTTTCTGGAACGCGGGTTTGAGCGTGCGGATCTTTTCAAACTTCACCTTCTTCGGTTCATCATCCTCCGCCACGGCGACCGCTTCGGCGTTTTTCTGGGGGACGGCGACAGGCACGATTTCATCCCTGAAGTATCCCTTTTCCTGCGCCTCGAGGGCGCGTTTGTAACTGAGAACCGCGAATTCGTCCTGGGCTTCCCGGGGGATGCGGCATTCTTTCGCACACAGCTCTGCGGCATTCCCCATGTGAAAGTCGTTATAGACGTCCCAGAGGCCGTCTTTGATGATCGAATCGATGATCTGGCCGTTCCCCATCCTGTACCCGGTGCGCGCCTTTTCAAGAAGGTAGGGGGCGTTCGACATGCTTTCCATCCCCCCCGCCACGACGATTTCGGCGTCTCCGAGCTGGATGGCCTGGGCCCCGAGCATGACCGATTTCAGGCCGGAGCCGCAGACTTTGTTCACGGTCATGGTTTCCACCGACGGGGGAAGCCCTGCGAAGATCGCGGCCTGGCGTGCCGGCGCCTGACCGACGCCCCCGGTGAGCACGCAGCCCATGATCACCTCGTCCACGGATTCCTTCTCCACTCCGGCGCGCTTGATCGCTTCGGCAATCACGGCAGCTCCGAGGCGAGGCGCGCTCAGCGTGCTCAGAGAGCCGCCAAGCGACCCGATGGGCGTCCTGCAGGCGCCCGCGATGACAATTTCTTTCTCCATACCCGCCGAATAGTAAGATAAATCCCGAAAAAATGCAAAAAAAATCCCGCCTCCGACCGATCGGAAGCGGGCTCTGTGGCGGCGCCTGAGGCGTCACCGCATCATTTTATTCTTGCGAACTCTATGCGTCGGTTCTTTGCGCGCCCCTCCGGTGTTGAGTTGTCGGCAACCGGCTTCGTGTAGCCGAAGCCCTTGGTAGTGATTCGCGCAGGACTGACTCCCTTGCTTGCGAGGTATGTCTTCACCGCGTCGGCTCTCCCCTGCGAGAGCTTCATGTTGTACTTCGCGCCCCCGACATTATCGGTGTGTCCGTAGATTGCCACCTCGGCGGAGGGGTAGGCCTGGAGGCCCGAGGCGACCTGATCCAGAATTTTCTTCGCGCCGGGGAGCAGGGTGGTCTTCGCGGTTTCGAAGTTCACCCCCTCGAGAACGATCTTTTCCCCCACGCTGACAATCACCACGTCGTCCTTCGGGTCGAGGGGATTCAATCCGAGCTGGATCTCCTTGCCGTCGGGCATGCCGCCGCCGTCGGTATCCTTATTCAGCGGATCGGTGTGATACTTCAGCACTTCCTCGCCGTCCGTGAGACCGTCTCCGTCCGTATCCCGGTTGAGCGGATCCGTATGGTATTTCAGGACTTCATCACCGTCGGTGAGGCCGTCGCCGTCGGTATCCCTCTTCAGGGGATCCGTATGGTACTTGAGAACTTCATCGCCGTCGGTGAGCCCGTCGCCGTCAGTATCTTTGTTCAGGGGATCGGTCCCGTACTTCAGGACCTCGTCCCCGTCCGTGAGCCCGTCGCCGTCCGTATCCTTGTTCAGGGGATCGGTGTGGTACTTGAGCACTTCCTCTCCGTCGGTGAGGCCGTCGCCGTCCGTGTCTTTTTTCAAGGGATCGGTGTGGTAGACGTGTACTTCCTCGCCGTCGCGCAGGCCGTCCCCGTCGGTGTCCGGATTGCGAGGATCGGTGCCCAGTCGCTTCTCCTCATCGTTGGTAAGGCCGTCCCCGTCCCAGTCGTTGTTGGGGGTTTCAAGGAATGCAAAGAGCGTCATCGACACATTCCAGAACGCGTCATTTCCGCCTGTCTTGATGTCGTCGAGGTTGTCCGTTAGGGTATAGTTGTAGGAAGCGCGGAGACCCACTGAAGTCACATCGGAAACAAGAATCTCCGCTCCGGCGCCGAGCGGAATGAAGGGAGTAATCTTCCGGTACTCGTCTCTCGAGTTCCGCAAGAGGGGCATGTCGGACTTGTCGACCGGATTGAAGGAGATGATTCCGACGCCGGCGAATGCGTACGGCTGAATCTTTCCCTGCCGCATCGGCTGAACGAGCAACCTCACGTCGAGGGGATAAATCGCGGATGAAAAGAAGTCGCCCTGATTCTCCGCCTCAAGCAATCCCAGCCCGAGACCCGCCTCCATGCCCACGTGCTGCTCCGGATAGAACCGGAGGAACGCACGCGCCAGCGGGTACATCCGATGGTCGCTGACGTCGGTGACGGCAACAGCGCCTCCGAAATCCATTCCGACGCCCACTGCGGTCTTGACGTCCTGCGCGCGCGTCCTGCCGGCCAGAATCGCGCAGCAGAGTGCGGCCAGGTACCAGAGCCTACGGCGTATCATACACGGGGATGATGTTCAACGCCTCCCTAACTATTCATCGACCGGAGGAATTCCTTGTTGGTTTTTGTGCCTCGCATCTTCTCGGTCAGGAACTCCATCGCCTCGACGGTGGAAAAGTCGCTCAGGAACTTCCTCAGTATCCAGACCTTGTTGAGTTCGTCCGCTTCGAAGAGCAGCTCTTCTTTGCGCGTGCCCGAGCGGTTGACATCGATCGACGGGAAGATGCGCTTGTCGCTCAGCTTCCTGTCGAGGATGATTTCCATGTTGCCGGTCCCTTTGAACTCCTCGAAGATCACCTCGTCCATTCTGCTCCCGGTTTCCACCAGGGCGGTCGCAATGATCGTCAGGCTTCCCCCCTCTTCCACGTTTCGGGCGCCTCCGAAGAACCGTTTCGGGCGGTGAAGGGCGTTTGCGTCCACCCCGCCTGAGAGGATCTTGCCGCTGTGCGGGACAACGGTGTTGTGCGCCCTCGCCAGACGCGTGATGCTGTCGAGGAGAATGACGACATCTTTCCTCGCCTCCACGAGCCTCTTGGCCTTCTCCTGGACCATGTCGGCCACCTGCACGTGGCGTTCCGGCGGTTCGTCGAAGGTTGAGCTCACCACCTCCGCATTGACTGAACGCTCCATATCCGTCACTTCCTCGGGACGTTCGTCTATGAGGAGCACGATCAGGAACACTTCGGGATGGTTCCGGAGGATGCTGTTGGCGATTTTCTGGAGGAGGATGGTCTTCCCCGCCTTCGGAGGAGAGACGATCATGCCGCGCTGTCCCTTGCCCAGGGGAGTGAGCAGGTCCATGATGCGCATCGAGTACTCGCCCGGAGAGGTTTCAAGGTTGATGCGGTTGTTCGGGTAGAGCGGAGTCAGGTTGTCGAAGAGGACGCGGTCTCTGATCGCGTCCGGATTCTCGTCGTTAACCGCTTCCACGCGGAGGAGCGCGAAGAACCGCTCTCCCTCCTTGGGCGGCCTCACCTGGCCGCTGACGGTATCTCCGGTCCGGAGGTTGAATTTCTTTATTTGCGAGGGGGAAACGTAGATATCGTCGGGAGAGGGCAGATAATTGTAGTCGACGGATCTCAGGAAGCCGTAACCGTCTGGAAGCACTTCGAGGACCCCCTTGCTGAATGTGAGCCCATCCTTCTCGGTCTGCGCTTCGAGGATCTTGAAAATCATGTCCTGCTTGCGCAGGTCGGTGTATCCGGAGATGTTGAGGTCTTTGGCGATTTGGGAGAGTTCGGAGATCTTTTTGGATTTGAGCTCGGCAATGTCCATTGGCATGGCTATGCTGCTTCCTTATGTATGAATAACTGGGGGGCTATACAGCTGGATGACTTAATCTGGTAAGTCAGCGATTAAGTAAAGTGGAAATTAGTGAGGATGAAAAGAATTTGACGTGCGAAGCGGTGGATTTGGGTCAAGCCGGAACGATAGGAGAACTGCCAGCTCTTCTCCTCCTGTGTTTAATATAGATGCTTCCACTCAGAAAGTCAAGTTTTAGGCGCGGAACCCAAGGAATTTCATGGCTTCCCCCACGACATAGTGCGATCCCGTAACGAGGATGGGGGTGTCGTTTCCCGCCGCCTCCAGGGCCTTCTCCATACCCCCGGCGACAGTTCCACCGTCAATTGCCCTCACCCTCCTGGAATGAAATGCCCGAAGAATCTCGCCGGTATCAAGCGCCCGCGAACCTGACGGCTGGACGGCGATGACAACGCGTGAAAGGGGCGAAAGTATCCCTGCCATTGTCCCGTAATCCTTGTCCCGCATAACGCCAAATACTGTAACGAAGTCTCCCCCCGAGAGCGTGCGGAGGGACCGGGAAAGAGCGCTCATTCCATCGGGATTGTGCGCAACGTCCGCGAGAATGGCAGGCCGGGTCTGAAGCAGCTCCAGACGTCCGTGAAGGCCCGTATTCTGGCGGATCGAACCGAAACCTTCTCCAACGCTCCTGCGACGAAGCCCCCTCTCTCCACGGGCGAGAAGGAATCGCTCAGTAGCAAGGAGGGCAAGCTGCGCGTTTTTCGCCTGGTGATCTCCCGCAAGCGAAATCGGCACAGATCCGTAGTCCGTGTCGGTTCTGAGGTTCGCGCTGAGGCCCCTCAGCGAGCGCCCGGTGATTTCGGCAGACGATACCCGATCCGCCCGGATAAATTCCGATCCGCGCGCATGCGCCAGCTTCCGAAGCACGCTCAGGGCTTCCTTCTGCCCTACGCCGCAGACGCAGGGCTTCGAGCGCTTAATGATTCCTCCCTTTTCGAAGGCTATTTTGGCAAGCGTGTTTCCCAGATACTCTGTATGGTCGAATCCGATGTTTGTGATCACGCTGACCTCCGGTGTGATCACGTTCGTTGCGTCCCATCTTCCTCCCAGACCGGTCTCAATCACCGCGGCATCCACCTTCTCCTCCGCGAAATACGCGAAGGCCATCGCCGTTGTGGCCTCAAAGAAGGTTGCCCGCCTTTTGCGAATGACCGGCTCCATGCCCTCTACCCCCCGGATGACGGCTTCTCGCGGGATCGGCTTGCCGTCGATCCTGATGCGTTCGGTGAAGTCGATAAGGTGAGGAGAGGTGTAGAGGCCTGTCCGGAATCCCGAGGCGGTCAGGATCGACGCGATCATCGCCGCGGTTGATCCTTTTCCATTTGTCCCTGCTATGTGAATCGTAGGGTACCGCCGCTCGGGCTTTCCTAGAAATGTGAGGAGGGCCCGGATGTTATTGAGCCCCGCCTTGATCCCGAAAAACTCAAGGTCGAACAGAAACCGCAGAGCCGCTTTATCCCGCGACAACGCTCAGAGCCAGTTGTGAACGACCGAGAGCCCTTTCGCCGCTTCCAGCGCGCCGGTGAGGCTTCTGACGGAGCGAACGCCGTGGCTCTCGCAGTACGTCTCCAGTTCCCCGGCGATTGTCACTCCCGCGGCGGGATCGATGAAGCTTGCCGTCCCCACCTGCACCGCCGTAGCCCCGGCCAGAAGGAATTCCACGGCGTCGACTGCCGTCATGATTCCCCCGACCCCGATGACGGGGATCGAGACCGCCTGTGTCACTTCATAGACTTTCGCCAGAGCGACGGGCTTTATCGCGGGACCGGAGAGTCCGCCGGTCACCGTCGAGAGCCGGGGCCGGCGCTTCTCGGCGTCGATCGACATCCCGATAAGCGTGTTGATGACCGATAGCGCGTCCGCGCCGGCATCGGCCGCCGCCCGCGCGAACTCCGAACAATGTGTCACGTTCGGCGTGAGCTTGATGATGAGGGTCTTGCGCGTGAGGACCCTGAGCCTCCGAGTGATTTCTTCGGTCATCTCGCAGCTCGTCCCGAAACTCAGCCCCCCCTCCTTCACGTTCGGGCAGGAGATGTTGATCTCGTACGCATCGATCCCGTCCTCCGGCTCCAGGGCAGAGAGAACGTCACAGTATTCGTCAACGCTCTCCGCTGCGATGTTCGCCACAACCTTCGTCCGAAGCGTGCGGAGGAATGGGAGTTTCTCTTTGATGAATCTTTCCACGCCGATGTTGGCCAGCCCGATCGAGTTCAGCATCCCCGAGGGTGTTTCGACTATCCGCCCAGGAGGATTACCCGCGCGCGGTTTGAGCGAGAGCGATTTCGTGATGATTCCCCCGAAGAGGTTCGGATCGACGAGCCCGCCGCACTCGTCGCCATACCCGAACGTTCCGGAGGCGGTCAGGACCGGATTGGCAAGAACAAGCTTTCCTACTTCCACGCGCATGTCCACGCGGTCAGGCAATGCGCACCCTCCTCGAATCGAACACCGGGCCCTCCTTGCAGATCAGGGCGTACTGTTTCTCTTCTCCCCGGATTTCAACCGGACAACCCTGGCAGAGTCCGACGCCGCAGGCCATCGGGCTCTCGAGAGAAATCTCGCAGGGGATCTCTCTCTCAGCGGCAAGGAGTGACAGGGCCGAGAGCATGGGATGGGGGCCACAGGCAAAAATCTTCGGATTCCCGGATCCCCCGCTGTCGAGGTGCATCCGGAGGAGATCAACGACCGTTCCTTTGAACCCGGAGCTTCCGTCGTCGGTTGCAACATGGGGGTCTTCAAGGTGGGCCGAAATCACGCGATCGATGCTTCGAGCTCCCAGAAAGGTGGACACCCGCCTTCCTTTCTTTTTCAGAGCCCTGGCCGCCATCGGCAGAGGTGCAACCCCCAGCCCGCCCCCTACGAGCAGAGCTGTCGTATACTCTCCGTCTACACGGTACGGGCAGCCGAGGGGACCGATGATATCGACGGCCTCTCCCGGCCGTATTAATGCGAGGAGTGCGGTGCCCGAGCCGCGGACGTCAAAGATGATGCTGAATTCCTCCCCTTCGGTGTAATACACGCTGAACGGTCTGCGCAGGAGCGGAGAATCCGAGCCGCTGACCTTGATGTTGACGAACTGACCCGGGGAAACGCTTGAAGAGATTTCAGACGAATGAAAGGTTACGATGAATATGTTCGAGACGGGGTTCTCACGCGCGGTGACGCGACAGCGGGAGTGGATCATCTGCAGCGCGGGGATGGTCCCGTCATCGGTCAGTTGTTGTCATCATCGGGGTCTGGGATGTCTTCCTCATCAGGCGGATTGTCATCTTCGTCGCTGGTCGTATCGATCGCGTTCCCTTTGTTCAGCTCCTCGAATTGCCGTTCTTTGATGCGTTCCACGGCGGTCTGGCGCCCGGGCTGGGCGGGCAGTTGCCCGCCGCTCTTCTTCTGCAAGAGTGAATCCGCAGATTTTCCGGCGGTCTCAGTTTTCTTCGACTTCAACAGCTCCTTCAGGTAGTCGGGGTTATCGAGAACGGCAAGCTTGGGGCGGACCTCGGCGGCGTACACCGAGGAAGGATACCTGCTCGAGAGATTGCGATACCAGTGCGCTGCGCTGTCGTTGTTCAAAAGTACGGTTTCGTAAAGCCATCCGACCGCATAGGCCGCCTTCGGCTTAAGCGGCGACCGGTTCTTCGTGGAGGCGATGTGTTTCAGAATCCGCAGGGCTTCCTTCGGTTTACCAGAGCCGATGAGGCCTTGCGCCCTCACATACTGCGATTCAGTGGAGTCTGTCCTTGCTTTGACGGATTCAAGGCCGCGCGTCTTTCTCACCTGCGCCGCGTACTCCGACTCCCCGTAACGGTTGAGAATAACATTGTGGAGCGAGTCTGCGGCCGCGGAATTATGCTTCGATCCCTCGATTTCCGCAAGCGCATAGAGCGCGCGGGGGACATAAGGGGAGGAAGGATAGTCGCGTACGATAGTATGGTAGCACTCTTCCGCCGAGTCGAGCCTGTTCAGTTCGAGGTAATAGATGCCTCCTAATTCAAAATACGAGCCGGCGAGTATCTCCGCCGCAGAATCGGCAGTCAGCGGTGCGGGTGCAGGCCCAGCCATCGCTGCAGCCGTGCCCGTAGAATCTTTGCGGGTTGCCGGGCCGGGGTTCGCTGCGACATTCGCAGCATCGGTGCGCTGAACATTCGGGGCTACGGAGGGCTCCTCTCCCTCCTCCCGGAAGAGGTCACGGTCCGACAGACGCCTTCGCAGGGTTTCGCTCGCGCCGCGCGGGACTTCGTCCCGGGGCGGCTGGAGTTGGTCCTTGGTTGCGTCCGGGGGGAAGAACTGTTTTCTCGTCAGATCAGACGTCGCTACAGGTTTATGCGCGAGAGAGGTATCTGTGACAGCGACGCGGGATTCGCCGGCGATGAGAGCGCCAGGTTGCAGGGGGATCCAGCCGGCCTCGTGAGGACCGGTGGACGCGGCGCTGACCGAATCCCGGCGAAGCGCCCGAATGTACTGGTCCTGATTCTTCCTGAGGAAATCAAGGGATGTAAAATAATGATCCAGGTTCTCACATCTGCGGGCCGCGAGTGGAGTGATCTCCGAGTTCGGGAACTCGGCCTTCGCTTTATTGTAAAAGTCGCGGGCTGTCTTGTAATCGTACCGCTCCTGCTCATACATCCGGGCTCTGCGGTAATACCCGCGGGCGCTTGCGTCAGTGTGCCTGTAGGTCGTGTCGATCATTGCGTAGAGCGCGAACGCCTGAGCAGAATCTCCGACTGCGAGATACGTATTGCCGATCTCGAGGTCCGCGAGCGCATGCTGATCGACGGTCAGCTGGTCCTGATTGAGGTCGTCGAGGACTTTCAAGGCTCGGCTGTGCTCCCCGGTCGCCGCGAGCGCGCTGCCGTACCGGAGCCGCGACTGGAAATCGAGCGTCGGGTTCGGGCTGTACTTGCGCACCTTGCCGTATGCTTCCGCCGCCTTGGACTTATCCCCCACCTTCTCATAAGACTGTCCGAGAAGGTATGCAGCGCTGGCCCTCATATCGTCGTCGCCGGGAACCTCGATCGCCAGAGCGTATGAAGCGGCGGCCTGGTCGTACTCGCCCCGCTCCGTGAAGATCCTCGCCTGGAGCATCAGGCTTTCCAGCAGAATGTCGTTCTTGCCGTTCGCACGCGCCTCCGCGAACAAGTCCTTGATCTCTGAAAGCGCCGCATCCTGGGCGTTCAAATAGTATTTCGCCCTCGCATCCCATAGCTTCCCCTCGAACCGCAGGTCGCTTTCGGGGAAGAGATCCAGCAGCTCCTTGAATTTTCTTGTCGCCGACTCGTATTCACCCAGATAGACGTACGATTGCGCGATCATAAGGATCGCGTGATCCACCCATTTGCTCTTCGGGTAAAACTGAATCAGTTTGGAGCCTTTTTCGATGACTTTGTCGAATTTGTCCTGGATATTCTGGGCGACGGTGGCGTGGACAAAGTAATTTGTGTCTCGATCTTTGAGCGTCTGGGTCCTGACGTCGCCGACCGCCTCATCGAAGAGTTTCCGGGCGTTGTAATACGTGTTAAAGTAACCGGTGACGTTCTGGTACATCGTACATCCGGATACCAGGAGGAGGGTCAGCAGGGAACTACAAAGGAGGGAACGAGAAAAACGTTTGGGCACTCGGGGTCTTTTGAATCGAATCATCGGGCCGGCTGCATACACTAACACTTTAAAAATACGCAATAGTTCCTATAAATGCAATCCGCTTCCCACCACATTCCCCGCGCTATGCGGATGCCGTGTGCCGTAGGCGCCCGCTTTACCCTGGTGTCACGGTCCATACCGTGACACCGGCTGACCTTCGTTCTGGCGTACCACTGAAACCTCCACGAATTGAGCCCGTACAGGAAAGGGCACCTGGCATTGGGCATAATCTTCCATCAATTTACACTGGTGTGACGCTCCATACCGTGACCCGGCTGACTCTTCCATTAATTTCAAATCAACTTTCCTCTTCTCACAATTATGATAACCTGCATTCCGTCTCTTCTCGGCTCGCTCGTTCTTAGTTTCGCGCTCTATCAATCGGCAGTTGCGCAAGAATATCCCCCCGATACACTTCACTGGAATCTCTACGGAGGGGCAACGACGGGAGTATTCGAAGGGAGGCAGGGGTTTTCCATCACCAGCGGTGTGGCAGAACTGAAGAGCGTTGAGCTGAGGGATGGAATCCTTGACGTCGACGCTTTTACGAACGGCAAACGCGCATTCTTTGGCTTTGATTTCCACATCGATGGAGAAAACTACGAGGAGGTCTACCTCCGCGCTCATAAATCCGGCCTGCCGGACGCGATGCAGTACACGCCAGTCCTGAGGACAGGAAGGAACTGGCAGCTCTTCAATGGGCCGGGCTTCACGGGAGCCGTCGACATTCCCATGAACAGGTGGTTTCACCTCCGGCTTGCGGTGGCTGGCGCTCAGGCCAAATTGTACGTGGGTGACACACTTTCCCCGGTACTGGTGATGGACGATCTAAAAAGCGGAGTCCAAAAAGGGGGCCTTGCGCTCTATACGCTGGCCGGGCCAGTGTATTTTTCAAATTTCAGATTCAGATCGACCCCCGATATTCAGTGGGTGAGACACCTCCCTCCGATGGCTCCTGGAACAATTACAAAGTGGTCGCTCTCTCCGTCCTATGATGCGCTCGCAAGAAATGTTGAACAACCTCCGGCGAAGCAGGAAGCAGACACCATGAAATGGCAGGATGTTGAAGCTGAGCCGCCCGGGATTCTCGTCGTTCAGCGGTACCGGGAGGCGCCGCATCCAAACGTCACGTTTCAAAGCGATTTTTCCACGCGCCTGAAGCCACAGCCAGGAACAAAACTCGTGTATGCGCGGACGGAAATTGAGGCGGATAACGATCAAGTTCGAAAACTCTACATCGGCTACAGCGACGAGGTAACACTATTTCTCAACGGTGAGCCGCTCTTCCGCGGCCGCAGTGCACAGGGCTTCCGCGATCCGGGATTCCTGGGAATTGTCTATCCGGAAGACGACGCCGTGTACCTGCACCTGAAGAAGGGGAAGAGCGAGCTGATGCTTGCGCTTAGCGAGCTCGGAGGAGGATGGGGATTTACCTGCAGATGGGAGAACTAAGTTCGTTCCGCCGCGCCGCGGCGGAGAGAGCTTTGTTGGAGTAATCAGTATAATGCAACTCTTAAACTGGTGTCACGGTCCCCACCGTGACACCGGCTGCCTCGACGTCACGGAACCTGTTCCTCTTCGCCTCCACTCCTACCCCCCTCTGCGTTCCGCTGCTCGGCGGCGATTAGCGCTTTAAGGGAGTAATCAGTACAATGCAATTCCTACGGGCGGGCGCACAACAAATACAAGGGATAAACGATATGGAAGAATCGAAAAACAAAAATGAGAACACAGGTTCATCAAACGATACAACCCCAAAGGTGATCGGAATTGGCGGACTCTTCTTTTTTTCCGACAGTCCAAAAGAGATCAAAGAATGGTATGCGAAGAATCTGGGACTTGAGATCAATAACTGGGGAGGGGTGAGCTTTGAATTTCGAAATGTCGACCGGCCTGACGAAATACAATCCATGCATTGGAGCCCCTTCAAGCGGGGAAGCGAGTATTTCGCGCCTTCAAAAAAAGAGTATATGATTAATTACAGGGTTCAGAATATTGAAGGACTCGTGAAAAAGTTACGGGAAAATGGGGTGACGATTGTCGATAAAATTGAACCGTCCGAATACGGGAAATTTGTTCACGTCATGGACGCCGAAGGGAATAAAATAGAACTCTGGGAACCTTGACCGGGTAGGCGCCGGCTTTAGCCGGCGTACCGTCCTCCTCTCCAATTCCTCCCCTCTTCGTTCCGCCGCTCCGCGGCGGAATGCATCTTCGAACTGGTGTCACGGTCCCTACCGTGACACCAGCCGGGAGGTTCCTCGTTTCTTAAAGTGTCGTCACGGACCATTCCGTGACGACACGCTCTCCAGCCCAGTCACTCCGTCCACGTCCACGACAAGCACCGAGTGATCGTTCAAGAGATAATTCCGCGCACTGGAATAGCAATACTCCACTGGATGAGCGACGATTCTCGCTTTCACAGGGTTCTCGTGTATGTACGTGAGTTTTGTATGAAACATCTCTGGACTCCGGATCACTTGATCATCAAATCGGCTCATCCAGACTTTTCTTCGCTGATCGCTTCTGCCTATCGCAGAGGCATCGAATTCTCGGAGCAAGTCCCGACGACGATCTCGCTCCAGAGCGTCGAGCAGATCCCATGCTGAATACTTTTTCAGGTCACGCATGAGGTCCGACAGTGTGCCGTGCAGTCGATCGATTCGCACAATCCAGTGAAAATGGCTCGGCATGATTACGTAACCGAGAATTCGAAAGTCGTACTTGCGTTGGTAGTACCGGATGTTCCGGATGAGAATGTCGCAGTATCTGAATGAGCGGAAGATCGGAAGGAAGCGGACTACGGTTGTAGTGACGAAGTACGTATCCGATTCGGTGTCGAGAGTCCGATTGCGCCTACCCATGATGTATGCTGCAGAATAGGTAATTCGATTTACCCGCTGATGTCACGGTGTGGACCGTGACATCAGCCAAATCAGCGCGACGTGCGTTACTCTATACCTGGGACAAATTCCTATCCAAACTTCTATACTGGATGGCTTCGCTAACATGTTCGGGACGAATGGACGGCGCAGTCGAGAGATCTGCGACCGTCCGGGCGACCTTGAGAATTCGGTCGTAAGCCCGCGCGGATAATCCCAGTTTCGTGATTGCCATCTTGAGCAACTCTTCACCCGAAGAGTCGAGTTTGCAATACCGTTGTACATCCCTCGATTGCATGTCCGCGTTGCATAACAGCCCGTCGTGCCCGATGAATCGCCTCATCTGAATTTCCCTCGCATGGATGACTCGGTCGCGAATCTGAACAGAAGTCTCCCCCGTCGGCTTGCTCACCAGGTCCTTATACTTGACTGCTGGCACTTCGATGTGCAGATCGACCCGATCCAGCAGGGGTCCTGAAATCTTGGAAATATACTTTTGAATCTGGAACGGCGCGCACGTGCACTCCCGGCCTGGGTCAGTGAAGTAACCACAAGGGCAAGGCTGCGTTGCCATTTTACTACCTGACCCTCCGAGCCGGAAAACCTCGTAATCCAGCTTATCCTGAACACATCAATACTTTGGGTGACCACATCAGGCTGCGTCGGCTCGACCTCGGGCTGCATCAGAAGGACGTGGCGCGCATAGTCAACGCAACCACCTCGACTGTTACCAACTAGGAGAAGGGACGTACTCAGCCCCGATTATGCTTCCTGCACCGAGTGTTTGAATTTTTAGGATACACGCCGTCACCCGGTCCTTCTGTGACTATTGGCGCACAGATCAAGGAGTATCGACGAATTAATGGAATTAGTATGAAAATGATCGCCCGTAAACTGGGCATAGATCCGGGAACAGTCGCACATTGGGAAAAGGAAGGAAGAATGCCGAGCCGTGCCGCCCTGAAAAGACTGAAACAGCTCGGAGCTATAAAATCTGGTGAGCTCGAGAGAGGGTCAATTCAATGACTGGTTCTTGAATTCCTTTGGACTAAGGCCCACTTCTTTCTTGAAAAGGCGAGAAAAGTACGGCGGGTTCTCGAAGCCAAGCTGGTAAGCGATTTCCGAAATGCTTCGATCTCCGGCAACGAGCATATTCTTGGCTTCTGAGATCATGTGAAGATGGATCAGCTCCAGCGAAGTCTTGCCCGTTTCCTGCTTCAGCAAATCGCTCAAATATTTTGGTGAGAGATTTAGTTGTGAAGCAATGTAGCTGACACTCGGCAGTCCCTTTTCTCCTGCATCGCCATTCTCGAAGTACACATTCAGACACTGATCGAACTTCGTTACCGTTTTGCCGGTCAACGTTTTTCGATCAATAAACTGTCTCTTGTAGAAACGTTGCGCGTACTTCAGCATTGAATCCAGATGCGAGAGAATGATAGACTTGCTGAACTCGTCCGGATTGTCGTGATACTCTTTCTCCATTTTATAGTACAACGACCACATGATTTCTTTTTCCCGCGGGGAAAGGTAAAGGGACTCATGAGTTTCATAATCAAAGAAATTGTACTTCTTGATTTCGCTGAAGAGAGGATGCCCGAGCAAGAAATCTTCGTGCATATGGATGACGAATCCTTTTTCCGCAAATTGTAAATCTCGTACGAAAAGTACCTGCCGTGGCCTCATGAAGAACATGTGGCCTCTGTCGTGGTCGTATTTCGTCTTGCCGTACCACAGCTCGCCGGATTTCACCTTCTTGAAGCAAATAATATAGAAATCGGCCGTGAACTCCACGGGCTTCTTCAACGCAGTTGGTCCATCAAGCAAATTCAGACTGAACAGCGGATGTTCAGGCAGGGGGAATCCGTCCGCCTCGTCTAGTTCAGCAACTGTTTTGAAGTGAATCATATGGTCAGCAGAATATTATGAAGAGTTATTGTCTTCTACAAATCTTCGGGGTTATATCCGGGTTTCTTGTAGATCGTGTTGATCTTGTTCAGAATATCGGGTTTGTAGACCTTTTCAAGCCAATCCGATGCTTCGATTTCCTCGAATGCAACTGAAATCGACTCTTCACCGTGGTTGAGGATGTCCATGACGTCTTTAGAAATTTCTTCAGCGAGCCGCTTTTTCAGTTTCTCGGATTTTCCAGGCCAGAGTTTTACGATCACGTGTGGCATAAGCTTGCCTTCATGTCAAGACACTGCTAATTCTTATTTCAAATTGTTCTTGAAGAAATCTACTAACTTGTCAAAAGGAATAACGTTTACCTTGTCATACAAATCGACATGACCTGCGTTTGGAATTACCATCAACTCTTTTGGTTCTGCTGCCGCCTTGTAAGCATCTTCACCAAAATATCTGGAGAATGCTTTTTCGCCTACAACAATTAAGACAGGTCTTGGTGAAATTTCATTTATGTGTGTAAGCAACGGAAAATTCATGAACGGAAATGCGTTCGTAGCTGTCCATGAGCCATTTGAGTTAGGCGAATTTTTATGAAATCCCCGTGGAGTGCGGTAGTAATCAAAATACTCTCTGGCAATGGGGCCAGAATTTTCGTCTAGCGTTTCTGCATTAATACGAGGCCCAGGAGAAGGTGTTCCATTTTTTGCATCTATCCAGCGTTGTTGGCTCATTTGGTCAAGCGTTTTTGAACGCTTTTCATCGGTCATTTTGTCTTCCCAACCTTTTCCAATAACACGACACATATCATACATACTCGTGGTGGCAACCGCCTTGATGCGTTTATCCATAGCAGTTGCGCTCAGACTAAAACCACCGAAACCACAAATGCCGATTACACCAATTCGGTTTCGATCAACAAAAGATTGTAGTCCGAGATAGTCCACTGCTGCACTAAAATCCTCTGTGTTTATATCAGGTGATGATACATTGCGGGGCTCGCCACCGCTTTCTCCCGTGAAAGACGGATCAAATGCAAGCGTGGCAAAACCACGCTCCGCCATGTTTTGAGCATACAGTCCGGAAGATTGCTCTCTTACGGCACCATAAGGACCGCTAATAGCAAGTGCCGACAGTGGTGCACTTCCACGATTTTTAGGAAGATATAGATCACCTGTCAATGTAATTCCATAACGATTTGTGAAGGTCACTTTTTGCCTTGTCACCTTATCACTTAATTGAAAAGTGTAGTGATCTGTTTCTGCTGCTTGTTTCATTTTATCTCTTTCTTCTCTTTGTATTGTTTGAGAAAAAGCCTGTCCAGCCATCAGAAGGGACAGAACAACAAAGACTGTTACCTGTTTCATTTCTGATCTCCTTTTTTGTTGTTTGTTAATACTTGTCTCACGGAAGCAGCAATGTTTTGATGGCGCGCCGTTCATCCATTGCACGATATCCTTCCGAAACCTGCTCAAGCGGCAGTGTCAAATCGAAGACCTTACCGGGGTTGATCTTTTCCTCCAAGACCAGCTCGATGAGGTGAGGAAGGTAGCGGCGGACCGGTGCGGGCCCGCCGTGCAGATGAACGTGAGAGAAGAACAAGTGCTCACCGTCGAGCGAGACGCCGTGAGGCACACCTACAAAGCTCACATGCCCGCCGGGGCGAGTGGAGTTGATCGCCTGCATCATGGACTCCTGCGTTCCCACACATTCCAGCACTGAATCCGCGCCGATGCCTTTCGTCAGTTCCTTGATCCGCGCAATGCCTTCATCACTTCGCTCTTTGACTATATCGGTAGCGCCAAATTCGCGTGCGAGCTTCTGGCGAGACGCGTGGCGGCTCATCGCAATGATCCGCCCCGCTCCCATCTGCTTGGCTGAAAGCACAGCAAGAAGACCGACTGCGCCATCACCGACGACGACAACCGTCGTACCCGGCTTCACGTTTGCTGCATCTGCCGCAAACCAACCTGTGCCCAGGACATCGGATGTTGCAAGCAGACTCGGTATTAGTTCATTGGGAGGCAGCTCCTGTGTGGCTACCAGCGTGCCATCAGCATGAGGAACTCGTAACAGGCTGGCCTGCGCGCCGCTGATGAACTCACGGTGGACGCAGGAGGATTGATAGCCATCCTTGCAGATGACGCAAGTGTTGTCGGAAGTTGCAAACGAGCCGACCACAAACTGGCCGGGCTTGATGTTATTGACCTCTTTGCCGACCTCTTCAACAATGCCGCAGTATTCATGGCCGAAAGGCGTCGGTTGGGAGATTGGACTGATGCCCCGATAGGACCACAAATCGGAGCCGCAGATGCACGTAGCCGACATCCTTATGATGGCATCCGTTGGGTTTATGATTTTGGGATCCTTGAGTTCCTCGAAACGCACATCCTGCGGACCGTACAGTATTGTAGCTCGCATATTGAGTTCCTTTTCTTGAAATCTTTATAACACATCGATTTGACCGTAACGACGAATCAGGAAGTTCTGAGAGTAATATAGTGAAGACCAGGCTGCAGGACGTATACAAAAGGCCGGAGTTCTGATACAGAATTCGGGATTTGTATATGTGAACGAGGAATTCAGAGATGTTCTACCAATGTTCATGGGGTGGGAAGTGAGTCCTTTCGACTGTCAAACCTGCTAGAGGTTTCTATCCAGGCCCCGGTACTGAATCGCCTCACCGATATGTTCCGTTCGGATGTTGTTTGATGCTGCGAGATCGGCGATTGTTCGTGCCACTTTGAGGATGCGGTCATAGGCCCGAGCGGAAAGTCCGAGCTTTGTTATCGCCATCCTTAGTAATTCCTCTCCCGATGAATCAAGCTTGCAGTGATTCTGAATATCTTTTGTCTGCATATCGGCATTACAATACATCCCTTTTCTTCCACTAAATCTCTTCATCTGAATATCCCTTGCCGCAATCACACGCTCTCGAATTTGTTGAGAGGATTCTCCATCTGCCTTGCTACTGAGCTCTTTGTATTTCACCGCAGGAACTTCAATGTGAAGATCGATCCGATCAAGAAGCGGTCCTGAAATCTTCGACATATATTTTTGAACTTGGAAGGGTGTGCAAGTGCATTCCTTTGAGGGGTCAGTTAAATTTCCGCACAAACA
>JACXTT010003810.1_pt1 | contig 22849 bp, 20 predicted proteins | sample 9270951 | NCBI WGS metagenome assembly JACXTT01 (sample SAMN15532306, study PRJNA645909) | rock metagenome | isolation source: weathered quartz diorite | place: Puerto Rico | collected 2017-06-21
AGCAGGCCCAGTGCGATCTCGATATCAAGGCGCTGGTGGCGCTGACGGCCCTGCCGGAAGCCCAGTTGCGCCAGCGCGTCGCCGACAGCGGCGTGGCGGCAGCGGCGCCGATCGAGATCAGCGCGCTGCCGGCCGCCGTGCTGGCCCAGCGCCCCGACGTGTACAACGCCGAGCGGGCGGTGGCCGCGGCCAGTTACGACGTCGGCAGCGCGCGCGCCGACCGCTATCCGCGCCTGACCTTGCAGGGCAACGTCGGCGTCGCCAACTTCCGCAGCGGCGGAGAAAACACCAAGCTCGATACCTGGACCATCGGTCCGCTGGCCTTGTCCGTACCCGTATTCGACGCCGGCCACCGCGCCGCCAACGTCGACGCAGCCATCGCCCGCTACGACGACGCCGTCGTCGCCTACCGCGCCACGGCCCGCCAGGCCGTGCGCGAAGTGGAGGAAGCGCTGGTCAACCTGGGCAGCAGCATGCGCCGCAGCGACGACGCCCGCACCGCCCTGGAAGGTTACCGCTACTCCTTCCGCGCCACCGAAGACCTGTACAAGAACGGCCTGGCCAGCCTGCTGCAGCTGGAAGACGCACGCCGCACCCGCTTGAACGCCGAGATTACCCTGGTCAATCTGGAGCGCGAACGCAACGCCGCCTGGGTCGCCCTGTACCGCGCCGCCGGCGGCGGCTGGACGCCGGCCGCCAATGCGGCGCTGGCGGTCAGCCGCACCAGCGTCAGCCAATAAAACCCATATCGAGATCGACATCGCCATGACCATGAAAAATCTGTTCACCAATCCCGCCGCCGCCATCGCCTTGGGCGTGCTCGCCGCCACCGGCGCCACTTTTATTCTCGCCGCGCCCGCATCGAACGCCGCCGACGACAAGAAGGGTGAAAAAACCGCCGTCAAGCCGGCCCTGACCGTCACCACCGTGCGCCCGTCTCCGGCCAGCCTGCCGATCCAGCTGGCCGCCAACGGCAACGTCGCCGCCTGGCAGGAAGCGATCATCGGCAGCGAAACGGGCGGCTACCGCCTCAACGAAGTGCGGGTCAACGTGGGCGATGTCGTCAAGAAGGGGCAGGTGCTGGCTGTGTTTTCCGGGGACAGCGTCAATGCCGATGTAGCGCAGGCCAAAGCGGCCCTGCTGGAGACGCGCGCCAATGCCGCCGAGGCCAGCGCCAACGCGGCGCGTGCGCGCACCCTGCAAAGCTCGGGCGCCCTGTCGGCGCAGCAGATCAGCCAGTACATGACGGCCGAGCAAACGGCCAACGCCCGCATCGCCGCTTCGCAGGCAACCCTGTCGAGCCAGCAGCTGCGCTTGAAATACACCCAGGTGGTGGCGCCCGACAGCGGCATCATCTCGGCACGTAATGCCACGGTCGGCTCGGTGGTCGGCGTCGGCACCGAATTGTTTCGCATGATCCGCCAGGGCCGCCTGGAGTGGCGCGCCGAAGTGGTGGCGGCCGACCTGGCCCGCCTCAAGCCGGGCATGCGCGCCGTGGTCACCGCTGCCAGCGGAGAAAAATTGACCGGCAAGGTGCGCATGATCGCGCCGACCATCGACGCCCAGACCCGCTCCGCACTGGTGTACGTCGACCTGCCCACATCGCTGGCCGCCAACGCCCCTTTCAAAGCGGGCATGTTCGCCAGCGGCCAGTTCGAGCTGGGCGCCTCCAACGCCATGACGGTGCCGCAGCAGGCAGTGGTGGTGCGCGACGGTTTCAGTTATGTGTTCCGCCTCAATCCCGACCAGCGCGTGAGCCAGCTGAAAGTCAATACGGGACGCCGCCTGGCCGACCGCATCGAAGTCACCGCCGGCATCAGGAACGAGGATCTGGTGGTGGTCGGCGGCGCCGGCTTCTTGAATGACGGCGACCTGGTTCGCAATGTCGCCGCCCCCGCCGCCGCGCCGGCCGTCGCCGCCAAGTAAGGAAGGGTCGCCATGAACTTCTCCGCGCTATCCATCAAAAATCCGGTCCCGGCGATCATGCTGTTCATCCTGCTGACCCTGGCCGGACTGCTCGCCTTCAAGGCCAACAAGGTGCAGGACTTCCCCGACATCGAACTGCCGATCGTCACCGTCACCGCCACCCTGGACGGCGCCGCGCCGGCCCAGCTGGAGACCGAAGTCGCCCGCAAAATCGAAGATTCCGTCGCCAGCCTGCAAGGGGTGAAAAACATCTACGCCAAGGTGCTCGACGGCGTCGCCACCATCACTGTCGAATTCATCCTCGAGAAGGATATTTCGGAAGCGGTCAACGACGTGCGCGATTCGGTCGCACGGGTCAAGGCCGATCTGCCGGCGGAGATGCGCGACCCCATCGTCAGCCGCGTGTCCACCGCCGGCCGGGTGATTTCCACCTACACGGTCGTACCGGTGGCCTTCAACCATGGCGCCCTGCTCGATCAGCAGGAAGTGAGCTGGTTCGTCGACAACGCCGTCTCCAAGCGATTACTGAGCGTGCCCGGCGTGGGCGCCGTCAAACGGGTCGGCGGCGTGACGCGCGAAGTGCGGGTGGAGCTGGACGACGCCAAGATGGCGGCCCTGCGGGTGGCAGCTGTCGACGTTTCGCGTCAACTCAAAAACGTGCAGCGCGAAGCGCCTGGCGGACGGGGCGACATCAGCGGCGCCGAGCAATCGGTACGCACCATCGCCACCGTGCAGACGGCGGCCGAACTGGCGGCACTGGACATTCCCCTGCTCGACGGCCGCCGCGTGCGCCTCGACCAGATCGCCACCGTCACCGATACGGTCTCCGAGCCGCGCGCATTGGCCGAGCAGGATGGCAAGCGGGTGGTGGGCTTCGAAGTATTCCGCACCAAGGGCGCCAGCGAAATCGATGTGTCGAACGGCGTGCGCGCCGCGGTGGCCGATCTGCAAAAAGAACACGCCAACGTGGCGATGAAGGAAGTGATCGACAACGCCGCCCCCGTCAAAGAAAACTTCGATGGCTCGATGGAGCTGCTGTACGAAGGCGCCATCCTGGCGGTGCTGGTCGTGTTCTGGTTTTTGCGCGACTGGCGCGCCACCCTGGTGGCAGCGGCCGCCCTGCCCCTGTCCGTGATGCCGGCCTTCCTCGGCCAGTACCTGTTCGGCTACACCCTCAACACTGTGACCCTGCTGTCGCTGGCGCTGGTGGTGGGCGTGCTGGTCGACGACGCCATCGTCGAAATCGAAAACATCTCGCGCCACCTGAGAATGGGCAAAACGCCGATGCAGGCGGCGCTGGAAGCGGCCGACGAAATCGGCATGGCGGTGATCGCCACCACCTTCGCCCTGGTGGCAGTGTTCCTGCCGACCGCCTTCATGGGCGGCATCCCCGGCAAATTCTTCAAACAGTTCGGCTGGACCGCGGTGCTGGCAATCCTCGCTTCGCTGCTGGTGGCCCGCTTGCTGACACCGATGATGGCGGCCTACATCATGAAAGCGCTGCCGCACAAGGAACAGCAGGACGGCTGGCTGATGCAGCGATATATCCGCGCCATGAAGTGGTGTTTGAACCACCGCTGGATCACGGCGGCGGCGTCGCTGGCGTTTTTCGTCGGTTCGATCGCTTTGGCCGGCCTGCTGCCGACCGGTTTCGTGCCGCCGTCCGACCGCAACCAGACCCAGATCAACCTGGAGCTGCCGCCCGGTTCGACCTTGAGCGAGACCCGAGCAATTGCCGAGCAGGCGAGACTGGCTTCGATGCAGGTGGCCGGCGTAACCGGCGTGTTCAGCTCTATCGGCGGCGGCTCCAGCGGCGATGCGTTTGCGCCAGGCGCCGCGGCCGAAGCGCGGCGCGCCGTACTGACCCTGACCACGGTCCACCGCAACAAGCGCGATACCTCCTTGAACGCCATCGAGAACGCCATCCGCGCCAGGCTCGATCAGATTCCCGGCGCCCGTTTCAATGTCGGCCCCCCCGACACCGGCGTCAAGATGCAGCTGGTCTTGCGCAGCGAAGATCCGGTGGCGCTGAACGCCGCCGCCCAGCAGGTCGAACGCCAACTGCGTACTTTGAAAGGGATCGGCAACGTCAGCTCGAGCGCCTCGCTGGTGCGTCCCGAAATCATCGTGCGGCCCGATTTCGCCAAGGCCGCCGATCTGGGCGTGACGGCGCAGTCGATCGGCGAGACGGTGCGTGTCGCCACCGCGGGCGACTACGACGTGGCGCTGACCAAGATGAACCTGTCGGACCGCCAGGTGCCGATCCGCGTCAAACTGCCGGATGCCGTGCGCGCCGATCTGTCGGCCATCGGCCGCCTGACCGTGCCGGGTAAAAACGGCCCGGTGATGCTGGCCAATGTGGCGAGCATCAGCATGGAGAGCGGCCCGGCGCAGATCGACCGCCTCAACCGCAGCCGCAATGTGACCCTTGAGGTGGAGCTATCGGGCCGTTCGCTGGGTGAAGTCAACGAAGAAGCGCGCGCGCTGCCGGCCATGAAGGCGCTGCCGGCATCGGTGAAAATCGCCGAACTGGGCGACGCCCAAGAGATGCAGGCCTTGTTTGCCAGCTTCGGTATTGCGATGGCGATTGGCGTGCTATGCATCTACGGCGTGCTGGTGCTGCTGTTCCATGACTTCATGCAGCCGGCGACGATCCTGATGGCGCTGCCGCTGTCGATCGGCGGCGCCTTCGTGGCGCTCCTGGTAACGGGACGGGCGCTGTCGATGCCGTCGATGATCGGCCTGATCATGCTGATGGGGATCGTGACGAAAAACTCGATCCTGCTGGTCGACTACGCCATCCTGGCGCGCGAAGAAGGCATGAGCCGCTTCGACGCCCTGGTCGACGCCTGCCACAAGCGGAGTCGCCCGATCATCATGACGACGATCGCGATGGGCGCCGGCATGATGCCGCTAGCGCTGGGCTGGGGCGCCGATCCGAGTTTCCGTTCGCCGATGGCGATTGCGGTGATCGGCGGCTTGATCACCTCGACGCTTCTGAGTTTGCTGGTGGTGCCGGCCGCATTCACGATTGTCGACGACCTCGAACACTTCATGAAACGGCAGGTCGATAAACTGCGCGGCAAGCCGCATGCGCCGGCCGAAACCAAGGCGCCCGCGCCGGTGTTAATGAAGTAGTTATCGAGATAATGGGATGACAAAGGCGGCTCCGCGGAGCCGCCTTTTTTTCGCCCGCCGTTCCGCTGACGCTACAATGCGCACACCATCAATCGGGAGCGATCATGCGCAATCTGTCATCGAAGAGAAGTGCCCAGGCGGCAGCCTTGCTGCTGGCCGGCCTGCTGTGCGGCGCGGTCCAGGGCGCGCCGCGCCATCAACGCAGCGAGGGAGAACCGGGACGCTTCGATTACTACGCCGTCGCCCTGTCGTGGTCGCCCGCCTTTTGCGCCACCCACGACGATCCGAACCAGTGCGCGCCGGGACGCCAGGCCGGCTTCGTGCTGCACGGCCTGTGGCCGCAGTACGACAAGGGCTATCCGTCGAGCTGTTCGACCGAACGGCTGACGCAAAGCGACATCGACCGCTATTCGCCGCTGTACCCTTCGCCGAAGTTGATCGTGCACGAATGGAGCAAGCATGGCACCTGCTCCGGCCTGAATCCGGCAGCGTATTTTGAATTGTCGACCAAGCTGCGTGGGCAGTTGCGCATTCCGGCGCCGTATCAAAAACCGGCACAGCCGCAGCGCACCAGTTACAGCGAATTCACGGGCGCTTTTAAATCAGCCAACCCGCGCTTGCCGGAGAATGCCGTTTTGCCCTTCTGCGGCGTCGGCGGACGTTTTCTCAATGAGATCCACGCCTGCTACGACAAGGCCGGCGGCGCGATGGCGTGCGGCGCCGCGGAGATTCGCCGCTCGCAAAACACCTGCCGCCAGAGCACCTTCCTGATACAAAGCGCGCGTTAGCCACATCAAACAAAAGTAAAAACCTACTTTTGTTTGGTTTGGTCAGGGGAAAAGCCCTCGGGGAACCCGAGGTTTTTCCAGCGACGCAACCCCGATTTTATTCATAGTTCGCCTCGATGGCGATCAATCCTGGACTACTCGTTCTGATCAACCGACCGTTACAGGCGCTTGCTTCCGAGGCGAAGTGGCGACAGACTCGGGTTTGCTTCGCCCCTAAAATCATCCGGCTTCGCCGGTGATTTTTGTCTGATCAATCCAAACGAAAGTAGGTTTTTACTTTCGTTTGAAAGTTTGAATACACTGACCACGTCGGCCAGTTTGGCCGCCTGGTCTTGCATCGCCTCCGATGCGGCCGACGCCTCTTCCACCAGCGCCGCATTTTGCTGCGTCACCTCGTCCATCTGCGTGATCGCCTGGTTGATCTGGTCGATGCCCGTGGTTTGCTCCTGGCTGGCCGAGGTGATCTCTCCCATGATGTCGGTCACGCGGCGCACGCTGTCGACGATTTCATCCATCGTCTTGCCGGCCTCGTTGACCAGCATGCTGCCGGCATCGACGCGGTCGACCGAGTCGTCGATCAGGGCCTTGATTTCTTTCGCGGCGGCGGCGGAGCGCTGCGCCAGGTTGCGCACTTCGGAGGCGACAACGGCAAAGCCGCGGCCCTGTTCTCCCGCACGCGCCGCTTCGACGGCGGCGTTCAGCGCCAGGATATTCGTCTGAAACGCGATGCCGTCGATGACGCTGATGATGTCGACGATCTTGCGCGAGGAATTATTAATCTCGCCCATGGTCTCTACCACCTGGCCGATCACTTCGCCGCCTTTCGAGGCCACCGCCGAAGCAGTCGTCGCCAGCACATTGGCTTGACGGGCGTTGTCGGCATTCTGGCGCACGGTCGAAGTCAATTCTTCCATCGAGGCCGCGGTTTCTTCCAGCGAGCTGGCTTGTTCTTCGGTGCGGCTCGACAAATCCTGGTTGCCGGCGGCGATCTGGCCGGAGGCGGTGGCGATCAGGTCGGTGCCGCTGCGCACTTCGGCGACGATGCTCACCAGGCCGCCGTTCATCTTTTCCAGGGCCGTCAACAACTGGCCGATTTCATCGTTCGACGTGATCTCGATCCGTTCCGTCAAGTCGCCGGCGGCCACGCTGTTGGCGACCCGCAGCGCTTGCGCCAGCGAAGCGCCGATGCCGCGGATCAGCCACGCGCCGATGGCGATGCCGCACACCAGTCCCGCCACCAGCAGGGCGATGGCGACATTTCTCGCCGTTTGGTAGCGGCCCAGTGCGGCGTTGTATTCGGTGGCGGCGACGTCGATCTGCAGCTTGACCAGCGCGCGCATATTGTCGCGCACCGGTACGAAGGTGGCGGCCAGCGGGCCGTGCACGATGGCCAGCGCGCCCGGCTGGTCGTTCGCGCGCATGGCGGCCAGGATCGGTTTCAGGCCTTGATCGACGAACTGCTTGCGGCTTTCGGCAAAGCGCTGCGCCAGCGCTTTTTCTTCGGCGGTCAGGTAGGTGGCCATATATTTGCCCCAGATATCGGAAATCTGGCCGATGCGCTGTTCGACCTGATCGACCACGGCCGGCATGCGCTCGGCCGGCCCGCTGGCGCCGATCGCCAGCGCGCTCTGGTTTTCCTGCACCTTGGTCAATACTTCGCCCAGCTGCGCCAGCGCCACCAGGCGGTCGTTGTAGACGGTCTTGAAGGCATCGTTGGTGCGGCCCAGGCTGTACAGGCCGAAGCCGCCGACCAGCAGCGAGACGAAAGACAGCATGCCGATCACGAAGATCAGGCGCGATTTGATGGTGAGATTGTTGAGCATGAGTTTGACCGCGAACACCGCAATTGAATATCGAAATGGGCGCCGTCTGAACGCCCCGCCGGACCGCGTCGGCGGCCTGGTCTTGATTCAAGATTACAGACGGGCAATTGCAATAGAAATGTCTGCGATGCAAAGTTGTTTAAATTTTGCGGGGAGTTTGATGCGCTGTGGTTTTTCGGATACTGCAATGCACCATTTCGGGGATTTAGTTTGCGTAAACGCAAAAAGGATGGCCCCCGAGAGGGCCATCCTTTGATCTTGCTGCCTTGCCGTGATCAGCGCGTATTAACGGCGGCCACCCAAAATCTTCGACAGCAGGTAACCGGCGCCCAGTGCGACCAGCACCGAGGTTGCCGGGCTGGTGCGAACGTAGTTGCGGCCGGTGTCGGCGAAGTTACGTGCAGCATCGCTCAGCTGACGGGCCTTGGCGTCCATGCCGTCGGTGGCGCCGGCCAGCGCGCCGGACAGCTTGTCGACACCGGCGTGCGCCGAAGTGGCCATGCGTTCGACGATCGGCTTGGCGGCGTCGGCGGCCTGGTCGATCTTGTTGTGGATATCGGTGGCGCTGGCCTGCACGCTGTTCGAAGCGTCCTTGGCCAAGTCTTTGGCCTTGTCGACGGCATTGCTGGCGGCGTTGCTGACGGTATTGCTCAGATTGTTGCCGGCATCCTTGGCTTTGTCGATGGCGCTGCCGGCGGCGTTGCTGAGATCTTTGCCCATGCTGGCGCCAGCGCCTTCACGCGCGAGATTGCCGGAATTGCCGTTGCCCGAATTACCGTTGTTCGATTGTTGCTTGTCCATGATGAATTCCTTGTCTGTAAATTTTTAGCTGCGGCGTGAAGCGTTCAACCCCACTCATTCTTGCCCGATTGCGACCCAAAAAAAACGACCACATCTTTTCCGACTGCGTTGCGTCAATCTGCATGGGATCAAAAATATAGGAATAACAATGTTGGGACTGTGCGGTGATTAACAGAGCCGAACCACCAGCCAATTTCAGCCTTCTTGCATGAACGCGAATTCGGGGACGAGTGCCGAAAACTTTTGATATGGAATCACATGTTTCCTAATGGACATAATTAAATGAACTGTTTACACTGGCGGTGCAGCTCTGATCCAGAGGTCTTCGTGGATCGCGGAAAAATTTCGCGCGGCGCTGAACTAAATCGGCAGATGCGGGTCGAACACCGCACCTCGTTCATTCACACGCGTGATTCACCCTGAGGCAGCAGCAAACCCATGAGCTACCAGTACTCACGACTGCGATCCGAAGAACAGCGCGACGTCGCTCACTGGCGTGGCGCCCGCGCCGGCATGCGTGTGTTGAGTCTGCCCAGCTGCGCCGGGTGGCTGCGGCGCCAGGCCAATGACGACTGCTACGATTTTTGGCCCGATCTCGCCATCGGCACCCATTTGACACACACGTCGGCGCTTGAGACGGACGAGTCCGCGCCGCTGCAGGCAGCATCGGCGGCGGTCTTCGTCATGCAGCAGGATCCGGACGGCTCCTGGTTCATCGATCCCTGGCGAACCGACGAGGCCGGCTTGCTGCGGCCGCTGGCGGCGAACGGCGCGCATGGGATGTGTCTGAGTGCCGCCGACGAAGCAGCCGCAACCAGCAAGGCGGCGCAACACGACAGCAAGCCCGCGTCGGCCACCAGTTTTATTATAGAAATCGGCGCGGCACGCGCCGTGTGACACCCTGCCGCATCGCCGGCATCAAAGACCAGGCCGGACCGTTATGATCAGCCCTTGCCGCCGCGCTCCAGGCTTCCCTGCCGGGCTTGCTCCCGGCGTTCGCCCGGATCCTTGTTCGACGGAATGTCGTTCGGGCCTTCGTCGCGCCAGCCACCGCCCAGCGCCTTGAACAATGACACCGTCGCTTGCAAGCGCTTCAGTTTCAGCATGCCCAGTTCGTTTTGCACGTCCGACATGGCGCGCTGCGTGTCGAGCACCGTCATCAAGTCCTCGGCGCCGACCTTGTAACGAATCTGCGACAGATCGTTGGCGATGCGGGCCTGTTCCATTTCCGTCGATTTGAGCCGGCGCTGCTCGTCGATGGTGCGGATCTGGCCCAGCACATTGTCCACTTCCGACAAGGCCGCCACCACCGTCGAGCGGTACACCTGCACCAGTTCCTGCTTGCGCGCAATCGCAAGGTCGCGTTCGCTCTTCAGGCGGCCACCGTCGAAAATCGGCGTTACCAGCGAAGCCCCGACCGAGGCCAACAGATTGGGGCCATTGAACAGCGCCAACAAGGCATTGCTCTGGGCGCCGGCCGCGCTGGTCAAACGGATGCGCGGGAACAGGGCGGCGCGGGCGGCGGTGACGTCGGCGTCGGCCGCTTCCAGCACCGCTTCGGCGCGCAGGATGTCGGGACGGCGGTTCAGCAATTCCGACGGCAAACCGGGCGTGACATCCGGCAGCACCACGCTGTCGAGACCGTGATTTTCGATGCTGAACGATTGCGGCGGGCGGCCCAATAAAATGGCCAGCGCCGACAGCGCTTCGCGCGCCTGCTGCTGCAAATCGGGAATCGCCGCCTTCAATCCGGCCACGGCGGAGCGCTGGCGCGCCAGGTCGAGCGGCGAGGCCGCGCCCGCCTCTCGCTGGGCACCCACCAATTCCAGTACCTTCTCGGCATTCTCGACATGCTCGTGGGCGATGTCGAGGCGGTCATTGAGCGACAGCACCTGCAGGTAGACGGAGACGATGGCGCTGGTGGTGGTGAGCGCAACCGTCTGGCGGTCGTAGCGGTTGGCCTTGAGGGAGGCGTCGACCGATTTGACGCCGGCATCGTTCTTGCCCCAGAAATCGACTTCATACGCGGTCGACAGCCAGACATTCGCCGACGTGCTGCCAGTGCCGCTGCCGATCGGCACGTCGCGGCTGGCGCCGGTCGACAGATCGACGGTCGGCAGCAGTTGCACGCCGGCGATGCGCGCTTGCGCTTCCGCCTGGCGCACCCTGGCGCGGGCGGCGATCAGATCGAGGTTGCTGCCATGGCCGGCCGCCACCAGGCCCGTCAATTCCGCATTGCCGAAGCGCTTCCACCAGTCGGCGTCGACGCGGTCGGCCAGGCCGCGCTTGGCGCTGTTGGTCCAGCTGGCCGGCACGTCGACCAGCGGCGCCGTTTCCGTCACCACTGTCTTGGTGACGCAGCCGGACAGCGCGGCAGTGACCAAGGCCAGGGCCATCGCCAAGGCCGTTTTGCGGCCGCCTGATGTGCTTGCTGATACGGTGTGCATCGTTCCCATCCTCATGTCGATGCCCCCTGCTTCGACGCGGCCGTTTCAGCCACAGCCGGCGGCAGCTTGCCGACGATCACCTGGTCGCCCGCCGCCAGGCCGGACAGAATCTGCACCTGCTGGCCGTTGCGCATGCCGGTCTTGACGTGGCGCAGGCTGGCTTTGCGCGCGCCGTCGAGCACGTTGACGCTGTAGACGCCGTCCGCATCGGGCACACCCAGCGCGCGCGCCGGCAGCAGCAGGGTGTCTTGCACCTGCCCTACCTGGAAACGTACCTGCGCGCTCATTCCGCTCATCAATTGCTGATCGGGATTGGCGACGTCGAACAGCACATTGTAATAAGTGTCCTTGCCTTGCTCTCCGGTGCCGTCCGCCGGAATCGGCATCACCTGGCGCAACTTGCCGGACCAGTGCTGGCCTGGATAGCCGGGCGTGCTGAACTGCGCTGCCATGCCTTTGCGCAAGCGCGTGACGTCGATTTCCGCCACCCGCGCCTGCACCGTCATCTTGCTCAGGTCGGCAATCCGCAACAAGGCCATGGGCGACAGTCCTGGTCCGACCGATTGGCCCGGATGGGTGTTGATGGCCACCACCGTGCCGGCCAGCGGCGCCGTCACTTGTGCGTGCTGGCGGCTGTCCTCGTCGATTTTCAGGTTCGCTTCGACCTGGCGGATTTGCGCATTGATCGAATCGACGCGCGCATTGGCCGAGGACACGCCCATGCGGCTCGACTCGAACGCCTCCTCGCGGGTGGCGTTCTGCGCTTTCAGCTGGGTTTGCCGCTTGAATTGCAATTCGGCGTAATCGAGCTGGGCGCGCTGGTCGGCCAGCTCGGCCTGCAGGCGGGCCATCTGGGCACGCTGGCTTTCGACCTTGGTCGGCTGCACGGTGGGAACGATTTCCACCAGCAGGGCGCCGGGCTTGACGCTGTCGCCGACCGCTGCCAGCACCTCTTTCACCTGGCCGGCAATCTGCGCGCTGACATCGACATATTTGTAAAGCTGCAATTTGCCCGCTGCCTCGACGCTGGCCTGCAAATCGCCGCGCTGGACCGTGACGAGGTCGAGTTTGACGGGCGCCGGCGCAGGCGCCGCTGCCGCCGGCTGAGCCGCTGAAGCTGGACGGGGCGTGACCGGCGCCGGAGTCGGCTTTGGCTGCTGCAATACCTGGGCCAGTCCGACCCCGGCGCTCATTGCAATCACCAGGGAGAAAGCAACGGCCGGCCCACGCCGCCGCAGTGCGTGCAGGGACAGGCGTGGTGCGCGCGGCGGGGACGCATCGGCGCAGGCGGAGGAACTGGCGGCGGTATCAACGGTACTCATGGAAAAATCTCAAATAACACAAGCGGTATACTAGTCGAAATGACGCCGCCTCAGCAGCCGATGCGTTTTTATGGCCGCGCAAACGTGGCACAGGCGCCAAATACGGGACACAACAGTGCCGATTTACTAATAGACGACAAAAAACAACAGTACACCTGCCTTGTGCACAGCGCGCAAGATTGCACCAACATTGCGCGCCGCCTTCAACCACGCCATCGGCGCCGACCCTCCCCGATTTAAGGGGATAAATTCCCGCATATCGAACCATGGCCTGAGGCAATACTGTGGCATTCTGTCGATATGGAAGACAAGTCGCCCCGCATCTGCGGCGTCTTCCGGCGGTTAGGGCGAATCCCTTAATACAGAGGTAAGTGCAAGATGAAGTTTGTCTACTCCAGGGTAGGTGGTATTGGCGCAACGGGCGTGGTGGGCGAGCTCGACGCCGGCTGGCTCGGCGGCGCCGGTGCGCGCGGCTTGCCGCACCGCCGCGCCTGGGTGGCCAACGCGGGCCGCAACGGCGGCAGCGACATCTGGCGCGAAATGGCCTTCACCGCCCCGGCCCCGCAACGCCGCCCGTCGAAACCGCTGGACGGCGAGGAAGCCTATATTTTGCAGCAAGACCCGAACGGCCTGTGGTTCGTCGATCCGTGGGGCGACAGCATCGGCACCATCCGCCCTGCCGCCGGGAGCGCTTCGCGCATGGCGCTGCCGGTCAACAACGGCCGCGACCTGGCCGATACCTGTTTTATCATCGAACTCGCGCACACCACGCAGCGCTGAGCCTGAATCTTCGCAGCGCGCTTAAGCCGCCAGCTCCAGCGGCGCGATTTCTTCGACAATCGCCGGCCATTCCTCGGCAGCCGCTTTTTGCAACTCATACGTCATCTGCAGATTGAGCCAGAACTCCGGCGTGGTGCCGAAGTAACGCGCCAGCCGCAGGGCAGTGCCGGGCGACACCCCGCGGCGCTCCCGCACGATCTCGTTCAAGCGCGGCGTGGTCAGGTGCAAGGCCGACGCCAGGGCATTGACCGACATGTTCAAGGGCGCCAGGTATTCCTCGCGCAAAACCTCTCCCGGGTGCACCGGGCGCATTCCATTCGCAAACATAGATCCTCCCAAGCATTCCAGCTTCCGTGGTAATCGACGATTTCGACCTCGGCCGGGCCATCGTCGGTCCATATAAAACAGATGCGCCACTGATCGTTGATGCGCACGCTGTGCTGCCCCGCCCGATCCGCCATCAACGCTTCCAGCCTGTTACCGGGTGGAGAACGTAAGTCTTTCAGTTCAACCGCCGCCGCGAGCATGGTGAGCTTGCGTCCTGCGACCGACTGGACGTTGACGAAACGTGGCACCCGTTTGCCAGCGTAGAAATCCTGCGTGTCCTTGCAAGCGAAGGATCTGATCATGGCGCCTCGGAGATTATAATATATCGCTTACCGATAAGCGGCAAGACATTTCTTGAGGATGGATTTGCGCTTGGCCTAGCAATTTTCAGGAAAGTGGACCAGCCGGGCTTATTGTAGGCGGGCGTGGATACACTATTTTGATCGCACCTTATACAGCCAACTACAGCCAACTAAAGACAACAAAAAACCCGCGGCTCTTGCGAGAACGCGGGTTGATCGTTACTGCTGTGTTCCTGGTGCCGCTTGCCGGAATCGAACTGGCGACCTTTTCATTACGAATGAACTGCTCTACCAACTGAGCTAAAGCGGCGGCGAGCCGTATTCTAGCAAGAATTGACCGGTTCTTGCTAGTACAAAGGTGGCAAAGCCATCCGAATACGGCAAATTACTTGGCCTGATGGTACTTGGTGACCTGTTCCACTTCGTTCTTCGAACCCAGGAACACCGGCACGCGCTGGTGCAGCTTGTGCGGGGCGATATCCAGAATGCGCTGCTGGCCGTCGGTGGCGGCGCCGCCGGCCTGTTCGACGATCAGGGCCATCGGGTTGGCTTCGTACATCAAACGCAGCTTGCCCGGCACCGAGGTGTCGCGGGTGTCGGCCGGGTACATAAAAATGCCGCCGCGGGTCAGGATGCGGTGCACATCGGCCACCATCGAGGCCACCCAGCGCATATTGAAATTTTTCTGGCGTGGACCGCCCTCGCCTTCCAGCAACTCGTCGACGTATTGCTGCACCGGCGCATGCCAATGCCGCTGGTTCGACATATTGATGGCGAATTCCTTGGTGTCGGCCGGAATTTTCATGTCGCGCTGGGTCAGCACCCAGGAACCCATCTCGCGGTCCAAGGTGAAGCAGTTGACGCCGTTACCGGTGGTCAGCACCAGCATGGTTTGCGGGCCGTAAACGGCGTAACCGGCGGCGACCTGGGCGCTGCCTGGCTGCATGAAGTGCTCTTCGGCGGGCGTACCCATGCCGTCCGGCGCTTTCAGAACGGAGAAAATCGTGCCGATCGAGACGTTGACGTCGATGTTGGAGGAGCCGTCCAGTGGATCGAACAGCAACATGTATTCGCCCATCGGATAGCGGTTCGGAATCGGGTGGATCGATTCCATTTCTTCCGACGCCATGGCGGCCAGGTGGCCGCCCCACTCGTTCGCTTCCAGCAAGATCTCGTTGGAAATCACGTCGAGCTTCTTTTGCACTTCGCCCTGGATGTTTTCCGTGTGGGCGCTGCCGAGGATGTCGCCGAGGGCGCCCTTGCCCACCGAATGGCTGATGGTTTTGCAGGCGCGGGCCACCACTTCGATCAACAGGCGCAGCTCGGCCGGGATCGAATTGTGCAGGCGTTGTTCTTCAACCAGGTACTGCGTGAGACTGATCCTTTTCATGAACATCCTTTAAATTAAAACAGTGGTGTTGGTTTAGTCGGCGAGGGCTTTGCTGATCACTTCGCGGACGTCGCTTGATAATTTTTCGACGGAGGCAACGCGTTGCAGTGCCTGCTTCATGTGCGCCTGCAAGTGCGGCGTGTAGCGGCGCCAGCGGTCCATCACGCGCGCCAGGCGGCTGGCCACCTGCGGGTTGATGACGTCGAGGGCAATCACCTGCTCGGCCCAGAAATCGTAGCCGCTGCCGTCGAGGGCGTGGAATTGCGAAGGATTGCTGCCGCAAAAACTGAAGATCAGGCTGCGCGCGCGGTTGGGGTTCTTGATGTTGAAGGCGTGATGGCCCATCAAGGTGCGCACCGCATCGACATCGTTGTCCGGCGCCGAAGCCTGCATGGCGAACCACTTGTCGACCACCAGCGCTTCGGTGGCGAAATCGGTATAGAAACCGTGCAAGGCGGCGTGGGCGCCGGCCGCCTGCGCATGCAGCAGCGATTGCAGGGCGGCGACCCGGTCGGTCATGTTGCCGGCATCGTTGAATTGCGCCTGCGCCAAGTGCTGGCTGGCGGCATCCGGGGCCGCGCTCAGGTAGGCCAGGCACAGGTTTTTCAGGCCGCGCTTGCCCGCCGAGACGGCGTCCGGGCTGTATTCGCCTGGCGTCAGGTTGGCGTGGTATTGCGCCGTCAATTCTTCGCGCAAGGCGCCGCCGATAGCGGCGCGCATGAACTGGCGTGCCGTGTGGATCGCGTGCGGATCGACCACCTTGAGACGTTCGGCGATGATGGTTTCCGATGGCAGCAGCAGCGCCTGCTCGCGGAAGGCAGCGTCCAGGGTTTCATCGAGCAGCAGCTTGCGCATCGCTTCGATAAAAGTCGGGTCGATGCTCGGGGCGACGCCTTCCTGGATGGCGTCGGTCAGCGCCAGCAAGCGCGCCATGGCCAACCTCTGGCCCGCCTCCCAGCGGTTGACGGCGTCGCTGTCGTGGCTGAACAGGTGCAGCAATTGCTCGTCGCTATAGTCGTACTCGAGCACGACGGGAGCGGAAAAATCGCGCAGGATCGACGGCGTCGGGTTTTCCGGCACGCCGTTGAAGGTGAACGTCTGCTGTGCTTCGGTCAGCTCCAGCACGGCCGTGGTGGCGTGATTGCCGCCGTGGCCCAGTTGCATGTCGCGGCCGTCGGCGCCCAGCAGGCCGACCGCGACGGGTATGTGGAAGGGCAACTTGTTCGCCTGGCCCGGCGTCGTCGGGCATGATTGCGACAAGGTCAGCGCGTAGGTTTTGGCGGCGGCATCGTAATACGCGCTGGCTTTGACCACCGGCGTGCCGGCCTGGCTGTACCAGCGCTCGAACTGCGACAGATCGCGGCCGCTGGCATCGGACATGGCGGCGCGGAAATCGTCGCAAGTGACTGCCTGGCCGTCATGCCGTTCGAAATACAGGTCCATACCTTTTCTAAAACCGTCGCGACCGATCAGGGTCTGGTACATGCGCACCACTTCGGCGCCTTTTTCGTAGATCGTGACGGTATAAAAATTGTTGATCTCGACGAAGGAATCGGGCCGCACCGGGTGCGCCATGGGGCCTGCGTCTTCCGGAAACTGCGCCTGGCGCAAGGTGCGTACCTGGTCGATGCGGGTGACGGCGCGGCCGCTGCTGGTGCCGATCATGTCGGCCGAAAATTCCTGGTCGCGAAACACCGTCAAACCTTCTTTCAGCGACAATTGAAACCAGTCGCGGCAGGTGACCCGGTTGCCGGTCCAGTTATGAAAATACTCGTGGCCCACCACCGCTTCGATGCCGGCGAAATCGACGTCGGTGGCGACGCGGGGATTGGCCAGCACGTACTTGGTATTGAAAATGTTCAAGCCCTTGTTTTCCATCGCGCCCATATTGAAGTCGCTGACGGCGACGATCATGAAGCGGTCCAGGTCGAGCTCGAGACCGAAGCGCTGTTCGTCCCAGCGGATGCTGTTTTTCAGCGACTGCATGGCGTAGTCGGTTTTATCGAGGTTGCCATCTTCGACCCACACTTGCAGCAGGGCGTCGCGGCCGTCCGCCAATTTGAATGTTTCTTCCTGGCAGACCAGGCGCGCGGCGACCAGGGCGAACAGGTACGATGGTTTGCGGAACGGGTCTTCCCACTTGGCGTAATGGCGGCCACCGGGCAGATCGCCTTCTTCCACCAGGTTACCGTTCGACAGCAGCACCGGGTAAGCGGCCTTGTCGGCGCGCAGCATGACGGTATAGATCGCCATGACGTCCGGGCGGTCCGGGAAATAGGTGATGCAACGAAAACCTTCGGCTTCGCACTGGGTAAAGAAATTGCCGTTCGAGCAGTACAGACCATTCAAGGTCGTGTTTTCGCCTGGCGCGCAGGTGGTTTCGATTTCCAGCACCACGTCGTCGGGCGCATCGGCGATGTGCAGCAGATTGCCGTCGATGCGGTACTGCTTCTTGCTCAGGGCTACGCCGTTCATGCGCAAGGCCACCAGCTGGATGTTTTCGCCGTACAAGTCGATCTGGCGGCCTGTTCCCTCGGGATTCTTGCGCATGGTCAGGCGGTTGGCCACCACGGTGCGGGCCGGATCGAGATCGAAGCCCAGTTCGACGGTGTCGACCAGAAAGCTTGGCGGCGTGTAATCGCTGCGGTAGATCGTCTGGGAGGTGTCTGTGCGCATAGGAAACCGTCGAGGCAAGTTGGGCGAACGGCTATTTTACCAAGAGAGCAGCGCCACCGCCCCCACTGATTGCCTGTATCGCTCTGTCAAGCGCGGTAACATTCTGTAAATCTTTTGCCTTTCAACAGTGCTCGCCATACACTGAACCTGAGAAAAACCGATTCTTCTGGAGAATGTCATGAAACGCCTCGTCATCAGCGCCGCCGCTGCCGCCACCCTGCTGCTGGCCGGCTGCGCCACCACCATCCGCAGCGACGTCACCACCTTCCACCAGTGGCCGGCGCAGCTGACCAGTAAAACCTATTCGATCGATGCGCCGGCGCCGCAGGACGACACCCTGGAAGTGCGCGCCTACCTCGACCTGGTGCGTGGACAACTGGCCAAGCTGGGCTTCCAGGAAGCCGGCGCCGACGCTGCTCTGAAAGTCAAAATGCGTTTCCGCACCACCGACGTGCCGGTGCGCGTGGTACAGGCCGTCGATCCCTTCTTCAATTCGTACGCCTCGGCCCGCTTCGGCTATTACTCGCCCTACCGCCGCCACTGGGCCTCGTCCTATTACGGCGGCTTTTATGATCCGTTCTGGGGCGGCCCTGCCGGCTACCAGGTGGTCGAACGCCATATGTACCAGCGCGATGTGCAAGTGGCGATCCGCTCGGCGGTGGACGGCAAGCCCCTGTTCGACGTGACCGTGCATAACAACAGCAGCCAGCCATCGACACCGAAGTTGATGCCGGCGCTGGTGCAGAGTGCGTTCGAGGGCTTTCCCGGGCCGAATGGCGGGGCCAGGAGAATTGAGCTGAAAGAGCAGAACGGCTGATTCTCTGGTGACAGGCTCTGCGAGCCTGTCACCCTATCCTATTCAAGGCAACAAAATCGACGACCCCGTCGTCTTCCGCCCTTCCAATTCCTCGTGCGCCCTGGCCGCCTCCGCCAGCGGGTAACGCTGATTGATATCGATTTTTACTTTCCCGCTCGACACCATCTCGAACAGATCCGCCGCCATCGCCTCCAGGTCGGCACGCTTGGCCGCATAGGAAAACAAAGTCGGCCGCGTGATGAACAGCGATCCGCGCGACGCGAGCTCCTGCAGTGAAAACGGCGGCACCGGTCCCGAGGCGCTGCCGAAACTGACCATGGTGCCCAGCGGTTGCAGGCAATCGAGCGAGCCGATAAAGGTGTCGGCGCCGATCGAGTCGTACACCACCGGCACCTTCTCTCCGCCGGTAATCTCTTTCACGCGCTCGACGAAATTTTCAGTGTTGTAATTGATGACGTGGGCCGCGCCCGCCGCCAGCGCCAGCTTGCCCTTTTCGTCGGAACCGACCGTGCCGATCAGCTTGGCGCCGATGGCTTTTGCCCACTGGCAGGCGATCAGCCCGACCCCGCCGGCTGCCGCGTGAAACAAAATCGTGTCGCCCGTTTTGACTTTATAAGTGCGGTTCAGCAGGTATTGCACCGTCAGCCCCTGCAACATCATCGCCGCGCCCGTGTCGAAACCGATGTCGTCCGGCAGACGCAGCAAGAGAGACGACGGCATTATGCGAGATTGTGCATAAGCGCCGTTGGGCCGGCCTGCGTAAGCGACCCGGTCACCCACCTTGACTTCGGTGACGCCCTCGCCCACGGCCTCGACCACACCGGCCCCTTCCATGCCGGCGCCTGCCGGCAACGGCTGCGGATACAGGCCGGTTCTGAAATACACGTCGATAAAATTGATGCCGATGGCGTGATGGCACACGCGCGCTTCACCGGGGCCGGGCTCTCCCACTTCGACGTCGACATATTCGAGAACTTCCGGGCCGCCGGTACGATTGATGCGAATTGCCTTGACTGTGTCTGCTGTCTTTGTCACGTCGATCTCCGTCTATTGTCGTTGCTGAAGTTGGGTCAACACCAGGTGCGCGCTGGCCAGATTGGTGGCGCAGGCAACGTTGTGCACGTCGCAGGCGCGTACCAGCGCGTTGATGTCGGGTTCGTGCGGTTGCGGCGTCATCGGGTCGCGCAGGAATATCACGGCGTCGATGCGGCCGGCCACCAGTTCGGCGCCGATCTGCAAGTCGCCGCCCCACGGCCCCGACAGTTTTCGTTCTACCGTCAAGCCCACCTCGGCGATCAGGCGGGCGCCGGTGGTGCCGGTCGCCATCAAGGTGCAAGTGCGCAAGAACGGCGCGTAGGCGGCGGCCAGCGCCACCATATCGTCTTTTTTCATGTCGTGCGCGATCAGCGCCAGGCGTGGAGGCATGATTTCCTTATTTTTTCTTGGACAGCATGTAAATACCGGCGATCACCAGCGCCGTGCCGGCCAGCTGGATCGCGGTGATGGGTTCGCCCAAAATCAGGGCGCCGAGAAACAAGGTGGACACCGGGCCGATCATGCCGGCCTGCGAGGCGGTGGCCGCGCCGATTCGCTGCACGGCGATCATGGTCATGAACACCGGCAAGATGGTGCACAGCACGCCGTTCACCAGCGACAGCCAGTACACCGGCGCCGGCTGGATCAGCAGCGACGCCGGCCGCAACACGAAAAACTGAAAGATGCAGGCGGCGCTGGAAACGCACATGGCATACGCCACCAGCCGCAGCGAGCCGATTCTTTGCACCATTTCGCCCGTGAACAGCAGATAAATGGCATAGCTGATCGCCGAGCCCAGCACGAACAGCGAGCCGAGCACCGTGCTGCCTTTGCCGCCGGCCAGATCGTGCACGAACACCAGCACGATGCCGCAGTAAGACAGGGCCAATGCCGCCCACTGGGCACGGCCGATGCGGCGCTTGAAAATCAGCGCGGTCACCAGCAACACAAAGGTGGGCGTCAAGAACAGGATCAGGCGCTCGAGACCGACCGAGATATATTGCAGTCCGAGAAAATCGAGAAAGCTCGACAGGTAGTAGCCGACCAGTCCCAGGCCGATCAGGCGCCAGCGGTCCTGTTTCGACAAAGGCGGGCCGATCCGCATCTGCCACAGCGCCACGGCGGCGAACACGGGCAGCGAGAACAGCATCCTGAAAGCGATCAGGGTGACGGCATCGATGTGGTAGCGATACAGCAGCTTGGCGACCACGGCCTTGGTGGAAAACAGGATGGCGCCGATGACGGCGATGGCCAGGCCGCTGACCAGGCCGGCAGGCGCGGCAGTGGCGTGGGTGGCCGGAACCCCCGTGGGTATTGCAGATTTGCTCATCCAATAATTGTACGGCGAATCGGCGGCGCGCACCGGGCGGCGCCGATTTCGCCGTGGTGCCGCTTATTTCACCTTCGGACCGCCCGTGTAGCTCAGCGCCGCCATTTCCGACTGCGCAACGTCGGCGCCGATCAGGGTCGGAGCGACATGGCCGACGAACAGGCCGATCGACGGCTCGGTGCGCACATACTTGACTTCGCCCGGGGCCAGTACAAAGCTGACTTTATTGGTCACTTCGGTACTGGTCGAGGCTTCGTGGCTGCCGACGCCGGTGTCGACATAAAAGAAACTGTTGCGCTGCGATTCGCCGACCACGGCGCCATCGAGCTTGATGTTCGGCTGCAGTCCGGCGCCAAACATGGTGTCCTTGCGATAGAAAAACACGCGGCCCTGATCGGATTTAAGTGCTGGCATCGACGACGACATCTCTGCCATTTTCGGTCCACTGGCGGCGCAGCCGGTCAGCACCAGGGTGGCGCAAACGAGCGCAAGGGGAATCAATTTCATCGGGCAGTCCTTAATTAAAAGTGATCGCTGAACGTTGTTTCAGCGGGGAGAATCCGCGCTCGGCGGGAAGATAGAAGCCGACCACGGCGTTGTTGTCGACCACCAGGTAGGCTTCATGGATATGCGCGCCTTCGACCGTAAAGACGTTGCCGACGGCATGATAGACGGCGCCCTGGGAAATGCGGCCGGCCAGTTGCCAGCGGCTGCCGGCGGCGACGTCGCGGTGAAAGCCGGTATCGAGCGACAGATTGAGCGGCTGCGCCAAGGTCATGACAGGCGGCGCGGATGGTGCCGCTTGCAGCACAGCCGGCGATTGCGCCACGCTGGCGCAGCCGGACACTGCGGCAACGAGCAAGGCGGCGAAGGCGTGCCGGGCCAGTAAAGACATTTTGAACATGTATTCTTTTCCTAATTGTGAAAAAAAATTAAGTGTTCAATGTAGCACTAATTATTTTGCTTTTGGGAATTTTTCGAACTGTACGGCCTTGGACGACCGCTGACTTCGAATTACAGGCAGCCCTCGATATAGCGCACTTCCTGCAAGCGGCCGGCAATGATGGCGCCGATCTTTCCTTTGTAAGTCGTCAAGCGCAGCGCAAGGCCGTGGGGCGAAGGCGGCGCCGTCTTGTCCGCGTACAGCGTCAGGTATTGCTCGCCATCGTCGTAAGCATGTTCCTGCTGGTCTATGTTCGGATACGCGGACAGCACCTGGCTCACGGGCGCGCCCACCGCCAGATTGTCCAGGGCCGGCGTTCCGGGTTCGAACACATCGATGCGCTCGAGGACGTCGTCGATGAACATCAGCGCCACGCCCGGATGGCGCGGTACGCCGATCTGCTCGCAGCCCTTGGTCGGCAACTGCGCCGGCGGTGTACGTTGCAGGACGAGACCAAGCGCAAGGTCGGCCTGCCCGAAGCTCATGCCGATTTTCAAGGGACCGATGCCATCGAAACGCAGCGCCCAGCCATCGTCTGGCGCCGCCATGACCGGCAAGCAGGTGGATGCCAGGACCGACAACAGGGCAAGCAAGGGAGTGGCGCAGCGCATATGAACCTTTTCAAAGCTTATTCCGGATGACTCGGATGTTGACAATTCAGTATGCTTGAGCGCGGCTTTGGCGATACTTAAAGTTCCCCGCCGGCTCGGCGCTGTTGCTTTTTTGCACACAGCCGGACGCCGCCTCCCGCCCCTGACCGCGATGGCCGCCATGCTAAAATACTGGCCTCATCCGCATACCGCAGAAGGAAGTTTCGACATGGCTGGACACAGCAAATGGGCCAATATCAAACATAAAAAGGCCGCTACCGATGCCAAGCGCGGCAAAATCTGGACGCGCCTGATCAAGGAGATCACCGTGGCGGCCCGCATGGGCGGCGCCGACGTCGACGCCAACCCGCGCCTGCGCCTGGCGGTCGACAAGGCGGCCGACGCCAACATGCC